>Ga0134127_10004528_pt1 | contig 10040 bp, 7 predicted proteins | sample KB31753_FD_96459 | JGI IMG/M metagenome (GOLD analysis project Ga0134127, IMG submission 96459) | Terrestrial soil microbial communities with excess Nitrogen fertilizer from Kellogg Biological Station, Michigan, USA - KB3-175-3 | ecosystem: Environmental > Terrestrial > Soil > Unclassified ...
AAGTTTAATCGCACCTGAGCATAGATTCGGCGATTACCGGCGCCCGTGCTGCCAGGCGCGCCGCCGCCGAATCCTCCAAACGTGCCACTCAACGCGAGCGATTGACCAAAGTTAGGTGAAGACAAGTTGCTGACCGGCGGCGCGAGATTCACGTGGTTCAAAATATTCTGGAAGTTAAGGCCGACGTTCAGTGTGTATCGTTTTTCGCTCGGCACAGCAGCACTGCCACCCTTCGGACCTGCTCCAATGGCCGCAACCTTGGCGCTACCACTAGCCGCAGGAGCCGGCTTCGCGGGCGCGGCGGCATTTCCTCGGTTAATGGTTCCGAAAGTAAATGTGCGGCTGACGCGCAGGTTCACCACAAACCCGCCTGGAGCCTGTCCGAAGTTTCGCGGAATGATCGTTTCACCAGGCAACGGCGTGAGATTGAAATTACCAAAGCGCGTACACCTGATCGTTCGTGCGGAGCAGTCGGCGTTTGGACCTGCGAGGCTCGGCCGTTCGACAAACTGGCGATCGAGGTTCTGATCCTGGCCGGTCGTGATGTTGAATCCGGGCCCGGTGTTCGCAACGACAAATGGATTCAACACCACTTTCCACCACGGGAGATTGATGGTGCCGAAGAGCGTGAAACGCTGGCGAATATCGAAAGAGCTGCGCCCAAACTCGCCCGTCAAGTCATACGAGTTCATCGGAAACAACTGCCCACCCTGACCATCAGCATCGTTCGTACTCTTGCTCAACGAATAATTCCCATTGAGCTGAAACATTCTGCTGAACCTGCTGTTGAAGCCGATGAAGAACTGCCGCTGGTTGAACTGAGCGCTCGCCTCGTAGCGATAGATTTCACCTCTGGTCGGATCGGGTCGAATTCCATTCTTCGTGAGCTCCGTGATCGTTCCCGGTAACGGCGCATTGACGTCGCGCGCGCGGATCACGTGAACGATGCGAATGTTGTAGAACCCGGCGAACATCGTGATGTTGCGCGGCAGTTGTCGCTCCACCTGCGTGCCGATCACGTAGACCGTGGGAATTTGCAGGTTGGGATCCACTTGCCAGACTGTCTGTTGCGTTGGCGGAATATTCGATACGTCCGGAACACTCGTCGGGCTCCATTGGTTCAGGAGTGAATAAATGCCACGAACGCCAAGCGCGTCTTGCTCGTCAACTGTCGGCGGAAGCGGATTGTCAGGATCGAAAGGTTCTATGATCGCGGTTTGCAGGACGTTGTCGCCATTGAACCTGATTGACTGGAGCGTATTGTTCTCACTGAAACGGTTGTAAAAGAAACCTGTGCCGAATCGAATCACCATCTTCGGTGGGCGCGCGCTGTTCGCAGCACCGGGTGACCACGCGACTGCGATGCGCGGAGCGAAATCGTATTTGCTGTGGGCGTTTGTCTGGATCTCGTAACGCAGGCCGTAACTCAACGTGATGTTTGGCCTGACTCTCCAATCATCCTGGAGGAAAACTCCGTAGTCAGTTCGGGTAACATCGGCGAACGGGTTTCCCGCGTTGAGCACAAAAGAAGTTGCGCCACCGCCGGCTGCTCGGATTGCCTCAGGTGTGAACCCCAGCTTCTCCAACTGGAGCGTCCGTTGATAACGCTGAATACTTGTGAGACCGAAACCACCGCTAAAGGTCCACGAACCGCCGAAGTTACCTTCGTTCGTGTCGTCGACGTTGATGTGTCTGACGCGGCCACCAAACTTGATCGCATGCGAACCTTTTTGCTTGGCCGTGAAGTTGTTGATCTCCCACGTTGTACGCTTATTGAATGACTCGCCGACTTGCGAGCCACCGGAACTGAACGATCCGCTCACGTCGAGCGCGGGCACCGAGTTGTTGCCGCTTTGCTCGTTCCGCCCGTGCGTAAACTGAAAGCGCGTTTCGTTGATGGTGGTGCTGTTCAGGATCGCGGTTTCAGTCAACTGAAGATTCTGGTTTGTCGAAACTGTATCGAAGCCTCGCTCCGGCAGCGTGAAACCCCGGACGCCGTCGTTATCTGTGGTAGCACGCTGGAAGTTGTAACGAAGGACCAGCGTGTGACTGGGATTTATGGCGTAGTCGATTCTCGGGCTCAAGAACAAGTTACGTCGTGGCACCAGGAAGCCCTCGCCCACCTGCACGATGTTGAAATCGTCGTCGAGCACGGTCGCTCTAATCAGTTCGTTGTCGTCTGCCTCGATACGTGTGAGATTGAAAAAGAACGAAGCCTTCTTAGCCACCAGTGGACCACTAAAATTCGCGTCGTACTGGCGAATCTGAAACGGCGCTCGCGTGCTCGAGCTGATGGCAAACGGGTTTCGTGAATTCAGACTCTCGTCGTTGAAGTTAAACGAGGCGCCACCGCGGAATTTGTCTGTGCCGGGGCGAGTGAGAATGTCGATGCGCGCCGACGGCTGATCGTTCTCGGCGGCAAATGGATTCTGGTTGATACGAATCTCTCGAATCGCGTCCTTCGATGGAAGATTGCTGCCGGTGAATCCGTCGATAAAAATCTGGCCGCCGTTTGGTCCAACGGATGGACCAGCCAGTGCCTGCAACGCTGCCGCAAGCTCGGCGGGATCGTCAGGCAACGCATCCAGATCTTTTCCCGAGATGACGGTCTGGTTCGCGTTGTTTGTGGCTTCGGTGCTGACGGCAGTTTCGGCAATCGTGACTTTTTCTTCGATCGTGACTTTCAGAGTGATGTCGACGTTTTGACGCGCCGTGGTTACGTCGACTTCTTTGGCGTCTGATGGCGCGAAGCCTGGCGCAGCGACGACGATGGAATACTTGCCGGGTGCGAGTCCTGCGAAATTGTAGACGCCCTCGCCGTTCGTTGTGGTCTTCTTCTGCGTGCCGCTGGCGTCGGTGAGAGTAACGTTGGCACCGACGATGGCCGCGCCGAGTTCGTCGGTCACCAGGCCGCGCAGTGTGCCGCGTGTTTGCTGGGCGGCGGCGAGTGCGGCCGCGATGAAAAGAAGCAGGGTGGCGACGAGGATCTTGCGGGGGAGATTTTGAATGAAGTTCATCTTGAGATCCTTGGGGTTAGGGATCTGTGGCCTGCCTACCTACGGCAAGCCGATGCCGAATGAAATGCCGCTGCCCAAACCGGCAGCGGGGTTGGGTGCTGTCTGTCCGGGTTGCGGCCGCGGCGCCAGCATTGCGAGCAGGGTGTCGGCTCCGGTGACCAGTGAAATCGCGGTCAAGCGAGACGGATCCACGCCCTGCGTACTGGAAACGATGATTGTGTCGCCGACCTTAACATCGGCGATTGAAATAGTTGGCAGTCGCTCGAGCATATCGTTGATGTTTCGACCGCCACCCGGTCCGCCACCTCCAGGACCTGCGGGTCTCGCACCCTGTGCGCCTGGGCTACCTGGTCCACCGGGACCGCCTGGTCCACCTGATCCACCTGGTCCACCCGGACCACCAGCCCCGGCACGCATGCCGCCCATTGCGCCCATTTCCTGAGGGAATCTGCGCAATACCGCATCCTGCTTGATGACAATCGTCAGCGGAGTTTTCTTTTCCAACTCTTTGATCTTGATCTCGCCCGTGGCCGCGTCTACCTCCGTAACGACACCGCCGACAGTCCTGAAACTTCCCGTCACGATCTTCTCCGGAGTGAAATGCGTGGGATCTTGTCCTCGATCGCCGAGTGCGCGTAACTGGTCGCCGACTTTCAGCTCGTTGAACTTACTCGGCTTCGCATCGCCAAACTTTATCGAGTCGGGTGCGTAACGGCGAAGTTCAGTCTTTTCAGTGACCGGAATGACGACCGTTTGTGTTCCCGCGATGGTCCGGTTCGTGATCGTGATCTCGTTTGTCTCCGGCTTGAGCGCGGTTATGACTCCGAGAATCCCACGCCGTCGCCATTCTGCTCTTTCCGTCTCCTGCTTCTTGGCGAGATCGCCCTTGGTCATGACGATGACCATCGCCGCGGGAACCGTCTTGCGATCTTCCGAAACAGTTCCACGCGCCATAACGCGATCGCCTTCCGCCAGATCGGCAAAGGTCACGTCAGTGGCGTTGGTCAGGCTCTGTTCACCAGGATTGAGTTTTTTGTACGACGTCTTATCGTTGAGCAAAACGGTGACCATCGAACCGGCGTCGGTCTTGATGGTCAACGTCCTGGCTGCCGAGTCGATAGACTTCACTTCGCCGATCGCGTGTTTCGCAGCGATGCCTGGATCGGCGCTCTGTGCCATCGAAGCTGGGGAGGAAGTGAATAGTGTGATTAGTCCTATCGCGGCTGCGAAAAAGAACGTCCTCATTATCTTTCCTTTCTGTTAGGTGAACACCGTGAGCCGCGGAATTATGACTGAAACGATACAGATTTACACAGACCAATTCACCCGATAACGAGCGGTCAGAGCTAGTCCGAAACTGATGATCAGTATGAAAGCGGCCATAAACGGCCAAACGTACGGCAACGAAGTCAACAAAACCCAAAAACCAGTCCCAAGTAATAACGCCACCGCCTCTGAGCTTTTTCCGCAGGGCACATACTTTCTTTGCAGCCAACGACCCGTGGCCGCGTAAAGAATCACTCTTCCAAACAATCCCGCCACCAGCCACAGCAGCAGCGCCAGCAAACCCACGAGCACGCGGATTGGTTCCGGCATGATCCAAAGACAAAGCAGCACAAGGATAAAAAGCACGACGACGCCGATTAGACCAATGGCCGCAACACGCAAACTCGTTGTCTGCAATCGCGCGACGCCGCGACTGATCGTCCGAGGCATCGCCGCAGTGAACGCCAGCGACACGATGAACCAGAACAGCACCACGAGCAATCGCGTTCCCAGATAAGTCGGCGTCCATTTCGGACTGAACAGACCGGTGGGATTCCGCATCATGTCGCGGAGCTCCTGCTCGTAGCCGGCGTACATCATGGTCTTCGCGGTGGGATTGCGATTCGGAGGGTTGTCCTCCGCGCGATAAGTGCCACCCAGCACGATGACGTCGCCACCAATGCGCGCTCCGCGTCGTTGGATCACCGAACCGCCTATCGTCGCCACGTCGCCGTCAACCACCCCTTCGACGATCACGTCGCCGCCCAGGCCCATCGCGCCCTGTTTCACATGACCGGTGATCTTGACCGAGTTTCCCAGTCCAAACACTGTGGTGTCGTTGGCGCCTTCGATCAGCACTACCTTTTCGTCGTTTGTGCTTTGCGCACTGGCAACGCCGACCAGCAACAGCACCCACATCAATAGCGCGAAGATGCGATTCAGATCCAGCTTGTTGAGTGAGAGTGGAAGTGAGTTGAAACCGGCTTGTCCCACGCGCAACCCCCTTACTCGGTTGCACCCGTGCGATGATAATGGGAGATCAGGCGGGAGAGAATCAGAATGGCAACCGCGAGCAGGACCAACACTGGACCAAGCGAACCCGATTCGACGATGACTTTCCTGCTCAAGACTCTGAATATCACTGCGAGTCCGGCGATGGTTTCGTAAACAGCAGTCGAAACAAAACCCGCGACGCGGAAACAGGTCGCAAGAAACTTTCCGGCAACGAGGAACACCGAATCGCGCGCTGTCGCGCCGAGAAGCGCAAACGCGCCGAGCGCCAGGACCATCGAGATGCCGAGTGCTTTTCTGTGTTCCGATCGATTGCGAACGCCTCGCATGTCGGTGCTTGCGCGCGCTGCAACCATGCGGGAAAACTCAGCGGGGACCGGAATGGCGCCACTGTCTGTCAAAGCTGCATCGAGCTCGCAAACGAAGAGACGGTGTGCTCTCAATTCTGCGCGACAAGGTGCACAGCCTTCGAGGTGATCTTCGAAGAGCTTCGTGAGGTTCTCATCCAACTCGCCGTCGACGTATGCGGCGATTAGATTTCTCTCGCAGATCTTTTCCTGAGCTGTCGCGCTCATCAGATGCCGGTGATTCCCTTCTCGACAAATTGCTGCCGCATCATCTCGCGTGCGCGAAAGAGGCGGTTCTTGACTGTGCCCAGCGGCAAGCCGGTGACTTCGACGATCTCTTCGTAGCTGAGGTCTTGTGAATGGCGGAGGATAATGAGCTCGCGATAGTTCGCCGGGAGTGCTCGCACCACTGACTCGATCTCGCCGCGCCGTTCTTTGCGTTCGCTCTCCTGTTCGGGACTCAAGCGGCCGCTCTCGATGGGTAGATCGAATTGATCGCCTTCGGGTCCCACCATCAGAGACTGTTCGCGCGTGGTGTTGCGGCGCAGGTGATCGACGGCTGAGTTATGCGCGATCTTGTAGATCCAGGTCGAGAATTTGAACTCCGGGCGGTAGCGGTTGAGTGAGCTGTAAACCTTGATGAAGATCTCCTGGGTCAGATCGAGGGCGGATTCGTAGTTACCGACCATGCGGTAGACGTAGGCGGAAATCGGTCGCTGATAACGGCGGACCAGTTCCTCGAAGCTTCCCTCGACGCCGCTGACGGCGGTCGCGACCAGCTCGCGGTCGGTCACAAGAGACAATGCAGCTAGAGTCATATAAAAGGGGTGTTACGTTGGCCTTAGCAGAATTGTTTCACTGCCTGACACGGAGACACGGCGACCGGGAGACGGGGCGACGGGGCGACCCATCTCCGCGTCACCGCGTCTCCCCTCTCCCTTTCTCCGTGTCTTCCTGTCTACCAGGAGAGGGTTGCCAGCCCGGCCGGGGCGGCGATGGAATCGAAGCTGAAATCGCGGCTGGGTAACTGTAATCCCAAATCTTCGGCCTCAAGGGGCCGCAGGTCGCCGCCGGTGGTTTCGTTGACGATCTCGCCGGCTCGTTGCTTGGTTATGCCCTCGCCGATGACCATCAGCCGCGCCAGCGTGTGGCCCCCGGCTCCTTCGGGCGTGGTGCGGTCGCGGTAAAACAGAAGCAGCCGGTAAAACTCGTCTTCGAATTCGTCCTCGGTGCAGGTAACCGTGCGCACGATCAACGGGTGCTTGTCGCGAAAGATCACGCCTGTAAATCCCTGGCTCGAACCACTCAACAACAGCGAATCACCGGTGCTGCCGTTTCTGACGAGCCACTGTGCTTCGCCGAGATGCCGCGGAAGGATCAATCCCGCTCTCCATCCCAACGCTTCGAGCACCGACTCGTATTCAGCGAGAACGCTCTTCCTGACGGCGATCACCAGATAACGATCGCGGCCTTGCGAATCTTTCTGCAGGCGCTCTCTCGAAATCGAGAGCTCTTCAATGGGCGCGCCGAAGCCGCGCTCGACTTTCCATTTCAAAACATCCTGAAGTTCCGCGGCTGACTGCGCCGGGCTCTCGAGGATCAACACCAGCGTTCGCGTCGTGGCCTCGGGCAGACTCATCGACCAGCGTTTCTGTTTCAACAACCCCGCGCTGGCCGCGAGCTCATTCAACACGCCCACAAGTTGACTCGGTTGCTCGATGTTGGTTTCGTCAAATCCCGGACGGACCAGTGACTCGGCAATATTGAAGGTCGCGGCACGACGGAGCTTGCAAGTCGCGCCCTTGATCCGTTCGAGATGAACTACGGAAGCTACGCCCTTTTCAAGGCCGATAGCAGTGGCGGGATAACGCGGATCGACGATTCGTGAAAGGAGGTTGGGCATTTACCACTCGGTGTAGGCAGTGCCCTCACTTGACGTTTCGGCGGAGACGCTGTGGACGTCGGTCATGCCTGACTCACCCGTCAGCGAGTTTGGATCTTCGCCCGTGGTGATGGCCCAGTCCTTCTGTCCCGTAACGGGATCGACCGGAACTTCGCGCATGTATCCTTCGCTGACCAACTCGTCGAGCGACTGAGGCAAGCGTCCTTTGTCAGCCGCAAACTGATCGATCAACGTACGCATTTTGCGGAGATCGTCTTTGAGCACCGCTTCGCGCGTGTGCATGATCGTCTTTTGATATTGTGGCAACGTAATAGCGGCAAGAATGATGATGATCGAAATCACGATCATCAACTCGAGCAGCGTAAATCCTGCTGCACTTACATGACGCAGTCTACCAATCACTGTACTTCTCTCCATTTAAAGCAGTTTCTTTCGACTTCGAGCGCACATCAAAAATGTTCTCACCACCCCACGATCCCGCATCAGGGCCGTCGTAACACGAACGGAATTCCCAGTCAGACTTTCCCGTCATCGGATCGACCGGCATTCCACGCAGATAGACCTTCTGCTTGGTCGATAACTGGCTGCCGAGGTCGGTAGGTTTCACGCCCGGTTGCCCGATACCGGCCTGGGCGCCTCGAGGTACCACGTTGACTCCATTGACCAGCGTTTCGAGATCCGGTGGATAGCGGTCGGGATTGTCGATACCAAAAATCGTGCAATCGCTAATCATGACCCTGCTGCGTGGATCTTGCGGCGGCGGCTGCACCGTTCCCGTTTGGATGCCGCCCGTGCAAGCCATGCCGCTCGTATCTCGATGAAACTCATCGATGGCCATGCGGATCGCACGCAAGGTTTCGCGGAGTTGTTGCTCCTTTTGCCGCTGCACCGAAACCTTGACGAGCGGCAGGATGCCCATCGTCAGGATGGTCAAGACGGTGATGGTGATCACCAGCTCGATTAGCGAAAAGCCACTTTGCTTCTTCATTTTACCTGACCGTTTGGAGGCCACAAAAAGGGCACAAAAAGCACAATGAAACTGGTAGAACGTTGCGCTTTTTGTGCCTCTCTGCGGCCAAAAAAACATCTACTGCTTCACAGTTGCTGTTCCCTGAATAATCTCTGACTTCACGTTGCGTGCGTCAGTAGCCACCAGGTGCAACGTCTCCTTAACAAACTGGAGCGCAGCATTACCTTCACCAATTGCTTCCACGTCGATAAACAACAGTGGTCCAGCTCCCCTGAACGACGCCTTGCCGTTAAGACTCGAGATCGAAATCAGGCAAGTGCCGGACGCATCGATCGACGGTGTAAACAGCGGCGTCGATTCTCCCGTACCTGCCAGCAGATCGCCCGCTGTTAGTCCATTCACTTTTACAACTTTCGGATCGAATCGCAAAGCAAGCAGCGCAAGACTGAGCGGCGTGTCCGAATTCAACTGGACTGCATAGCGACGTTTCTCACCTACCTTCATCACATCACCCGACGGCAACAGAGTAAGTAGGGCCACATTGGCGGCATGTGCAGGCGCTCTCTCCTCCACCCTGCTTTCGATTGGCGCAGGTTTCGGCGCGAGACTCGTGTCTGTCGCTTTAGGCAACGTAGTCAGCACGGCATTCTGATTTCCTGCCGTACCTGGATTCACTGTCGCCACATTTGCCGCGGCCTGATCAGTGATCAACGACTTCGGAGCAGGCACGAACGACGACGCCAGTTCTTCCGTAGTCGCAGTCTTCTCGACGGGAATCTGCTTCACAGGAGCCGGCGCGGGACTAAACGTATAGGTGCCAGCAGGAGGCGGCAGATTAGCCGGAGGTGAATTTTGCGCCGCAGTCTTAATCGGATTCGCGAGCGGTGCATCAGGCAGTTGCATGCTGACATTCCGCGGCAGCGAGCGTGCGGCTGCGATCTGATCCTCGCGATCCGCATCCCTGATCATTTCCGCGAGCGAGCCGGTGGTTGGAGATTGCAACGTTCCGCTCGGCCGCATCTCTTCGTCACGAGGAGTTATTGCCGGCGCACGAAGCACTCGCGGAGTGACTGCGATCACGATATCGATCTGCCTCACGTCGCGTGTTGGAGACGTGAAGAGCCGTCCGATGAACGGCAGGCCACCCAAAAACGCGATTCCTCTGCGACCCCGCGTTTCGGTGTCAGACGAAACACTTGCCAGCATCATGGTCCGGTTGTTCTGGACTCGCGCCGTTCCAGTCATCGTGCGTTCCGTGAAAATCGGAGTCAGCTCATTGCCGCCCAAAACGTCCTTTTGTTCGATGTTCATTTTTACCTGAACGTCGAGATTCGGAAACACCTGCGGCGTGAATTTCAAAGTCAAGCCGGTCGGCTCGTAATTGATTACCGGAAATCCACCGCTCGGGAATGTATTTCCAGTACCTGGAGTCGGCGTTCCTGTCTGGACGCCAAACGGATACGCCTGAGCAGTCTGTACCGGAACACGTTGTCCGATTCGCGCCGTCGATTCTTCACCGTTGAACG
>Ga0134127_10004531_pt1 | contig 10037 bp, 11 predicted proteins | sample KB31753_FD_96459 | JGI IMG/M metagenome (GOLD analysis project Ga0134127, IMG submission 96459) | Terrestrial soil microbial communities with excess Nitrogen fertilizer from Kellogg Biological Station, Michigan, USA - KB3-175-3 | ecosystem: Environmental > Terrestrial > Soil > Unclassified ...
AGCGTGAACGCGAACCCCGCGCAGCAGCAGCAGAGCGCGACGAGCGGCAGCAGAACCGCAGCGGCCGCGCGGCCGCGGCCGATCTGGTGCGCCTCGGAGAGGCCGATCACGTACAGCACCAGCGACCAGATCGCCACGAGCGCCCCGCACCCCGGCACCAGGAACACCGGGATCACGAACAGGACCATCGGCGCCTGCGCGAACGAGACCGCGCGGAACGTGGCCTCGAAGGTCTTCTGGCCGGCGCCGAGCAGGAGCAGCATCAGGTGCAGGATGCCCGAGGTCACGAAGACCCCGATCGTCACGGAGACACCTCCGAACACGACCTGCGCGACGAGCCCCGCCCAGCTCTCCATGAACGCGAGCACCCGCGCGAACTCCTCCCGCTCGATCCCGAACGGGAGGACCGAGGGCCCCACGATCGAGACCCAGACCGACTGGTAGAGCGCCGCGGCCACGAGCCCGATCCAGCCGGCGGTGACGGCGTAGAGCAGCGGTCCTCCCAGCCCTCCCACGACCGGCATCCGGCGGAAGAACTCCGCGGGACCCGTGAGCACCTGCCGCGTCGTCTCGACGAATGCGGGCACGAAGCCGAGGCGGGCGCGCTCGTCCCACGCCGATCCGGGGCGGCCCTGGCCGGCAGGCGGCAAGGCGGCCCCGGGAAAGGGCCTTGGGGCCGCCGGCAGTGGCGGCGGCCCGGGGCTCGCGCCCGGCTCGGTCGCCGGAGGGATGGAGGGGGCCGTCTCCTCGACGTCGCCCGTCAGCACCGCGCCGCAGCTCGGGCAGGTGGGCGGCGTCGGCTCGGGAACGGTCGCGGCGCAATAGGGGCAGAGAACCATCGTGTCTCCAGGGCGATGCGAGGGCGACGGGCGCAGTATAAAGTAGCCGGCGATGCCGCGGATCGACGAGAAGACGGTCGACTCGGTCGCGCGTCTCGCCCGGCTCCAGCTCGACCCCCAGGAGCGCGCGCGCTTCGCCCGCGAGCTCGAGTCGATCCTGTCGTGGGCGGAGTCGCTGCAGGCGCTCGACACGACCGGCGTGCCGCCCATGGCGGGGGGCGCCTCGGCCGAGCTGCGCGACGACGCACCGCGAGACGGCCTCGGCCGCGACGCGGCGCTCGGCCAGGCCCCGGACCACGAGGACGGGCTCTTCCGCGTCCCGCGGGTCCTGCCCGGATGACGGAGCCCACGCGCCTAGGCGCGGCCGAGATCCAGCAGCGCGTCGCCCGCCGGGAGCTTCGAGCCGAGGAGGTGATGCGGGCGCACCTCGACCGAACCGCGGCCCTCGAGCCTCGCGTGGGCGCCTTCCTGGCGCTCGACGCCGAGCGGGCGCTCGACGAGGCGCGGCGGCTCGATCGGGCGCTCTCGGGGGGAGCCGAAGTCGGACCGCTCGCCGGCGTGCCGCTCGCGGTCAAGGACATCCTGCACGCGCCCGGCTTCGCCACCACGTGCGGCTCGAAGCTGCTGCGCGGCTACCGTCCCGCCTTCACGGCCACCGTCGTGGCCCGGCTTCAGGCCGCGGGCGCGATCGTGGTCGGCAAGACGAACATGGACGAGTTCGCGATGGGCTCGTCGACCGAGCACAGCGCCTACGCGACGACCCGCAATCCCTGGGACCCCGGGCGCGTGCCGGGCGGCTCGTCCGGCGGCTCCGCGGCGGCGGTGGCGGCGGGCATGGTCCCGCTCGCGCTCGGCACCGACACGGGGGGATCGATCCGTCAGCCCGCCGCGCTCTGCGGCGTCGCCGGCCTGAAGCCGACCTGGGGCCGCGCCAGCCGCTACGGCGTGGTCGCGTTCGCCTCGTCGCTCGACCAGGTGGGGCCGCTCGCGCGCCGCGTCGAGGACCTGGCGCTCGCCGCCTCGGTGCTCTGCGGACACGATCCGCACGACGCCACGAGCGCGACCGACCCCGTGCCGGACTTCCGGGCGGCGCTGCCGCGCGGCGCGGCCGGCTTGCGCATCGGCGTCCCCCGCCGCTTTCTCGCGCAGGGCGTCGAGCCGGAGACGCTCGCGCGCTTCGAGGAGTCGCTGCGCGCGCTACAGGCGGCCGGCGCGGCGATCGTGGACGTCGAGCTCCCCCACCTCGAGCACGCCATCCCGACCTACTACCTGGTGGCGACCGCCGAAGCCTCGAGCAACCTCGCGCGCTTCGACGGCGTGCGCTACGGCGCCCGCGCCGAAGGCGCGCGCGACCTGCTGCACCTCTACGGCGAGACGCGCGACCACGGCTTCGGCGACGAGGTCAAGCGCCGCATCCTGCTCGGGACGTTCGCGCTCTCCTCCGGCTACTACGACGCCTACTACCTGAAGGCTCAGCAGGTGCGCACGCTCGTCCGGCGCGACTTCGAGCAGGCCTTTGCCGGCTGCGACGCGATCGCGACGCCGACGACGCCGGCTCCGGCCTTCCGCCTCGGCGAGAAGACGGACGACCCGCTGCAGATGTACCTCGCCGACATCTTCACCGTGCCGGCGAACCTCGCCGGCCTGCCGGCGCTCTCGCTGCCCTGCGGGCTGGCCGCGGGCCTGCCCGTGGGCCTGCAGCTCGTGGGCCGGCGCTTCGAGGAAGAGACGCTGCTCCGCCTGGGCGCCGCGCTGCAGGGCGCGACCGCCCACCACACGCTCGCGCCTCCGCTCTAGCCCGAGCCCTGCTTCGCGCGGCGCGCCAGCAGCGTGCGCAGCAGCAGGAACGCGAGGAGCCCCGCCACGAGCCCGAGCACGAGGTTCCCCACCACGAACGGCCAGACGAGCGGGCGCAGCGTCGCCGCGAGCGCCGAATAGAAGGCACGGCCTTTCAGGTGCCAGTCGACGCTCAGCGGACCGACCGGCGGCACGCGCAGGAGCGCGCAGCCGAGCAGCGTGCCCGCGCTGTACATCGGAGCGATCGTCCAGGGGTTGTTGATCCAGCAGCCCACCAGGATCGCGACGCGGTTGAGCCGCAGCAGGATCGCGATCACGAGCGCCATCCCGGTGTGGATCCCGAGCAGCGGAAAGAAGGCGATGAAGACGCCCAGCCCGAACGCCGCGGCGACGCGCGTGGGGCTGCCTTCGACCTGCAGCAGGATCTGGCCCATCCGGCGCAGCCAACGCATGCGGCCGGCTAGCTGGACGCGAGCGCCCGGAAGTGATCGTGGCCGGCCGGCACGAGCGGCCGCTCCTCGCCCGAGGCCTCCCGCAGCCGCACCTCCGGCTCGCCCGGGGCGAAGCGCCCCACCGGCGTGATCTCCGCGCCGAAGACGCGCGCGAGCTCGCGCAGCTCCTCGAGACCCTCGGGCGCGACCGCCAGCAGCAGCTGGTAGTCCTCGCCGCCGTGGAGCGCGAGCTCGTAGGGATCGCCGCCGCTCGCGCGCGCGAGCCCGGCGGCCTTGGGATCGATCGGGACGAGCGCGCGCTCGACGACGGCCGCGACCCCGCTCATCGCGCAGATCTCGAAGAGGTCGCTCGACAGCCCGTCGGAAAGGTCCATGCCCGCGTGCGCCAGCCCGCGCTCCGCGACGGAGCGCGCCACCGCGAACGGCGGGCGCGGGTCGAGCTGGGCGCGCAGGCACGCGAGCACCGCCGCAGCCGAAGAGTCGGTCCAGATCCCGGTCGCGACGAGCTCGCCGTCGCCGTCGAGCCGCGCGCCTTCCTTCAGCAGGCGAACGCCCTCGGCGGCCGCGCCGAGCGTGCCGGTCACGACCACGTGGTCGCCCGCCTGCGCGCCGCTGCGCAGCAGCAGCCGCGCGCCGTCGCCGAGCAGGGTCACGTCCACGACCACGCCCTGGCTCGAGCGCGCCAGGTTGCCGCCGACGATCGAGACGCCGGCCTCGGCGGCCCGCTCGAGCAGGCCGTCGTAGAGCGCGTCCACCCAGCCGAGCGTGACGTCGGGCGGCAGCAGCAGGCTGACCGTGGCGTAGCGGCCGATGCCGCCCATCGCGCCGATGTCCGAGAGATTGACGGTGAGCGCCTTGCGCCCGACGAGCCGCGCCGGCGCGCTGTCGCGCGTGAAGTGCACGCCCTCGACCAGGCTGTCGGTGGTGACGAGCGCGACCGGCCCGATCTCGACGGCCGCGGCGTCGTCGCCGGCTCCCACCCTGACCCCGGCGCCGATCGGCAGGCGGGCGCGAATGTGCCGCAGCAAGGAGCGCTCACCGAGCTCGGCGAGCGTCTGCGTGAGGGAAGTCAAAAAGAGGCTCTCCGCGCTGTCGTGTGGCGGGTGACCTGAACCGGGTCACAAAGTGGGAGCCCTGAGCCGCGCTTCAGGCTTCCTCGACGCGGAGGCGTGCTCACCGCGAGGCGAATCGGGCCCCCTTATTGAGGACGTTGGTTCGAGGTTTCCGAAACCATCACGGGCAGAGCAGAGAGCCTCGACGCGGATGATAGCCGCCGCGGGCAGGCTCCACAAGGGTAAGGGCCGCTATTCTCCGAGCGCGGCTCCCAGCTTGCGCGCGAGCCGCATCGCGCGCTCGTCCACGGCCGCCCCGCTCGAGTGCTTGCTGTCCGCTTCCTGGCGCAGCCGGAAGCACTCGTCCGCGAGGTTGAGCGCCGCCAGCACCGCGACCCTCAGGCTGTCGACGGCGCCGCTGGCGCGGCTCACGTCCTTCATCTCCTCGTCGACGTAGGCCGCGAGCTTCTCCACGTAGCCGGGGTCGCTTCCCGCCTTCACGGAGTAGGTCTGGCCGAAGATCTCGACCTGGACGTGGTTGGCTTTGTCCGCCATGACCGGATTATAGGCGGTCGAGCAGCCCGGCGAGCTTCTCGACGCGGGCGCGCAGCTCCTCGCGCTCGGCACGCAGCGTCTTCAACTCGCCGGCGAGGGCCTCGACCTTCTCGGCGTCGGCCGCCGAGCTGCCGGCCCGCTCCTTGAGCGCTCCGAGCTCGCGCTCGGCACGCTCGGCGCGCTCGCTCGCGCGCGAGGCCTCGCTCCGGAGCGCCTTGTTCTCGTTCGCCAGCTCCTTGAGTCGCTCGGCCGCACGCTGGATCCGCTCCTCGAGCACCTTGAAGCCGTCTTCCACGGTTCCTTCCTCCTTCATTCTCCCCGGATCTCGAGCCCCGCCGCGCGCAGCTCGCGCACGACGGCGTCGACCGAGGCCTGCACCTCTTCGCTCGTGAGCGTGCGCTCGCGGTCCTGGAAGCGCAGGCTCACCGTGAGGCTGACCTTGCCCGCCGGCACCTGGTTGCCCGTGTAGCGGTCGACCAGGCTCACGGACCGCAGCCGCTCCCCCGCCACCCGCCGCACGCGGGCGTCGATCTCGGCCGCCGGGGTCGCCTCGTCGCACAGGATCGACAGGTCCCGCTCGACGGCCGGGAAGCGGTCGAGGCTCCGGAAGCGGGCGATGCCCGCGGGCGCCTCCAGCAGGCTCTCCACGTCCAGCTCCAGCAGCACGGCCTCGCCCTTCAGCTCGTAGCGATCGGCGACCTCGGGATGCAGGACGCCGACGAAGCCCACGGCGCGGCCGTCGCTCGCGAGGCGCGCGGCGCGCCCGGGGTGGAGGAACTCGGGCAGCGGGCCCTGCGCCTCCACGCTCGGCTGCGTCGCGCCCAGGCGATCGAACAGCAGCTCGAGGATCCCCTTCACGTCGAAGAGATCGAACGGCCGCGGCTTCAGCGACCAGTGGCGGGGATACCACTGCCCCGCCAGCAGCAGGCCCAGCCGGCGCTCCTCGCGCGGCCGTTCGGGGCCCGGGAGGAAGACGCGGCCCAGCTCGAAGAGCGCGGCGTCCTTGCGGCCGAGCCGCACGTTGGTGCGCAGGGCCCCGACCAGCCCCGGCACCGCCAGCGACGTGCGCAGCGTGTCCTGCTCGTTCGTCAGCGGGTTCGCGAGCCTCACGGCGGGCAGCGGCGCCACGTCGGCGCCCGGCACGAAGGCGTAGTTGATCACCTCGGTCATGCCGATCCCGGTCAGGACCTCGCGGATGCGCCGCTCGCGCCGCTGCGACGCCCGCAGCACGCCCACGCGCCCCGACGGCGGCAGCGCCGAGGGAATCGCGTCGAGCCCGAAGTGCCGGCCGACCTCCTCGACGAGGTCCGCCTCGCGGGCCACGTCGAGCCGCCACGTCGGCGGCCGCACCTCGGCTTCGGCGGCCGTCCCCGTGAGCGCGAAGCCGAGCGCCTCGAGCGTGCGCTGCTGCTGCGCCCACGGCACCGGAGCGCCCAGCAGCGCATCCACCCGCGCCGAGCGCAGCCGGATCGAGCGCGCCTCTCGCTCGCGGCCCCGGACCTCGATCACGCCCGGCCTCACGCTGCCGGCCCCGATCTTCAGGGCGAGGTGGGCGAGGCGGGCGAGCGCGGGCCGGCCCGCGGCGACGTCGGCGCCGCGCTCGAAGCGATGCGACGCTTCCGTGTGCATCCCGAGCACGCGGGCCGAGCGTCGGGTCGCGAGCGGATCCCACCAGGCGGCCTCGAGGGCGACGGTGCGCGTGTCCTCCTGGATCTCGCTCGAGGCGCCGCCCATGATCCCGGCGAGCGCGAGGGCGGGCTCCCCGCCCTTGCCCGCGATCACGCCCACCCGCGCCGGAAGCGTCCGCGTCTGGCCGTCGAGCGTCTCGACCGTCTCGCCTTCCCGCGACCAGCGCACGACCAGCGACGCGCCAGGAACGCGCGCCAGGTCGAAGGCGTGGCTCGGCTGGCCCATCTCGACCATCACGTAGTTCGTGAGGTCGACGACGTTGTTGATCGAGCGGATGCCGACGAGCTCGAGCCGGTCGCGCAGCCACGCGGGCGACGGCGCGACCTTCACGTCGAGCAGGCGCGCCGAGAAGCGGCCGCACAGCTCGGGCGCTTCGATCGCGACCTCGAGCGCGTCGCCCGCCGGCGCGCCTCGCTCGCTCGCGGCCGTCTCGAGCGGACGCAGCGCGAGGCCGTAGATCGCGGCGACCTCGCGCGCGACGCCGTAGACGTTCATGCAGTCGACACGGTTCGTGGTCACGTCGAGCTCGAGCACGGTCTCCGCGCCGTGCGTGTCGATCCCGTCGACCGCGAGGCCGACGCCCGTGAGGTCGTCGGCCAGCCGCCGCGGCTCGACCGTGAACGGCGCGTACTCGCGCAGCCATGAGAGCGGGAGCTTCACGACGGGAACTGCTCCAGGAAGCGCAGGTCGTTCTCGTAGAAGAGCCGGATGTCGTCGATGCCGTGGCGCACCATCGCCACGCGCTCGATCCCGAGCCCGAAGGCGAAGCCGCTCACCTGCTCGGGGTCGTAGACGACGCGCCCGAGGCGGGCGTTGACGGCCTCGAAGACCGCCGGGTTCACCATCCCCGACCCCAGGATCTCGAGCCAGCCGGTGGTCTTGCAGATGCGGCAGGGGCTCTCGTCGGCGAGGCGGCCCTTGCCCTTGCACACGATGCAGCCGAGGTCCGCCTCCACCGACGGCTCGGTGTACGGGAAGTACGAGGGACGGAAGCGCACCGGGTAGGCCTCGCCGAAGAGCGCGTGCAGGAAGGCCTCGATCGTTCCCTTCAGGTGGCCGACGCCGATGCCCTGCCCGACCACCAGGCCCTCCACCTGCTGGAACATCGGCGAGTGCGTGACGTCGCTGTCGCGCCTGTACACCTTGCCCGGGCAGATGATGCGGACCTCGGGCGGGTGCGCGTTCTCGAGCATGTAGTGGATCTGCGCGGACGAGGTGTGGGTGCGCAGCAGCAGCCCGCCGGGCCCTTCGAGGTAGAAGGTGTCCTGCATGTCGCGCGCCGGGTGGTCCGGCGGCATGTTGAGCGCCTCGAAGTTGAAGTAGTCGTCCTCCACCTCGGGGCCGTCGTACACCTCGTAGCCCATCGCCACGAAGATGTCCTCGAGCTCCTGGCGCACGACAGTCAGGGGGTGGCGCCGGCCGACGTACTGCCGCCGCCCCGGCAGCGAGGTGTCGAGCCGCTCGCGCACGAGCGCATCCTGTCGCAGCCTCCCCTCGAACCGCGCCTGAAACTCCGCGACGCGCGCCTCGATCTCGGTCTTGAGCGCGTTCAGCTCCTGGCCGATCTCCCGGCGCTCGTCCGCGCCGAGCTGCCCGAGCGACTTCAGCAACCCCGAGAGCGCCCCCGACTTGCGGCCCAGGAAGCGGTCGCGCAGCGCCGAAAGCGCGGCCGAGTCCGAGATCCGGGCGGCCGCCGCCTCGAACTCGGCCTTCAGCGCACGCGCGGCTTCACGAAGCTCCTTGGACTTGTCGGCCATGGCTCCCCGCTCGCACGCGGGGCGGCGCTACGCCGCCCCGACTACGGGCTCGTCAGGCGCTGGCCGGCGCCGACTTGGCCGCCTGGACCAGCTTGGTGAACGCCGCCGCGTCGCGCGCGGCGATCTCGGCGAGCGACTTCCTGTCGAGCAGGATGCCGGCCCGCTTGAGGCCCGACATCAGCTGGCTGTAGCTGATCTCGTTGGCGCGCGCCGCCGCGTTGATGCGAATGATCCAGAGCCGACGGAAGTCGCGCTTCTTGCGCTTGCGGCCGGCGTACGCGAAGTTGCCCGCGCGCTCGGTCGCTTCTTTCGCGAACTTGTAGAGCTTGCTCTTCCCGAGGAAGTAGCCTTTCGCACGCGCCAGCAGCTTCTTGCGCTTCTCGCGCCGCTTGGCGCCTCTTTTGACTCTCGGCATGGTCCTTCTCGTCCCTTCGTCTGGCCGGGCCGAAAGCGGCCCGTCCCGTCGCTCTTCCAGGCGGCGACATCGGCCCGGGCAGCTCGACCGCTGCCCATTGTTGCGAGGCTTGGGGGTTCGGCGCCTGCGGCTCGTGGCACCAGGCGGGGCACTCGCGCCCGCCTCGTACGACCAGTCTACTTCAGGCCAGCAGCATCCGCTTGACCTGCGCGACGTCGGCGTCCGAGACCAGCACCACCGCGCCCAGCCCGCGCTTCCTGCCCGGGGCCTTCTTCGTCAGGATGTGGCGCTTCATCGACTGCCCGCGCTTGATCTTGCCGTTGGCGGTCATCCGGAAGCGCTTGACCGCCGCGCGCTTCGTCTTCAGCTTGAGCTTCCCCTTCTTCTTCGGCTTTCTGCTCATGTCCTCACTCGCTCTTCGCAGCGGCGCTCGCCGCCTTGGCTTCGCTCGCGGCCTTCTTCGGCTCGCCAGCGGCCTTCTTCGTCTCGCCCGTCTTCTTGCCGTCGCTCTTCTTCGCGGCCGCGGCCTTCGGCTTGGCCGGCGCGACTTCCTTCTTGGGCGCCAGGATCTGCACCATCGTGTTGCCCTCCTGGCGCGGCGGCGACTCGATCAGCACGGTGTCGCCGAGCTCCACGGCCAGCCGGTTCAGGATCTCGCGCCCGATCTCGCTGTGCACGATCTCGCGGCCGCGGAAGATCACGAGCGACTTCACCTTGTTGCCGTCCAGAAGGAAGCGTTCCACGTTGCGCCTCTTGAAGGCGAAGTCGTGCTCGTCGACCTTCGGCCGGAACTTCACTTCCTTGATCTTGATGTGCCGCTGGTGCTTCCTCGCCTCGGCGTCGCGCTTGGCCTGCTGATAGAAGAACTTGCCGGAGTTCATGATCCGGCACACCGGCGGGTTCGCCGTCGCCGCGATTTCGACGAGGTCGAGCCCCTTCTCTTCCGCCAGCATCAGCGCCTGCGTGGGCGGCATGATGCCGAGCTGGGCCCCGTCCTCGTCGATCACCCGGACCTCCTTGGCCCGGATGCGGTCGTTGATGCGAACCGTCTTGCTATCTATGAGACACCCCCTCCAGAAGCAGCCTTGTCTTCCTCGCGGTTCGCGCGCTCGCGCGTGAGCGTGACGACGCGCGCTCCGAAGGCCGAAACGTCCTGCGCCCCGAGGTCACCGGCGTGCCGATGGCGCACCGAGACCGTCTTCGCCTCGACTTCCTTGTCCCCCACGACCAGCATGTAGGGGACCTTCTGCACCTGGGCTTCGCGGATCCGGTAGCCCAGCTTCTCGTTGCGGTCGTCGACGTGGACCCGCACGCCCTGCGCCCGCAGCGTGTCGCCCACCTCGCGCGCGTAGGCCTGGTGCTTCTCGGTCACCGGGATCACCACGGCCTGCAGCGGCGCGAGCCAGAGCGGAAAGGCACCGCCGTAGTGCTCGATCAGCACGCCGAAGAAGCGCTCGAGGCTGCCGAGCAGCGCACGGTGC
>Ga0134127_10004532_pt1 | contig 10037 bp, 7 predicted proteins | sample KB31753_FD_96459 | JGI IMG/M metagenome (GOLD analysis project Ga0134127, IMG submission 96459) | Terrestrial soil microbial communities with excess Nitrogen fertilizer from Kellogg Biological Station, Michigan, USA - KB3-175-3 | ecosystem: Environmental > Terrestrial > Soil > Unclassified ...
CTGGCCCATGCAAAATAGCGTGCGCCGCGAGCGGTGGCCTCCTCGAATGCACCGCGCCACGCCGCCACCATGCCGCGCCGTTCGGGAAACCGGACATATCGCACTCTCGGATCCCGTTGTTCGTACGCGCGCGCAATCGCTTCGGTGCCATCCGTCGAACCGTCATCAACCATCACGAGCTCGAAATGCCCGTACGACTGCGCCAGCAGCGAGTCGATCGCATCTGGGAGGTACTGCGCCCGGTTGTGCAGCGTCATCCCGATGCCGACGAGCGGCGCTGGCTCTGTGCGCCGACCGGAGGATGCCTGGGTTGTACCGTGCTTGAGCGCGCCGGCGAGATGACGATAGCCGGCGTCGTCGAAGCGGCCCGCACGCCTGGCTTCCTCCACGCTGACGGCGCTGTCCTTCTTGGTGGCCTTGAGATAGCCCGAACCGAGAAGAGGAACGTCACGCAGATCGTAATGCCGCGCCAGAATCGCGCCCACGCTGTCAATCTCGTCGTTGTGCGGTGACCGGTCGCGATTCAGGCTGTAGAGCGCAGGGCATCCCGCCGCCGCGGCCAGTTCCGCATAGGTCTCCACTTGCGTTGCCGTCATCTCCTGGAACGAGACCAGGTTCACGAGCAGATCCGGCTCGGCATGCCGCAGGACGTCCGCGTACTGGTTCGGGATGAAGATGAAATCCACATCCTGCCATCGGTCGAACGTCGCGGCGCCGTCCGTCCAGAACCGCACCGCCGCGCCGGGAAAGGCGGTCATCAGGTAGGTTGCCGAAAACAGGAACAGTTCCGGGAAGTCGACGATCACATAGGTCGTCTTCGGGAACAGCGTTTTGAACTGAAAAGCGAAGCCGCCCCAGCCTGCGCCAATCTCCACGACCGCGCGGCGGCGATCGCCGCGCTGGAACGGCTCGAGGATTCCGGCCCGGTGCATGCCGACGAGCACCTCGAAGAATTTCAGCGTGTCGACGTTATGGCGCCGGCCGTCGATCTCGAATCCGAAACCGCCGAGCGTGTCGTGGTCGCCGAGCAGCAGCTCGCTGCCACCTGCGAGCCCGGCAAGTGCGCGCAGCCGCCGCTCGAAATACGCCCGTTGCTCGCCAACGCCGCGATAATCGTAGGGCCGGACGCCGGTGATGTGGAAGGCGTGATGGCGCAGCTTCCTGATGACGAGGGGCGAGGCGTCGATCAGGTAATCAATGTGCTCGAGCTCGTCGGCCCAATACTGGCTCGGCGCTGCGTCGCGGTCCCCGCCGCCGCGAGGCGCCTGCATCCTCAGCACCTCCTCCCGCACACGGCGGTACGCGTCGTACGCCAGATCGCTCACGACGACCCCACCAGCGCCTTGAGCCGCCCCTTGATGCGTGCCAGCTGCTTGCGCCGCGCCCCGGCCCAGTGTTCGCGCTGCCGCTCGCGCCGGCGCGATGCCAGGAACTCGCGCTTGTCGGCGACCCGCTGCTCGCGCTCGACGGCAGCCGCCTGCTTGTGCGCCGCTTTGCGCGCCTTGGCGCGGTCGTTGATCATTTCCGGCGTATCGCGCAGCGGAGCCCGCAGCCAGCCTTCCTCCGAGGAACGGGCAACGGCGCGGACGAGCGGCTGCATCGCACGATGCCAGGCCGGCATCCGATCCGGCGGCAGCGGCGGCGCCGTGCCGAGTTCCTCGATCGCGGCGACGAATGCGGGCGTCGCCGGCACATCAAGTCCGCGCGGCCGCACGAAGGCGCGGATGAACCTCGCGTTCTGTTCATCCCGCTCGACCGGCCTCGCCAGCGCCGATGCCAGTTCGGCCAGGTGTTCCGGCAGCGATCGATGCACTTTGAGCAACCCGCCCTCGACCTCGACGAGGTAGCGGAAATGCTGCACGCCCTCCTGGTACATCTCGAACTCGGGCAGGAGCGGCGTGTACACCGGACGGCCGACGATCGCGGCTTCGAGAAACGCGCTCGTCACCAGGCCGACGACGGCGTGGCTGTGATAGAGCGAGTCGAAATAGTCCGCCTGCGCGTCAGGACTGACGGGGTTGCGGCCGTAGAGCACGGCGTTCCCGAATCGCTCGAGCGAGACGCCCTCCCACTCGTCCAGCCGTTCAGGGTGCGGCCGCACCAGGATCCCCGCGCCGCGGAGCCGCGGATCGCTGCTGCGGCGAATTTCCTCGATCCATCGCAGCACGAACTTGGACTCGTACGGGTTCGGCGTCATCACCGAGCACACGTAGAGCAGGATCGGATGGTCAGGCGATAACCCGATCGCGCGGCAGAACACCGCGCGATCGCGCGACGGCGTCCGGTCGAACCACTGGTCGTAGCACTGCGCGCCGGTGACGACGATGCGATCGGCGGGCATGCCGTGCCACTGTGTGGCTTCCTGCTTCTGGGTGTCGTTCCAGAGGAGGATTCGATCGGGCACGCTGCGCAGGAGCGCCTTGCTCGACAGATGGTCCCAGCTGAACACGCACACGCCTGTGCGGCGGCCGAGCGCGCGGGCGGCGCGCAGGTGATCGATCTGCGGCAACCGCCAGGCGGTGACGGACGCCAGCAGCACGACGTCGGGATCGTGGGTCTCGATGAACTGCCGGCTCGCCTCGCTGATCGGCATCACCGCCTCGCTGCCCCGCAGCATCGCGCCCAGCGCCGCACGGAGCGCGCCGCTCTTGGCGGCACCGCCGTCCATCACCCGCAGGATGCCACGTGGGATTCGCTCGCGAAGGGTCAGCCGTGTCTTGCGGAAGGTCTCGAACTCAGCGTCATGAAAGCGAACATAGTCCGCGGCGCTCCGCAGCTTGCGCGCCAGCAGGAACCAGGGCTCGGCGTCCAGCGACGGCGCGAATCCATGCGTCACGCCCGGATACGTCGCGGCGAGACGCTCGACCAGCGCCTGTCCGCCCATCGACTCAGGCTCGTCCGCAGCCAGATGCACGCGATGTCCGCGCCCGGCGAGCGTCACGATCGCCGACTCGAAGTTGCGGTAATACGCGTGATGCGCCGCGAGGAACAGGATCTTCATTCCGCGATCACGTCCGCGATGCCATCAGCCGTTCGGCCACTTCCAGGTCGAACGCATCATCGATGTCGAACGATTCCTCGCGCGCCATGACGAGGCCACGCGTGTCTGGTCCGTAGAGCGCGTGTTGCTCGGTCACGATGCGAGTCTGCACGGCAACCACAGCGGGCCCGTTCCGTGCGAACAGCAAAGGCTTGTCCTGCCGGCGTGTCGGAGCGCCCTCGCTCCAGGGCACGAGCCGATTGCCCTCCAACTGCATCAGAGACGAGGGGGTGAATTGATGGGGAACGGGCACGACCGTGACCACTGAGTCGGCGCCCGAGGACGTCAGCAGATCGACCGCGGCGTCGATATGACCGGCGCGGCGGAAGGGCGAGGTGGGCTGGAGGAGAACGAGGACGTCTGGCCGATACCGCTCGGTCCGCTCCAGCGAGGCAACGAGGTCCGTCAGCACATCCAGCATCGGCGTCTCGTCGGCGGCAAGATGTGCCGGACGCAGGAACGGCACGTCGATGCCCAGCTGCCGTCCGAGGCTGGCGATTTCCTCGTCCTCCGTGCTGATCATCACCCGCGACAGCCGCCTGCTGCCTCTTGCGGCGTCGGCCGTATAGGCCAGCAGCGGCCGCCCGGCGAGGAGCGCGATGTTCTTCCGTGGAATCCCTTTGGATCCGCCGCGCGCGGGAATCACACCGAGGATGTTCAGTACTGAATCCGCTTCTGGACGTGCAGCGGCGCCGTCGACAGCAGGTCGGCGATGCGCGCGCCGGCCTTCCCGTCGCCGTAAATGTGCGCGGATGAATACGGGCCGTGTTTGATCTGCTTACCGATGGCGGCCGTGATCGCGGCGCGGTCGTAATCGACGTCGACGACGTTCGGGCCACGCTCGCGTCCGTCCTGGCGGCTGCCGATGTTGACCGCCGGCGTGCCGATGAACGCGCCCTCGCGGATGAACGCGCTCGAGTTCCCAACCAGGCAGGCGGCGCTGCGCATCAGCCGCAGGAAGGTTTCAACCGGAAAATTCTTGTAGAACCGGATGTACTCCGGTTTGCAGCGTTCCCTGAACTTCCGCATGCCGCGCGAGACGTCCTCGGATCCCGCGTCGACGTTCGGCCACAGCATGACGGTGGGCATCTTCAGTTCTTCGAGCGCCATGAGCGTCTCGTTGATCTGATGCTCCGCCCGTCCGTACTCCGTGGTCACGGGATGCTGGCTCACCAGCAGGAACGGCTGGTCGGTTGAAATATGGCCGCCGACACCCTCGCGATCGAGCCAGTCGCCGTCGAGCGCCGCACTGCCGTTGCTGATCACCTCCGACACCAGGTCGATCCGGGGACAGCCGACGACGTGGACGGCTGCCGGATCCTCGCCGAGCCGGATGATCCGGTCGGCCGCGTCCTGGTTCGCCGGGAAATGCACGTGCGCGAGCTTGGTGATGGCGTGGCGAATGCTCTCGTCGATCGTCCCGGTGACCTCCCCGCCCATCGTGTGCGCGAGCGGGATGTTCATGTAGGCACCCGCCACTGCCGTCGCCATCGTCTCGAAGCGGTCGCCGACGGTCACGACCACGTCCGGCTTCAACAGCTCGAACAGCGTCGGCAGCTCGAGCAGCCCCAACCCGGTGGACTTCGCCATCGTCACCGGCGTTTCCCCTTCGACAATCATGTTCACGCGCGCGTCTGGCTTGAAGCCGTCGCGCTCGATGACGTCGACGACCGATCCGAACCGATCGAGCAGCGCGGAAGCGGCGACGATGATCTGGAGCTGAAGGTCCGGATGCGCCTGCACCGCCCGCATCACCGACTTGATGCTGCCGTAATTGGCGCGCGAACCGACGACGACACATACCTTACGCACCAGCGGGAACCTCATAGGCACGCGCCACATCTCTCGTGTCGAACCGCGGCAGCTCGTAACGCTGATCCTAGCCGAAGACGATTTCACGCCGGACCGTGTTGAACGCCATCGAATAGCCGCACTCCGCGAGCACGCTCAGCGTGTCCGCGTTGTAGGTGTGGGAAAACCCGTAGGGATAGCAGAACGAGGCAGACCGCTGTCCGGTGAGGTCAGCGATGAGACGCGGCCCGTTGCGCAGCTCGGTCCGCTGCGCTGCAGCGTCGAGGCGCGAGAGCACCGGATGACTTTCGGTATGAAAGCCGAAGGTCATGCCGCCGTCCGCCATCTCCCGAATCTGAGTGGCCGACAGATAGAGTCCGCGCGCGAAGGCGACGCTGTCGCCCAGGTGTCGCGTAAAAATCCCGGTCAGCACGCGATCCGCGACGGGGTACGGCGCCTCGTAGTTCAGGATGCGTTTGATGCGCACGTCAGGCGCTTCATCGTAGCGATAGATGCCTTCTCGATCCGCCGTGCCGGTGTTGACACCTTCGAGCTCGAGTGCGGCGGCGACTTCCTCGGTGAAACGGTTCGCGCCGAGATGACTGAGCAGGAAGTGCGTCTTGTGAACGTTCAGCAGCACGGGTTCGGCGCCAAGCGCCCGGCCGGCGACGAAGAAGATGCCGCCAAGGCCGCGATCGCGCAGGATCGGAAACACGTGGTCGTAATGATCGACAAACCCGTCGTCGAAAGTCAGCAATGCCGTGGGGCGGTCGAAGCCGCTTCCGGAGACCACCGCGCGTTCGAACGTGGCGCCGTCGACGATGTCGAAGCGCGCCTGCAGCCAGTCGAGCTGCGCGCTGAACCCCGCCACTGAAAGCGCCTTGATGCCGGGGAACGGTGTGCGCTCGACGTCGCGAACGTAGTGATAAAAGACTGACGTGCAGCCGGGTGTCATGCCACGCGCACCGGCGCGCGAAGCGCGCCCAAGAGATACTGGCTAGCCAACCAAGGGCTCGGATGGGATGTCAAGAGCAGAGCCTTTGGTTGGCTCAATCAGCCGCAGCGCCGCATCGCGGGCCCGACGGGTGGCCAGGTACTCATCAATCATCCCTGTCTCGAAGTTCCGGTACAGCGTCCGGACGGCGTCGGCGTTGAAGTCCTTCCGCTGATAGAGACGACCTCCGCCAGCCTGTGGAACCGCGCGCGTGACACCCGCGACGTGCGCCGCGGCAGCCCGCACCAGCGCGTGTGCAGCGGCGACGATCGTCTTGTTACCCAGATCATGCGGGCCGTCGTGGCGTTCAATCGCCGGCCGGACGTGCGAAATGATGGCTCCGGTATCGATTCCCTCATCGAGGTAATGGATCGTCGCGCCGACGTACTCCGGCTCGCGATTCACGAGCGGCCAGAAATTGGTGCCCGCGCCGCGATAGTACGGCGAGAGGCCGAGATGCAGGTTGATGATGCCGCCCTCGAATGCCGACAGCAGGGACTGTCGAAGAATGCCGGTGCCGAAGACGAGAACGACGTCGGGCCGCGCCGCGGTCATCAGCGCAACTTCAGCGGGATCGCTGCACGCGCCGCCTGCGACGATGCGGTGTACCGCACCGCTCTTCACACGCACTTCGGAGTCAGCAGCGAAGTATCGCGCCTCGGCGTCGTCCCGGGATGCAAAATGGCGCTGGATGACCTCCTCGTCCGCCGCATCCTGCGCGTAGCGTTCCGGACGAAACGTCTTTTCTTCCTGCCACACACCCGCCAGGTCGCACGCGGCGGCAACTGCGTTCGCCACATGGACGTGGCGGCGAAAGGTGCTGGTGAGAAGAATGATTCTCACGCCGCCACCAGCGCGCCGATCGCCGCCTGCACGAGACTCGCCTGCGCCACGTCGAGCGGCATCAGTGCTGCAGCGCCGATCTGGGAGAACGCGCGCTGTGCCGCATGGAGGTGGTGCAGCTTGAACGACTGGCGCGAGTAAAACGCCACCGCCGGCACCTTGTAGAGCGGCGCGAGGTACGAGTAGCCGCCGTAGGTGCCGACGAAGGCGCGGGCGCCGGCGATCGCGGCGCTCTGCACGGCGAGATTGCGCTCCGGCGTCAGGCCGTCGCCGATCGAGACAACCCGGCCGCGCGCATCCGGCGTCCAGTCGGTGTGTTCATCGACCGCGAACCCGGGATTCAGCACGACGACCGTCGTCCGCTCGGCGAGCGACGCGACGACAGTGCGCGCGAACTGCTGATTCTCCGGCGTCGCGGGGAAGCACTCGCTGAAGTAGAAGCGAATCGCGACATAATCGGCCGGCAGCGACGGCCGCACCGGCTCCACGGGACGGTCCAGCAGGCGCGGCCGTGTGAACTGATCAATCAGCGCGTATCCGGCCTCGTCGCTCCAGTACGACGCGAAGGCGCGGAACATCAGACCGGGATGAAGCACGTCGATCTCGCCCAGCCCGCGGTGTTGAACGACCGCCTCCCGGACGCGTTCGTCGAATGCACCCGGCCGGCGGTGCTTGCGTTTTTCCTCGGACACCGCGCTGCGAAAGTCGTCGGCGCTGAACAGCGTGAGGATGTCGACGTACCGATCGGCGCTGGTCCCGTACCATGACGACACGCCGCCGCGCGAGACGACGACTTCCCGCTCGGGCGACAGCTGCCAGCGCGCGCGCGCCCACTCGAGGAACGGAATCCAGTAGAGCAGCTCGAACCCCACTTCGCCGGTCCATGGACCGACGAGGATCGGCCGGCCGCTGCCGGCGATCTGATCGATCGTGTCGAACAGCGACTGGGCGGGCTGCGGAGCGGCCACGCCTCGCAGCGCCTGGCGCAGCTCACGGAGATCCTTGGCGGTGGGCTGGTCGCCAACAATGCGACCGATCTCCTGGAGCTTCGCTTCAGTGGTGGTCGTGCGATCGCGCTCGGCCTCGGCCAGCTTGCGGACGGCGCGCTCGAGGTCGGCCAGCCGCTCGTCGATGCGGCGTCCGGAGATGGCGGCGATCAGTCGGTCGGTGACGCCCATACGTTATCGCCGCGCGCGAAGCGGCTTCACCACCGATTTCTGCCACCGCTTCGACGCGGTCTTGCGCGTGCGGTACAGGCGTTTGCGCAGCGTCTTGAGCGGATCCGGACGTCTTGCCCACTCGGCGACGCCCCCTGGAACGGCGGCCGCAAGCAGCAGCGGACGCACAGCGATGCCCCACGCGGGGCCGGGCTCCGGCTGCGGCGCGGGCGCAGCAGCCAGGCGCTCGACGGCGTCCACGAACAGCGGCGTTGCCGGCCGATCAATCCCATGAGGACGGATAAAGCTGCCGATGAAACGCCGGGTCTCGGCGCGCGCGGCTTCCGGATCCTGCAGACGCTCGCTCAACTGCCGGACGTGCTCGTCGATCGTCGACGCGATCCGCACGCATCCGCCGTTTTCGGGAAGGAGATGGTGGAAGTGAATCGTCCCCTCCTGCGTGCCGGCGAATTCCTCCGCCAGCATCGAGAACACCGGGCGGCCGATGATCGCCGCCTCGATCATCGCGCTCGTGTTGATGCCGACTACCGCGGCGGAGTGGTAGATCGAATCGAAGAAGTCGGCGCGATTGTCAGGGTCGATCGGGTTGTAGCCGCGCCGAGGGAAGAACACCGCACCCGGCAGACCCGTCAGCGGATCGGGGTCCCACGCATGGCAGTTGTACGGATGCGGCCGCACGAGCACATTGATGTCGCGCAGCGTCGGATCGCCGCTCGCGCGCAGCGCGGCGATCCACCGGCGCACGAACGCGACCTCTGCACCTGATTCGGAAATGAAGCTCGACGACCCGGTGAACAGCAGGAACGGCCGCGTGTCGGGCAGGCCGACTCGCGCGCAGAACGTCGCGCGGTCGCGCGTCGGCTGCTTCAGGAACCACTTGTCGAACAGCTGCGCGCCCGTCGCCACGATCTTGCCCGGCGGAATGTAATGGTATTCGCGCGCTTCCTGCTTCTGCGCTTCGTTCCACACCATCACCAGATCGGGCTCGATGCGCATCAGCCCCTTGTTCGTCAGATTGTCCCAGCTGGCGATGCAGGCAGCGGAGCGGATGCCGCACGCGCGCGCCGCCTTGATCCAGTCCACCTGCTCAGAGGCGGCGTCGATCAGCGGCGACACCAGCATCACGTCCGGATTCTGCTCGCGGAGAAAGTCGACGATCGGACGACACACCGGGATGGCGCGCTCCCCTGCCATCAGCGCGCGTTCGATCGCATGGACTCGCGACGGCGACAGCTTCGGGATTGCGTCGATCCAGTGATACGCCGCCGGCAGCACCTTCCGCTTGATTCGCGCGCGCAACGTCGTGGCGCCGGCGAAGCGCGGATGCAGGTAGCGGACGAAATCCATCACTCCGCGCAGACCGTGCGAGACCGACCCCCACATCCCTTCGTGCTGCGGGACGAGGCCCAACACCCGCACACGGTCGGCGTACGCCTGCAGACCCTCGAGGCCCACTGGCTTTTTGGCGTTGGTGTTGATGACGGCAATCGCGACATCGTGGCCGCGCCTCGCCAACTCCTCAATGACGGAATCGTAGAAGCGAAGATATTCGGGCGAGTCCCAGACGAACAGGATCTTCACGAGGTCGTTACCAGACCGCCGGACAAGGCCAGGCGCAGCACCGGCAGCGCTGACACGTTCAGGGGAACCACCGTGGCACCGCCGAGCTGCGCGAACACGTGCTGCGCGACCTGGAGGTGGTGCATCTTGAACGTCGGCTCGGAATAGAAGGCCAGCGAGGGCACGCCGCAGAACGGCGCGAGGTACGAGTAGCCGCCGTAGGTGCCGACGAATGCGCGCGCCCGCGCGATCACCGCCGTCTGTACCGCCAGGTTTCGCGGCGCCGGCATGTGCGCGCCAACGGTATGCACGCGTCCGCCGCGCGCGTCAGCGTCGCGGTGGTCGTCCACGGCGAACGGCGTGTTGAGCAGCACCACCGGAGACTGGCGGCTGATGCCTTCGATCGTCGCCGACACGAACGCGCGGTTGGCCGGCGTGTCCGGGAAACACTCGCTGAAGTAGAACCGCGCCGCCACGTAATCGCCCGGTAGCGTCTCGAGCACCGGATCGTCGGGAGCGGCGAGGCGCTCGTAGGCGCCATATTTCTCGACCCGCGCGATCGTCGCCAGATCTTTCCAGAACGGCATGAACAACCGGTACATCAGCCCCGGATGCAGCAGCTCTGGACGCC
>Ga0134127_10004533_pt1 | contig 10037 bp, 10 predicted proteins | sample KB31753_FD_96459 | JGI IMG/M metagenome (GOLD analysis project Ga0134127, IMG submission 96459) | Terrestrial soil microbial communities with excess Nitrogen fertilizer from Kellogg Biological Station, Michigan, USA - KB3-175-3 | ecosystem: Environmental > Terrestrial > Soil > Unclassified ...
ACATCGCCCTCATCGATGCGCGCAAGGGCCTCAAGATGTTCGAGAAGGTCGGCATCCCGATCCTCGGCATCGTCGAGAACATGTCGACGCACATCTGCCCGAACTGCGGCCACGAGAGCCACATCTTCGGCGAAGGCGGCGCGGCGCGCATGTCGAAGGACTACGGCACCGAGCTTCTCGGCCAGCTGCCGCTCGATTCACTCATCCGCGAGCATGCCGATTCGGGCAAGCCCACGCTGGTGGCCGATCCGGACGGGCGCGTTTCGGCGATCTACAAGCAGATCGCGCGCCGCTGCGCGGTACGGATCGCCGAATCGCAGAAGGACATGACGTCCAAGTTTCCGAACATCGTGGTGCAGAACACCTGATTCAGCGCGCCCTGGCTGGCCGGACCACGACTCTGCGCCCGGCACCCTTGCCGGGATATACGCGGTGATTTGCGCCGGGATAGGCATAGCCGTTGATGAATACCCGGCGGGCTTGCCTGGAGCGGTTGGGTTTGCTTCCGTGCACCGTGTAGGGGCCCAGCAGCAGCACTGAGCCTTGCTCCATCAACACGGGCTGCGCGCGCCCGTCGAAGATTTCGTCCAGCGGAGACGGGTGTTCCTTCAAGTACTGATGTCCCTCGCGCCCGCTGCCCGGAACCACCATGAGCGGCCCGTTTTCCTCGTTCATGACATCGACCGCCATGAGCGTCTGCACGAAACTGCCGCGGCCATTCACGTCCGTCCACATGTCGGTGCCGTAGCGGCGATGGTCGCTGTCCTGGTGCCAGCCGAATCCCACCCCGTCGGCGGGCAGCTTGAAGTGGGCCTGGCAGATGAGCTGGTCCATTTCCCTGCTTCCCAGGAGCTGGCTCGAAGGCAACGTGAGCCGCGGATCCTTGCCGTACTTCAGCAGCACCGGCTCGGCCGCGCCACACCAGACGATGCGGTTGATCTTGTGCTCGTTGACGACGAAGTACGAGCCTTTGATCATCCGCGGCTTCTTCAATTTGACGGCAGTGTCGCGCAGGCGGTCGAAGGCCCTGCCGATCTCCCGGATTTCCGCGTCGCGAAATACGCCCGGCAGGACGACGTAGCCCGCGTCGTAAAACTCCTCGATCTGGGATTTATTCAGTTTCACGCTTGAAGATTCTGCACCCTGCTCACGACCTGCGAAACCCATTCCGGGTTTCTGGATTCGACCACGAGACGGACGACGGGTTCGGTGTTGGAGCGACGCAACCCGAGCCACGCGCCATCAGCGAAGCGCAGCCGCAGTCCATCCAGATGATCCGCCACTGCCTCCGGAAATGCCCGCTCCACCGCCGCCATCAGAGGCGCCGTATCACCGGACAGCGGAAGCCTGATCTTTGCCATGGGATAGTGCGGCAGCGCGCCAAGGCGCGTGGACAGGGGCTCGTCGCCTTGCGCCAGCGCCTCGAGCGCGAGCGCGATGCCCACCAGGCTGTCGCGTCCAAGGTGAACCGATGGAAGAATGACGCCGCCGTTGCCCTCGCCGCCGAACGCGATGCGCTTCTGGTCCATCTGGCGCTTCAGTTCGCGGGACAGGTTGACCTCGCCCACGCGGGTTTCGACCAGTTCCGCGCCGGCGCGTGCCACGACATCATCCACGGCGCGCGTAGTGGAAGCGTTCTTGACCACCACCGGAATCGAAGGGTGAACGCGGCGCAGCAGATGGTCCACGACGAGCACGAGCGTGTACTCCTCGCCAGGCGCCGTTCCTGTCTCCGTGACGAGCGCAAGGCGATCCGCGTCGAGGTCCTGCGCAAAACCAGCCGCGCAACCGTTGTCGATTACGGCGGCACGAAGCGCTGCAAGGTTTTCGGCAAGCGGTTCCGACTCGCGATCGACATCCACGCGGGTCACGGTGCAACCCAGCGCGTCGAGCAAGCGCAACGCGGCTTGCTCGCCCGCTCCGCGCGCAGCGTCCAACGCCACGCGAAAATTGCGGCGCCGGATGCGCTCCACGTCCACCTGTTCGAGAACGCGCGCTACATGCAGCGCCATGGCACGTTCGTGCTGGTTTTCCCGCACGACGGGGCGTCCGATGTCGGGCGCCAGCGAAAGCTCCCGGATGAGGCGCGCCGTCTGGGGGCCGTCGAGCACCGTGTTATCCGGCGCGAGGAGGAATTTGAAACCGTTCCACTGGCCGGGGTTGTGGCTGGCGGTGACCGCCACGGCGCCCTGCGCCTTGAGCGCCCCGAGCGCGAACTGGATGGTCGGCGTGGCGGCTACGTCCAGGTCCAGGATCTTCACGCGCTCCCCCGTAAGGCCCTGCATCAGCGCCGCCTGGAGATCCGGTCCGCTTGTGCGCGTGTCCCTGCCAACAATGAGCGCTATCGGTCGCGCTGTGTGGCGTTCCGTGACCATGCGCCTGAACGCCACGCCGAATCGGCGCGCGACAGACGCATTCAGGTCCTGCCCCACCACGCCGCGCACCCCGGAATAGCTGATGACCAGCCCGCTCATCGCTGCCAGCCGGGCTTGTTGCGCTGTACTTCGCGGTAATAGTCGCGCATCGCGAGTTTCGCTGCCGCGGCTTCGTCGACGATGACCGTGGCGCGCGCGTGCATTTGCAACGCGGACGCGGGCACCATGGCGGTGAGCGGCCCTTCCACCATGCGCGCGACAGCATCCGCCTTGGCGGCCCCATCGGCCACCAGCAGGCAATGTCGCGCCTCCAGGATGGTGCCGATTCCCATGGTGACCACGTGCAGCGGCACCTCGCCGCCGCCGAATCGGGACCGGTTGGCTTCGCGCGTGGCGGAGGTCAGCGTCTTGATGCGCGTCCGGGACGCGAGCGACGACGTGGGTTCATTGAAGCCCAGGTGGCCATCGCGGCCGATCCCCAGAATCTGCAGGTCGATTCCCCCGGCGGCACGGATCTCGCGCTCGAATTTTTCGCACGCGCCGGCCAGATCGTCGCCCTCGGTGGGTGGGAAATGGGTGCGCCGGCGGTCGATATTCACGCGGCCGAATAAATGTTTTTCCATGAACGCGTGGAAGGAGGCGGGATGCGAATTGCCCAGGCCCACGTATTCGTCGAGATTGAACGTGGTGATTTGCGAGAAATCCAGCGCGAGTTCGGCATATACGCGCTCCACAGAGGCGCCAGTGGCGAGACCCAGAACTGCGCCGGGCTTGCCAGCGACGAGCCGGGAAATGATGCCGGCTGCGGCGATCCCGACGTCCTGCGCCGCGGAAACAATGATCACTTCCATGCGGCGAGCCGGGCTTCGACGTCCCTCGCGAAGCGTTCCACGAACTGCAACGTCCAGCGGGCAACGTCCAATGCGGGATCCCGCACGAGCGGCGTGAGATCCATCGCGTATTCCACCGCCGTCGCGCGGTCGAGTTCGTGCGAGTCCAGAAACGTGGCGTTGGCGCGCCTGCGGCCGGCCGCCGCCAGGTCGTAGCGCTTGCCGCCCGCGATCTGCGAGCCGAATGCGCCGATCAACGGCATGAGCCGGTCCTCCGCGCTGCTGACGTCGAGGACCACTTTGTCCTCCGCCTGCAACCAGTCCAGCGCGCGCCACACTTCGCAACCCAGAACGCGGTCTACCGATGATGGATTCTTTCGCAGCGCCTGCACCGTGTGCAGGGCTACGGCTACGTGCGTGTCGTGCTTGTCCGCGAGATTGTGGGTGTAGACCAGCCGCGGCCGAATCGCGGACAGGACTGCGCCCAGGTCGGACGCCAGTGGAGGATATGCGGCGCGTTTCACATCCGCGCTTGCGTGGTCCAGCCAGATCACCGCCGCGTAGCGGCCCAGGGATGCAGCGCGCTTTTGCTCCCGCAGCCGCGTGTCGCGCAGTTCGTCCCCGCCCGTGACGATGACGGCGGCGAGCCCTTCTGCGTGGAGTACCGCATGCCAGGCCATGAGTTCCACGTCGTCCGCGTGAGCTGCCACCACGAGGTGGGTCACGCGCGCGCTGGCCGCTTCCCACGATGTGCCGTCGGGAATGAAGACTTCCGCGGCGGGGCGGCTGAGCTTCAGCATGCAACCAGATTGGACTGCCGTCAGTGGCAGCGGTTCAGGTCGTCCGGGCGCCAGGGATTGTTGAAGGTGCTCAGAGTCTCCAGGAACACCACCAGGTCCGTCTGTTCGCTGGCAGTGAGGTGCAGGGGCTTCAATTCGCTCGAGCCCCGCTCCGAATAGTGCCGCACCGCGTCGGCCATCGTGCCGACTTCGCCGTGGTGGCCGTACGGCGCGGTCAGGAAGAGATGGCGCAGCGTCGGGACCTTGAAGGTTCCGTTCCTGCCGGGGTCGGGCCGCCCCTTGGCGGCGTAGGCGGAAAACCCGTTGTCGCGCAGCTCGCCGTTGCTGAAGTTCGGCCCGCTGTGGCAGTTGCTGCAGCCGCCCTTGCCGACGAAGAGGCGCACGCCGCGCTGCGCGGCCTCCGAATAGATCCAGGGCCGGATCGGCTCGCCCCTGGCGAGCGTATTGCGAAACCGGTCGAAGGGCGTGGGCGGCGTCTCGAAGGTCTCGACGAACGCGGCCAGCGCCTTGCCGACATTCGCCAGCACCGCGTCGTCATCGGTCGCCGAGGGCGCGACGCCGAAGGCCTTGCGGTAGCGGCAGGTCATCTGCTCGTCCTTGCGCAGCAGTTCGGCGACATGGCGCGGGCTGGCCGCCAGCTCGCGGGGGTCGAGGATCGGCCGGATGCTCTGCTTCCATAGCGCGTCGGTGCCGCCGTCCCAGCCGAAGCGGCGGGACAGCCGGATATTCATGAGCGTCGGCGTGTTGCGGTCCACTTCGGCCACCGCGGCGCCGCGCGTCTGGTTGTCGGTCCAGTTGCGCTCGGGCACGTGGCAGGTACCGCAGGAGAACTTGCCGCTGCTGGACATGCGCTGGTCGAAGAACAGGCGCTCGCCGAACTCCACCGCCTCGCGCTTGCCGGAGACCGGGTTGCTGGGATCGGTGGTGATCGGGACCGGCCACGGGCCGTGGGCGAGGATCGCCCGGGTCTCGGCCTCCGTGAGCGGGGCCGGGTCCTGCGCCGCGGCGGCGAAGGGCAGGGCAAGCCCCGCCAGCAGCCCCGCGATTGCCGCCGCCGCCCTCACGCAACGCTATGATGTAAGCCCATTACCGGGAGAGTATTAGTGACCATCAAGTCTGACAAGTGGATTCGCCGCATGGCGGCCGGGCAGCGCATGATCGAGCCGTTCGAGCCGGACCAGGTGAAGGAGGCGAACGGCAAGCGGATCGTCTCCTACGGCACCTCGAGCTACGGCTACGACATCCGCTGTTCCGAGGAATTCAAGATCTTCACCAACATCAACAGCACCATCGTCGACCCCAAGGTGTTCGACGAGAAGTCCTTCGTAGATTTCAAGGGGCCGGTGTGCATCATCCCGCCCAATTCCTTCGCGCTGGCGCGCACCGTCGAGTACTTCCGCATTCCGCGCAACGTGCTCACCATCTGCCTCGGCAAGTCCACCTACGCGCGCTGCGGCATCATCGTCAACGTCACGCCGCTGGAACCGGAATGGGAAGGCCACGTGACGCTGGAATTCTCCAACACCACGCCGCTGCCGGCGCGCATCTACGCCAACGAGGGCGTGGCGCAGGTGATTTTCATCGAGTCGGACGAGGTCTGCGAGACGTCGTACCGCGACCGCGGCGGCAAGTACCAGGGCCAGAAAGGCGTCACGCTGCCCCGCATCTAGTGGTTTCGCGCGCAGCGAGTCAAAATGCGGCAAAAACTCTTGACGCCCGGGGGGGTATCCCTATAATCCGCAAAAATTACTGCGAACAAGGATAAGAATGGGCGTACGCCCCGGTAACCCCGCAAAACAGAACGCGCTTCCGCAAGAACAACTTTTCGACACGCACCCCGAAGTCAGCCTCGACTTCGAGATCGTGCGCCAGGCCGCGCACCAGAATTACACGCGGCCGTTCCTGATCCTGGACAACGCCATCGTGCGCGAAAAAGCGCGCCGCTTCCGCGCCGCCATGCCGCGCGTGCGGCAGCACTACGCGGTGAAGGCCAATCCGGACCGGCGCGTCCTCGAGACGCTGATGCAGGAGGACTGCGGCTTCGAGATCGCCTCGACCGCCGAGCTCGACATGCTGCTGGCCGCCGGTGCGCACGCGGCCGAGGTGTTCTATTCCAACCCGATGAAATCGCGCCAGTCGATCGCGTATGCGGCGGGCAAGGGCGTCGAGTGGTTCGTCGTCGACAGCGTGGACGAACTGCACCGGGTGCACGCCATCAAGGCCGACGCGCGGATGTACCTGCGCATCGCCACCCCCAACATCGGCAGCGACTGGCCGTTGTCGGGCAAGTTTGGCGCCGGTCCCTCGGAGACGCGCGAGATCATCGCCGCCGCGGCGAAGGCAGGCGCCGACCTTGCGGGGGTTACCTTCCACGCCGGCTCGCAATGCCGCAATCCGGAAAACTGGCGCGTCGGCATCGAGAAGGCGCGCACGCTGTTCGACGCCATGGCGAGGGCCGGCCTGAAGCCGCGCCTGCTGGACATCGGCGGCGGCTTCCCGGTGCGCCACGTTAAGCCGATCCCGTCGATCGAGGTGATCGGCGAAGTGGTGAACGAAGCCCTCAAGGCATTCCCCGGGGGCGTGCGCATCGTCGCCGAGCCGGGGCGCTACCTGGTGTCGGACGCGGCGTATTTCGTTTGTCGCGTGATCGGCACCACGACGCGCGCAGGCAAGCGCTGGATGCACTGGGACGCGGGCCTCTTCGGCGGCGTGATCGAGACCACCGAGGGCCTCAAGTACCGCATCCGTACCGAGCGCTCAGGCCCGGATGTGCCCTGGCATGTCGCAGGGCCTACCTGCGATTCTGTGGACGTCGTCCTGCGCGACGAGCCGATGCCTTCCGATCTGCAGGAGGGCGACTTCATCTACCTGCGCAACGCGGGCGCCTACACGACGGCCTACGCCAGCGAATTCAACGGCTTCCCGCTGCCCGAGGTGAGGGTCTTCGAATCCGGGCGGTAGGTTTTTAAACGCGCTCATAGAGAACGAAATCGAAGCGCATGCCGTCTAACGCGGTATGCGTTTCCCTCTGCGTCTCGCGCCAATCCTTGCGGTTCCACGCCGGGAACCGTGTATCTCCTACAAAATCGCGCTCGATCTCCGTGAGCACCAGGCCTTGCGCCAGGGGCAGCGCGGCCGCGTAGATCTCCGCGCCACCGATGACGAAAGCCAGCGGTTCGCCGGTGCAAAGCGCAATTGCCGATTCCAGCGTCGCCGCCACGCTCGCGCCCGGCGCCTGGTAGCCGGGTTTCCGGCTGATCACGATGTGCTCGCGGCCGGGCAGCGGTCTGCCGCCGAACGATTCCCAGGTGCGCCTGCCCATGATCATCGGGTGGCCCAGGGTCAGGTTCTTGAAGTGTTTCAGGTCTTCCGGCAGGTGCCAGGGAAGCTTGCCCTGGGCGCCGATGACGCCGTTTTTCGCAACCGCGGCAATCAGATAGATGCGCGTCGTCCCTGAGGCGACGAGCGGGGGAGGGAACCCGGTGATTCGTGACATACGTCCTCGTCCTGACGTTCTCTTACGCAGATTATAAGTGTATGAATGGTGAGAAATATTTCCCCATGCGGGCGCTGTCCTACCCGCGCTCGTTCCTGGGCCTGCTGGTGGCCGCATTCCTGCTGGTGGCGTTGCCGCTGATGGGCACCCTGCTGTATTCGGCATGGCATACGCAGCGGCTGACCGAGCAGAGCCGCAGCGCGGTTTCGGGGGCCGCGGAAACCGCGATCGCGAGCCGTTCGATGGTGAATCGCATCGGATCGATCGAGCGCCTCGCGCTGCAGCTGGTGGCGCTGGAGGATTCCCAGCTGCGCGCCGATTTCATGCGCGCGCACGCGAGCTTCAAGCAGGTCGCGGGCGAGCTCGCCGTGCTGCCGCTGGACGAGCGCCAGCGGGCGGCGTTCGGGCGCACCATCGAGCGCGAGCAGGCCCTGCTCGACCTGATCCAGTCGCCGCCGCGCGGCGGCCTGACGACGCGCAAGGTTCGCGAGATCACCGGCGCGCTGACGGACAACGCCTACGAGGTCCTCGGCCTGAGCTATTTCGTCGCCGACCGCGAGGTCGAGCGCCTCGGCGCGAGCGCCGAGGACCTGCACCGCCGCCTGATCGTGATGGTGCTCATCGCCACCGCGCTGGCGCTTGCCGCCGCGCTGGTCCTCACGCGCATCATCGCGCGCCCGATCGCCGAGCTCGATTCGGCGATCCGCCAGCTGGGCGGCGCCGACTTCGAGCGCCCGATCCGGGTGAGCGGGCCGGCGGACCTGCAGCACCTGGGCGAGCGGCTCGACTGGCTGCGCCGCCGCCTCACGGAACTCGAGGCGCAGAAGAACCGGTTCCTGCGGCATCTGTCTCATGACCTGAAAACGCCGCTCGCGGCGTTGCGCGAAGGAACCGAATTGCTCAATGACCAGGTGGCCGGGCCGCTCGCGCCGCCCCAGCTCCAGGTGGTCGCCATCATGCGCGACAACAGCGTAAAGCTGCAGCGCCTGATCGAGGAACTGCTCGGCTATCAGCGCGCGCTGCATGCCGCCTCCGGGCTGCAGATCGGCTCGCTGCCGCTGGAAGGGCTGCTGCGCCAGTCGGTCCGTTCGCACCTGCTGGCGGCGCAGGCCAAGTCGCAGTGCGTGGAGCTCGACGTGACGCCCGTCACCATGTGGGCCGACGGCGCGAAGCTGCGTTCGGTCATCGACAACCTGCTCGGCAACGCGGTCAAGTTCGCGCCGCGCGGCGGCGAGATCCGCATCACGGCGCGCGAAAGCGCGGGCCTGGTCACGATCGACGTGCTCGACAGCGGGCCGGGCGTCCCGATGGAAGAACGCGAGGCGATCTTCGAAGCTTTCTATCGCGGCCGCGCCGGAGCGTTCGGGCGCGCCGAAGGCACCGGGCTCGGCCTGGCGATCGCGCGCGAATTCACCGAGGCCCATGGCGGCCGGATCCAGATCATCGGCGGCGGCCCCGGGGGGCATTTCCGCGTCACGCTGCCGCTGCGGCCCGCCCCCCTCGCGGAGGCCGCGTGAAGGCCGCAGCCGTATCGGCCGCCATGCTGCTGGCAGGCTGCGCCGCGAATCCGCCGGCGCCGTCCGTGGCAAAAGCGCCGGCGGCCAACGATTGCCGCGCCGAAGTCGGGCACCTGCGCGCGCTGCTGGCGGCGGAAGTGGCCGAGCGCCAGCGGCTGATGCGCGTCGCGGGGCGGCGCGAGGAGGCGATGCGCCGGCAGCTCGACGCAATGAAGTCCATCGAACGCAGCATTCTCGAGCGCGAAGACCGCGTTCGGTCCGAAACCAGATAACGACGAAAAGCGAGGCGCCGCATGGAAAAAAACCAGAAAACCATTCTCCTGATCGACGACGACAAGGACCTGCTGCATCTCATCTCGATGCGCCTGGGGGCGGCCGGCTATGCGGTGGTGACCGCGGAATCCGGCCAGGCCGCGCTGGCGGCGATGGCCGTCTCGCCGCCGCAGATGGTGATCACCGACCTGCGCATGGAAGGCATGGACGGCATCGCGCTGTTCGATGCCATCCACCGCGAGGCGCCGGCGCTGCCGGTGGTGATCCTGACCGCGCACGGCACGATCCCGGAGGCGGTCGCGGCCACGCGGCGCGGCGTGTTCGGCTTCCTGACCAAGCCCTTCGATCCGAAGGTCCTGCTCGATACCGTGGGCGAGGCGCTGCGCCTCTCGGGCACGCCTTCGGGCGGCGACGAGCGCTGGCGCGCGGGGATCGTCACGCGTTCGCCCGCCATGGAGTCGTTGCTCGCGCAGGCCAAGCGGGTTGCCGCCTCGGATGCGACGGTCTGCATCCTGGGCGCCAGCGGCACCGGCAAGGAGCTGCTCGCGCGCGCGATCCATCGCGCGGGCCGGCGCGTCGATGCGCCGTTTGTCGGCGTGAATTGCAGCGCCATCCCGGAAGGCCTGCTGGAATCCGAACTCTTCGGCCACAAGAAAGGCTCTTTCACCGGCGCGGTGCAGGACCGCAGGGGATTGTTCCAGGCGGCGGAGGGCGGCACGCTGTTCCTCGACGAGATCGGCGACATG
>Ga0134127_10004537_pt1 | contig 10028 bp, 7 predicted proteins | sample KB31753_FD_96459 | JGI IMG/M metagenome (GOLD analysis project Ga0134127, IMG submission 96459) | Terrestrial soil microbial communities with excess Nitrogen fertilizer from Kellogg Biological Station, Michigan, USA - KB3-175-3 | ecosystem: Environmental > Terrestrial > Soil > Unclassified ...
CCGACGCGATCCACACGAACCGTGGCGCTGACGAGGACGGGGCTGGGTTCGGCACGGCGCCGATTGTAACGCCGAACGGCCGCGGGGGCTTACGCGCCCGGTCGCATGGCAATCCTGTAGGTGGCCGTAAATCCGGCCCCTTCTTCGACATCGGGAAGGATCAGCTGTGCCCCGCCATGGCGGAAGGTCATGTCCCGCGAGTTCAGCCGTCTCTGTCCCCTCTTCAATCACCTGCGCCCCCGCCAGCGGCGGGCAGGCGCCAGTCGCGTGCTCCGATGTCAGGCCGTCGGCGAAGATGCCGTCCGACGGGTTGCTCATTGGATTCCTGCCCCGCGAGGCGAGACAGTCTGACGGGGCCGAAACGGCATAGCGCGGCAGTTCTATCGCGGCGCAAACTGACGTCCGTGCGCGCGAGAATGAGCGGAAGTGACACAGGGACGGACAAAGTGTCATCCGCGCTGGCCTCGGACCGAGGGACAAATATCGATTGCGGCGGCGACTTTCATGTCGCCGGAGATGATTCCTCAGAGAATTTCAGGCGACGGCTCGCCGTGCCGAAGGCAAGCGCGTTGCACGAGGGTCTGCAGCGACAAGCCTGACATGACACAGTTCTGGAGGACTCTGCTCCTGCTCACATTCCTGCTGGAAGTGTTGCGGGTTTTCGGAGTACCCGGAGAAGTCAGGACCCATGCGCAAGGCGAAGAGTTCGTCCGCACGCGTCAATTGAACCGCCAGGAAACAGACCCGACGGTGGATCCGCACCGTACCTTCCTCATGATTGGGGAGAACGCGACGGTTTCCGATTCGTTCCTGATCAACTACACGAGAGACAAAGGCAGCACGCCGCAGGGGATCAACATGGTGGCGCCTGACCTCATGTACGATCCGGCTTCGCGCAAACTCCTCTTCAGGTCCGGCATCATGCGCGAGGTCAATGACATTTCAGAACTTCGACTGGGGCGAGCGCCTGGCGGCTATCCCAATCGGATCGACTTCGACAGTCCTCTGGCGCCGTTCACGATCATCGGTCAGGTTGGATTCGAAAGCTGGCAGGGGGGACGACGAGGCTACGGCGCAATCAAGGCGGCCATCCAGGGAGCTGCAGCCGCCGACCCTCGACTGAACATGCTGTATCTCTCGACTGCGAGCGGCCAGTCCGGCCGGAGTCCGGATGGCAGCAGCGAGTACAAACCGGACAAACCCGTGCCGCACGTCGCGCTGTACCCCGACGGCACTCTTGACATCGGCTACAGGACCGACCCATCTCAGCGGCCCAGGTTCACCACGAAGATCCGCGGGCACGTCATCGTCGACGGCGATATCTACGCCCAACGGTGCATCGAGCTCCCGGCGGCGACGATCCGCGCCGAGATCAACCGGTAGTCAGTCCAGGACTTCGAGCCGCACGCGGGTGCGGCCGGCCTTCAGGAATCCAAGTGCGTCTGCCGCGGCCCGCGACAGGTCGATGATGACGCCCCTTCTTCGCACCGCGGACGTCGGCCCCCTGTCGATGACGCGCACCGTCACCGATCGGCGGTTGCGCAGGTTGGTGACGCGGACCCGCGTCCCGAACGGATACGTCGGGTGAGCCGCGACGAACGCGTCATTGTCGAATGGCACGCCGCTCGCCGTGCGTTTACCGTCCAGGCTCCTGGCGTAGTACGAGGCGAGACCCTCGCGTACCCCGCTCGGCGCTATTGACGGTTCGTCGGCGGCGCGAGACGAGGCGCCTGCACCGACAAGGCCTGCACCCATGAACATCGCGAGCAACGCGACGATACGGCCGGCGTTTCGCATGCCAGGAACACGATCAACTCGCGTGCCTGAAGCCCCTGACGGCCGTGCTTGGGGATTTCAGGACGGCTGGCCTCGGCCGGCGACGAAATAGCAAACGCGCAGACGATTTCGTCGGCCTGCCCGACTCGGGTGTTCGGCAACTCATCCGAATCCCTCTAAAACTGGTAAAAATGGGGGCGGCGTTCCTCTTGCTCCCGACACCGACTGGATTCCAGCCCTCTTTGATCATGCGCAGCAGACGGCGACACGCTCGCCCGGCCGGCACGTTGATTTCGCTGCTTCTTGCCGTCGTCAGTCTGACCGCGGCCAGCGAGCTCGGCGGAGCGCTTCCGGGGACGCTTCCGATCTTCCCCGCCGACAACTGGTGGAACCTGGATGTCTCGACCGCGCCCGTGGATCCCTCGTCGGCCTCCTACATCGCTTTCATCGGGGCGACGCGCAAGCTGCATCCCGACTTTGGCGGCGAGGCCTCGCCGGGCAGCCAGAATATCTACGGCTTTCCCTACGCGGTAGTCGACGGCACGACGCCGCTCCGAACCGTGCTGTTTCAGTACGCCGACGAGAGCGATGGCGTGAACCACACGACCGGCCAGAGCGTGCCGTTTTATCCGATTCCGTCCGAGGCGATCAGCCAGGCGCACTGGGTGGAAGGCGGAGCGCCTGGCAACGTCGACCAGCGGTCGACCAGCGATCGCCATCTCCTCATCGTCGATCGCGATCATCGCCATCTCTTCGAGCTGTACAACGTCTTCTACGACGGCACGAACTGGCGCGCGGGATCGGGCGCTTTCTTCGATCTGAACTCGAACGCGCGGCGGCCGGACGGATGGACGTCAGCCGATGCCGCCGGCCTGGCGATCCTGCCTGGTCTCGTCAGGTATGACGAAGCCTCCGGTGCGGCCGAGATTCTTCATGCGTTCCGGGTCACCGTCCGCGCGACCAACGGCTACGTCTATCCCGCTTCGCACCGCGCCGGGTCGACGACGGGCGCGCTGCCGATGGGCGCGCGGCTGCGACTGAAGGCGAGCCGCGACATCTCTGGCTTCACGCCGCAGGTCCGCAAAATCTTTCGAGCCATGCAGCGATACGGGCTGATCGTCGCTGACAACGGGTCGGACATGTACATCAGCGGGACGTTCGACACGCGCTGGAACAACGACGTGCTCAATCCAGCGTTTGCGGCGCTCACGGCCGCCGACTTCGAAGTGATCGAGCGCGGCTACCGGCCGCCTGCGCTGGCCCCGCCGATGAACTTGCGCATCGTTCCCTGAACTACAGTTATCGGATGTCCTCACCGCGTGCGTTCCTCCAGCGGATCGCGCAGCAGGCTATGCGCGACCGCGGTTTCGAACCGGACTTCTCCGCCGCCGCACGGGCCCAGGTCGCCCGGCTCCCCGACGCGCCTCCTCGCGACCACCGGCGCGATCTTCGCGATCTCGCGTGGTGCTCCATCGACAACGACGACTCGCGCGATCTGGATCAGCTGTCGGTGGCGAAGCGCGCCTCCAGCTCGGTCACGATTCTGGTGGCGGTCGCCGACGTCGATGCGTTCGTGGCGAAGGACTCCCCTGCCGATGCGCATGCCGCGCACAACACGACAACGGTCTACACCGGGGCCCAGATCTTTCCGATGCTGCCGGAGCGCCTGTCAACCGACCTCACCTCACTCAATCCGGACACGGATCGCGCGGCGATCGTCGTCGAGTACGCAGTCGAAGCCGATGGGGCGATCGGAGGATCGGATGTCTACCAGGCGCTGGTTCGCAATCACGCGCAGCTCGCCTATCCGAGCGTCGGCGCCTGGTTGGAAGGTACAGGTCCGATGCCACCGGCGATCGGCAAGGTGCCAGGCCTGGAAGAGAACCTGCGATGGCAGGATGACGCAGCCCAGTCGCTGAAGGAACGGCGTCACGAGCTGGGTGCGCTGACGCTGTCGACGGTCGAGGCGCGAGCCGTGTTCGAGGACGACACGCTGCGCGATCTGGCCGAGCAGCAGCACAACCGGGCGACCGAGCTGATCGAAGACTTCATGATTGCCGCCAACGGAGTGGTGGCCCGCTTTCTGGCCTCGAAGCGGCAGTCGTCGCTGCGGCGCATCGTGCGTGTGCCCGCCAAGTGGCCCCGCATCGTCGATCTCGCCGCGCAAGGCGGCCATCATTTGCCGGCGACGCCCGACCCCGTTGCGCTCGAGGAGTGGCTGATTGGAAGACGCGCCGATGATCCCGCGCATTTTCCCGACCTCTCGCTCAGCGTCGTGAAGCTGCTCGGGCGAGGGGAATACGTCGTCGAGCGTGCCGGGGACCCGGCGACCGGCCATTTCGGCCTGGCGGTGCAGGACTACACGCATTCAACCGCGCCCAACCGGCGCTTTCCAGATCTGGTCGCCCAGCGCATCGTCAAGGCGGCCCTGGCACAAGAGTCAGCGCCGTACACGGACGAAGAGCTCGCGTCGATTGCCGCGCGGTGTACGGAGCGCGAGGATGCCGCCAACAAAGTGGAGCGGCTGGTCCGAAAGGCTGCGGCCGCATTGCTGCTTCAGGGACGGATCGGCGATCGGTTCGACGGCGTCGTCACCGGTGCGTCCGAGAAGGGAACGTGGGTCCGCGTTCGCCGTCCCCCGGTGGAAGGCAGGCTGGAAGGCGACGGCGAAGGGCTCGACGTCGGCGATCGCGTTCGGGTGAAGCTTCTGCGCACTGACCCCGCGCGCGGGTATATCGATTTCGGCCGGGCTTAGAGTTGTAGCCCGATTATCGAGGGGCGGCGAAGAGAAACGCCATGGCCAGGAGGATATAGACCGCAATCAGCATCACGCCTTCGAACCAGGTGGTTTCGCCGTCAAGGGCGATGGAATTGACCGCAAACGCGGAACCGCCAATCGCCATCAGCTCCAGCGGATTAGTGAAGACCAGGTTCATCGGACGGCCGATGGCGTACGACACCAGCACGAGCACCGGCGCGGTGACGAGCGCGATCTGGATGCTCGATCCCACACAGATCGTCATCACCAGGTTCATCCGGTCCTGCCGGGCGAAGTAGACGGCGGCGAAATATTCTGCCGCGTTGCCGACGAGCGGCAGCACGATTATTCCAAGGAAGAACACCGAGAGACCGGCCTGTTCCGCGGTAGCTTCGAGCGACGCGGAGACGAGCTCGGCTTCCACGGCGACGGCGGCGACGGCGAGAGCAAGCACACCCAGCGATCGAAGCAGCGACCACTCCGCCGCCGTCTCGTGTTCGCCGCTCGCAAAGACGTCGCGGTGCGTCACCAGGGTGTAGAACAGGTTGGCCGCATAGACCAGAATCAGAACAACGGAAACGCCGAGACTGAGGCGTTCGTCTTCCGCCGCCACGTTGGCGCCGACCGCGCGCTCCGTGTAGTCGAACATCGCCGGCAGAAGCAGGGCGATCACCGAGAGGATCAGCAGGCTGGCGAGCAGCCCCGCGTGCTCGCGTGCGAACGTCTGCCGCGCGCGGCCCCGCGTTCCCGCAAGAATCGACATTCCCAGCCCGAGCAGGCTGTTGCCGATGATCGACCCGGTGATCGTCGCCTTGACGACGGTCGGGTTACCGGCGGTCAGGACGAACAACGCAAGGATCAACTCCGCGGCGTTGCCGAACGTGACATTCAGCAATCCACCGATCGACGCGCCCGCTCGATTGGCGATCTGCTCGGTTGCGCGGCGAATCCACTGCGCCAGCGGAATGATCGCGGCCGTCGCGGTGGCGAAGATCCACAGCGGTGGTGCGTCACGATAGGCGAGCACCACGGAGACAGGGACGAGCAGCAGGAGCGTGTTCGTCCGCGTATTGTAAGACCGCCCGCCTGGCCGACGATCCAACGGTCCGCCTGAAGGCGGACACTACGTACAGCTGGCGTAGTGTCCGGCTTCAGCCGGACGCGTTCGTCATTTACGTGTACGTACCCACCACGCGCCACTCTGCGTGCGTTCGGCTCGAGTAGTGAACCGGTAGTCGTAATAGGCGATGCGCACGCTGCGGGGCGGGCCTGCAAGCGGGCTCGGCCCCAGGAGCCTGACGACGGCGGGCTCGTCGTCGACGAGACGGCGAGCCAGCGGCTCGAGCCAGCGCTCGGCGCTGAACGGATCGAGCGCTGCGAACCACATCTGCCAGTCGAGGCGCGGCATGTGTGGCTCAACGAACGCCGGCCGCCGCCGTGGATTGCCAGGCTTCCACCGGAATTCCCACTCCTTGAAGTCCTGTCCGTTCTCGCTGACCTCTATAACGAGCTCAGGCCGCTCGGTCGTCATCACGCGGAACAGCCCGTAGCCGTTGATCGAGCGGAACGGCTCGACCCACCCGAGCACGCGTCCCGGCCAGGCGCGTGCGATCTGCGACGGCGTCCCGGCCGTGATCTGCATCTCGCGGACGAACGCGATTACGCTCAGGCACGCGATCGCCACGGCGGCGGCGCTCGTCGTCAGGCGCCAGGCTGCCGGCTCAGAGCCTGAAGCGCCAGCGTGAGGCTGCGCGATCGGTCGCCTGCGCAGGGTGTGGTCGTCGAGCAGCGCGAGATACAGGACGATCGTCAGCAGGTTGAAGAACCCGTAGTTGCCGGTCGCGCCGATCCCGGCCTGGAGAAGAACCATGAGCGCGCAGGCGACGAGCCGCGTCGTGCGAAAGCGCGCAGGCAGGAAGATTGCGAACGGGGCGACCAGCTCGATGACGAGCAAGGCCGGCACCGACCAGTAGTGGACCGCTGCGGGCGCCTGAGCAGCGTACCAGCTTGTCCATGTGGGAATCGGCTGAGTCCAGTAGTGATAGCTCATCGCCGTCCATCCCGCCCATGCCGGATCGCGGCTCAGGAGTTTCGTGATCCCGGACAGAAACGTCAGCTTGAAACAGAGCCCCCAGAGTACCCATCGCACAACCGGATTGGGTTCCGCCGCGGCCGATCGAAGCGGCGCGTAGAGACACGCCAGCAGGCCCGTCTCGAGGAGCAGCATGTCCCACTGAAACTCGAGGAACACCTGGCCGGCGACTGTCAGCGACAAGTAGAACACCCACAGCAGCGCGGCGGTGGCGACAGGAACCACATTGACGATGAGGGCGATGGACAGCGCCGCACCGCCCCAGCACAGAAAAACGAGCGCCGCATCGCTGCTCGAGAACCAGAGCAGCGTCGGCAACACGCGATAGGCATCTGCCCCGACGGCCGCGTGCGCCCGCGCGAGGAAGTCGGTCACAGGCAGGATCCCGTGCGAGCCGACGAGGCCTGTGATCTGCACGCCGAGCGACGCGAACGCGATCAGGTAGACAACGCCCAGCAGGCGCAGAAAGAGCCGGCGCGAAAACGCGAACGTCACGCCGCAATAGCATGGACTGAAAACTGTTAGGATCGGTCCATTCCTCACGCGCCCGCCCGGATTGTCGGCGTCCTGCTGCTTGTCACCGCGGGCGCGACGAACGCCGTCGCTCCGGCCCGATTCGTTCGTTTCAGCGAGGCCCGCCCGATTCTGACCGAGCTGAAGGGGACGCTTCCGCCCGAACTCAACCAGCTGACGCCGGCGCAGACGGAAACCGCATGGCCCGGCTGGATCGCGCGCCACGACCAACAGGTCCGCGCAAGGCTCGAGCAAGGTGACGAAGACACCATCGTCAACTGGATGCTCTTCGGCACCTCGTTTACGTCGAGACCGCGCGCGGTGCTCGGCGCCGTCGAATCAGGCGCGGCGGGCGACCCCCAGTTGGTCTTGCAGCGAACCATCGAGCTGATCGAGGTCCGCCTGGACGATCTGCTGACAGCGCTGGCCGCTCCGGGCAATGACGAGCGCCGGCTGTTTGCCCGCGCCCTGCTTCAGCGGAAGGGGCTTCGCTTCGCAACCCCTGCGGACCGGGAAGCGGCACGACAGTATCTGCTTGCGGCGGTCATCCGCGTGGCCGGCGAACAGGACCAGATCGATCAGGAGCTCGAGGCGACGAGCGGAGGCGACCCGCTCAAGGAGTTCGTCGAACGGTCCCAGTTGTTCCGCGCGCGCGGCCTGTCGCTCGACACCTCGCTCATTCCGAACTATTCGGTCGAGCAGGCGCTGTCGGCGATGAAGGCCCGCGGGCTGCTCAAGCCCGGTTCCGTCAGACGTGTGGCGATCGTCGGTCCCGGGCTCGACTTCGCGGACAAGGACGTCGGCTTCGACGTCTATCCGCAGCAGACGCTGCAGCCGTTTGCCCTGCTCGACTCGCTTCGGCGGCTGGGTCTTGCCCCGCCGCCAGGCAATCCGGACATCGTGCTGCTCGACATCAGCCCGCGGATTGTCGATCACGTGACGCAGGCGCGGGCGCGGGCTGCCAGGAACACCGGCTACACGCTGAACCTGCCGCTGCCGAAGAGCACGCCGTGGCTGCCCGAGGTTCGCAAATACTGGGAGACGTTCGGCGATCAGATTGGCGCGCCCGCCCAGGCGCCGACGTCGAAAGCGATCGCGGACGTGGCGGACTTGAGGGCCGTCCGTGCCAGGCCCTCCGCCGTTCAGCAGATGTCAGTGCTGAACGTCAACATCGTGACCGAGCGCCTCGACGGCGAAGCGTTCGATCTCGTGATTGCCACCAACGTCTTCATCTACTACGACATGCTGGAGCAGGCGCTGGCCATGGCCAACGTCGAAGCCATGCTGAAGCCTGGCGCGTTCCTGCTGGCGAACATGTCAGCCCCGAGGCTGACTTCGGTGACGCTCCGCCCGGTCGAAACCACGCGGACGCTCTACACCGTCGCCAGGGGCGCCCGCGAAGAGATCCTCGATTTCATCGTCTGGTACCGCCGATCCCCATAAAAGGCCCTAAACACAGCCATTCCCTGTTCGCGGACGTGACCTTCCGTCGTGATGATTCGGCTTGACATGCCATGGAGGCAGGACTAGCTTCTGCGATCCAGAAAGTCTTTTTGCAGCCAGAGGTGAGGAGGACAGTGATGCTGAACCGGATCCAGGGATCCTCGGCGCTCTTCCTGGTCGCGTTGGTGTGCGTGTTCGTGCCGTCGATGGCGTATGCCCAGGCGGCTATTACCGGCGTCGTCAAGGACGCGTCAGGCGGTGTCCTGCCTGGCGTGACCGTGGAAGCCGCCAGCCCCGTGCTGATTGAAAAGGTCCGGTCGGTCGTCACCGACGACACCGGCCAGTACCGCATCGTCGATCTCCGCCCGGGCGCCTATGCCGTGACCTTCACGCTGCCTGGGTTCAGCGCCGTGAAACGCGAGGGCATCGCGTTGTCGGGGACGTTCGTCGCCACCGTGGATGCAGAGCTGAGGGTGGGCGCGGTCGAGGAAACGATTACCGTGAGCGGCGAGTCGCCCATTGTCGACGTCCAGAGCGCGCGGACGCAGCAGATCATCGATCGGGAAATCATCTCCGCGATTCCCACATCCCGGAACGTCAACGGCATTCAGAACCTGATTCCCGGCATGGCGGCCGCTGGTGGTGTTGGCATGGTCGGGAACACGAACACTGATTCCGGCAACATCGGCGGGACCATGCAGGGCGGGTCCTCCTACATCCACGGCGGCCGCCCCTCCGATTCGCGGATCTACGCGGACGGCACCAACATGGGGTGGGCCGGCGGACCTGGCGGCGGTGGCCAGATGCCGCAGGTGGCCGGCGCGCAGGAAGTGGTCATCACGATATCGGGCGGGCTCGCCGATGCCGAGACGGGCGGCGTGGTCATCAACGTCATCCCGCGCGATGGCGGGAATACGTTCAGCGGCCAGTTCAATTTGAGCGGCTCGAACGACTCCCTGCAGGGCAACAACTACACCCAGCGGCTGAAGGATGCCGGCCTGCGGTCGCCCTCCGAGCTGATCTCGGTGTACGACGTCAACCCGATGTACGGCGGCCGGATCATCCAGGACAAGCTGTGGTTCTACTCGACCTACCGGCAGACCGGGGGCAAGAGCACAGTGCCGGGCATGTTCTGGAACAAGAACGCGGGAGACATCACAAAGTTTACTGTCGACTTCGACCGATCGAAGCCCGCCTTCACGAACAGGGTGGAGCGCATGGCGACGCTCCGGCTGACGTGGCAGGCGACGCCGCGCAACAAGATCAATGCGCTCTGGTCCGAGCAGTACCTCGACTCGAACTACGGCGAGGGGGGCGGCACCGGGACGGCTCCGTTCTCGACGCCGGAAGCGACGGCGCGGTCGTATTACATCCCATCCCGTCAACCGAACGCCTCATGGTCGTCGCCGATCTCAGGCCGGCTGCTGGCCGAAGCGGGCTGGGGCA
>Ga0134127_10004538_pt1 | contig 10025 bp, 9 predicted proteins | sample KB31753_FD_96459 | JGI IMG/M metagenome (GOLD analysis project Ga0134127, IMG submission 96459) | Terrestrial soil microbial communities with excess Nitrogen fertilizer from Kellogg Biological Station, Michigan, USA - KB3-175-3 | ecosystem: Environmental > Terrestrial > Soil > Unclassified ...
GAGGTGGTGCCCGGCGTGAGCTCCGCCCTGGCCGCGCCCGCCGCCGCCGGCATCCCCGTCACCCACCGCGGTGTCGCCGCGTCCTTCGCGGTGATCACGGGCCACGAGGATCCCGCCAAGGGCGAGCCGATGGTGGACTGGGGCGCGATGGCCCGCGCGGTGGATACGCTGGTGGTGCTCATGGGCACGGAGTCGCTGCCCGGCATCGCGCGGACCCTGATCGCCCGCGGCCGTCCCGGCGACACGCCGGTGGCGCTCATCCATCGGGGCAGCACTCCCGAGCAGGAGACCGTCGTCTCGACCCTCGATGCGCTCGCCGCGCTCGCCGGTCCCGTCCCGCTCCCCCCACCCGTCACCGCGGTCATCGGCGACGTGGTGGCGCTGCGCGCCCGCCTCGGCATCGCGCGCCCGGAGCCCGAGACCGCCTCCTTGCCCGCGGCGGGCACCCGGGTGCTCTTCGGCGCCTGAGCGGTCCGTCGTTCCGTCGTCGCCGGGGGCTATTTCTCCTCGAAGCCGGACTGCCAGGCGCGCACGCCCTTGCCCAGGTCCTTCCACTCCCCGGCGGGGCGCTTGTCCAGCGTGCGGCCGAAGTCGAGCGCGGGCGGCATGCGCAGGTCGTGGCCGAGCGTCTCCGGAAAGAGCTTCACGAGCTCCGCGGGCTCGAAGCGGTGATCCGCCTCCAGGCGCCGGATGGCTTGCGGCTGGGCAAGCAGGGTATAGCCATAGCCGAAGGAGTGGAAGGCCTGACCGTTGACGTGCGCGGCGGCGTCGCTGGCGAGAAACACCACCAGCGGAGCCACATTGTCGGGATCGCGCTCGGTGCCCTTGGCCTGCTCGCTCGGCCACTTGCCGGTCTGCTCGAACACCGCGCGCCCGCGGGGGGTGGAGTCGATCATCCGCGTGGCGCCGCTGGGCAGGATGGCATTGCTGGTGACCCCGTACTTGCCCAGCGCGTGCGCGGTGGACCAGGTGAGCCCGAGGATGCCCGCCTTGCCGGCGGCATAGTTGGGCTGGCCGGGGGAGCCCAGCGCCGACACCGAGGACATGTTCACGATGCGCCCGGCCTTGGCCTCGCGCATGTGGACGGAGGCGGCGCGGATGGTATTGAACGTCCCCTTGAGGTGGACGGCGAGCACGATGTCCCACTCCTCCTCCGTCATGTTGAAGATCATCCGGTCGCGAAGGATGCCGGCCACGTTCACCACGATGTCGATGCGGCCCCACTCGCGCACCGCCTGCTCCACCATGTCGGTGGCCTGGCCGAAGTCGGACACCGAGCCGAAGTTCGGCACCGCCTTGCCGCCCGCCTTGGCGATCTCGTCCACCACCTGCTGGGCGGGCGACTTGTCGGTGCCCTCGCCGCCCAGCGCGGCGCCGAGGTCATTGACCACCACCTTGGCCCCTTCCTTCGCCAGCGCGATCGCGATGCCGCGCCCGATGCCGCGCCCCGCGCCCGTCACCACCGCCGTCTTGCCGTCGAGGAGTCCCATCAGGAGCTCTTCTCCTTTCGCGCGTTCGTGCTGCGTTTGGCCGTGCCGGCGGTGGTCCGCCGAGCCGTTCTATAGTCGCCGAAACGTCCGTCGCGCGCATCGAGCGCGCGCTTGAGATTGGCCCGCACTTCTTTTCGATACGCCACCGACTCGGGCTGGTGAAAGGCCAGCGCCTGGAGCTCGGTGCCCGCGCGGATGGCCGCGCGCATGCCCATGATCTCCATGGCGCGGTGGACCGACCGCTTGTTGATCTGCTGCAGCGAGGTGGGGATCTTCGCCACGCGCTCCGCGATATCGAGCACGTGCGCCTCGAGGGCGGCGGCGGGATAGGCGCGGTTGGCGAGGCCGATGCGCGCTGCCTCGGCGCCCGACACCGGATCGCCGGTGAGCATCAGCTCCATGGCCTGCCGCATGCCCGCCAGCCAGGGATGGAACTGGGCGTCGGGCGGGCTCATGAGGCGCACCGGCGGATAGCCGATCTGCGCGTCCTCCGCCACGTACACGAGATCGCAGGCGGCGGCCAGCTCGCTGCCGCCGGCCAGGCAATAGCCGTGCACCTGGGCGATCACCGGCTTGGCAAGGTCCCAGATCTGGAACCACCCCTCCACCACGTGGCGCGGCCAGTGCCCGTCGCCGGCCGCGGTGGGATAGGGGCGCCCCTGGGTGAGGTCGGCGCCCAGATCATAGCCCGCGGAGAAGCACACCCCGGCGCCGCGCACGATGGACACGCGCACGGTCTCGTCCCCGTCGGCGCGGCGGAGGGCATCGAAGAGCTCGCCGCGCAGCTCGTTGCTCAGCGCATTGCGCTTCTCGGGCCGGTTGAGCGTGACCCGGCGCACACCCGGCCTCGGCGAGTCCACCACGATGAAGCGATATGCCGCTGCCGCCATCGCGCTCAGGCGGGATCGGGCGGGAGCGGCGCGGGCTCCTCGCCACCGGCGTTGTAGTGGAGGCGGGCTCCGTCGACCGCCGCCGTGGCCACCGCTAGGCCCTCCCCGTATCGGTCCGGCGGCCCCGCACTACGGAGCACCCGGGGGCGCGCCCATGTCCCGCGCCACCGCGATCTCCTTGCTCTGGTCGCGAGAGCGCGTGGGGCTGATGACGATCTCCTCGATCACCGTGCGCGCGGGCAGGGTGACGCAGAGGAGGATGGCCTCCGCCACGTCTTCCGGCATCATCATGGTCGCGCGGGCGACGGCGTCCGGCGGCAGGGGGCGATTGTCGAGGATGGGCGTGTCCACCTCGGCGGGCATGATGGTGGTGGCGCGGATGCCCTTGTCGCGGAGCACGGTGTGCACGTGGCCCATCATGTTGCGCTGAGCCGCCTTGGCGGCGCCGTACACGGAGCCGCCGATGAGGCCGGGCTTGAGCGCCGCGTACGAGGAGACGGTCACGATGGTGCCGCCGCCGCGCTCGATCATGTTCGGCAGCACGGCCTGGGTGAGGAGATAGGCCCCGGTGACGTTGACCGCCATCACCTTCTCCCACTCCTCGAGGCCGATCCAGCGGAGGTTGCGCACCTTACTGGAGTGCCCGGCATTGTTGATGAGGACATCCACCTGGCCGAACTGCGCCAGCGTCCACTGGGCCAGCTCCTGCGCGTCCGCGGGGCGGGACACGTCGCCGGGATGCGCGACGGCCTGGCCGCCGGCGCCCGCGATCTCCGCCACCACGTCCTCCAGCGGCGGCTTGCGCCGCCCACTGATCACGACGCGGGCGCCCTCCTTCGCGAGCATGAGGGCGGTGCAACGGCCGATGCCGGTGCCGCCGCCGGTGACGATCGCGACCTTGCCGTCGAGCCGGGCCATGGCGCGTTCCTAGTAGCCCGGCAGCTTGCCGGCCTTCACGCCCGTCTTCTTGACCGCGGCGGCTTCCTCCGCGGCACGCTGGGCGAGAAAGCGGCTGTCGCTGGCGAGCGTCACGAACTGGTAGCCGGCCTCGATCATCTTGAGCGAGTAGGCGGAGGTGCTGTTGTGGATGCCCGCGATCACACCGTGCTTCTTGCAGGCCTCCACGATCTTCTGCTGCGCCTCCACCACCGGCGCGTCGGTCTGGTCGAGCCGCGGCTTGCAGCCCAGCGCGAGGGAGAGATCGGAGGGGCCCACGTAGATGGCGTCCACCCCGGGCACGGTCAGGATGTCGTCGAGGTTCTTCAGCGCCTCCGCGGTCTCGATCATGGGCATGACCACGATGTCGTCGTTGGCGTGGTCGCCATAGTCCGCGCCCGCGTAGATGGAGGCGCGCACCGGACCCCAGGAGCGGTGGCCGCGCGGCGGATACTTGCAGTGCCGCACCAGCGCTTCCGCCTCCTCGCGCGTATTGATCATGGGGCAGATCACGCCGTAGACGCCGGCGTCGAGGATCTTCATGAGCCGTGCGGGATCGTTCCACGGCACGCGCGCCATCGGCACCACGTCGGTGGTGGAGATGGCCTGGAGCATGGTCACCGCCACCTGGTAGTCGACGACGCCGTGCTGCATGTCCACCACCAGGGAGTCGAAGCCCTGATGGGCCATCACCTCCGCCGAGAACGCGCTGGGAATGGCCAGCCACCCGTTCACCACCGCCTCGCCGCGCGCCCAGATCGTGCGGAGCTTGTTTTCTCTCACTACGGTCTCCTTTGGCCGAAACGGCAGGGCCGAGAGTGCAGGGGATGACGACCAGCGCAACCTAGCATGCGCGCGGAGGGTCGGCAACCGACGGCGGTCAGCGGGGCAAGCGGCGGAAGGCGTCGCGCATGCGATCGAGGCCCTCGGTGAGCATGGCGCGCGGGCAGCCGAAGTTCAGCCGCGCGAAGCCCTGGCCGCCCGGGCCGAAGGTCACGCCGTCGTTGAGCGCCACCCGCGCCTGCTCGAGGAAGAACGTGTACGGATCGTGGCCGGGAATTCCCGCCCCCCGGAAGTCGAGCCAGGCGAGGTAGAGGCCCTCGGGCGGATAGATCACCACGCCGGGGAAGTGCTCGCGCACGTACGTCACGGTGTAATCGCGGTTGGCCTCGAGATACACCATGAGGGCGTCGAGCCAGGGCCCGCCGTCGCGATAGGCGGCATGCGCGGCGGCGAAGCCGAAGACATTGGGGTTCGCCACCAGATCCACCTTGGTGGCGAGGAACTTCTCACGGAGCGCCGCGTCGGTGACCACCGCGATGGCGCACTTGAGGCCGGCCAGATTGAAGGTCTTGGACGGCGACATGAGGGTGACGGTGCGCGCGGCCACCTCGGCGTCCAGCGAGGCGATGGGCACATGGCGCTGGCCCGCGTAGATCAGATCGCAGTGGATCTCGTCGGCGATGATGGCCACCCCGCGCCGCCCGCAGATCTCCGCCATCCGCGCCAGCTCCTCGCGCGTGTAGACGCGCCCGGTGGGGTTGTGCGGGTTGCAGAGGATGAAGGCGCGCGTGCGGCCGTGAATGGCGCGCTCGAACGCGTCCCAGTCCACCTCGTAGCGGCCGTCGGCGCGGCGGGCCAGCGGCGCCTCGTCGCGGGTCAGGCCCATGTTGCCCGGGCACCGGAGAATGGGCGGGTACACCGGCACCTGCTCCAGGAGCCCGTCGCCGGGAGCGGCGAAGACGCGCGCGGCCATGTTGAGCCCCGCGATCACGCCGGGCAGCAGCACCACCGCCTCGGGGCCGACCTTCCAGCCGTACCGCTTGTGGATGCGGTCGGCCACCACCTCGAAGAACTCGGGCTCCTCGTACACATATCCGTACACGCCGTGCTCGGCGCGCTCGCGCAGCGCGCGCACGACGGGCTCGGGGGAGGCGAAGTCCATGTCGGCGACCCAGAGCGGCAGCACGTCCTTGTCGAACTTCCGCCACTTGTTGCTCGCGGTGGAGCGCCGGTCGATGCGGCGATCGAAGTCGAACGTCGGGGCCATGGGAGTCCTCCGGCCGATTATACTGGCCTCGCAGCCGCGATTTGTCCACCCCACCACCCGAGGAGGCGCGCGCATGCCGTATCGGATCAACCACATCCACCTGAAGTCCCCCGATCCGCTGAAGACCGCCCAGTGGTACGTCACCGCCTTTGGCTTCACGATCAACTCCGACGAGGTGCGGGTGTTCGGCGACCGCTTCATCCGCTGCGGGAGCGCGGAGGGTGGCATCAACGTGAATATCTCGGGCGCCCGCAGCGGCGAGACCCTGGGCCCCGGCGACGCCTCCGCGCATCACGGGCTCGAGCACTTCGGCCTCGACTCCACCGACATCGAGGCCGACATCAAGCGGCTGGAGGGACTGGGGGCTCAGCGGCTGGAGGGACCGATCAACATGCCGAACGGCGGGCGCATCGCCTTCCTGCGCGGCCCCGACGACACGCGGCTCGAGCTGGTGCAGGCGCCGCGCAAGGGGAAGGACCCCTGCTAGAGAGCGGTGCCGCCGGCGGGCTCAGGCGGCGCGGCCCTTCACCACCCAGGCGCGCGCGATCAGCGCGACGCTGCCGTCGGGACGGACGGGAAGGGCCGCGCGGATCGCCTCGCGCAGCGCGGTCCGCCGCTCCTCGCTGAGCGCGAGGCAGTAGGCGGGCGCCGGGCCCTGGCCCCCGAGGAAGGGCGTCCAGTAGTCGTCGAAATCGCGAAAGGTGGTGGGAACGTCCAGGGCCCGCGCCTCCACCTCGGCGAGCCCGGCGGCGCGGGCGAGCTCGGCCAGCGGCACCGCCCCGCAGAGAGGAAATCGCCGTCCCTCGTCGAGGACCCGCGCCGCCGGATCCAGCGCCGACGCCGCGTTCCAGAAATAGCGCATGAGCTGCATCTCGCCCGCGTAATCCCACACGTAGATCGCCACCACCCCGCCGGGCTTCACCACGCGGCGCATCTCGCCCACCATCCGAGCGGGATCCGGCACGAAGTTGAGCACGAGCCCGGACACCGCCGCGTCGAAGGCGGCGTCCTCGAAGGGCAGCGCCTGGGCGTCGCCCACCCTGAACGACGCCCGCGGGTCGGGGACCTGGGCGCGGGCATGCTCGACGAACCCGGCGGACGCGTCGATGCCGGCCACCGCGGAGGCAGCGCCGCGCTCGAGGATCTCGTGGCTCAGCGCGCCGGTGCCGCAGCCCACGTCGAGCCAGCGCCGGCCCGCGGGCACGCTGAGCCACGCGAGGAAGTCGCGCGCCACGAGACGGCTCCAGCGGCCGACATAGCGCTCGTACGCGCTCCCCGTCGTCCACATGCCACCGGGGGTCGCGGGACCCATCTAGCTGGAACCGGCGAGGGCTTCGACCAGCGGCGGCGCCTCGGCGCCGGGGAGCTCCACGCCGAGAAGCCGCGCGGCGGTGGGCGCCAGCGAGAGCATGGACACGTCGCCGAGGGTCACGCCCGCGCGCACGCCCGCTCCCGCCAGCACGAGCGCGGCCCCGAGCCGCGGCAGATGAGGCATGTGCCCATGGCCGGCCACGTAGACGGGCGAGGCGGCGGCCGCCTCCGGGGTCGCGTGGCCGCTGAAGAAGGTGCCGTCCTCCGCGGCGACCATCAGATCACCCTGGGTCGAGCCGGGTCCCGGCTGGCGCAGCCCCAGCTCGGCGAAGCGCTCGCGCCCGATCGCGTCCACGCCGGGCAGGGCGGCGAAGCGCTCGCGCAGCCGGTCGATCGTGGTGCGCGGCGCGCCCTCCAGCGCGTACACGTGCGCCGAGCCGCCATTGCCGGCCGCCCAGGCGAGCCGGCGGGTGACGGCGCCGCGCGCGTCCACCTCCAGCAGACGCTCCTCGAGGAGGATCTGGTTCAGATGATGGGTGCGCTGGATGTCGGCGAACCCGTGATCGCCGAACACCATGAAGGCGGTGGTCTCCGCGCGGCCCAGCGCCGTGAGGGTGTCGAGAAGGCGCCCCACCAGGGCGTCCATCTGGAGCAGCGCCCAGCGCGCCTCGGGGCTCGCGGTGCCGAAGTCGTGCTGGTACGAGTCGAGGGTGAGGAAGTGGAGGAGCAGCAGGCGCGGCGGGCGAACGGCGAGGACGTGCCGCGCGGCCTCCAGCGTGAGCCAGTCCTGCATGGGCCCCAGCGGATGCGCGGCGCTCCATGCCCCGTAGCGCGAAACCGGCAAGCCGTGGGAAGCCAGCTCGGTCCACAGCGGGCGCGAGGCGTAGCGCTCGAACAGCTCCTGCTCGTAGAACTCCGGAATATTGTCCGGAATCGTCGTGACCCCGCGCGTCTTGGGCCAGCAGAGACTGGCCGTCCGCTCGCCGCGCGCGTGGAGGCGGTCCCACAGGGTCTCGGCCTCGATGCCCCGCTCGGTGCGGTCCCCGTAGTGCTCGACCACGGCCCCGGTGCCGCGATCGAACGTCAGGTTGCCGACCACGCCATGCCGCGCGGGTGAGACGCCGGTGACGATGGAGGTGTGGCAAGGCCAGGTCACGGTGGGGAAGATGCAGGTGAGGCGTCGCGCGCGAGCGCCGCGGGCGGCGAGGCCGCGCAGCGCGGGCAGGTGGAGCCGCGGATCGTCCACGTAGCCGGCGCCGAGGCCGTCGATGCTGAGCATGATGAGCAGATCGGGTCGCGCTCCCGTCACGGCGTGGGGTGTAGCACGCGCGGACCGTCACGCGCAAGCAATACGGGCGCGCTATACTCGCCCCCGCCATGACGGCCCGTGTCCTGCTCGGGGTGGATGTCGGCACCACGTCGGCCAAGGGCGCCGCTTTCGACCTCGACGGACGCGTGCTCGCGGAGGAGACCGTCGGCTACGAGCATCGCGTGCCCGCCGCGGGCTGGGCGGAGGCCGACGCCGATTCGTGGTGGGCGGCGGTGCGCCGCATCCTCGTCTCCCTGACCGCCACCGTCGGCGGGCAGGTGGAGGCGGTCGGCATCACCGGGCAAGCGCCCACCTTGCTGGCGGTGGATGCGGACGGCCGTCCCCTCGCTCCCGCCATTCTCTGGCTCGACGTGCGCGCCGATGCGGAAGCGTCGGCGCTCGCGGCCTCGATGGGCCCGCGCGCGGAGGCCATCGCCGGTAACCGGCTGCACGCGTTCTATCTCGGCCCCAAGGCGCTGTGGCTCCGGAGCCACGCGCCCGAGGTGTGGGCGCGCACCGCCACCTTCCTGCAATCCCACAGCTATCCGGTGCTGCGGCTCACCGGCGCCCGCGTCACCGATCCCTCGTCGGCGGCGCTCTGCGTGCCGCTCTACGACGCCCAGGCGCGCGCCTGGTCGGCCGAGGGGGCGGTGGCGGCCGGGGTCGAGATCGCCCGGCTGCCTGCGCTTCGCCCCGCGCGGGACGTGGCGGGTGCGGTCACCGGCCCGGCGGCCCGAGAGACCGGGCTCGCGCCGGGCACGCCGGTGGTGGTGGGCGGCGCGGACTTCGCCGCGTCCACGCTGGCCGCCGGCGTCACCGAGCCCGGCGAGGCCTGTCTCATGCTCGGCACCTCCGGCAATCTCATCGTGCCGATGGCCCAGCCCGACTTCGACACGCGCCTCATCAATGCGCATCACGTCGGCTGCGACCGCTATCTCGCGCTCGGCGCCACCTTGGCCGGCGCGGCGCAGGAGTGGTTTCGCTCGGTCTTCGCCCGCGGCGTGTCCTTTGACGCGCTGGACGCGGAGTGCGGGGAGGTGCCGGTGGGCGCGGAGGGCCTGCGGCTTCTGCCCTACCTGCAGGGCGAGCGCACCCCGCTCTGGGACGCGAGCGCGCGCGGCGCCTTCGTCGGGCTGTCGCTCGCGCACGGGCGTGGCCATCTGTACCGGGCGGTCCTCGAGGGCGTCGCGCTCTCCCTGCGGCACAGCTTCGAGGTGCTGCGTGAGCGCGGCACCACGCTCGACGAGGTGGTGGCCGTCAACGGCGGCGCTCGCAGCGCGGTGTGGCGGCAAATCCTCTGCGACGCGCTCGGCGCGCCGCTGGCGTATCTGCCGGATGGACTGGGCGCGCCCGCCGGCGCCGCGCTGCTGGCCGGCCTCGGCGTCGGCGCGGTGTCCGCCGTGTCGGCCGCCAAGGCGTGGCGCGGGCGGCTCGTGCGTCATGCGCCGGATCCCGCTCGGCATGAGATGTACACCACCATGCTCGCGGAGCGGCTCATCCTCTATCCCGCGTTGCGGCGCGTGGCGTGATGGCGCATATCGCCATCCTCGGGGCCGGCTACATGGGCGGCGCGCTCACGGTGCCCGCCACCGACAACGGGCACTCGGTGGCGCTGTGGGGCACCCCGCTCGACGGCCGGCTGCTGGCGGCGGTGCGCGCGGGACGGCGGCATCCGCGGCTGGGCCTGCGGCTGCCGCGGGCGGTGGTGCCCTTCGCCGCGGAGGCGCTGCGGGCGGCCCTCGCCGGCGCCGACCTCGTGGTGAACGCGGTGACCTCGGACGCCGCGGTGTCCGTATTGCGTCACGCGGCGCCCTATATTCACCCCGGGGTGCCGGTGCTGTCCGTGTCCAAGGGACTCACGCGCAGCCGCGGACGCATCGTGACCTTGTCCACCGCGGTGATGGAGGCGACGGGGCTTCGCATCGTGACCGTGGGCGGACCCTCCAAGGCCATGGAGCTGGCGCGCCGCGTGCCCACGGCGGTGATGTATGCCTCGCCCGACGCGCGCGCGCGGAGCCGGTGGCGCCGCGCCCTCGGCA
>Ga0134127_10004541_pt1 | contig 10022 bp, 11 predicted proteins | sample KB31753_FD_96459 | JGI IMG/M metagenome (GOLD analysis project Ga0134127, IMG submission 96459) | Terrestrial soil microbial communities with excess Nitrogen fertilizer from Kellogg Biological Station, Michigan, USA - KB3-175-3 | ecosystem: Environmental > Terrestrial > Soil > Unclassified ...
CCCGCCGGTACGGGTCTGCCCTCACGCCGCGAGCAGCTCGACTGGATGCCGAAGGCGCGCGCACTCGCCGCGATGTTCGGCACCGACGAGGAAGAGGAGCTGCCAACGCTTCCGCCCGAAGAGCTGTCGCTCGAGGACCTCGACGACGAAGACGAGGACGACGACACGGCTGAGGAGCTCGAGGACATCGCCGACGCCGAGCCGACCGAGGCGGATCTCACCAAGACGACCGAGGACTGACCTCTACCACCGCACGATCCTGAGAGGCCGCCGAGAGGCGGCCTCTCGTCATAACTGCCAACCTACGCCGTATCGGACGAATCGGACGGAGGTGGTCGTCTATGCGAAGGGTCATCGTGGGTGCGCAGGGCAAGTCAGGTCGGCCGCTGTCGGGCGCAGTCGTCGCGAATGGATTCGTGTTCGTCTCCGGCCAGTCGTACGCCGAAGGCAAGGACGTTGAGGAGCAGACGCGGGGCGTGCTTGACAAGATCGCGGCTCTGCTCGCCGAGGCTGGGACAGATCTCGCTCACGCGGTGCGCTGCACGGTGTTCATGTCCGATCTATCGCTGCGCGATCGGATGAACGGGGTCTACCGCACGTATTTTCCGACTGACCCGCCCGCGCGCGCGGCGGTGGGCTGCGACCTCGGCTCCCCGACCGTCTTCGTTGAGATCGACTGCGTTGCTACGCTGCCCGAAGCCGCGGGGTGAGCCAGGCGGCGATCAACAGCAGCCCCAAGGACAGGACGCCAAGACTGCCGAAACTTGCGTTGAAGTTTCCGCTCATGTCGCGTAGGACGCCCAACATGAAAGGCGCCGCGCCGCCGGTCCAGTAGCCGAACGCGAGCATGAACCCGCTCAAGGCAGCGACGTCACGCGCGTCCTCGAACAGGTCGAGTGGAAGCTTCAGCGAGAGCACCAGAAGGGCGCCGGTCGACGCTCCGGCCAGCATCGTCCATGTCCAGCCCGCGTCGGGGAAGACGACAAGGCCGACGGAGGCGACGACCGCGATGAGCGCAGCGACGATCAACCAATGGCCCGTCGACTCGCGGCCGCGCGCGAGTGGCGCAATGGCAGCGCTGCCGATGACGCTGCTCACCAACAGGGCGCTCCCGAGGAGGCCTGCGTTCGTCGCGGTCCAGCCCCGTTCGATGTACGCGCTCGGCAGCCATGTGCTGAGACCAAAGAACAACGCCGACTGGAGCGAGAAGATCGCGATGGGCAACGCCACGGCCGACCGCGACCAGAGCGACGCGGTCGTCCGTCCATCCGTGCGTGGGCGGGGAGCCTGGTCAACGAACAGCCAGGGGATGGCGAGTAGGGCCGTGATCGCGGCGAAGATCAGCACCGTGGCCCGCCAGCCGCCGGTCGCCGCCGCGATCGGAGCCGCGGCTGCGACCGCGACGCCCGAGCCCACGCTGATGCCGATGACGTAGACGCTCGTTGCCAGCTGGGCTAAACGCTCCTTCGTGACGACCGGAAGCAGTGCGGTCTGGAGCCCGGTTGCGAGCCCTAGCGGGATCCCGATGGCCGTCACCGCAGCAGCGCTCGGTGCGACAGCCCGCGCGACTCCTGACAGGACGATGACCGCTGTCGTGAAGGTGATCCCGCGCACCGATCCGGCCGAGCGGCGTACCACCGGCGCGGCCAACGCACCGATACCCATCGTCACGAACGACAGGGAGAGCAAGAAGCCGCCCCACGAGTGAGACAGTCCGAACTCCGCCTCGACCTGCGGTAAGAGTGGAGGCAGTCCGCTCAGCTGAGATCGCATGCCCGCGACGACCAGGAACAATGCGGCCAGCGCGAAGCCTGGGGACCTCGTCATGTAAGAAGGACGATTCTGCGCGGGTCTGGTAGAAATCGCTGCATGGCTCGGAAGATCCGCATCTCCTTTCCAGGCGACGGCGCGTCCGTCACCGCGGACCTTTTGGAGGATGACGCGCCGAACACCTGCGACGCTTTGTGGGGTCTATTGCCGCTGCGCCTGAGGGCGATCCACGACATCTGGTCCGGGCATCAGGTCCTCGCGCACCTCGACAACAAGGTCGTGCTCGAGCCCGAGAACGTCTTGACATACCTGCCCATGCCGGGCGACATCTTCTACTACCACCGGCCGGCTCACTACTTCCGGGGCGCCCCGTATGGCCGGTCCGAGTCGGCGGAGCTCGGAATCGTCTACGACCGCGACACCCGGCCGCAGGGGCCGCGGGGACCCGAGGCGGTGAACCTGTTCGCGAACATCTCGTCGGGTCGCGACCAGTTCGCGAAGGCGTGCGAAGACATGATCTATCGCGGTCAGAAAGAGCTCCTCATCGAGAAGGTGGAGTAGGACATGAGGAAGATCCTGTTCGAGCTAAGCGGCACGAAGGCCGTGGCCGAGATGCTGGACGACGTCGTACCGAAGACGTGCGACGCGGTGTGGAAGATCCTACCGGTCGAAGGGATGTCGATCCACGCGAACTGGGCGAGCCGCGAGATCATGCTGCACCTGGCTGGCGACAAGATCCTCCGCCTGCCCGCCGAGGGCCGGCCGCGCCGAGGCACGACCGCTCCCGGCGACATCGTGTATTTCTGGCGGTCGCCGCAGATGTCGCGCGGCAAGCAGCTCGCCTACAGCGCGCAGTTCCAGCGAGAGCTGTCGGAGTTCGCGATCTTCTACGGGGATCCATCCGGCGGTGGCCTCGCCGCTGAGGATTCGCCGCGCACCGGTCGTGACTCGAACCTCCAGGTCTCCACGCTGTTCGCGAGGTTCATCGACGCGCCGGCGGATTTCCTCCGGAAGTGCGAAGAGATCCGGCACAAGGGATTACAGAAGCTCGTGGTCACGAGGCTCGAGGGTTGACCAAGCTACGGATCACGCTGGGCGACGTCGACGCGATCGCGGAGCTCGAGGACCGGGACGCGCCCGAGACCACGCGGTGGTTGAAGGGGATCCTCCCGATCGAACGCCAGGCCGTGCACAGCATGGAGAACGGGCGCGAGGTGTTCGTCGTCCTCGATGACTCGCAGCGCGTCGGGGACGAGAACCAGACGATCTACCAGACCGTGGGGGATCTCTTCGTCTACTACAAGCCGGCCATCTTCGTGCAGCCCGAGTGGCCCAGGGATGTGCGCGACTACCTCGTCATCGGGTTCGTCTACGAGCGGGACAGCGCCATCCGAGGGATGAGCGGTCCCCTCGCCACGAATCTCGTCGGCCGGATCACCGAGGGCCTCGACGCGCTCGCTCATGAAGCGCCGCGCATGCGCAGGGAAGGCTTCGGGAAGATGAAGATCAGCCTCGCCTCATGAGCGGTAACGCTGGCGCGCCATGCTAGATGTGATCATCCGCGGCGGCCGCGTTGCGGACGGCTCGGGACGCGCGCTCCGCAGAGCGGATGTCGGGATCAAGGACGGAATCATCACGCAGGTCGGCAAGATCGCCGGCGCGAAGGCGCGGACCACGATCGATGCGAAGGCACTCGTCGTCTCACCGGGGTTCGTCGACGTCCACACGCATTCGGACATCACCATCCTGGTCAATCCGAAGGCCGAGAGCGCCGTGCGACAGGGTGTCACCACGCACGTCTTCCCGAACTGCGGCATGGGCCTGGCACCGGCGGTCGGCGATGCGCTCGGGGACATCGAGGAGCGGACGAAGCCGTTCGGCATCAAAGTGGACTGGAAGACGGTCGGCGAGTACTACGCGCGGGTCGAGAAGGCGCGGCCCTCCATCAACGTCGTCCCGATGGTCGCCCAGGGCACGGTGCGGATGGCCGTCATGGGATACAGCAAGGACGCGCCGTCGAAAGCCCAGCTGCGCGAGATGAAGGGGCACGTCGAAGAGGCGATGCGGAGCGGCGCTCGCGGGATGTGCTCCGGCCTCAGGTATGTACCGAGCGGCTACGCGAGCGAGAGCGAGCTCGTCGAGCTTGCCAAGGTCGTCCACCGGCACGGCGGGCTGTACGCGTCGCACATGCGAAGCGAGGGCGACAACGGAGACTGGTTCGCGGCGATCGACGAGGCGCTGGCGATCGGCCGGGGTTCGGGAGTGCCGGTGCAGATCTCGCACATGAAGGCGCTCGGGAGCGAAGCCTGGGGCAAGAGCACGAAGGCGCTCGCGTTGATCAGAAGTGCGAAGAAGAACGGCGTCGACGTCATGGCCGATCAATACCCCTACGACGCCGCAAGCAGCACCCTCTTCCTCTTATTCCCGCAGTGGTCGCAGGAGGGTGGGGTCGGCCCGTTCCTGGAACGCCTCGCTGATCCCGATCAGAGGCAGAAGATCGAGGCAGCTTTCGCGAAAACGCTCGCGATGCGGGGTGGCGGGTCTCGCATGACGATCTCTGAGTTTCCGCCCGACGGGTCGCTACAGGGCAAGACTTTGGCCGACGCTGCGGGTCGCACGAATACCGGGGAGTTCGAGACCGCGGTCGAGCTGCTGCGCAAAGCGCAGGGTCACGTGAGCATGATCTTCCACGTACTCGAGCGCGCTGACATCGAGCGGATCTTCAGGCAGCGCTTTGTGATGGTCGCGAGCGATGGTTCGGCCCTCGCTCCCTACGGGAAGCTGGCAGCGGACTACTACCCGCATCCTCGGAACTACGGATGCTTCCCGCGGGTGCTCGGTGACTTCGTGCGAAAGAGGAAGCTCGTGAAGCTCGAGGAGGCCGTGCGGAAGATGACGTCGCTGCCTGCCTCTCGGTTCGGATTGGAGAAGCGCGGACTCCTGAGGGCCGGGTGGCGCGCGGACGTGACCGTGTTCGACCCGAAGACGGTCGCCGATCAAGCGACGTTCGAGCGCCCGCGCGAGTATCCCGCGGGCATCGAGTACGTGCTCGTGAACGGGGCAGTGGTGATCGAACGCGGTGAGCACACCGGCAGGCGGCCCGGCAAGGTCCTCTTCGCGAACGGAGCCTGACGGAGTGGCGAAGGTCCACTTCGGCGTCGGGATGGCTCCGGTCGAGCCGCTTAAGAAAGTCGTGGCGACGGCAAAGCTGGCCGAGGAGCTCGGCTTCGAATACGTCGTCCACGCCGATCAACGCTTCGCGGGTGAGAAGGACGTGTTCGTGACGCTGGCGGCCGACGCGCTGAACACACGCAGAGTGAAGCTCGGCCCGTGCGTTTCCGATCCCTTCACCAGAATCCCCGCGATGCTCGCCGTGGCGATCGCCAGCCTCGACGAGCTGTCCGGCGGGCGGGCGGTCCTGGGTCTGGGCGCGGGAGGTTCCGGTTTCGCGCAGCTGCATTTGGAGCGGAAGCACGTCAATCAAGCGATCCGCGAAGCGATCGTGATGATCAAGGCGCTGCTGGCCGGCGACGTCGTGAACTTCGATGGGCAGCTGTTCAAACTCACGGACGCGCAGCTCAAGTTCACTGCCCGGCGGGATATCCCCATCTATCTCGCGACGCGAAGCCCGATGAACCTTGAGCTCGCTGGTGAGCTCGCGGACGGAGCGTTGATCGCGACGTACGTGTCGAAGGACCAGCTCAAGTTCGCTGTCGATCGTGTGCGGGCGGGCGCCGAGAAGGCTGGCAGGAAGCTTGAGGACGTGAAGCTCATCTCCTGGGTCTACACGTCGATCTCGGACGACGGGCATCAGGCGGTCGAGAACGTCCGGTACTTCGTGACGCAGGCCATCATCAACACCGCACCCGATGCCTATCCGACCATCCTCGCGGGCTTCCATCCGGACCTGCCTGCCTTCCTCTCGAAGTGCCGCGACGGTGGTCGCGAAGGTATCGAGGCCGCGTACAAGGATCGGACCTACATGACGGAGGACGTGATCAAACGCTTCTCCGTCGCCGGGACCGCGGAGGACTGCGTCGCGAAGATCAAAGAGATCTCATCGTTCGGGATCGACGACATCTGGCTGCGCTGTTTCTCGGCACCGCGGTCGGAGATCGAGCACGAGAAAGTGATCGTTCCGTTCGCGGAGAAGGTGATGCCCGCCTTCGCTTAGGGCGTGCCGGCCTCCAGGTCGACGGACATTGCGCGGATCGACAGGAGCTTCTCCCTGACCCTCTTGGCCGCCTCGAAGAACTCGAGCCGCGAACGCATCGACGGATCCCGTTCTGCGGGGAGCTTGACGGGGACTTCCTCGACGATCCTCCCCGGTCGCCGTGACATCACGAAGATCCGGTCGGAGAGGAACACCGCCTCCTCGATGTCGTGCGTGACGAGCATCGCGGTGGCGTGCAGGTTCCGGATCATGGTCCCGAGCTCGTGCTGCAGGGCCTCTTTGGTGAGTTCATCAACGCCCGTGAAGGGCTCGTCCATCAGGACGATCGAGGGCTCGTGCACGAACGCACGCGCGATCGAGACTCTCCGCTGCATGCCACCGGACAGCTCGATCGGGTACGCCTTCTCGAATCCCTTCATGCCGATCATCTCGATGAGCTGGTCGATCTTCTCGTAGTTGTGCTTGTTGGTGACCTCGAGTGGCAGCTTGATGTTGTCGTAGACGGTCCGCCACCGCATGAGGCTCGAGTCCTGGAAGACATAGCCAACGACGAAGCGCCCATCGTCGGTCGAACGCTCGATCTTCCCGTCGGTCTGCTTCTCGACGCCGGCGATGAGCCGCAGCAGCGTGCTCTTACCGCATCCGCTCGGCCCGACGATGGCGACGGTCTCCTCCTTCTGGACGGAGAGAGATATGTCCTCGAGCGCGACGACCTCGTCGCCCTTCACCGTCGTGTAGGTCTTCCCGACGTCCTTGACGGCAACGATCGCCGTCATCAGTTCGGCCGGTACCAGGGCATGAGCCGCCGCCCGAGCAGGATCACGCCGGCGTAGAGCACCAGCCCGAGGACGGTGAGGATCACGAACGCGCCGAACGCGGCGGTCGTGTTGAAGGTGTACTGGGAGTTCAGGATCAGGAACCCGAGCCCGCTGCTGGAGCTCACGAACTCGGCGACGATCGCGCCGACCAGCGCGCCGGAGACGCCGATCTTGAGCCCGTCGAAGAAGTACGGCAGCGAGTTCGGCAGCCGCACCTTCCAGAAGACAGTGCGATCGCTCGCACCCAGTGACTTCAGCAGATGGACGAGATTCCTGTCGACGTCCGTCAGGCCGGTGCTCGTGTTGATGACGATGGGGAAGAAGGTGAGGATCACGATGAGCAGAATGCGCGACGTGTTGGAGAAGCCGAGGATGATGTAGAGGATCGGCGCGATCGCCACCTTGGGCAGCACCTGCAACGCGACGATGTACGGCATCAGGATCTTGTTGAGGACCGAGGACAGGGTGATCACCAGCGCGATCAGGAACCCGACAGCGACCCCGATGACGAGGCCGAAAAGCGCCTCGTTGAGCGTCACCAGCGTCTGACCGATCCAGTCGATCCTTCCGGTGAAATAGATCTGAGCGATCGCAGACGGGGGCGGGAAAAGGAACGCGGGCACCTTGAAGACCCTGCAGATCAGCTCCCAGAGGGCGATGCCGACGACGAACGAGAGGATGGGAAGGCCGTAGCCGGCCAACCCTGGCCGGCTACGCCTCCTGATCGTGGCGCGGGACACGTCTACGGACGTTCGACGAACTGGTTCGTATACAGGGTGGTCGGGTCGAAGTCCTTCTTGATATTGAAGAGGGTCTTCAGCTCAGGAAGCGTCTTGGCGATGACAGCCGCGTCATACCAGCCGAGCTGCGCGGGCTTCATCGTCTTCGCCTTCTCGGGGTCGAACCCGTACTGCAGCCTGACGGCGACGTTCCACTCGGCCAGCGTCTGAGGGATGTCACGACCCTGGTTCTGCGCGACGAAATCGTCGACGCACTTGGCCGGATTGACAACGCAGAAGTGGAGCGACTCGGTGCTGGCGAGCGCGATGGCGCGTGCCACCGCAGGACTCTTATCGAGGAGGCTCTTCTGGATCGTGACCCCTGCAAGCGGCGACGGCAGGTTGTAGTCGCCGAAGACGAACGACCCGATCTTGTCGTTCTGCGGTACCGCGATCTCAAGGCTCGCGATGGCTCGCAGGAACGCGGCGATCGCGTCGACCTGCTTCGTCAGCAGCGCACCCTGCTGCGCGGCGAACGCGGTGTTGATGATGGTCACCGCACTCTTCGGGATGCCCTGCTTCGCGAGGAACACATCGAGGTATTGCTCGGAGAGACTCCCCGTCGGGACGCCGATCTTCTTCCCTCGCAGGTCGGCGGGCGATTTGATCCCGCTGCTCTGGAGGTACATGACCCCGACCGGGTTCCGCATCGCGCCTGCGGCGATGCCGATGAGCGGCGGCGCGTCGGGGTTCTGATCCGCGATCAGCATCTCGTCGAGGATGTCCCCGTGCGTGAACGCCAGACCACTGCGGTCTGCCGCCACCGCCTGGACGGCTTGGGACGTCCCGGCGAGCACGACGAAGTTCAGCTTGAGCTTGTACTTCGCGTAGATCCCTTCCGTCACTCCCGCGTAGTCGTGCGGCGCGCTGCTGGTCACGCCGCCCACGTAGGAGGTGACCTCCACGACCTCGGTGAGTCCGGTCGGCGCCGCGGAGCCGGTGGCCGCAGCTCCGGTGGCTGGCGCTCCGGTGGCTCCTGGCGTCCCGCCACAGGCACCGATGACAAGTGCGGCCGCAACGATGAATGCTGCAGTCGGAATCCGATGATTCACTCTCCACCTCCCCAGCGTCACTCCGCGTGAGCAACGTGATGTCGGCGATGATACGGGCTCGTGCCTACGCGACCTCGAGCTGCATATCGGCGAGGATCGTCGCCAGCTCGGCGCGCTGCGCGCTCGTGAGGGATACGAGCGGAGCGCGGACACCACCGCAGCGTCGCCCGAGCAGCTCCACGGCCGCCTTGGCCGATGCAGGTTGACCAGCACGCCGCGCGAAGCGGCGGAACGGCGCCCAGCGCAGGAACTGACGGCGCGCCTCCGCGAGATCTCCGCGACACATCGCTTCGTACGTGTCGCGAATGATCCGCGGGATGAAGTTCGATTGGGTCGAGCTCACACCGACCGCGCCCAGCGCGAGCGAGCCGACCATCGCCTGATCCGAGCCAGAGAAGATGCGGAGCCGGTCGCCGGCGAGCGCGATAAGCTCGGCGTGCTCGCTGAACGTCGTCGCTCCTTGCTTGATGCCGACATAGCCGTCGATGTCCGCGAGCCTCGCGAGGAGCTCGGGTGCCAGGCTGGGGCTGATGTTCGGGTTGTTATAGAGAAGGAGTGCGGTGCGGGTCGCGCCGGCGACGGCCTCGAAGTGGCTGACGATCGCCGCTTCGGTCGGCTCGATCATCCCGTACGGCGGAGTGATCATCGCGCCGTCGGCGCCGGCGTCCTCGGCGTCGAGCGTGTATGCGATGACCTCTGCGGTACTCCCTGCGGCGGTGCACGCGATCACGGGGATCTTCCCTCCTGCGGCGGCGATCACCGACCGTAAGAGAGTCTTTCGCTCCTCGCTGGTCAAAGTGACGTACTCGCCATAGGTCCCTGCCACGACGATCCCATTCATCCCCTGACGGATCAGGTAGTCGGTGTTCTCTGCAACAGCGCCCAGATCGAGCTCGCCGTTCGATGCGAACGGTGTGAGGAAGATCGTGTAGATCCCGACGAGCCGGTCGTACAGGCTCTGACCGCGCTTTATCGTCACCGAAGCGATCGCGCGCGGTTGCATCGACGCACAAGCGCCATCCTACCGGCGGTGCTGGGATTGTTGGCACGCTCCCTGCCTAGGCATGCGGGCGTGGCAGTAGCACCGACCCCACCACCACTCGCGAACGATGACGTCATCCAGGACCTTCAGCGAAGCGGGTGGTCCCGCTGGACGCCGCGGCGCGCGGGCGTCCCCGCGCTTATCGATTGGTGGCCTGCGTACGTCCTTCTTATCGCCCTCGTCGTCCTCTCGGTGGTCGTCACGCTGCTCATGGCCGTCGAGTTCCTGAGCCCGTTCGGGCACGTTCTGGTGATCGCCGGCGTTGCCTGCGTCTTGACGTTCTCGCTCGCGCCCCTCGTCACGCGGCTGGAGCACTCGATGCCGCGGCGTGGAGCGGCTGCGCTCGTCTTCTTTGGGACGCTCGCGGTACTGCTCGCGCTCGCCACC
>Ga0134127_10004543_pt1 | contig 10021 bp, 8 predicted proteins | sample KB31753_FD_96459 | JGI IMG/M metagenome (GOLD analysis project Ga0134127, IMG submission 96459) | Terrestrial soil microbial communities with excess Nitrogen fertilizer from Kellogg Biological Station, Michigan, USA - KB3-175-3 | ecosystem: Environmental > Terrestrial > Soil > Unclassified ...
GGTCGAGCTGGCAGCGAGCGCGAAAATTGTTCAGCATTGGGAGGTTGCCGGCGAGTATTCATTGACAGACAGCACTGTGCTGCGGTTTCCGGCAAACAGGAGTTTGGAAGGGCTGCTGGTTCCCCAAGTGCCGCGCAATCAGGTCAATTTTCAGGTTACCTACAGCAATGCAAGATGGCTCGTAGGCGCGCAGGGACGCTTTGTAGGCAAGCAATTCGACGACGATCAAAACACGTTGCCGCTGAAGAAGTTTTTCACACTCGACGCCGAGGCTTCGCGCTCTGTTTCGGAACGTGTACGTTTATTCGTCGCTCTCCAAAACCTCACCGGCAGTCGTTACGAGATCAGCAGCACGCCTGTGTTCACTGTGGGTCCGCCGGTCCTGGTTCGCGTCGGCGCGCGCGTGTCGATCAGGTGAGCCACAAAAAGGCACAAAATTAAGCAAGCAACCGCTTGAGGGTGAGTGCATTCTTAACCGCCTCACCGCCTGGGTCGTTGTTGAAGTAAACATACGCAGCCGACACGCGTGAGCGCCAGCTTTCGATGCGCTCGGCCCATGACTGGAGCCGAAGCTCTGAATACGATCCCGCATACTTCGCAATTGTCGGCCCATGAAACCGAACGTACGCAAAGTCCGCAGTGATCTCGATCGGCACCTTCATGTCTGCAAAGTCGTGAATACAGAACGCCACGTTAAATTTCCGCAACACCTCAAACACCGGGGCGATAAACCAACTCTCATCACGAAACTCAACCGTGTAGTTATGTCCTCGCGGCAGCGCGCCAAGAAACTCCGCCAATCGCTCGACATTCACTTTCCAACGCGGCGGAAGTTGAAACAGGATCGGTCCAAGCTTCTTTTGCAAACGCTCCGCGACGAGAAAGAACTTCTCCGAAGAACTCCTCGGCTCTTTCAACTTCTTCATGTGCGTAATAAAACGGCTTGCTTTCACGGCATAGCAGAAGTTGCCTGGCGACGAGTCTCGCCACGCATCGAAGGTCTCCGCTGAAGGCAACCGATAGAAGCTGTTGTTGATTTCGACCGTGTTGAAGTAGCGCGCGTAGAACTCGAACATTTCGCTCGCGCGCGTCCCGGCTGGATAGAACACGCCAAGCCAGTGCTTGTAGTGCCACCCCGAAGTGCCAATAAGAACCTTCACTTCCCCTTGAACTGTATTGGACTGCTCGGTATTTCTCTGTGCACCCTCTGTGCTCTCTGTGTCTCTTTGGTTAATGGGTCGAACAAAAGTAACCACAGAGACACAAAGGGTGGCACAGAGATCCAGCGCCTCAGTTACGCGAAGTCTCGCGTTTCGAACCGATGTATTTCTCAAACCATTCGAGGTTTGCTTTCATCGCTGCCAACTGCATCTTCGGTTCATTCGGTCCGTGCGGCTGGCGTGGCAACACGAGCATGCGCGTGGGCACGCCCTTCACTTTCAGTGCGTTGTAGAACTCGTACCCTTGCGAGATCGGCACGCGCACATCCGCTTCACCGTGTTGAATCATCGTCGGCGTCGTGACACCTTTGACATTGAACATCGGCGAGTGTTTTTGATAAAGATCCGCGATCTCCCAGAACTGACCGCCGAAATAGTCAGGGATAAACGCCGGAATATCTGCCGTGCCATTGAAGCTCATGAGATTCGTTACCGGCGCGCCGGCCGAAGCTGCTTTGAAACGTTGCGTCTGAGTAACGATCCACGACGTCATGAAGCCGCCGTAGCTCCATCCCATCACGCCCAGACGCTCCGGATCGGCGACACCCATTGCGATCACTTTATCCACGCCCGTCATTAAGTCCTGGTAGTCGCCGAAGCCCCAATCTTTAAGATTTGCGCGCCGGAAGTCCGCGCCGTAACCACTCGAACCGCGCGGATTCGGTCGCAGGATGGCATAACCGCGCGAAGCGAAAGTTGCGAGTGGATAAGGACCGCGTCCGCCGATAAATGTTTGTACGAACACGCCGGCTGGTCCACCGTGGACGTTGAGGATCATCGGCACGCGTTGTCCTGCTTGATATCCGACAGGATACGTCAGCAATCCTTCAATGTCTTTTCCGTCTGCTGATTTCCAGGTAATAACTTCAGTGCGACCGACTGCCGGAATTTGCAATCCTTCATTCACGCGAGTGATTTGCACGGGAGTGAAATTTGCGGCAGAAGCAATAAACGCATCCGGAGGCGTGTCGGAAGTTTGTCTGACAAAAGCGAAGGTCGTGCCTGAACTATTAAGACTGACGGCACCAAGCACCGCTGGTGTTGTTTTGATTTCTTCGATGCGGTTCGCGGCGACATCCAACGAGTAGATTTGAGTTCCAGTGCCCTTTGCCTCGCTGAAGTAGATGCGTTTGCCGTCTGACGACCACCCGGCAACAGCAGGTTGCGCGTCAAATGAACCAACGGCGTTCTTCGGTGGTCCTCCAGCGGTTGAAAAAATCTGGATTACCCCGCTCCCCGCCCAACGCGGTGGAACATCGCTCGCAAGCACGGCAATCGACTTTCCATCGGGTGAGTAAAGCGGACTGGTTTCGGCAGCCGCCGTGTTGGCCAACTCACTGATCTTTCCGCTGGCAACTTCGACTATCGAGACATCAGACGTGGGCCAATCGTTTGCCACCGGCGACTTAACGTGACCGAATGCGATGCGCGAACCGTCGTTGGACCAGTCGAAATCCTCGACGTGGTAATTCGCCGTCGTCAATTTGCGTGGCTCGCGTTTGCCGTTTGCGTCCTTCTGAATCGAGAGCACGTACAAGCGTGCGAGCTTGACGTTTTCATCAGCCCAGCGAAAGTCGTTCTTGCCTTTGTCGTTCTTCTCTTCGTCTTCAGTTTTCGCATCGACCATCGTGAAAGCGATCGAGCGTCCGTCGGGTGACCATGCGAAATTCGTGACAGCGCTCTTGCCGTCGGTCAGTGGTTCAGCTTCACCTCCGTTCAAATTCAGGAGATAGATCTGGTTTCGGTTGTCCTTGCGATTCGACAGGAAGGCGATCCAGTTTCCGTCTGGCGACCATTTCGGATTGGTGGATGATTTTTCGCCAAACGTGAGTTGGACGTTTCGTTTGGTGTCGAGGTTCGACATCCAGATTTGAGTCACGAATTCGCTCTTGTCTGGAGTCATCACGGCTTCGTTGACGGTGTAAACCATTTTCTTGCTGTCGGGCGAGACACGCGGTGTGCCGACAGCTTTAAATTTCAACTGCAACTCCGGCTCCCACGTTTGTGCGGCGGCGGCGGAGGCAAAAAGGACGACAAGGGTCAAAGCTATCGCTAGGGATTTCATGGATCGTTCTCCTGAATTTTGGATTGCAGCGCAGGTTGGAAGATTTTTTACTCGTGGTTGGTCAGAAAGTCAATCCTCAGTAACATAGGAGCGTGTTGTCAGCAGTTCAAGATGCTCGTCGGGTGATTGCAGGTTCTGCGATCCGCACGCCGCTGGTGCGTTTAAATGTGCCACCGGCGCCGGCAGAGATCTATTTGAAACTCGAGAACCTGCAACCGATCGGTGCATTCAAGATTCGTGGTGCCGCGAACGCCATCGCTCGCCTGGCACCGGAGAAGTTGGAGCGTGGAGTTGTAACAGCGTCAGCGGGAAACATGGCCCAGGGAGTTGCGTGGTGTGCGCGAAGGCTTGGTATTCCGTGCACGGTGATCGCTACAGCGACTGCGCCTGAGACGAAGATCCATGCGATCGAGCGCCTTGGCGGACGTGTGATTAAGGTTTCGTTTGATGAGTGGTGGCGAGCGTTTGAGGAGCGCGCGTATGCGGGTGTGGATGGCGCGTTCATTCACGCGTTTGACGACGCGGACGTGATGGCCGGCAATGGGACGATTGCGTTGGAGGTGCTCGAGGACCTTCCCGATGTGGATGCGATTGTGATTCCGTGGGGCGGCGGTGGATTGACGTGTGGAATTGCTTCAGTGCTTCGCGAACTGCGACCTGCGTGCAGGATCTTCACGGCGGAAGTTGCGACCGCGGCGCCGCTCGCCGCGTCTCTTGCTGCGGGCACCCCAACCGAAGTTAATTACGAATCGTCATGGGTCGACGGCATCGGCGCGAAAGCCGTGTTTCCACAAATGTTCGAACGTGCCCGCACTCTAATCGACGGCGCCCTGGTCTCCGACCTTTCCTCCGTCGCCGAAGCCCTGCGCCTCATGGTCCAACACAACCACGTAATCGCCGAAGGCGCCGGCGCCTGCCCGGTCGCCTGCGCCCTCTCAGGCCAGGCCGGCCCCGGGAAAATCGTTTGTGTCGTTTCGGGTGGGAATATCGACTCCTCGAAACTCGCGCGAGTTCTTAAGAGCTAGGCAATGCGACGGGCGGCCACGGAGTGCCGCCCCTACAGTTCTCTTTGCAACGCCAATTATTTTGAACGGTCAAAGGCACCTGTAGGGGCGGCACTCCGTGGCCGCCCGTGGTCGATTTATACACTTCCGAAAATTTGACCGGTCCAATTGCTTTCACAACGCAAAAATAATTACTATCAACTCGATCTTAAACACTCACATCTCAGGAGTAACCTCACGAATGCCTTATTTTGAAGACTTTCCTCATCCTTGCAGATACAACACGCTGCGTCTTCTCGGATACGATTACACCTCCATCAATCGCCTTTGTGCGATCACACTTGTGACAGACTGTAGGCGCTGTGTCTTTGCTGACGTGCAACTGGCAAAAGCGGTCCTCGCCTCTTTACTTAACGACGAAATACAGACGTACATGCGTCTCCGCGCATTCACGCTGATGCCTAATCACCTGCACCTTCTTGCGGGTACTCGCGTCCCAGAAGTTAATCTTTCAAATCTCATCGGTAACTTCAAAAGCTACACGACACAACTTTATTGGAAACGTAGTAGTGAAATTATTGCTTCTGGAGGAGTAACATTACCCTCCATGTGTGTAAATCGCTCCAATATCAAAGAGTCGCAACCCTTGATATCTGCTTTGATGGATTGGCATGCAACGCTGCGGCCCGAAGTCGTGGAGCTGAAGAATTGGCCACACGTGAAGCCGGAGCATTTTTTAACGAAGCGTTTGTGGCAAACGCGTCTCTTCGATCACGTAATTCGAAACGAAGCTGACCTTCGAGAGAATGTTGACTATATAGCGATGAACCCGGTGCGCGCAGGCCACGTCGCGCAACCACAGTTCTATCCATATACGGGATTTTTGCAGAGTTAAAGTTACTCTCACTGCGAGATGACGGCGGCCATCGCCATGAAGAGGTCGCTTTCGTTGCCTGAGCCGAAGACTTGTTCGAGAAAGATTCGGATTAACCCTTCTTGTGGATCGATCCAGAAGATTGTTCCGAAAGCTCCATCGGCTTCCGACTCTCGAGATCGCGGTAGCCGACTGCCTCAAAGCTGAGGACCTGACCTTTCTTGATCACCAGCGTCACCGTCACAGGCGTCACACCCTTATCAACTAACGACTGCATGCGCACGCGAATGTCCGGCGGCTTCGCGTTCTGCGCGTGAACGACGGAGAGAAACCACAAAAAGGAACAAAATGCACATAATAATTTACGAAGACGTTTGTGCATTTTTGTGGCGCTACTTCGGAATCAGTTTCAACAAATCTGCCGCGAGCTTGGGGTCGATGGTTTGGAGAAGATAGTACTGTTGCATTGCTCCGGTCCGGTTGCCGGTCTGGGCGTAGGCGACGCCGAGGGCGTGGTTGCCAAAAACGTGCTTCGGTTCGATTCCCATCAATTTCTGTAACGGCGCAATCGCTTCCTGGTATCGACCCTGTCTCAGATAAACATAGGCGAGACTGTAAAGCGAAAACGCAAACTCTGGTTTCAACTCGAGAGACTTCTGATAAGCTCCGATCGCCTCGTCCATCCTTCCTTGCTTCTGGTACACATTACCCAAACTCATGTACAACACATGATGAGACTTCATCTCGATCGCTTTGTGATAACACTCCACGGCTTCGTCATACTTGTTCCATTCCGAGTAGTTAACACAAAGCCGCACCAGAAACTGATGGTTCTTCGGTTCAAGGGAAATCGCTTTCGAGTATGCCTGTTCAGCCGCCGCATACATTCCCGCACTGCTATACGCCTGACCCAAAATATCCGGAGCGCTGCCGTTGTTCGGTTCCTCCGCAGCGTGCTGCTTGAACAGTTCCAGCTTGGACGCTTCATCTTTACGCGCGGATGCCACGCGCAATCGTTCACGCGCTTCACTGTGCGGAGGTTGCACCACCAACACCTCGCTCAGTATTTTGATCGCGTCGTCGTACTTCCCCGCCATCAAGTATGTGTTGCCGAGAATGTACTTCGCTTCTACATCCTCCGGACGTGCGTTCACGAGCTGGCGCAGCGGCTCAATCGCTTCGGAATATTTGTTATTGGCTCGAAGCGCGTGGCCAAATTCTCTTTGAATTGCAGAGTCGTACGGCCTTAACCGGTAGGCTTCCTGCAGCGCGACCAGAAATCCTCCTTGCTGACCGAGGTATTCGTAGGATTTTCCCAGGTACACGTAGGCCTCAGCATAATCGCCCTTCAATTCGGTGGCTCGCTTGAGAGCCAGGAGAGCGTCCTTATGATTCCCAAGTTTTTGCAGCGTTACGCCGAGATTGTAATGCGCGGTCGGATTGGTCGGTTCGACTTTAACCGCTTGTTTGTAAGCGCCGAGGGCTGATTGCAAATCCCCTGACCGTTCGGCGGCGAGCCCAGCTTCAAAGTACTCGATAGCGGTCTTCGGCACTTCCTGGGCCAAGGCGACCGATGGCAGCAATGCCGCAAAAAAGCACAAAAGGCGCAAGAGACCTTGCGAACACCCTTTTGTGTTGTGCCTTTTTGTGGCATCCATATTTTTGGACAAAGGTCGACGAGCTTTTACCACGAACGTGGACTGACGGTCTACTTTTTTACGCGTTTCTTATTGAACTACTGCTTCGCGGACGTCGCGAGGCTACGTTACAATACGCAACGCTTCGTGTGAGCCCAGCAGAATCCCCCAGATAGGTGCCCTTGTCGTTCCCCGCGCGTAAAAAAATCGGCCGCTACGAAATCTGCTCCCAAATCGGCGCCGGCGGTATGGGCGAAGTCTTCCTGGCGCACGACACCAAGCTCGATCGCAAAGTCGCACTAAAACTCCTGCCCTCAGACGTCGTCGATCCTAAGACAGGCGATCGTGTACGACGGTTCGTACAGGAAGCGAAAGCGGCCTCGGCGCTCAATCACCCAAACATTCTCACCATCTACGAAATCGACGAGATCGATTCCGAACAGTTCATCGCGACCGAATTCATCGATGGCGAAACGTTGCGCAATCGAATCAGGACCGGCCCAATCAAACCGATCGATGCGCTCGACATTGGAATCCAGGTTGCCAGCGCTCTAAATGCCACGCACACCGTCGGTATCACGCATCGCGACATCAAACCTGACAACATCATGTTGCGGCACGACGGTATCGTAAAAGTTCTCGATTTTGGTCTGGCGAAACTCACTCGTGAACCCGTGGAAACCGATTCGCTCGCGCCAACTCAGAACTTTATCAACACAGCGGCCGGCGTTGTGATGGGCACGGCGCATTACATGTCGCCGGAACAAGCGCGCGGTCTCGACGTAGACCATCGTAGCGACATCTGGAGTCTCGGCTGTGTGCTCTACGAAATGATCTCCGGCCGGCAACCGTTTCATGGACCAACGACAATCGACGTGATGTCCGGAATCCTGGATCGCGAACCTGAGTCACTGCTGCCTCACCTTAGCGAAGGACCACGTGATCTCGACCGCGTCGTCGCACGCGCGTTGCGCAAGGATCGAGAGCAGCGCTACCAAACTGTCAAAGACCTTTTAATCGACCTCAGAGATCTGAAACGAGAACTCGAGAGCTACTCGCACAGATCCTTTTCCAGACCGATTGGCACGCTCTCAACGGAATATGTTCCGGAGAGGTCAATCGCAGTCCTTTACTTCGAAAACATGAATTCGGAGAAGGAGAGCGATTACTTCTGTGCCGGGATGACGGAAGACATCATTACCGATCTTTCGAAGATCAAGGAGTTGAAAGTCGTTTCACGCACGGACGTACTGCCGTTTCGAAAGAAGGAAGTGAACACGCGGCAGGTTGGTGAAGCGCTGCGTGTGAACTACATCCTCGAAGGAAGCGTGCGCACGGCGGGTAACCGGATCCGTATCACGGCTCAGCTGATCAGCGTCCGGGACGGCTATCATCTTTGGGCCGAGCGATTCGATCGCCTGGTCGAAGACATATTCGACCTGCAGAACGAGGTATCGCAAAAAATCGTCGAAGCACTGAAAGTCTCGCTAAGCGATACCGAGCGACAACTGCTAACACAGAAGCCCACTGACGATCTGCGCGCTTACGATTTTTACATGCGCGGTAGAGAGTTGCTTTATCTGAAGGGCCGTAGAAACACGGAAAACGCGATTGAGATGTTTGAAAGCGCGATCGCTCTCGATCCGGGATTCGCTTCGTCATACGCCGGACTCGCCGAAGGTTATTCCGCGATGTACGAGTGGTACGACGGCAGCTCTTCATGGCTGAGCAAAGCCATCGAGATGAATCAGAAGGCACTCGCGCTGGAGCCGACGTCGCTCGACGCGAAGTTCGCGATCGCGATGGTCTATTTTCATCATCGCCGGTTCGTCGATTCGATACGCACGATCGAAGAGATTCTGCGCGATAATCCCGAGTTCTATCCCGGTTATCTGAGGCTCGGAATGATCGCGGAACTTTCGAATGACCTGGAAGGTGCGCTCAGGCACTATCGTCGTGCTGCCGATTTGAAGCCTTACGACGAGGACCCGTGGCGATACCTGGCGGGAGTTTATTTGAAGCTGGCGAAAGTAGATGCGGCTGAAGAAGCGGCACTTAAGGTTGTCGAGATCACTTCACGAAAGCTGGAGGCGAGTCTCGACGATACGATCGTGATGAGCCGGCTAGCCGAAGCTTATGCGCGCTTTGGAAGTATAGAAGAGGCAAACGCGACGCTGAAGCGGGTGCTCGAGCTCGAACCGAACGATGGCCTGGCCGTTTACAACTGCGCTTGCGCGTACGCGCTGCTCAGTGAAAAGGAGGCGTCGCTAATCATGCTTCGTCGCGCGTTTGAGAGTGGCTTTAAGACAGTCGCGCACTGGGCCAGGATGGATAGTGCGTTCCATTCGTTACGCGGCGATCAGGAGTTTCAGAAATTGTTGACGGAATTACAGTGAGAAAATAATACGAAACGGAGAATTCATATGCCTAAATATGTTATTGAGCGAGTTGTTCCTGGTGCGAGTAAAATGACACCGGCCGAGTTGAAGACAATGTCACAGCGTTCGTGTAATGTGCTGAATCAGTTAGGACCGCAGATTCAGTGGGTTCAAAGCTACGTTACTGACAATAAGATCTACTGTGTTTACATCGCACCGAATGAAGAGCTGGTCCAGGAGCACGCGCGACTCGGCGGTTTTCCGGCGAATCACGTCGCTCAAGTGAAAACATTGATTGACCCGACAACTTCCGAGGATGATTAGCCACAAAAAGGCACAAAAAGTCGAGCTCCGGTCGCCGTCATTTGACGAGGCCGGAGAATGGCTAAACCGGCAATCTGCGAGCTTACAGATTAAGGGTCATCCGACCCTCGTTCACTTCTGGTCCATCAGCTCGGAAGCATCCAAGATCAACCTGGCCCAGGTCGCAGAGTTGCGCGATCAGCGCAGGCGCGAAGGCGTTCGCGTTATCGCCGTACATGTTCCCCAATCCGAAGCGGAAAAAGATCGAGGCGCAGTCCGGAATGCAATCACGAGACTGAATCTGACGGAACCATGCGCCCTCGATAACGAACACAAACTCGGCAACGCGTTGCTCGACGGTCGCGACGTCTTGCCCGTGTATTGTTTGTTTGATATCGAGGGCGGACTTCGGACGTCTTCGACAGTAGTTGAAACGATCGAAGATGAGTTGGACCAGATGCTTGCCGAGTTGCGAGCTGATAACCCCTTCTGCGCGGCATGTGAGTTGTTCCTCGATAAAGAAGCGATGTTCTGTTCGGA
>Ga0134127_10004546_pt1 | contig 10020 bp, 9 predicted proteins | sample KB31753_FD_96459 | JGI IMG/M metagenome (GOLD analysis project Ga0134127, IMG submission 96459) | Terrestrial soil microbial communities with excess Nitrogen fertilizer from Kellogg Biological Station, Michigan, USA - KB3-175-3 | ecosystem: Environmental > Terrestrial > Soil > Unclassified ...
TCGGCGGTGGCGGCGACGACGCCCTTGATGCCGTGCCTCACCATGAAGTCGAGCCCGCGGGCGCTGCCGCTCACGATCGGCTGCCAGATCTCGACCGGCAGATGGCGCGGCCGCGGCACCATCGTGATCTCCTTCATCGTGTAGCCCCGGTACGGCACCGCCGGCGGGATCGTGTAGTACTTCCCCTGGTGCGAGAACGACTCCTGGTTGAACGCCTTCAGGATGATCTCGAGCTGCTCCTCGAAGAGCTCGCGGTTCGCCTCGGCGTCGAGCATGGGGTTGCCGAAGCTCTCGACCTCGCGCGTGTGATAGCCGCGGCCCACGCCGAAGATCAGCCGGCCGTTGGTCAGGATGTCCGCGGTCGCGTAATCCTCGGCCAGCCGGATCGGATGCCAGGTCGGGATGATGTTGAAGCCGCAGCCGATCTTGAGCCGCTTCGTGTGATTGGCGATGTGCACGGCCAGGAGCGGGATGTTCGGGATGCACTCGTAGCCCTCGTGCTGGAAATGATGCTCGGCCAGCCAGAGGGCCTCGTATCCGAGCTCGTCCATCGTCTGCGCGAGCTCGAGGGTGGTGTCGAACGCCTCGATCACCCGCTCGTTCGAGTAGCGCCGGTCGTCGGCCGGCGTCCCCTCGTGACCGCAGTTCTCCAGCTCGATGTGCCCGATGTAGAGGGTCGAGAAGCGCTTGATCATGCGGGTTTCTCCGACGGAACGAGGGTTCGGAGGTCGACCTGCGGGTCTGCCAGGCGCGCGGGATCGACCGGCACGCGCGCCCGGATCAGCGAAAACGCCCGTCTGAGATCGCGCCCCTGATTGATCGCGACGGCCGATTCGACGCAGCCCGCGGTCAGGAAGAACGCCAGGAACTTCCGCTCGGCCAGGCTGCCGCGCACGACCACCTGGTCCCAGGGCGCGTGGAATCCCGCGTACTGGATATTCGCGTCGTATTGATCCGACCAGAACCAGTGGACTTCGTCGTAGGGCTGGCCGCGGCCGAGCATGCTGCGCGCGGCGGCGGCTCCCTGCTTGACGCCGTTCTGCCAGTGCTCGACGCGCATCTGGCGCGCGCAGACCGGGTGGTAGTGGTTGGCGACGTCACCCGCCGCGAAGATGCCGGGCACGTTCGTGCGGCAGAAGTCGTCCACGACGATGCCGTTGTCGACGCGCACGCCGGAGCCGGCCATCAGGTCGGCGGCCGGCTCGATACCCAGCCCGAACACCGCGAAGTCGCACTCGATGCGTCGGCCGCTCGTCGTCACCACGCGCTCGACGCGCCCTTTTCCCTCGAACGCTGACACCGCGTCGCCCAGGATCATGTCGACGCCGCGGTCGCGATGAAGGCCCTCGATCACCCGGCCGATCTCCTCGCCGAGCGCGCGGAAGAGCGGTGTCTTGAACGGCTCGATCGCGACCACCTCGACGCCGCACTCGCGGAGCGAGCTGGCCACCTCGGCGCCGATGAAACCGAGCCCCACGACCACTGCCCGGAGCCCGGGCGCGATCACCTCGCGGATGCGATCGGCGTCGGCCACCGTGCGCAGGTCGTAGACCCCGGGCAGGTCGAGGCCGGGGATCGGGAAGCGCCGGTTTCGCCCGCCGGTGGCGATCAGCACGCTGTCGAAGTCGAGCCGCTCGCCGCCGGCCAGCTCGAGCCGCCGCTTTTCGGCGTCGACGCGCGTCACCGTGGTGGAGAGCACGAGCTCGATGTCCTTCTCGCGGTAGAACTCCGGCGGCCGCAGGAGCGTCTTCTCGAAGGGCATGGCGCCGCGCAGGTACGCCTTCGAGAGCGGCGGCCGATCGTAGGGAAGCTGGGGCTCCGCGCCCAGCAGCACCACGCGCCCGTCGAAGCCCTCCTCGCGCAAGGTCGCCGCCGCCGAGGCGCCGGTGAGGCTGGCGCCGACGATCGCGATGGTCTGACGCGCCGGCATCAGAACTCCACTTGCAGGTCGTTGCCCTGGAGGCGCACCGGGTAGACCTTGAGGGGCACGGTGGCCGGCGGCGTCAGCACGGCGCCGTTGCGCACGTCGAACTCGGCGAAGTGACAGGGGCAGATGATCTTGTGCTGCTCGAGATCGCCGTCGGCGAGGGAGCAATCCTCGTGCGTGCAGGTGTCGTCGAAGGCGTGGAAGGTGCCGCCGACGTTCGCCACTGCCACCGGGAAGTTGTCGATCTCGACCTTCAGCACCTGCCCGGGCTGGATGCTGCTGGCGTTCGCCACCGTCACGAATCGAGCCATGTCTGTGTCCTTTCTAACCGCTTCTATCCGCGCAGCGGGGACCGAGCTTAGCCGCGTTCTCCGCGGGCGGTCAAGGCGCAGGTCAGCGCCTGGCGCGGCGCGGGCGCCGGGCAGCGGGCGCTCCCGCGCGGCCGTGCTCATCGTGCCAGCGCGCGACCTCGTCGCAGGTCGTGAACCAGACGGAGCGATGGCGCCGCATGAAGCCCACCAGCTCTTCGAGAAGGGCCACGCGCGAGGCGCGACCGCTGATGAACGGATGGCAGGTCAAGACGAAGCAGCCGTTCTCCTTGTGCATCGCGGTGAACTCGCGGCTCCACATCTGGAGCACGCGACCCGGGTCGGCGATCGCGTTGCTGGCCCCGTACACGTGCCGGAAGAGCGGCGCGTCGTCCATGATCCACTGCACCGGCACCTCGGTCAGCGGCCCCTCGGGCGTCGGCACGTCGTAGGGCACGTCGTTGCCCATCAGCGAGCTGTCGTAGAGGAACCCGTGCGTCTTCAAGAGCCCGGGCGTCCACACGTTCACGTCCCAGGACGGCGAGCGGTAGCCCGACGGCCGAACTTTCAGCTCGTCGGCAAGAATGCGGAGCTGCTCGGCCATCACCGCCTTCTCCTGCGCCTCGTCGAGCATGCCGACCGCCTCGTGGACGTTGCCATGCGCGCCGATCTCGTGGCCGGCATCGCGGATGCGCCGGCAGGGCGCCCCGTGGTTGGCGACCGTCCAGCCCGGGATGAAGAAGCTCGCCTTCAGCTTGAGCCGATCGAGCATGCGCAAGATACGATCGACGCCCACGCGCGGGCCGAAGCGCCGCTCTTCGAGGTCGCCGAGGCTCCGCTTGGCCTTCTCGGGCTCGCGGAACAGGAAGCCCGACTCGGCGTCGAAGTCGAACGAGAGCACCGCTGCCGACTGCTTGCCTTCCGGCCACGGATAGCGCATGGCCTAGGAGTATACTGCGTGGCCGTGACGCCGGGCCGCCCGCTCAGGGTCGTCGTAGCCTTCCATTCGATCTTCTACGCCCCGCTGCCGGTGGCGATCCGCGGCGGTCATTTCGCCGCCGAAGGGGTCGAGGTCGATCCGGAGACGCCGGCGCTCGCCGCGGGCACCGTCGATGCCCTCCAGAGCGGCGTCGCCGACATCTCGCTGTCCGGGATCATGCGGAGCTTTCAGCTCGTGGACCGGGGCGGCGCCCGGCTCGTTCACTTCGCAGCGGTGAACGATCGCAACGGGTTCTTCCTGCTGAGCCGCGAGCCGCGGCCCCGCTTCGCGTGGCCCGACGTCGTCGGGCGGACCATCATCTCGTTCGGCGGCGCGCCGACACCCTGGCTCTGCATGCAGGCGGTGCTGCGGCGCCACGGCGTCGATCCGGCGCGGGTCACCTTCCGGCGCGATCTCTCGACGCCGGACGCGATCGCCGCGTTCCGGGCGCGCGAGGGGGACTTCATCGAGCACGGCCCGCCCGTGATCGACCAGCTCATCGCCGACGGCACCGGCCACCTGGTCGCGTCGATGGGCGAGGCGACCGGGCCCGTGCCGTTCAGCTCGCTTATGGCGACGCCGGAGGCGCTGACGAAGCAGCGGGACGTGATGATCCGCTTCGTGCGCGGCCTCTACCGGGCGCAGCGCTGGATGGCGGCGAGCACGGCCCAGGAGATCGCCGCGGTCGTCGCGCCGGCGTTCCCTGACATCGAGCCGTCAGTCCGGGTCGCGGCGATCGAGCGTTATCTCAGGCAGTCCACCTGGGCGACCGATCCGGTGCTGACCCGGGGCGGGTACGAGACGCTGCAGGAGATCCTGCTCTCCGCGGGCTTCATCAAGAACCCGCACCCATTCGAGTCGCTCATCGATACCGAGATCGCGCGGGCGGCCGTCGGCTACTGACCGCCGTTCACGTCGATCGTCACGCCGTTGACGAAGTCGGCGTCGCTCGAGGCGAGAAAGCAGATGACCTTCGCCTGATCCTCGGGCACCGCCACCCGGCCCAGCGGCACACGCGCGTTCTCGCGGGCCTGCTCCTCGGGCGATAGCCGATCCCAGCGCGGGCGGAGGCGCGGGCTCAGGGTGAGGCTCGGGGCGATGGCGTTCACGGTCACGCCGTAGGGGCCGAGCTCGAACGAGAGCTTGCGCGTGAAGGCGATGATCCCGCCCTTGGCGGTCGCGTAGGCGCTGCTGCTCGTGGGGCTCACGCCCCGGCCGGCGATCGACGAGATGTTGACGATCTTGCCGCCGCGCTGACGCTTCATGACCGGCGCGACCGCGTTGGTGAAGAGGAACGTGCCGGTCAGGTTGAAGTGAAGCATTCGCTGCCACTCGTCAAGGGTCAGCTCGTCGACCGGGGCCGACGGCTTTGGAATGATCGTGCTGCCGCCGACGGCGTTCACGAGGATGTCGATCCGGCCGTGCTCGTCGACCACCCGCCGGACCGCCGCCGACACCTGCGCGCCGTCGAGCGCGTCGGCGACCAGGCCATGGGCGGTGCCGCCCGCGCTCCGGATCGCGCCGACCACCTGATCCAGAACCTCCTTGTCGACCTCGACGGCCACGACGGTGCCGCCTTCGCGACCGATGATCTCGGCGGTCGCCCGCCCGATGCCGCGGCCCGCGGCCGTGATCAGCGCGACCTTCCCCGTGAACCTCATGGCGATCCTCCTTTGCTCGAGGGCACCCTAGGGCGCGCGACTTGCCTTGTCAATTCGCCCCTGCTAGGCTCCGGCCATGAAATACGAAATGATCTCCGCCGACTGCCATCTCGATCTCTGCTGGCTTCCTCCCGACCTCTTCACCTCCCGCGCGTCCGCGGCGCTCAAGGAGCGGATGCCGTATACGAAGGACAGCCCGAAGGGGCCGGTCTGGGTCACCAACAAGGGCGCCGGCCTCGGGCTGGCGTGCGGGATGGGCTCGGCGGGCCGTGAGTACGTCCCCGGGCGCATCCATCGCTCCGATCGCATGGCGTCGACCGGACTCTACGAGGACGGCAAGCGGGGGATCCGGCGCATCACCCACCCCGATCTCCGGCTCAAGGATCAGGACCGGGACGGCGTCCAGGCCGAGGTGCTCTACGGCGTGCTCGGCGCCACCGGCCGCATGAACGACGCGGAGGCGGCGGTCGAGGTCCTGCGCATCTACAACGAGTGGCTCGCCGACTTCTGCTCGGTTCATCCCGACCGCTACGTCGGGCTGGCGGCGATCCCGAACAATCCACTGGAGGCGGCCATCGCCGAGGTCGAGCGCGTCGTCAAGCGCGGCGCCCTGCGGGGCCTCGACATCGCCAACTCGTCCGATCTCAAGCCGCTCTGGGACCCCTACTGGAATCCCCTCTGGGACGCGATCGACAGCTGCGGGCTGCCGCTGCACTTCCACACGGTCGGCGGCTACACGCCCGAGCACATCCGCAAGGTCATCATGATCGGCTCCGACCCGTCGCGCGCCAACGCCGCGGACGCGCCGAAGGTCGATCTGCCGGTCGCGCGCTCGGCGTTCGCCTCGAACATCACCCAGTTCCAGATGAACATGTCCAACATCCTGACCTCGATGATCTTCTCGGGCGTGTTCGAGCGCTATCCGCGGCTGAAGCTCGTGCTGGGCGAGTCCGGGATCGGCTGGATCCCCTACGTCCTCTGGCGCATGGACGCCGAGTGGGAGGATCAGTTCAAGGATCTCTCGCTCACGATGCCGCCGAGCGAGTACTGGAAGCGGCAGTGCTGGGCGACCTATCAGACCGATCCGATCGGGGTGAAGCTGCTCGACGAGCTCGGCGCCGACAAGGTCATGTGGGGCTCGGACTTTCCCCACCCCGACGGCGTGTGGCCCGACTCCCGCGAGTACATCGCCAGGGAGCTCGGCCATCTCCCGGAGGGTGTGCGCCGCAAGGTCGTCTGCGAGAACGCCGGAAAGCTTTACGGGCTGATCAGGTAGCCCCCGCCCGGCCCGCTACGCGGGCCTCTCTCAGGCGGAGCTGAACGACTGGCGGGGTCGCGCGTTGGGCAGGGCCAGCGCGACCAGGTGGTCGAGCTGACCGAAGTCGAAGGGCTTCGGGATGAACGCGAAGACGCCCTGGTTGAGCGCCTCGGCTGCGGCCTTGCTGTCGCGGCTGGCCGTGATCACCATCACGGGAACGTTCGCGTCGATCCCGCGGAGCTGCTTGAGCGCCTGAAGACCGTCCATCACCGGCATGTGCAGGTCAATGAGCACCAGGTCGGGGCGGCCGCGCAGCATCTTCATCACGCCGTCCGCGCCGTTGGCGGCGGTCTCCACGGTGTACGTCGTGCCGTGGCTGAAGCTCTTGAAGAACTCCGTCAGTACCTGCCGGATCGTTTCCTCATCGTCGATGATGAGAACCCGCTTCTTCGGCCTCTCGAACGGCTTGTTGGGGCTGCCTTCTGTGCGAGCCATGGGCGACGCGTGGAGAAAGAGCAAGCAAAGTGCCACTGGCCCCTACTGGCCAATGGTGATTGTTCTCGGGCGCTTAGACGGGTCGGTCCGAGCGTCAAATCCCCGTCGTTGTGACAGGGTGCTCTGCCAATCCGGCGCGTGATTCTTTCCGGAATGAGCCTGCCCTGTCGTCGCGCGCGTTTACTCGCGTTTACGTCAGATCGCGCGCTTGTCCTTCAGCGCCTTCAGATCTTCTGCGCTGAGACCGAGCCACTGACCGAACACTTCCGCGTTGTGCTCACCGAGCATCGGCGCGCGCGTGACCTCGGTCGGCGATTCGGACATGCGCACGGGATTGCCCGCCATCGGGTAGCGGCCGCGATTGGGATGCTCGAGGTCGACCACCATCTTGCGGTGCAGCAGCGACGGATCGGTGAACACCTCGCCCGAGTCGAGCACCGCGCCGCACGGAATACCTGCCTCGCCGAGCGTCTCCATCACCTCGTGCTTGGTCCGCTTCTCCGTCCATCCACTGACCAGCGCGTCGAGCTCGTCGTTGCGCGCGACCCGTCCCATCCGGTCGGCGAGTGACGGGTCGTCCCCGAGCTCGGGGCGGCCGAGAATCTTCGAGAAGATCTTCCACATCTCGAGCGTCGCGCAGTGGATGAAGACGTAGTCGTTCGGCCCGAACGGCCGGCAGCGGTACATGTTCGACGGCGCGCCGCCCGGGGAGCGATTCCCGCGCCGCGGCACGGGCTTGCCGGTGGAATAGTGCTCGCGGAAGTGGATGCGCACCAGGTTGAGGACCGCGTCCTGCTGGGCGACCTCGATGCGCTGGCCCACGCCAGTGGTCTGGCGCTGCACGATCGCCGCGAGAATTCCGATGGCCAGGTGGAGCCCCGCGCCGGTGTCGCCGAGGCCCGCCTCGACCTTCGTGGGCGGCCCGTCGGAAGTTCCGGTGACACTCATTGCGCCGCCCATGGCCTGGGCGATCATCTCGAAGCTCTTGTAGTTCGCGTAGGGCCCGGTGCTGCCGAAGCCCTTGACCGAGGCCGAGATGATGCGCGGATTCATGCGGCGCAGGTCCTCGTAGCCGAAGCCCAGCCGCTCGAACGAGCCCGGGCCGAAGTTCTCGATCAGGACGTCGGCGCGCTCGACCATCTTCTTGAGGATCGCGCGGCCCTCGGCCGTCTTGAGGTCGAGCGTCACGCCCTTCTTGTTGTTGTTCAGCATCAGGAAGAACCACGCGTCCAGGTCGGGACTCTCCGACAGCGCGCGGCGCCCCGGCTCGCCCCCGGGCGGCTCGATCTTGATGACGTTCGCGCCGAGCCACCCCAGCATCTGGGCGCAGCTTGGGCCTGCCTCGTACTGCGTGAGGTCGAGCACCACGATCCCGTCGAGGGCCTTGGCCATGGGGTCACATCCTCCTGGGACTACGTCGAATAGGCCGAGAAGCGAATGGTGGTGGCGCGCGCCGTGTAGTCGGTCACCACGTTGACCACCGCCGGCTTGCGGGAGGCGTACGCCCGCTCGAGGGCCGCCCGGATCTCGTGCGGCTTCTCGACGAACTCGCCGTGCGCGCCGTAATCGATGGCGATCTTGTCGTACCGTGTATAGCCGAGGTTGCGGCCGGGCTTGTCCTGCTTGGGATCCGCTGTCCAGCCGCCGTTGTTGCTGATGACGACGAGCACGGGGATCTTGTGGCGCACGGCCGTGTCGATCTCCGTCCCGTTGATGCCGTAGGAGCCGTCACCGTGCAGCACGACCACCTGCGTGTCCGGGCAGGCAACCTTCGCGCCGCTCCCGAACGGCAGGCCCACGCCCATGCAGCCGAACGGACCCGAGTTGAGCCGGTGGCCCGCCGTGAAGGTCGGGATCGACTGGCGCCCGTAGTTGAGGATCTCCTGGCCGTCGACGACCAGGATCGCGTCGCGCCGCAGGAAGTCGCGGACCTCCTTGCAGAGGCGCAGCGGATGGATCGGCACCTTGTCGTCGCTCATGGCCTTCTCGGACTCCAGGCCCTTCTCGGCGTCGATGCTCTTGAGCCGCTCGACCCACGTGCGATATCGCCCCTTGTCGAGCTTGCCCTTCGCCTCGGCCATCAGCTGCGACAGGACGGCGCGGGCGTCGCCGAAGATCGGCACGTCCGCCGGGCGGTTGTGGCCGAGCTCGGTCGGATCGACGTCGACCTGGATGACCTTCACGTCCACGGCCCAGCGCGGCGGGCGCCCGAACTGGATCACGTAGTTGAAGCGGGTGCCCACGTTCAGGACCACGTCCGCCTCGCTGAAGGCCCGGGCGCGGGCGAAGAGGAACGCGAGGTCGTGGTCCTCGGGGATGGACCCGCGCGAGAGCGGCGTCGTGTAGAAGGGAATGCCGGCGGCCTCCACGAAGGCCTGGAGCGCCGCGCCGGCGTCCGACCACCACACGCCGCTCCCGGCGACGATCAGGGGCCGCTCCGCGCGCGACAGCAGCTCGATCGCCTCGCTGATCGCCGCGGGATCGCCGTGGGCGCGGGGCGCCGGCCTCCAGTGAGCCGGCATCGGCACGGACGATTCCTCGACCACCTCACCCAGGACGTCGCCGGGAAGGTCGAGGAACACCGGCCCCGGCCGGCCCGAGGTGGCCTGCCGGAACGCGGTCGCCACGACGTCGGGGATGCGCTTGGCGTCGAGGATGCGCGTGGCCCACTTGGTGATCGGCTTGTAGAGCGAGAGCTGATCGACCTCCTGGAAGGCGTCCATGCCGAAGTAGACCCGCGGGCTCGTGCCGCCCACGGCCACCAGCGGCGCGGCGTCGACGAACGCGTTGGCCACGCCCGTCGCCATGTTGATCGTTCCGGGACCGGAGGAGGCCATGCACACGCCCGGACGCCGCGTGAGGCGGCTGTAGGCGTGCGCCATCATGGCGGCGCCCTGCTCGTGACGGCTGTCGATCGCCCGCACACCGAGCTTGATGCAGGCGCTCTCGGTCTCGAGCATCGGGCCGCCCATGAGATAGAAGAGCGTGTCCATACCCTGGGCCTTGAGCGACTTGGCGAGCAGCTCAGAACCGGTAATAGATCCCATGACACCCTCCGTGATGCGAGCCGGTGGATGAGAAGATACCCGAATTCGGCGCCGGTGTCTCCGTTCGCGGGCGTGGCGCCGAGTGGCACCGCCCGGGGGGTGCGTGAGACACTTGGGCCATGCGAATCCTCGCCGCAGGCTGGCTCTTGGGAATCGTCGCGACGTTCTCGGCGCTCGCGCCCGCGATCGCCGCCGCCGAGGTCCAGGAGTCGTTGGACCGGGTCTTCCGCCTGGAGTGGTCGAAGGAAGGGCAGAAGCTCAATGGCTACGTCTACAACCTGACCAGTCGCTACGCCGCGCGCATGCGGCTCAGAATCGAAGGTGTCGACGCTTCCGGAAACATCA
>Ga0134127_10004547_pt1 | contig 10020 bp, 8 predicted proteins | sample KB31753_FD_96459 | JGI IMG/M metagenome (GOLD analysis project Ga0134127, IMG submission 96459) | Terrestrial soil microbial communities with excess Nitrogen fertilizer from Kellogg Biological Station, Michigan, USA - KB3-175-3 | ecosystem: Environmental > Terrestrial > Soil > Unclassified ...
AGCGGCTTCCGACCGAAATCAAACCAGATGGCATCGCCTACGCTGCGCCGTTTCACAAGGCGTACGTGTCGAACGAACGAGCCAAGGCCGAAAGTGTCATCGATGTCAGAACGGACACTATCGTGAAGGTCTTGCGCTTCGACAGCGAGACCGGCGTCCCTCAGTACGATCCGATCGCCCGAAAGGTCTACGTCAACTTGCAGGACCAGAATGTGTTCGCCGTCATCGATCCTGACAGTGACGTGGTCGTCGGGCGCTACCCGGTTGATGGCTGTCAAGGCAACCACGGCATGGCGATCGACGCGGAGCACCATCGCGCATTTCTCTCGTGCGAGGGCAACGACACCCTGACGGTCTTCGATCTCGACTCGCATCGAGCCATTGCGCACCTGCCGATGGCCAAAGGCGCCGACGTGGTGATGTTTGACTCGGGTCTGGCCCGGATCTACGTCGCGTGCTCTAGCGGGGCCATCTCCGTATTCCACATGGAGGACCCGGCGCACTTCAGGAAGCTGCCGGATGTCCTGGTCGAGCCGAAGATTCACAGCCTTGCCGTCGACCCGCGGACCCACAGAGTGTACGCGCCGGCGGAGCAGGCGAAGGGTCGACCCGCGTCGAAGATGTTCGTCTTCGGGGCCGTGACCGATTAGGATCGCCCCCGCGTTGCTCGTGATCTTGCTCTTCCCCGCTTGGGCTTGGGCATACCGGCCGTTCGTCTCGACTGACGCTGCAGTGGCGGATCCAAAGGAATTTGAGATCGAGCTGGGGTACTTCAATCTCGAGCGTGGGCGCCACGACAACACGATCACGACGCCGAGCCTCGTTCTGAACTATGGCTTCGTCACAAACTGGGAGGCCGTTGCCGAATTTTCCGTGCAGGCGAGCCCGGAGCTCGAGGTCACGGATCCCGGGTTGTTCGTGAAAGGGGTCCTGAAGGAGGGCGTACTTCAGGACAAACCAGGTCTAAGCATTGCCGTCGAGGCTGGCGTGCTGCTTCCGTCGACCCTTCCGCACGAGCATGGCGTTGGACTCCAGGCGATCGGTATCGTGAGCGGAAAGGTCACGCCCGTCACGGTGCATGTCAACGGCGGTGGCGGCCTCGACCGCGACGATCTGCACCCCTTCGGCGTCTGGGGTGTGATCGCCGAACTCGAGGTGCATCCGAGGCTTCGGCTTGTCGGCGAAGTCAACGGCGAAAGCATCCAGGATGCGCGGCCAAACAACTCGGCGTTGCTCGGAGTCATCTGGCAGCCCACCTCCGCGAATCTGTTTCTGGACGCCGGCGTTCGGCACCGAATCAGCCAGGCGGCACCAGAGTGGCAGTTTACGATGGGCCTAACGTTTGGATTTTCGCTCCCCGATGTCTTGAGGCGCTAAGACCACCTGGGGCTCTGTGACAGCCCGGATTCGGGCGAAATCCCGTTGGGACCACGCCCGATCCGCGGGTGCCGGCGAAGTCCACCTCGAGCCAACTGGTCGGATGTAGGCGACGCCTTCGACCCCTGGTACGCCGGTAATCGACCCGACCACCGAGTTGTGTCGGAGATCGATCACATAGAGGAGTCCTGCGGCGAGGTGCGCGGAGAACAGCTGCCCCCGTCGTCGTCGATGGTGAGGTCATCGAAGCGGCGTCCGGGAGGACCGGGCAGATCGATCGTTGCTACTTGTCGCAGTGTTGGGCCCGCATTCGGCGCTGACTGGGCCGCGGCGCGTGTCGGTAGCGGGGGTGCGACGACGGCGATGGCGCCAACAAGGGTGATGACGGCCAACGTAGTGACAACGTGCTGTCGCGAAGGGCGGGTTATGACATGAGCGAGCGCAAATATCGAGTGGCGATGATGTTCGCCGGGGATCCGAGCACCCGTGCGACGGTGAAGCTCGAGGAGACGCGGCTCGGGAACATCGCAAAGGCGCTACACGAAGTTGGCCTTGACGTCGAGGCTGCGAGCTACGCCGACGAGGTCGCCGACGAGGTGCACGAGCAGCTGCTGAGGGTCGACGGTGTGCTCGTCTGGGTCGATCCGGTCCGCAACGACGGCAACCGCGCGAAGCTCGACCCGATCCTGCGTGACGTGGCAAGCCACGGTGTGTTCGTGAGCTCGCACCCGGACTTGATTCTGAAGATGGGCACGAAGGAAGTGCTCTATCGGACGCGCAACATGAGCTGGGGCACCGACACGCGTCTCTATACGACATTGGAGCAATTCCGTCGCGAGTTGCCGCAGTGCCTTGCTGAAGGCAAGCCGCGCGTGCTGAAGCAGAACCGCGGCAACGGCGGCATCGGTGTCTGGAAGGTGGAAGCGGTCGACCCGCGCGCACCCGAGGCGCGTGTTCGCGTACGCCACGCGATGCGCGGTAGCCAGGAATCCGAAGAGTCGCTGGATGAATTCGTCGCGCGCTGCGCGCAATATTTTCAGGGTGGCGGCCGCATCATCGACCAGGTTTATCAGCTGCGGCTCACCGACGGGATCGTGCGTTGCTACCAGGTGCGCGACCGCCTGGCGGGCTTTGGCGAGCAGCTCATCAATGCGCTGTATCCGGCGGCGCCCGGTGCCACGCCGGCCGATGCGCCGCAGCCCGGTCCACGGCTTTACTATCCGCCGACGCGCCCCGACTTTCAGAAGCTGAAGAACCGGCTCGAATGCGAGTGGCTGCCCGAGATGTGTCGCGTGCTGTCGATCGACCCCGCAGAGCTCCCGGTCATTTGGGATGCTGACTTCATGTACGGGCCGAAGGACGCGGCCGGCGAAGATAGCTACGTGCTCTGCGAGATCAACATCAGCTCGGTCTACCCGTTTCCGGACGAGGCGCTCAGGCCGCTCGCCGAGGAAACATTGCGGCGTTTGCACGCCCGTCGGTTGTCGCGGTGAGTTCGCCGAACCATTGATCGCCTCCTCCTCGATGAGGGTTCCCAAGCTGAGGGCTGCCCGGACTTGTAGCCGTGCTGGTGGCCGTATCCACGGTCGAGGACCTACGTCATGGCGTCCACGCGCGAGAGCGGCGCGTGCGGAGGCCGGTCGCGATACCCTGTACGGGACCGTGAGCGTCCTCCGAGATCCGGGCTACCGGCGCCTCTGGGTGTCCGGCCTCTGCAGCAACATGGCGCGATGGATGGATCTCGTCGCCGTCGGCTGGATCACGCTCCAGATGACGGGATCGCCGTTCATGGTCGCGGTCGCGGCGTTCGCCCGATCGGCGCCGATGATGGTGCTCGGCCCGTTCGCCGGCATCGTCGCCGATCGCGTATCGCGCGCGCACCTGCTGCTCGTCACGCAGGCCGGCGGCGCGGTGATCGCGGTGGCCTTCCTTGCCATGTTTGCCTTCGACGCCGCCGGGTACTGGCTGCTCGTCGCGCTCGAAGGCGGATTCGGTATCCTCTGGAGCCTCGACTTCCCCGCGCGGCGGACGGCGATCTTCAGCATGCTCGGCGCTTCGCGGGTGGCGCAGGCGGTGTCGCTCGAGACGGTGTCGGTGCAGATCGCGAAGATGGTGGGCCCGGTCGTCGCCGGCGCGTGCCTGGCGAGCCTCGGGCCCGCCCCGTGCTACGCAGTGATGGTTGCCGCGTTCGCCGTCGGTCTCGCGGCGACGCTTGGTCTGCGCCGGCGGATCGAGGGGGCGCCGTCAGCGCGCCCGGAGCCGATCCTCGCCACGCTCGCGAGCGGCCTGGCCGCCGCGTGGGCGAGCCCGATCGCGCGCGCGGTCTTGCTCATCACGATCGTGATGAACGTGCTGGTCTTCCCGTACCAGCCGCTCCTGTCCGTGTTCGCGCAGGACGTCCTCGCCGGCGGGCCGCGCACGCTCGGCCTGCTCGTCGCCGCCGACGGCGTCGGGGCGCTGATCGGCGCGCTGGCCATCGCCGCGTACCGCGGCAGTCTCCCGTACGGCCGGCTCTTCGCGGCGGCCGTACTTGTCACCCCGTTCGTCCTCGTCGCCTTCTCGGCGTCACGGTCGCTGGCGGTGAGCGTGGCGCTGATGGTCGCGATGGGCATCGCCGAATCCGGCTTCGCGGCGATGCAGACCACGCTCGCGCTGCTGTCGGCGCCGGCGCACGCGCGCGGCGGTGCGATGGGCATCCTGTCGGCGTGTATCGGCACCCAGCCGCTCGGCACGCTGGCGATCGGTGCGCTCGCGGGCACGCTGGGCGCCCCGCGGGCGTTCGCGCTCAACGCGATCGTGGCGCTCGCCGTCATCGCGCCGGTCGCGATCCCGCTCGCCCGCGCCCGCGGCGAGATGAGACGTTAGAGCGACTTCCGTCGAGGACGTAGTATGATCCCCCGCACACCACCCGGATTGACGACATCAGCGGGAGGCTGCACATGACTCATGGTCGTTCCTCTCTGGTCCTGGCGATTGTCATCGGCATGCTGGCGGCGGTCTCCTCGGCCCCGGTCCTGGCGCAGACGCGGTTCGTGTTCGCGAACGAGAGCCCGTACGACACGATGGACCCGCACGCCGCCTTCGACGTCGGCCGCGTCGCTGTGCGCCTCAACCTGTACGACGGGCTCTATCGCTGGCTCGACAACCCGCCCAAGCTGGAGCCGTGGCTGGCCGAAAGTCACACCGTGTCCGCGGACGGCCTCACGTACACCTTCAAGCTGCGCCGCGGCGCCAAGTTTCACGACGGCGCCGAGGTCACGGCCGAGGACGTGCGGTACAGCGCCGATCGCATTCTGGCCGTGAAGAAGGGCGCTGCGGCCCTCCTGTCGACGATGATCGCGTCCGGCACGACGAAAGCGCTCGATCGCTACACCGTCCAGTTCGCGCTCACCAAGCCCGCCGCGATCTTCCTGGCCGTGGTGCCGGAGGTCCACGTGGTGAACGCGGCGCTACTCAAGAAGCATGAGAAGGACGGAGACTGGGGCGAGGCATGGCTCACGAGCAACGAGGCTGGCTCCGGCTCCTACGCGCTCACGCGCTACGACCCCGCCGTCGGCTTCATCGCCAGGCGCTTCCCGGGGCACTTCATGCCGTGGGGTGCGAAGTACATCGAAGAGATCGAGTTCCGCACGGTCAAGGAAGACAACACGCGCGTGCTCGGGATGATCAAGGGTGACTACCAGGGGACGGGCGGCTACTTGCCCAACGACCAGGTCAAGCGCCTGCGCGAGGCGCCGAACGTCAAGATCATCGAGCAAGAGTCGATGCGGATCAAGATCTTCCAGATCAACAACCAGCGGCCGCCGCTCAACGACGTGCACGTGCGCCGGGCCATCAGCTATGCCTTCGACTACGACGGCTTCAACAAAGACATCCTCGGAGGCTCCGTGGAACGCAACCCGGTGCCGATCCCGAACAACATGTGGGGGGTGCCGCGCGACGTCAAGGGCTACACCTACGACATCGACAAGGCCAAGGCCGAGCTGGCGCTGGCCAAGGCCAAGGTGGATCGTCCCCTCACGATCGGCTACCTCCAGGGTTTCAGCCAGACCGAGCAGGCGGCGACCGTGATGGCGAACGGACTCCGCAAGGCTGGTATCGATACCAAGCTCACCAGCGAGGTCTGGCCGACGATGGTCGAGCGGATGAAGAAGCCGGAGACGTCACCCGACCTCGTCGTCTACTGGATCAGCACCTACTATGCCGATCCCAACAACTGGATCGGCGAGATGTTCCACTCGGGCCAGTGGGGCACGTTCAAGGCGTCTAGCTTCTACAAGAACCCGAAGGTCGACGACCTCCTCGACACCGCGCTGAAATCCACCGACCGCAAGGTCCGCGAGAAGGCTTACCAGGACGCGGCGCGCATCGTGGTGGACGAGGCGGCCGGCGTCTGGGTCTACAACACCAAGTACTTCGGCCCCTGGGCCAAGAGCCTCGAGGGCATCCGCTTCAGTCCCATCGGCAACGGACAGGAGGTCCGCTGGGTTTATTACTCCAAGTAGGTCCTCTCTCGTCGAGCGCGGCTGGCGATGAGGCTTCTCGCACTCGCGCTGCATCGGCTCGCGTGGTTCGTGCCCACGCTGCTCGGCCTGCTCCTCGTCACGTTCGTGATCTCGCGAGTCATTCCCGCCGACCCGGTCGCGCTGGTCGCCGGCGAGACGGCGACGCCAGCCCAGGTCGAAGCGCTGCGGCGTCAGCTCGGCTTCGATCGGCCGCTTCCCGTGCAGTTCGCCGACTACGTCGCGCGGCTGGCGCGCGGGGACATGGGCACGAGCATCTTCACCCGGCGTCCCATCGCGGAAGACCTCGCGCACCGCCTGCCCGCGACCATCGAGCTGACGCTGGCGGCCATGGTGGTCTCCGTGCTCGTCGGTATCCCGCTGGGCGTCCTGTCCGCGCTCTGGCGCAACTCGCTGCTCGATCATGCGCTCCGGGTGGCGACCGTATCCGGTCTGGCCATCGCGAGCTTCTGGCTCGGGATCATGCTCCAGCTGCTCTTCGCCATGCGGCTGGGCTGGACGCCCCTCAACGGCCGGTTGCAGGGCTTTCCGCCGCGCTCGATCACCGGCTTCTATCTGTTGGACGCCGTCCTCACCGGCGACTGGCCGACCTTCGGCGGAGCGCTGCTCCACCTGGCCCTGCCGGCCGCGACGCTGGCCTTCCCGGCGCTCGCAACGCTCGTGAGGTTCACGCGCGCGGGCGTGCTCGACGTGATGCAGTCGAACTTCGTCCTCTACGAGCGGGCGATGGGGCTGCCGCGCTTCGTCATCGTCTGGAAGTACATTCTCCGGTCCGCGCTCACCTCGACGGTGACGCAGGTCGGCCTCCTCTTCGGCATCCTGCTGGCGGGCGCGGTGGTGACCGAGGCGGTGTTCGACTGGCCGGGAATCGGCACCTACGCGGTGAACTCCATCCTCCGCTCCGATTACAACGCGGTGATGGGCTTCACGGTGTGGGCCGGCGCCATCTTCATCGTCGTCAACCTCCTCGTCGATGTGACCCACACGCTGGTCGACCCCCGCGAGCGCGTGTCATGAGCTCATCGAAGGGGGCCTCGACCGCGGTGTGGTTCGTTCTGAGGCGGTTGACACGCGATCGCTCGGCGCTGCTGGGCTTTGCCCTCATCGTGGCACTGCTCCTGGCGGCGCTGCTGGCGCCCGTGCTCTCCACGCATCCCGACGACGTCTTCGAGCTACACCCGTCCGAGCGGCTCCGGGCGCCCAGCCGCGCGCACTGGCTCGGCACCGACCGGATGGGGGCCGACGTCTACAGTCGCCTCTTGTTCGGCGCGCGAATCACCATTCTGATCGGCGTGATCGCCGTGGGCGCCTCGCTGATCGTCGGCGTGCCAGTCGGCCTGGTGGCCGGCTACTACCACGGCTGGGTCAGTGATCTGCTGATGCGCGTGTCCGACGTCTTCCTGGCGGTGCCCCAGGTCGTGCTCGCCATCGCCATCGCGCAGACCCTCGGCCCCTCGCTGCCGAACGTCATCCTCGCGCTCTCGGCCACCTACTGGCCGTGGTTCGCGCGTGTGGCGTACGCGGAGACGCGGTCGATCCAGAAGGAGGTCTTCGTCGAGAGCACCGCGGCCCTGGGCGCCTCGCCGTGGCGGCTGACGGCACTGCACGTGCTGCCGAACATCGCCTCGCCGATCATCGTCCGCGCCTCGATCGGCATGGGCTTCACAATCCTTACCGCCGCCGCGCTCGGCTTCCTCGGCCTGGGCCCGCCGCCGCCCACACCCGAATGGGGACGCACGATCGCCGAGTCGCGCGAGTTCCTGCCCGATGCGTGGTGGTATGCGACGGCGCCGGGCCTCGCGATCTTCCTCACCGTCATGGGCTTCAACCTGCTCGGCGACGGGCTGCGCGATGTCCTGGACCCGCGGTTGCGGCGGACCCACACGGCGCGCGATGAGTGAGCCACTATTGTCCGTCCGAGGGCTCCACGTCGATTTCGTCACCGACCGCGGCGTGGCGCTGGTGCTCGACGGCGTCAACCTGGACATCGGCCCGGGGGAGGTGGTGGGGCTCGTCGGCGAGAGCGGCTGTGGCAAGACGACGCTCGCCCGCGCAATCCTCGGAATACTCCCGCCCGGCGCCGCCCGCATCCGCGGCGGCGAAGTCCGCTACAGAGGCCAGGACCTGTTACGCGCGGACCCGATCGCCGTGAACGACCGCGTGCGCGGGCGGGGGATCACGTTCATTCCCCAGGACCCGTTCACGTCGTTCAGCCCCGTGTTCCCCGTTCAGACCCAGATCATGGACCTCATGAAGTGGAAGTCGCCACGCGCAGGCAACGGGGATGGCGCGCCGTCGCCGTTCCGACGCTACCCGCGCGAGCGGTACCGGGCCGACCGCGAGGCGGTGCTCGATACGCTCCGGGCAGTGCAGATCCCCGAGCCGGCACGCGCGCTGCGACGTCTCCCGCACGAGTTCTCCGGTGGTCAGCGGCAACGGCTCATGATTGCGATGGCGCTGCTCCCACGGCCCGATCTGATCATCGCCGACGAGCCGACGACGGCGCTCGACGTGACGATCCAGGCCCAGATTCTCCGACTCCTGCGCACACTGGTGAAGGAGCGCGGGGTGTCCGTGCTGTTCACCACGCACGATCTGGGGACCGCCCACGAGATCTGCGACCGCATCGTTGTGATGTATGCCGGCCAGGAGGTGGAAGCGGCGCCGACCGCCGCGTTTTTCTCGCACCCAGCGCACCCGTACACGCGCCGGCTTCTCGCCAGCGTGCCGACTCCCGACGGCGAGATTCGCGACATTCCCGGCGAGGTTCCGAGTCTTGTCGAACCGCCCGCCGGCTGCCGGTTCCACCCGCGCTGCGACTACGCGAGCGCGGAATGTCGGAGCGCGCGGCCTGCCCCCCGCATGCGCGCGGCCGCGCATGCCGTGAGCTGCTACCACCCGGTGGACGCGCCCCCGGGAAGCGACGCATGAGTGCCCCGTCGTCGGCGCCGCTCCTCGAGATCGTCGATCTCGTCCGCTACTTTCCGCTCCGCAACGCGTTTGGCCGACGCACCGCGTGGCTGCGGGCCGTCGACGGTGTGTCGCTCTCCGTGCAGCCGGGGGAGACGCTCGGCCTCGTCGGGGAGAGCGGTTGTGGAAAGTCGACGCTCGGCAAGACCGCGATCGGCATCTACACGCCGACGGCGGGGGACATCTGGTTCGCTGGCCGCGAGATCGGCCGCCTGCCGCCGCGTGAGCGCCGCCGGGTCGCCAGGGATCTCCAGTACGTGTACCAGGATCCGGGGGCCTCGCTGGACCCCCGGTGGAAGATCGTCCACTCGCTGCACGAGCCGTTGAAGATCCACACACGGCTCTCGCGTACCGAGCGTGCACGGGAGGTGGGAGCAATCCTCTCGGCGGTCGGGCTTCCCGACGCGCACCTCGACCTCTATCCGCACGAGCTGAGCGGCGGTCAGCAGCGCCGGGTAGGGCTCGCCCGCATCCTGACACTGCGTCCCCGTCTCGTAATCCTCGACGAGCCGACCTCGGGGCTCGACGTCTCCGTTCAGGCCAGCGTGCTGAAGCTCTTCCGGGGCCTCCAGGAGACCTTCGCGCTCACCTACGTGTTCATCTCGCACGACCTCTCCGTGATCCGCGCGATGTGCGCGCGGATCGCGGTGATGTACCTCGGCAAGATCGTCGAGCATGGCGACAAGACGGCAATCTTCGAGGAGCCCCGCCATCCCTACACGCAGTCGCTGCTCGCGGCGGTGCCCCGCATCGGCGGCCGCCGCGTCACGCTCGACTTCGCCCTGCAAGGCGAGCCGCCGGACCCGCGCGCGGTGCCGAGCGGCTGCCGCTTTCGCACGCGTTGTCCGCTCGCCCAGGATGTCTGCGCTGCGGAGGAGCCGGCGCTCCGCGAGCTCGATGGTCGCCGAGTCGCCTGTCACTTCGCCTGAGGGAGACGACGTGGCCGGAGGCTGTGGTACCGTGAGCGAGCCCAGGAGGACAGTGTGCAGATTGGTGTCGACATCGGCGGCACCTTCACCGACATCGTAGCGCTCGATCGCGGCGGCCAGCTCGCTCTCACGAAGGTGCCGAGCACGCCGAAGGACCTGCTCGAGGGTATCGGCGCCGCCGTGCGCAGCGTTCTCGCCATCGCCGGCGCCGAGGCGGGCGA
>Ga0134127_10004549_pt1 | contig 10019 bp, 8 predicted proteins | sample KB31753_FD_96459 | JGI IMG/M metagenome (GOLD analysis project Ga0134127, IMG submission 96459) | Terrestrial soil microbial communities with excess Nitrogen fertilizer from Kellogg Biological Station, Michigan, USA - KB3-175-3 | ecosystem: Environmental > Terrestrial > Soil > Unclassified ...
CCTCGAAGCGCTGCGGGACGCCGTGCGTAGTGTCAATCCCAAGGTAGCCAACTTCGAGGATTCGTGTTTTTCCGGCGTCTACATCACCGGCGACATCACCCAGGAATATCTCGACGGCGTCGAAGCCCAGCGCCGCGACGGCGCCAAGATGGCCGACATGGCCGACGTCGAGAGCGCCCAGCTCGACCTCGGGCTGGAAACGGTTGAGTAACTTGCGCCCCGCGGGCGGCGCGGGGTTCTTGACATCCGCCTGACGGCGGGGTAACTTCCCCTTCGCGCCGATTTGAAGTCAGCTTGCGGGCGCGTTAAAAATCCAGCTAAAGCGACGGGAAAAGAACCCGGTCCGCGTTAGCTGGCCGGGTTTTTTATTTGATGGAGCAAGATCATGAAGAACGGCTTTACTACGACGATCCTTCATTCCGATCTGGAGTCGCCGATCGAGCATTATTCCGTGCACAAGCCGATGCACGTGTCCGTGGCCTACGGTTATGCCGATGCACGGGATCTGGCAAAGGTATTCAAGGGGGAACTGCCGGGATACGTCTATGGCCGCCAGGGCAATCCCACCACGGCGGCGCTGGAAGTGAAGATCAGCAAGATGGAAGACGGCGTTGCCACCGCCTGCTTCAGCACCGGCATGGCCGCAATTGCCGCCACTTTCGTCGCATTACTGCGCGCCGGCGACCACGTGGTGTCGAGTTCGTTCCTGTTCGGGAACACCAACAGCCTGTTCGGTACGCTCAATACGCTGGGATGCGAGATCAGCTTTGTCGATGCGACCGATGTGGGCAACGTGGCTCGGGCCATCCGGCCCAACACCCGGCTGGTGTTCGTGGAGACCATCGCCAATCCGCGCACCCAGGTCGCCGACCTGGCGCGCATCGGCGAGCTGTGCGCCCAGCGCGGACTGCTCTACTTCGTGGACAACACCATGACCTCGCCTTACCTGTACCAGCCGAAGCTGCACCAGGCGGGCTTGATCATCAACTCGTTGACCAAATGCATCAGCGGTCATGGCAATGCGCTGGGAGGCGCGGTGACCGACACCGGCCTCTACGACTGGACGCGCTTTCCGAATATCTACGACAACTACAAGAATCAGAAGCCTGCCCTGTGGGGTATACAGCAGATACGCAAGAAGGGGCTGCGCGACGTGGGCAGCACGTTGGCCGCCGAGCCAGCGCACCGCATTGCGACCGGCGCCGAGACATTGGCACTGCGGATGGAGAGATCCTGCGACAACGCGCTGCAGCTTGCGCGCTTTCTGGCACGGCATCCCAGGGTGACCAAGGTGTACTACCCTGGCCTTGAAGACCACCCGCAGCACCGCCTCGCCGGAGAGATTTTCAAGGCGTATGGTGCGCTGTTGAGCTTCGAGCTGGTGGACGGGATCGACTGTTTCGATTTTCTCAACCGGCTGAAGCTCGTGATTTCATCCAGCCATCTGGGCGACAACCGGACCCTTGCGATTCCGATCGCCCACACGATCTACTGGGAGATGGGCGCCGAGCGCCGCGCCGAAATGGGAATTGCCGACTCGCTTATCCGTCTCTCGATAGGCATCGAGGACCTCAAAGACCTGGTCGGCGATTTCGAGCAGGCGTTGTCGCAGGGGTAGGCCGAACTCGCCCGTAGGCTGGCGTAGCTCCCGTCATGTGACTACCGGCCCGCGCGGGCCGGTAGTGATGGCTGGAAATATTGAAAATACTAATAAAAACAAATACTTAAGTGTAAGACGACGCAGCGATGCTTCTTGCTGCCTCAATCTTCCCGACGTTTTCCGCCGCGATCGCCTTTCCCTTTCTGATGATCGCCGTTTGAGCGGGGTTCGGCTTGATTGCGCGAAGCACCCGAACCTCGCTGATCGTGTTGCGCGGCGGCTCCATGATTGCCGTTCCCATTGCCGCGGTTTTCCGCACGGGGAGGCGCAGGCTGGGGCGCGCGTTGCGGTTGAGGCGCCGCAACGGCGGGGCGCGGCGGCTCGACGGCACGGGGTTGTGGCCTGGGCGCTTCGCGCCGCTCCGTTCGCTGTTCCACTCGCTGTGGCGAAGCGCGCTGAGCTTGCTGCTCCGCTTGGTTGCGTTGCGTTTCGCGCCGCTCCACTCGCGGTTCCGGCTGCGGTGATGTGCGCTGAGTCTGCCGCTCCGCCTGGTCGCGCTGTGCTTCCCGCTGGACGGGAGGCTTCGCGCGCTCGCCATCGAAACTCGCGGACGAGCGGGTGCCGTTGACGTTCGGAGCGACTCGGGCCGGCGCGGGATCGCGGCGCTCGACACGCTTTTCATTCTCGCGCTGCTCGACGCGCCGGTTCTCGCTTCGATCCGGCGCTGCGTTTCTGCGCTCGTCCACTCTGCGCTGACGGACGTCGGCCGAAGCCGAGGGGGCTGCGGCCCTCGTGGTCGCGCTCGCGACGGCCCGGGATTGCTCGTAACGCTGGCGCGCTTCGGCATTGCGGAACGGGGCGCCCCGGCGGTGGGCCGGATCGTGCTGCCACGCAACCTGCGAGCGGCGCGCGGACGGGTTGTTGATTACCGTCGTGCGGTTCACCGTCACGTTAGTGACCTGGGTGTGGACGACGTTCACCTGCCGGCGATGCCAGTCGGCGTGCCCGAAAAAGAAGCCCGCGGATATCGTGATGCCGGGACCCCAGTAGAAGCCGGGCCGGTGCGCGGGGACGACGTAATATGCCGGCGGTGCCACCCAGTAGACCGGGGGATAGGCGGGATACCACCACGGGCCGTAGACAACCGTGGGGTTGTAATACGGCACGTAGACGACTTCGGGCGCGGCCGGCGAGATATAGATCAACTCACCCCGGCGCGATACCCGCATCTGGTCGCTGGAGAGGAGGTTGCCCGCGGCCTCGGCCCTGCGGCGCAACGCCTGCACGGAATCCATGACGTCCGCCTGCTGCGCCAGGAAAGCCTCGCCCAGCCGCTCGGTCCATTCGATCTTGTCGTCCATCATCGCGAGGACCTGCGGGAACGCCGTCAGCGAATTCACGCTGGGGTCCCAGTCCATCTGCTCGGACGCCTGCACCGCCTCGCGTCCCTTCAGGCCGGGATTGGCGCGCGACCAGCGGGAGGCCTGCACGACTTCCAGCGGATACGTTGACGCCATCAGGACCTGCGACAACAGCGGGTCGGGGTACAGCGCTATCGGCGCCAGCATCTGGTCGAGTTCTTCCTGGCGGAAGGGCACGCGGTCCTGCGCGAATGCAGCCGGCGCCACCATCATCAGGACGAGCATCCGGACGATCCAGGACTTGAGCCATGTTTTCATCGCTGTCTCCTCGGTTAATGCCATTACCGATTTGACAGCCGCGAGCCGGATCTGCTCGTTTCAATATGTAAGTCTTATGTAAGTCTTTGTAATGCGGCGCCCCGCGGAAAGCGCGGGGAAGGGGGCCAAAAGGGGGGTGTCGCCGGTCGGCTACAGTGACTCGACCTTGCAGCCGGAAGCGTCGCAGCGCAGGTAGCCGGCGCGGCCGTACCAGTCCGTCAGCACCCAGCGCTCGCAGGATTTTCCATCCACGACGTGCACGTGCCGCGCGGGGCGGTGGGTGTGGCCGTGTATGAGACGTGGGTAACCGTGCTCCCGCAGCGTCTTCTCCACGGCAGCGGGTGTGACATCCATGATCTCCGCGCTTTTACCCAGCTTGCTCTTCTCGCTCTCGGCGCGCCAGCCCATGAATTGCTTTCTGCGCGCGGCCAGCGGCTGGGAGAGGAATTTGCGCTGGTTTTCCGGGTCGTGGGCGTAGATTCGGAATTTCTGGTACTCGAGGTCGTCGGTGCACAGCGTGTCGCCGTGCATGACGAGCGTTTTCGTGCCGTAAAGGTCGAGCAGGAGGGGATCCGTGATCAGTTTCGCGCCACAACGCTGCGCGAACCCGTCGCCGACCAGAACGTCGCGGTTGCCGTGCATGAAGTAGAGCGGGACGCCCTTCGCGCTCAGCGTTTGCAGGGCATCCGCCACGGAGGCGTTGAACGGGTCACCGAGATCGTCGTCGCCGATCCAGTACTCGAAGAGATCGCCGAGGATGTAGACGGCCTGCGCGCCGGCCGCGGTGTCGGCGATGAATTCGTGGAATTTTTCCGTGGCCCGCGGCCGGTCGGGGGTGAGGTGGAGGTCCGAGACGAAAATGCTATGCAATTCCGCTCCCGCCGTTACACGATCTCGGCGCGCTCGATGATGACGTCTTCGACCGGCACGTCCTGGTGCATGCCCTTGCTGCCGGTCTTGACGCCCTTGATCTTGTCCACGACCTCGGTGCCCGCGGTGACCTTCCCGAACACGCAGTAGCCCCAGCCCTGCGGATTGGGCGCGGTATGGTCGAGGAACGCATTGTCAGCGACGTTGATGAAGAACTGCGCGCTGGCGGAATGGGGGTCCGAGGTGCGCGCCATGGCGAGGGTGTAGGCCGCGTTCTTCACCTTGTTGTCGGCCTCGTTCTTCACCGTGGCGCGCGTGGGCTTCTGCTTCATGCCCGGCTCGAAGCCGCCGCCCTGGATCATGAAACCGTTGATGACGCGGTGAAATATCGTGTTGCCGTAGTGCCCGTCCTTGACGTATTGCAGGAAGTTCGCAGCCGTCAGCGGGGCGCGTTTCTCGTCGAGCTCGATCGTGATGACGCCGTGATTGGTGTGTAGTTTGACCATATAGTAGTGATGGGTGATTAGTGATGGGTGATGGGTGTTACGGCTTCTCCGCCGGTTTCACGGCGGATTCGACGACGCGAATGCTCTTGATGATGACGGGCTTGACCGGGACGTTCTGGTGCGGCGCCGGACCGGGGCCGGTAGGCACCTTCACGATCCGGTCGACCACGTCCATGCCTTTCACCACTTTCCCGAACACCGCGTAGCCGTAGCCTTCAATTGTCGGGAAGCGGAAATTGAGCATGCGATTGTCCGCCACGTTGATGAAGAACTGGGCGGTCGCGGAATGCGGCTCGTTCGTGCGCGCCATGGCGATCGTACCCACGGTATTCGGGACCCCATTGGAGGCCTCGTTGCGCACCGGCTTGCCCGTGGGCTTTTCCTGGAAATCCGGCGTGAAGCCGCCGCCCTGGATCATGAACCCCGGCATCACGCGGTGGAACAGGGTCCCGTCGTAGTGCCGGGCTTTCACGTACTGGAGAAAGTTCTCCACCGTGAGCGGCGCCCGGGCCGGGTCGAGCTCGACGACGATGTCTCCGAGGCTGGTCTTGATTTCCACCTGCGGGTCCGCCGCCGCGGCGGCCAGTGAGACGAGCAGGGCGAGCGCTGCTACAAGGGTTTTCAGCATGGTGTCGGTGCCTTGCGGGTTGTCAGGAACCGGTCACCGGTCCCTGATTGTGGATTTTAGCCGGCGCCTTCGTACAGGATGCGCCAGGCGCTGCCCTCGCGTATCCAGTACTGGCGCTTGCGCATCTGGTTGGCGAGGTTGCTGCTCGCGTAATCCTGCTCGAAGGTCACCACGGCGAGGTCTTCCCGCCCCGGGTAGAGAAAGAAGCTGACCTTGTCGAGTTTGAGCTTGATCCAGCTCTTGCCGGCATTGACGCCGCGCTTCTGCTCCGACCATTGCGCGAGATCCGCCTTGCCGGTGGAGAAGCCCGGGGCGTAGTGGGTGAGGTACTTGTCGGTGTCGAGGCTTTCCCAGTCGCGGCGCCAGCCCTCGACGCTCTGCGCGAGCTGCCCGCGCAGATCCTTCGCCGCGCCCGCGCCGGCCCATTCGATCCCCTGCGCGATGATGACGGGAGTGACGCCGGCCTTCGCGTATTTCGCGATGACCTCGAAGTCCTCGTTGTTGAGCGCGACGCAGCCGTCGCTCGCGCGCGGCGGCCGGCTGTAGGTGTCGAACGGCACGCCGTGCAGCCAGATGCCGGAACCGTCGCGTCCCTGGCGGCGGTCCCACTCGTTCGGGTAGGAGAGTGGAAGCGCGCCGTTTCCGTAGAGCTCGCTGGCCTTCCCATAGGTGGCGGTGAGTTTCTCGCGCGGGATGTGGCCGGTTACGTGGTAGACGCCGAGGGGGGTTTTCTTGTCGCCCTCCTTGTACTTGTCCGTGCCGTTCTTGCCGATGGTGACGTAGTAATCCGCAATGTAATGCGCTTCGCCGCCGCGATTCTCGAACACGTAGAGCGTGGATTTCGCGGTGTCGATCACCAGCGCGTATTGCTGCTCGGGCTGCATCTGCACCAGGTAGCGCGGCACCATGTCCACCGGACGCGAGTACTGGATGCGCGCCAGCCGCGCGCGCGCTTCGTCACGCAGTTCCTCGAGGCGGTCCCGCGGCGCTCCCGGCGCGTTGCCGACAGTGGTGAGGGGGCGTGCCCGCGCCAGCAGCAGGTCGCCCTTGATGAGGTGCGCCAGCCTGAAGTTGGGGTAGTCTCTGATGATCTTGTCGACTTCGGCGACGGCAACGTCGAGACGCTTGTTGCCGACTTCATGCAGCGTGCGGAACAGCTGCGCCTCGGGACCGGCATGGTTGCCGTTGATTCCCGGCGCGGTCACGGCCGGCGTCGAGGACACCGCCTGGCCGCTGCGGCTGCTCGCAACGAGGACTAGCCCGCCGGCGGCCGCAACCAGCAGCGTCGCGGCTGCATAGCGCAGGGTACGCGGCTTCAACCGCCAACCTTTTCCTGCTGGATCAACCACTTGTCACCCGCTTTGACCATGATCAGCGTCTTGGTGCTGGCAACCTTGAGGCCGCCCGACTGGTAGTGTTGACGAAACGTGACGGTGACGCGGCCGTTGTCGTTGAACACGACCTTGGGCGATTTGACGTCCACGTGGATCTGGCGCGGCTTGGCGACGCGCGCCTTGCGTTGCGTTTCCCAGTCGCCGCGCGATTCGCCCTTGGGCGTCTTGAAGTCCGCAGCGTAGTGAGCGAGATAACCGGCGACGTCATTGTCGGACCAGGACTTCGCCCAACCGTTTAACGCCTTCACCACTTCGTCCGGATTGCGCGCCGGCTTGGCGGGCTCCTTCGACGGGGCCGGCTTTGCCACCGGCGCCGGCTCCTTGGCGGGCACTTTCGCTACCGGCTCGGGTTGCTTTTCTGGCGCCTTGGGCGCCGGCGTCGCGATCGCGACCTTGGCTGCGTCCGGCTTGACGGCGGCGGTCTTCGCCGGGCGCGGGCTGCCCGGCGTAAACAGGTCCTTGATCAGGTTTAGCTTGGTCTGCGCGGTGGTGTTGCCCTTGTCGAGCTGCAGCGCCTTGTCGTAGGCCTGGCTCGCCATCTTGGCGTAGATGTCGCCGAGGTTTTCGTGCGCGGTGGCGTAGCTCGGATGCGTGCGGATCGCCATCTCGAGCGCGGAGCGCGCCTTGTCGTACTGGCCCTGGGAAGCGTAGAGCACGGCCAGGTTGTTGTACGGCTCAGGGAGTTCCGGGAATTCCTGGGTGAGCTCCGTGAATACCTTGATCGCGTCGTTAGGCTTGTTCTGCTCGGCGAGAATAAGGCCCTTGAGAAAGCGCCCGCGCGCGTCTTTCGGCTTTCCCTTGAGATAAGCATCGACGCGATCGAGCGCGCGGTCGAACTGGCCCTGCTTGAACAGCTGGTTGGCGTCCTGTAATTCGTCGCTTTGGGCGGGCGCGGGCGGCGCGATGAGCAACGTCGCCGCCAATACCACGGCGAGCCTGACGAAGCGCATGGAGGAGAGGACCATTGTGCTATACTTTCCCGAAAGTATCAGTAGCTTAGCAGCGAAATCCTCGAAATTCTACCAAGAACACCGGGTATTTCATACTCCGCCTCCCAGCGTCGCCGCTGGCACAATCCTGCCTCATCCGAGCGGCGAACATTAGACCCCAATACCGGCCAGAAATACCGGCCTGAACGCCCGACGGGCTGAACCGTGCTGAAAATCTACAACTCCTTGACCCGCGACAAGCAGGAATTTGTGCCCATTGAGGCGGGCAAGGTGCGCATGTACGTCTGCGGCATGACGGTCTACGACTACTGTCATCTCGGGCACGCGCGCGTCATGCTCTCCTTCGACGTGGTGCGGCGCTGGCTGCGCGCATCGGGGTTCGCGGTCACTTACGTGCGCAACATTACCGACATCGACGACAAGATCATCAAGCGCGCGCAGGACAACAAGGAGCCGGTCGAAGCGTTGACCGCGCGCTTCATCAAGGCCATGGAGGAGGACAATGCCGCGCTCGGAGTGGAAAAACCCGACCACGAGCCGCGCGCGACGGAGCACGTGCCGGGAATGCTCGAGATGATCCGGCAGCTGGAGCTCCGGGAGCTCGCGTACCCGGCGACCAACGGCGACGTCAACTACTCGGTCCGCCGGTTTCCCGGCTACGGCAAGCTCTCCGGCAAGTCGCTCGACGATCTGCGCGCGGGCGAGCGCGTCGACGTTCTCCCGGGCAAGCAGGACCCTCTCGACTTCGTGCTGTGGAAAAAAGCCAAGGCGGGCGAGCCGGCGTGGGACTCGCCGTGGGGCAAGGGCCGTCCCGGCTGGCACATCGAGTGCTCGGTGATGTCCTCCGCGCTGCTGGGCGCGCATTTCGATATCCACGGCGGCGGGCAGGACCTCCAGTTTCCGCACCACGAGAACGAGATCGCGCAGTCGGAAGGGGCGAACCAGTCGAAGTTCGTCAATTACTGGATGCACAACGGTTTCGTGCGCGTCGACAATGAAAAGATGTCGAAATCGCTAGGCAATTTCTTCACGGTGCGCGAGATCCTGAAAAAATACGATCCCGAGGTCGTGCGCTTCTTCATCATCAGGGCGCACTACCGCAGCCCGATCAGCTATTCCGACGCTCATCTCGACGATGCCAGGCACGCGCTGGCGCGCCTCTATACCGCGTTGAAGGATGTCGAGGCGAAGGCGGGAGCGGTCGACTGGACCGGCGCGCACGCCGCCCGCTTCCGCGACGCGATGGACGACGACTTCAACACGCCGGAAGCCGTCGCGGTGCTGTTCGATCTCGCCAACGAGGTGAACAAGAGCCGCTCGCAGAAGGACGCGAGCCTGCTGAAATCGCTGGCTGCGATCCTCGGACTGCTCGACCGCAAGCCGAGTGAATTCCTGCAGGCGACGCCGGCCGCCGACGGGCTGACTCCAGACAAGATTGACGCGCTGATCGCCGCTCGCGTGGCCGCGCGGAAAGCGAAGAACTTCGCCGAGGCCGACCGCATCCGCGACGAGCTGCTGGCGGCGGGCGTCGCGCTCGAGGATACGCCCAAGGGGACGATCTGGCGGCGCAACTAGCGCCGCTCGGCCGGAGGCCCAGTGCTCGCCCTGCAAAGCGCCTTCGGCTTCATCTGCATTTTCCTGATCGCATGGGCCGTGTCCGAGAACCGGCGCGCGGTGCCGTGGCGCATCGTGATCTCCGGCGCGCTGCTGCAGATAGTGCTGGCGGCGCTGCTCCTGAAGGTGCCGGCGTTCCGCGAATTGTTTCTCGCCTTGAACGAAGCCCTTTCCGCGCTGGAGAAGGCGACACAGGAGGGCACCCGCTTCGTATTCGGTTTCCTCGGCGGCGGTCCGCAGCCGTTCGAGGAGCGTCCCGGGACCTCGAGCTTCGTGCTCGCTTTCCGCGCGCTGCCGCTGATGCTGGTAGTGAGCGCGCTGTCCTCGCTCCTGTTCTACTGGCGGATCCTGCCCGCCGTCGTGCGCGCCGTATCGGTCGTGCTCGAGCGAACGATGGGAATCGGCGGCGCGGTCGGACTCTCCGCCGCCACCAATATCTTCGTCGGCATGGTCGAGGCGCCGCTTTTCGTGCGCCCCTATCTCAAGGAAATGAGCCGCAGCGAGCTGTTCATCGTCATGGCCTGCGGCATGGCGGGCATCGCGGGAACGGTGATGGTGATCTACGCGCTCATGCTCTCGCCGGTCGTGCCGGATGCGATGGGACACATCCTGTCCGCCTCCATCATCAGCGTTGTGGCGGCGATCCTGGTCGCGGCCATCAAGGTACCGCCGCGGGGCGAAGCCACCGCCGGCAAGCTCGTGCCGCCGCAGCAGGCCGAGAGCGCCATGGATGCCGTTACGCGCGGCACGCTCGACGGGCTCGCGCTGCTCCTCTCCA
>Ga0134127_10004551_pt1 | contig 10018 bp, 7 predicted proteins | sample KB31753_FD_96459 | JGI IMG/M metagenome (GOLD analysis project Ga0134127, IMG submission 96459) | Terrestrial soil microbial communities with excess Nitrogen fertilizer from Kellogg Biological Station, Michigan, USA - KB3-175-3 | ecosystem: Environmental > Terrestrial > Soil > Unclassified ...
GAAGTAACGGAACTGCGTTCACCTCGGCTTCACAGTCGTGGCTCTTGCCTTAGCAGGAGTTTTTGTAGCGCAGGGAACCGGCGGCTTTGCTCCTCGCGGAACGATCCAGAGTCTCACCTCGAGTCGCGTAAGAAAACAATGATCCAGGGACACCAAACGTCTCATGTCGACGCCTCGATAATACGAAAGATACTGTTTGATCCTATCAGCGCGCTTCTTCGCTTCACCGGGCCGTGATGTTCTTCCGTAAACGATGACGTAGCCCATCGAGCTGGGATCGTTGTTCAACTCATAGGCATAGTTATCAAGCCGAGCTTTTTCATCGTTACTCTTAACTGCGCCAAATTGATCAAAGAGCCTGGCGTTCTGAAATTCCTCCATTGAGAGCTTGAGAAAGCTTCTAGCGTTGGAATCGCTCGGCAAGTATTGATGGTTATCGTTGACGGCAAAGAGCAACACCAATATTAACGGCATCACTTTCATGATTAGCGTCCTTTCGAAGCGGAGATCTTTCAGTAGTGCTCAGTTTTGTGCAAACCCCGACGAGTCGGGGTTTCCGATGAATGAGTGGACTTAAAAGCGCACGCATCTGACAGTTTGCTTTACAAGCTTAAGGCTTCTTCACACAGGAGTGTCTTTCTTCGTCGAAAACAAGATCGCTTGGACACTTGGTGTTCTTGTCGACGTACGCAAACTCCAGCTGGTCGTCGCTGCTCATTATCGCTCCAGTCAAATCAGCTCCTTCCAGATGAACATAGGTAAAGTCCGCATAGCTCAAGTCGGCGTTTCTTAGAATCGCATTAGTTAGATCTGAATCCGAGAATTTTGCGTTTCGAAAACTGAAGCATTCCATGTTTGCCCCTACAAGACTGGCTTGCGAGACTTGCGCGCCATTAAAGTTTGGCCGGCATTGAGGTCTCTCCGTACAGCTGTAGCGAGCGCAGTTAGAGTCGACATTCAAAACGTCTTGCAGCGGATACCCTCGCAGGTCGACACCAATAAGGTTGAGCTTCTTAGTTTCTCCCGCATTGAAGGAAAGCTTCCTCACTCCCAGGTATTTGAGGATTTCATAGACTTCGACCCGAATCATTGGAGCTGGAAGTGTCGCACGGTTTTTGCCCAAGGGCGTCACTTCCTGAATGAAGTGCGTGAGGATGTCCACAATCGCCGCATGTTCCTTAAGCTCAGCATCTCTCCTTTGCTTCAATCTTGGTAACTCGTCTTTGTCTGCATTGTTTTCCACCTCGCTCCAATCCGCTTCCGATTTGAAGTCTTCATCCAATTTTCTAAAAGCATAGACGCCCGCCAGCCGTTTGTTCGGAGTTTCCCCGCCCAACTTTTCGAGGGCCTCCATAAATCGCCGGCTTCTTTGCTCCGCCCGGGCTTCTTCAAGAGCTGTTGTCGACAATTCGAGGTTCTTCTTTGTTTGCTGCTGTGTACTGTCGAGGCTTAACCACGCTAGACCCAAGCTACCGATTAAGATCAAAGAGGATGCTATGCTAATAAAGATACTGATAACATCCTTTCGCGGCGTATGTTCTCTTTTGGGCTGCAGGTACCAAAAAAGGAAAGGGATAATCAGGACGACGATCGAAAGGCCTAACCAAACCAACAGAATTGGTCTGAAGTTTCCTGGAAACAGAAACTTTCCGGCAATCAGTGCGACGACTGCGCAAGCGGCAATCAATGCAAGAAGACCAATAAGACGGACGATGGATCGTTGATTTATCGGGAAGAGTGGTAATTGATTCACTCATACCTCCAGTGAGTTGGAGTCAGCGCGCTAAAAAGCAGGTGGCTCATCGAAGCCGCGGCGCTAATAAGAACTTAGCAATTTGGTACGGTCGACGTCGGACTAAAGTGATCCGTTGCTTATGCGAGGAAGCAAACAGTCAAAACCGACAGGGCTAGATAAGAGTTTGTCCAAATCCTGAGGCGCATTCTACGCCTGAGTCCGCAGAAATCAAGCTAGTTAGAGGGGCTGCTCCTCTGTTTTTAGGAAGGCATTCGTAAATGAAGATTCTAGTTAGTGGTTCACACGGCCTCGTTGGCAAGACGTTAATTAAAGCGCTTGAGATAGATGGTCACGAAATCTATCGCCTCGTTAGGCATGCTCCGGATTCCTCGAAAGAGATCGAGTGGAGCCCGGAACGTTACAGCATCGCCATTTCAATGATCGAAGGCTTCGATGCAGTTTGTCATCTAGCGGGCGAGAGCATTGCCTCCGGACGATGGAGCGATGAAAAGAAACTCAAGATTCGCGAGAGTCGAACCAAGGGCACAAAGCTTTTGAGCGACGCGCTCGCGAATCTTCGTCACCCGCCCAAAACGCTCATCAGCGCTTCGGCGATCGGTTATTACGGGAATCGTGGTGATGAAGTATTAACTGAAGCAAGCGCTCCAGGCGGCGATTTCCTTTCTGAAGTTTGTGTTGAATGGGAGAAGGCGACTGAACACGCGACCACGATGGGAATCCGCGTAGTCAATACTCGTTTCGGAATCATCCTCGACAAGGAGGGCGGCGCGCTTGCCAAGATGCTGCCCCCGTTTCGGATGGGCATCGGCGGAAGAATTGGCGACGGTAGACAGTGGATGAGTTGGATTGCGCTTGATGACGTGGTCGGTGCCTTGAAGTTTGTTTTGGCAAATGAGGCGCTGAGCGGCCCAGTAAATTTCGTCGCGCCTAATCCTGTGACAAATGCTGAGTTCACTAAAGCCCTGGGTCAGGCGCTTTCGCGGCCGACGTTCTTTCCAATTCCGGCCTTTGGCGTGCGCCTGGCATTTGGGGAAATGGCGGATGCTTTGCTGCTGTCGAGCCAAAAGGTTGCGCCGAAAACCCTGCAGGACGCCCAGTATCAATTTCGTTATCCTGAACTCCGAAACGCCCTGCAAAAGATACTTGGGTAGATCCACTAATCAACAGTTTTTCATTGACCTTCCGTGATGAGCGCTCGTTTTCATAAGGAATTGACAACCGTGAGCCTCGGGCATGGGCTGCGCCCATCGTCATGCCTAACGAGGCGATAGATCTCGTGACCATCTATCTCAAGCGCTTTAATTAACGTCTTGCCAACAAGGCTACCGCTTAGTCCGTTAGTCCTCGCTCTCCATCTAAGCAACTGAGGCTCCCACGCCTGGCCCTCTCTGATATCCAACACTCATCTTCCCAGTGGCCGCTCGAGCATTGAGTGCGCCCCGCAAGGAAAAAACAAAATCGCCGAAGATGCATCGATTAGGCCGCCTGTCGTCCGGACCCTGAATCCTGCTGCGCAAGCCCGCCGCGTTGTTATTTGCAGTGCTCCTGCTTCTCCTCATTCCTTATTTGCTGAAGTATCTGAGTCGAAAGCCTCCACCACTGCCGACTCCGCCGGTTGAACGAACTCTTGGTCTACAGGAGTTTATCAATGACCTAAAAACCGGGAAACTCCTTAAGTGGTCGCTATCGCCACTCGGGTGGAGGATTAGTGCGGCTTGAGTGAGGACAAATCAGGCTGGAGGAGCGGCGGCAGGAAGTTCGGCTTCTCGTTGATCGCCAAACTCCTCCAGCGCGCTGAAGACTTCCAACGCGTACTTTACATTACCAAACGGCGCTGACACTTGTACCCCTTGAATCAGATCGCGAACTTCCAGCAACGACTCCCGGGCAATTTTCAATCCCTCATCGCGCCCAGCGTCTTTGCTTATCGCTGACGCCGTGCGCATCCGTTCCATAATTGCCGGCGTGACGCGTACGCCCGGAACCTCATTGTGCAGGAACTCCGCATTGCGAAAAGAAACTAGCGGCCAGATGCCAGCCACAATGGGAATGCGGCAGTGTTCGATGCGTTTTAGAAACTGACGCAATTGTTCAGTATCGAAAACCGGCTGAGTGATTGCGTATTCGGCACCTGCTTCGATCTTCCATTCAAAGCGTCGGAGTTCTTCCTCCATGTTTACTGCGCCTGGGTTAACACCGACACCTATAGAAAAAGCGGTCGGTTCACCAATCGGATTGTTGCCGATGTCCAAACCGTGGTTCAGTTTGTTCACCATGTTGGTCAAACCAATCGCGTCGATGTCAAATACCGCTGTAGCGTCAGGGTAAGGTCCCATCTTTGGCGGATCGCCCGTAATCAAAAGTAGGTTGCGCAGGCCCAGGGCAGCCCCACCAAGAATGTCTGACATCATTCCCAGTAAATTTCGATCTCGGCAGCAATAGTGCAGCACTGCCTCAATACCAATCTGCTGCTGCACCATCACGGCAGTAGCCATTGCGCCCATGCGTGTTTGCGCGCGCGGGCCGTCGGGAATGTTGACGCCATCAACGCCGGCATCCTTCAGTAGCCTGATTGCATCGAGCGTTTTCCAGGGATTGCATCCTTTTGGTGGTAGCACTTCAACGGTTGTTACGAATTCGCCTCGCGCGATCTTGCGGGCCCAGTTTGAACGCTCTTCTGCCGGCACCACCTTAACATCCGGAGGTTGGAGTTCGTGGATACTCAGCTTGGTCGCACCGGGAGCTTCGACTTGCTGTGTTCGCGGATGAAACTGTCGAATCGCATCTGCGATCATCTTGATGTGCGCGGGTGTGGTGCCGCAGCAACCGCCTACAAATTTCGCCCCAGCTTGAACGATGCGTCTGGAGTATTCGGCCATGTACTCAGGAGAGCACATATAGATCTGACGACCACCCACATCTCGCGGCAGTCCGGCATTGGGTTGCGCCGAAAGCTTGCGATCAGTGAGCGTTCGCATTTTTTCGATCGCGTTGAGCACAATCGCGGGACCTACGCCGCAGTTGAGACCGATTACATCCGCTCCCCATTCCGTCAATTGTGTGGTGAAGACTTCGGCGGTTGCGCCGAACAGGGTGTTGCCATCCATCTGAATGGTCACCTGCGCGACTATTGGCAAGTCGCACAACTTTTGCACAGCTTGAATTGCTTGCTGGAGCTCTGAAAGATCCGAAAATGTCTCCAGCACAAACAGATCTACGCCACCTTCAAGCAGCGCCGAGATCTGAGTCGTAAACATCTCCTGCGCTTCCTCGAACGAAGTCGGTCCGTAGGGTTCGATGCGTAAGCCAAGTGGGCCTACAGCTCCGGCGACAAGCGCTCGGTTTCCTGCAGCTTCTCGAGCGATGCGTGCCGCCTTGATATTGATCTCGCGTACACTTGCTTCCAGACCGTAAGGTTGAAGCTTGTTGACGTTGGCGCCGAAGGTGTTGGTTTCAATGACGTCGGCGCCCGCGCGCACATACTCTGCATGAACCTCCCGCACAAGGTCCGCAGCGACCAGGTTCAATTCATCGTAGGAGCGATTGATGTAGATCCCCTTGGAATAGAGCATGGTCCCCATCGCGCCATCAAAGATGTAAGCGCGGTCGGATTCAAGAAGATCTCTGAAGGTCTGCATGATCGTTTACCTTACCGGATCCGTTTTCGAACAATGCCAATCGGCAATTGGCAATCGGCAATCGGCAATTGAAAAAGTCCCGCGCCAAACAACGCGGGACTTCATGATTGCTGAAGTTTTTTGGTCGTCCTTCTGGACCAACCGTGCTGTTTAGCGGATTGTTTTACGTGGCCGCAAGTCGCCTTAACTCACCACGTTTTCAATTTTGCTTATACGCCGCAGGGAAGAAGACTGTCAAGCTGAAGGCCGATAATTCTGGGTTTTGAATCTGCTCAGTGGCACGGGCCTTTGTCATTGGCCAGTACCTGACAGGAAGTGAACGATCCAACCAACTACGACGACCGTCATCGAGACGCCAATTACTAATCCAACCACCATCCAGAATATCCTGCGGTAATTCCACCGGTCATACTTTGTCAGAAATCTCACAGCGACTTCTTTATACTCCAGATTCGAGAGCGAGAGTGAAATAAGTGAGACCTTCCCAACCTAGTCCCCAAGCTGAAAAGCTCTCTCCGGGAAACCCGCCAAGCACCGAACTCACTTCCTTCCGACAAACACATACCCCACACTCACGGTCCCCCTAACATTCGGCTCCCTGCCAACGCGCACTTCAGGCGCGACGAACAGTCGTTTTGTCAAAAAGATCTTCACGCCGCCCCCGACACTTGCAGTCCATGTGGTGAATGAGGTGTCGATGCCATCGCCACCGAAGTCGCTACGGTTGCGAAAGTTTCCCGCACCTGCGATTCCATAGACCACGAACCTCTTCGTCGGATCGGTAATGTCGTAGGCCGCGTTGACTTGAATGAAGTAGTCCTGATCGTGGCGGTCGTGACGCATGTAGAGGAATTCAGGCTCAACGCTGAATCGGCGTGTGAGATAAACACGGACCGCGCCGCCCACAATGCTATGAGGAATTGAAGGGTCGGCAAAGCTTGCGCCGCCGAGGACGAGTTTCGCCTCCACCTTTGGCGGGGTCAGTGTGTCCGATTGTTGCGCGGGGGCGGTTAGGAAACTCGATAGAACCAAAGCCGTTGCGCCGGCGAGGTATGTTAATCCTCTGGTTATCCTGGTTAGAGAGTTTCTTTTCGGGTTGGTCCAATGCATCGTTCTTACTCCTGCTGCGATTTGAAAAGCAGGAGGTCGTTTGGCAACGGCCATGCCTTGCCCGAACCCATTGAAAATCACGATTGGTTGCGCAGGCGGGGAAGGGGGGGCGGCCGAGATGTGCTCCATCCGAAAGGTGATTACTGCCCGTCGAGTTGTATGCGTGAGTTCGATCCTGTACGAGAGAAAGAAGCTGGATTTCACACCCGCGACCGATCCAGTGAATCACCCGAAGGTCAACACCAATCGAAAATCGCCAATCGGAAATCGTCTCGGCCCAGACGCTCTTGACACTCCAGCGACATTTTGGCTGAATGCTCCCGTCTACCTATTAATTCGGGCTTAACGATTCCCCAAGTCCAAGGGCGGCATTCTCCCGTAACTCTGTTTTGGCTTCTCCCTGGTTTTGCGAACCGGCAATGCGGTTGTGCAATTCGCATTCAGCGAATTTGCGCGCAAGGACAAACACCTTATGAGCACACCAGTTGATGGCGTTGAACCAAGCGCTGGATCTGTAGTCGATCGCGGATTCTTTGGACACCCGCGCGGTCTTTCCACTCTGTTCTTCACCGAGATGTGGGAACGGTTCAGTTACTACGGCATGCGCGCGATTCTAACGCTCTATATGACAAAGAGCGTCTTGGAAGGTGGACTGGGCTTTGATGAGAAATACGCGAGCGTCATCTATGCGACTTATGTCTCCTCGGTTTGGTATCTACCGCTTGTTGGTGGTTGGTTGGCCGACAGAGTTCTCGGGGCACGACGCGCAGTCCTGATAGGCGGCATCATCATCGCCTGCGGCCACTACTCAATGGCGGTCAACAGCCTGCCGAGTTTTTACGCCGGCCTGGTTCTGATTGCCCTCGGCACCGGGCTTCTTAAACCCAACATCAGCGCGATGGTGGGTCAGCTCTACTCAGACAAGGACGAACGGCGCGACGCGGGCTTCTCAATTTTCTACATGGGCATCAACCTTGGCGCCTTTCTTTCACCAATTGTTGTGGGCTTTCTGGCGCAGCATGTCTGGTTCAGGAACCTCATCTCGTCCTTTGGGTTTAACCCGAATAGCAGTTGGCATTTTGGATTTGGCGCCGCTGGAGTCGGGATGACGCTAGGCTTGATTCAATACGTGATTGGACGCAACCGTCTGAGAGATGTAGGAGCGCGACCCGAGAAAAACGCTGCAGGCGACCGAGCGGAGAGCATTGATTACATAACCATCGGTCTCGCGGTTGTAGGGGGCATCGTCGGCGCAGCCGTCGGACTCTACTTTGGCGACGCCGGGATCGTGTCCGCGTTGTTCCCCGCAGTTGTGTTCTTTTTCGCGGGTTACTTATTGGGCACTGTCAGATTGCTTGAGGGCAATGAACTGAAAAACGTCTTGGTGATCTTCATCCTGTTCCTGTTTTCAATCGTGTTCTGGATGACGTTCGAACAAGCTGGCTCGAGCTTAACGCTGTTCGCGGATCGGCTGACGCAGACAACGATCTTCGGCTGGACGTATCCCTCAAGTTGGTTTCAGTCCGTGCAACCAATCTTTGTTATTAGTCTCGCCCCGGTGTTTGCCTGGACATGGCAGAAAATGGGGGAGCGACAACCTTCGAGTCCTGGAAAATTTACTATTGGATTACTGTTCGCGGGCCTGGCGTTCGTTGTAGTCACCATCGCATCGATGTTGACGGGTGGCGGCCGCGTTAGCCCACTGTGGTTGGTTTTCGTTTACTTCCTGCAAAGCATTGGTGAGCTTTGCCTAAGTCCGGTTGGACTGAGCACAGTTACGAAGTTGGCGCCGGCACGGATGGTTGGATTGATGATGGGTGTTTGGTTCCTATCTATTTCCATTGGCAGTTATATTGCGGGGTTAACAACTCGCTTCTTCGCGGGGAATGACGCGGCGGTTCTGACACGAGCCTTTGGAACATTTGCGGCGATTACCTTGGCTGCGGCGTTTGCTCTGCTGTTGTTGACTCCTTTGATCAAGAAAATGACACCGCGTGCAAGTTGATGGAGCCTAACAAAAGACTCAGGAGGCACAACGCTATGGCCACACCGAATCAGGGAACTGACAAGCATCCGAAGGGTTTGTATGTGCTCTTCGCTACCGAGATGTGGGAGCGCTTCAGCTTCTACACGATGATCGCAATGTTCGCGCTGTACATGCGCGATACAACGGGTCAGGGATTCGCGTGGTCAGTTGATGATACGCAGTGGCTCTACTCGAACTACATAATGTTTGTCTACATCTCGCCGCTTGTCGGCGGCTGGATCGCAGACAAGAAGCTGGGATACCGGCGGGCCGTGATGATCGGCGGCCTGTTCTTCATGGCCGGACATCTCCTGCTCTCCATCCGTTCGATGACAGCTGTTTATGCGGCGCTGGCGTGTCTCGTTATAGGCAATGGGTTTTTTAAGCCGAATGTTTCAGCCATGGTCGGCAACCTCTATCCTGAAGGTAGCCACTTGAAGGATCGCGCTTACAACATCTTCTACATGGGAATAAACGTCGGCGCTTGTTTGGCACCTATCGTGGCGGAGCTCATGAAGACTCGCTTCGGCTTTCACCCCGCTTTCGCCGTCGCGGTTGTTGGGATGGCCATATCGATCTTCGTTCTCTGGAAATGGAAGAAGCACATAGAAGCGGCTGACATTCCTTCCATGAGAGGAGCAAAGACACAAGCGGAGACTGCCGCTGTCGCGGTGGACGCGCCGCCCCCCAGCGTGAGTCATCAGGATGTAGCGAATGCGAGTCGCCGTGCCGCTATTGACGCCGTGCCTGACTGGAAGAGGGTTGGCGCGCTGCTGGTGATTTTTCTTATCGTCATAGTCTTCTGGATGGTCTTTCACCAGAATGGAACGACAATAACCTACTGGGCCAATGAGAACACCAACTGGAAAGTAACAGGTATTATCTCAAACTCCATCAACCCAGGGTGGGTCATTCTCCTTACGTTCCCGGTAATCACGTTCTGGAGATGGCTCGACAAGAAGGGAATGGAACCTTCAACGCCGACCAAAATGGTATTTGGGATGGTGCTGACTGCGGCCGCGTTCCTGGTTTTCTTCGCCGCTGCGAAGATCGGCGAAGCCTCGCTTGCACCAGGTGCTAACGCCTACGCACTTGGCGCTTATAAGATGTCGCCGCTGTGGCTGCTCGGCGCCTACGGTGTGTTGACGGCAGGCGAGCTGATGCTGTCTCCGATGGGATTGTCGCTGGTCTCAAAGGTAGCGCCTATTAGATGGCGCGGCATATTGATGGGCGGCTGGTTTGTGGCCACAGGTTTTGGAAACAAGCTTACACAGATCGGCCAACTCTGGGACGACTGGCTGCATTCGACTTTCTGGCTCTTCTGCAGTGCGTGTGCACTGGCTATGGCGTTTGTTCTATTGATTCTCTTAAAGCCGCTGAAGAAAGCGATGCCGGGAATCTGATTGTCGCACTGCGACAATCAGATGGTCTTTGGACTTGGTACTTTGGTCTTTGTTTGTGTTTGGCGCGTTGATGCGCTTCCTTGAA
>Ga0134127_10004552_pt1 | contig 10018 bp, 7 predicted proteins | sample KB31753_FD_96459 | JGI IMG/M metagenome (GOLD analysis project Ga0134127, IMG submission 96459) | Terrestrial soil microbial communities with excess Nitrogen fertilizer from Kellogg Biological Station, Michigan, USA - KB3-175-3 | ecosystem: Environmental > Terrestrial > Soil > Unclassified ...
CTCCTCCAAGCTCAAGGAATGGAAGGAGCTCGTCCGCCAGGCCGGCGTCTACATCGAGGAGTCCCAGCAGATCACCAAGCGCACCGACCGGGTCCTCGAAGAGCTCGAAGCCAAGAAGCTCGACATCCTCGAGTTCGTGAAGAAGCTGAAGGAGGAGAAGGAAGCCGAGATCGAGCGCTTCAGCGACCTTCTCCAGCAGAACACCGACCACAAGCTGCGCGAAGAGGTCATGGCCCTCCGCCAGAAGGCCGACAAGGAGCTCGAGGAGACCTACTCCCAGCTGAAGCAGCAGAGCGAACTCGAAGTGCGCCGCATGGGCGGCGATCAGAAGGAAAAGCTCGACAAGGACTTCAAGGCGCAGGAGGACAAGTTCCGCAAGGAGGTCGAAGCCCACACGCTCTTCCTCCAGGCGAGCTTCGCCCACAGCCACGGCAAGCCCGAGGAGGCGCTCAAGATCTACCGCAAGCTCGTGCAGGTGAAGCCCGACCACCAGGTGGGCTGGGAAAAGATGGGCACGGCCTACCGCGAGCTGATGCGCTACGACGAGGCCCTCGAAGCGTTCCAGAAAGCCATCGAGCTCGACCCCGAAGACCCGTCGAGCTACTACAACATGGCCGCGACCTACGCACGCCTCCGCAAGCGCGACAAGATGCTCGAGACCCTCAACCTCGCCATCAAGAACGACGGCGAGTTCAAGGACGAAGCCCTCAACGACCCCGCCTTCCGCGACTACTGGAACGATCCGTCCTTCAAGGACCTCGCCGAAGCGTAACCGGTACCCCGTAGCCGGTAACCGAGGAAGGATCCCCCCTCCCGTCCCTCCGAGCGGGACGCTGATTCCAGGTCAACGAAGATGGCGCGCCCGTCCGGTTTCGCTCCGAAGCCGATCTCCCAAGAGGGCTGAGGAGCGCCCTCTTCCGGGTTACGGGGTACCGGGTACGGGTTACTCGTCCTTGAACTCCTGCACCTTCTTCGACAGCTCCGCCTCGAGCTGCTGGCGCTGGGCGGCCGCCTGGCGGCCCTCCTCGTTGATCGCGTCCAGCCGCGCCTCGCTCTTGTCGATCGATGCGAGGTACTTCTTCCGCATCTCGAGCTCGCTCGGCGTGTCCCGCAGCACGCGCAGGTTCTCGCGCGCCCGGCTCTGGTCCTCGGTGATCCGCGTCCGCTCCTGGCCGAGCGCCGCCTCGCGCTGGCGCAGCCGGTTGATCTCGCCCTGCGTCGCGATCAACTGCGCGAGCATCGCCTTGGCCGCCTCCGACAGGTACCGCTGCTGCAGGTAGAACCGGATCGTCTCCGCCGGCGTGCCCAGGAGCGACACCGACGACACCGCGGGCATCGACTCGCGCACCTTCAGCTCCAGCGTCTGGCCCGCCTTCACCTCCACCTTGAAGCGGTAGTGGCCGTCGATCTCCTCCTCCGCCTTCGCGGGCTCCGACAGCTTGAAGTTCGGCGTCTTCGGGTGGTCGAGGTAGAGCACCGTGTCCTTGCCGATCTGGCTCCGGATCGAGTACACCGACTCGTAGTTCTGCGTGTAGGTCAGCGAGAGCACGCCGTTGGCGATCGTGCCCCGCGTCACGGGATCGGAGCGCTGGCTCACCTTCCGGTCGATCGCCACCCCCGCCTCGACGGCGTAGGGGATCATGTCCCGCATGTCCTTCTTCAGCACCTTGCGCAGCAGGCCCTCGCCCACGCAGGTCGAGCCGTCGAAGATCGTGACGGGGCCCGCCTCGAGCGTCAGCGCCGTCGAGTTCTTGAAGTAGTAGGCGTTCATGGGCTTGGCGGAGACCGAGCCGCGGTAGAACAGGATCCGCTCGCCGCCGTCGACCCGCTCCGACAGGATCGGGACGAGCGCGGCCTGGCCGCGCTTCACGCTCACCTTCTCCTTGGCCTGGTACGCGAAAAGATCGCCGACCTCGACGCCGGCGACCGCGGGCGCCATCGAGTTTTCGAGCTCCTCGGCGAAGTTCTTCCGCATCTCGGACCGGCGGAGGCCCTCGGCGAGCTCCCGTTCCGCCGGCATCGCGTCCGCCTTCTTCTCCGCCGCGCCGCGCATCCGGCCGGCCGCCGTCGGCGCGGGGGGCGCTGCCGCCGCCTTGTCCCGGAGCGCCATCGGCTCCGGCCTCGGCGCCGCGGTCACGCCGACCGGGATCTCCGCCCGCTGCGGATAGTAGGCGGTGTAGAGGTCCATCACGAAGCTCATCGGGCTCCCCGCGACGAACGACACGTCCACCTGGTCCCAGTCCTCGTCGGTCGTGTTCTCCAGGATCGCCCAGCCCTGCAGGAGCGGCTGCGCGTTGTCGGCGAAGAGGAGGCGGTACGACGTCTTCCAGATCGGCGTCTCGATGATGTAGCCCACCCGCACGGTGCGCTCGCCCTGGCCGGCGGCGTTGAGCACCACCGACTTCCGGTCCGCGTGCTTGGCCTTGAGGTGGATGTCGAGCACCCGCGCGAGGTCCTTCTGCAGGCCCTCGTCGAGCAGCCTCACGCTCTGCGCCTCGAGGAGGTCGATCGGCTGGATCTTCCCGCCCTCGGCGTAGAGAACGAGCTTGTACGTGGTGACGGTGCCGTCCTTCGTCTGCCGCACGACCGGCTCGATCCCGAGCACGCTGCCGGTCACCTTCTCGCCGGCGAGCGTCGCCTCGACCTTCGCGCCCTTGAGCTGGGTGAGGAAGGCCGTGAGCGTGTTCTCCTCGGGGACGTGGATCAGGATGTCCTCGAGCTGCTTCGACAGCGGATCCTTGGTGTCGTACTGGATCGTCGCGATCTGGCCGCCGTTGAGGTCCACCGCGAAGAGCGACTTGAGCAGGTCCTTCATCTGCGCGGTCTTGAAGGTGAGCGCCACCTGCTGGTTCCCGGTCACCTTGCCTTCCCGCTCGAAGTAGCCGACGCCGTGCTTGTAGACGACGATCTTCCGCACCTTGAGCGGCTGGGCGGCCTGGTCCTGCCCGAACGCCGTCAGGGACAGGATCGCGGTGACGGCGAAGGCGATGGCGGATCTCATGGAATTCTCCTCAGACGATGACCGAAGGATAACGCATGGTTCGACGCGGGGCGACCCCGAAGAGTTCCATAAACGCGCTTCATTCCGTTTTGACCCCGCGCTGCGCCGAAGGGCGGGGTACGATTCGGTGATGCCGATCCTCCTGGGAGTTTTCCTGATCCTTTCCGTCCAGGCCGAGCCCGAGCCCCGGACCCTGGAAGAGTGGATGGAGAGGGGCCGCGAGCGGTTCGTGAACGGCTTCACGAAAGAGTCGGTTTCCGCCTGGACCCGTGCGATCGAGAAGGATCCGGCGAAGGTCGAAGGCTATCTGGGCCGGGCCGCCGCACGGCGCCAGTCCGGGGATTCGGCCGGCGCCGGAGAAGACCTGAAGAAGGCGCTGCAGCTGGCTCCGGACTCTCCCGACGCCCTGGTCGAGCACGGCATCACCGCCGAGCGCCGGGGCAGCCTGGCGGTCGCCAAGGAAGACTACGACCGCGCGCTTTCGATCGATCCCGGTCATGTGGGCGCGTTGCTCAATCGAGGCTGGCTCAGGAGGCGACAGAACCGCCACAAGGAGGCGGTCGAGGATTTCTCGAGGGCGGCGGAAGCCAAGTCGAACGATCGCCGGGTGATCACCTCTCGCGCCTACGCCAAGATGGCCCTGGGCAATCTCGATCCTCAGGAAGAGAAGGGCGCGGGCGGCGAGGAAGCGGTCCAGGGGATCCTGACCGGCGGGACCATCGAATGGGTGAAGGGGGCGCTCGACGACTTGAACTTTCTCGTCGAGAGGGATCCGAAGAACGGCTCGCTGGCGGCCAATCGGGCGTCGGTCCACATCTCGCTGGGGAATTTCACGGAGGCCGAACAGGACCTGCAGCGCTCCATCGGGTTGGCCCCCGGCTTCTCGGGCACTCACTTCGAGTTGGGCCGGTTGCTGGAGTACACCGGCCGGTTCAAGGAAGCGCTGGCCTCCTTCTCCCGCGCCGTGGAACTCGATCCGAAGTTGAGCCGCGGATACTTCGGCCGGGCGAACATGAAGGGAAGGCTGGGCGACGACAAGGGGGCGATCGCCGACCTCAACAAAGTCATCGAGCTTTCGGGGAAGTGGACGTCGGCCTATTTCAATCGGGCGATGGCCCGGAACCGGCTGAAGGATCACGCGGGGGCGGCCGCGGATTTCAACAAGGTCATCGAGCTTGACGACGGAAAGCTCGTCATGGCGGCGCTCTGCAACCGCGCCTGGTGCAAGCAGACGCTCGGGGATCCGGGAGCCGCGAAGAAGGATTATGCGAAGGCGGCGGGCATGGCTGCGGAGACGCCCTGGCAGCTGCGGTATCGGGCGATGGCCAAGGAGAACATCGCCGACCTGAAAGGGGCCGTCGCGGACATGCAGCAGGCGCTCGACAAGTCGGCGGCCGGATCCAGCGAACGCGCTGAAATCGAAAAGGACCTCGTCCGGCTTCGTGCCAAGAAGTGAGCCTACCGCAGCGCGAGCGTGTACTCTCTCCATTCCTTCTCGAGCTGGGCGATCGAGACCTTGCCGAAGCCCTCGGCGTAGGCCTCGCGGAGACCGGCGCCGCGGTTGAGCGCCTTGAAGTAGTACTGGAGGCAGCGGGCGTACTTGCCGTTGTCGTAGTGCCAGAGGAAATAGACGACGCTCCACGACTCGGCGTAGTTGATCGCGATCGTGGACGGGTCGTAGAGCTCCGCCTGGGTCATCAGCATCAGCTTCTCGAGCGACTGCGTCCGTCCCGCCGCGATGGCCTGCTTGATCAGCGGGAGGCGCCACGGGTTGAGGCGGATCTCCATCTGGCGGGTCTTCTCGTTGTAGGCGGACGGGCCGAAGTAGTCCCCGTGGCCTTCGTTGAACCACTGAGGGGCCCCATAGAGATAGTAGGCCAGGAACTGGTGGAAGGCCTCGTGATAGAGGACCAGGAGCGTGTCCGAGTCCTTCGCCTGGCGGTAGAACACCAGCTTCTTGGTGAGGTCCTGGTAGTAGCCGCCGGTGTTGGCCGGCGCCCCGGAAGCCATGTACTCCTTCACGTCCCGGTAGACGATGCACCGGAACTTCGCCTTCGGCTTGGCCTGCTGCGGGAAGATCGTCGCGTACTTCGCGGTGACCAGCTCGAGGTGCTTCGAGATCCAGTCGGTGAACGCCTGGTCGGCGTCGCATTCCACGACGAAGTGCGCGCTCTCGCGGACGTACTTCGTCCCGCCGAAGCTCGGTCCTTCGAGCTCCTTCTGGACGAGCTTCAGCAGCCCCTTGCCCATCTCGTCCTTCGCGTCGAGCGCGGTCGACTTCTCGAGCGCTTCCCGGGCCGCTTTGTAGTCGTCGTTGCGGATCAGCGAGAGCGCCTTGTTCCGGTGGGCCAGCGCGTAGTCGGGCTTCATCGCCAGCGCCCGGTCGTAGGTCCGGACGGCGCTCGGATAGTCCTTGAGCCAGGCGCAGACGTCGCCGAGCTCCACCATCGCCTCGTGGAAGTTCGGCCGCAGCTCCAGCGCCCTCTCGAGCCGCCGGCGCGCTTCGGCGTATTCCTTCGTCCACTGGTAGCAGATGCCCAGGTGATAGTGGATGGCGGGATACGTCTTCGCCGCCAGACGGTCGGCCTTCTTGAACTCCACGATGGCCTTCTCGACCGTCTCGAGCGGATCCGTCTTCATCTTCCGCGCTTCCTCCATCAGCTTCGCGCCGGCCTCGACCGCCTCGACGGCTTCCTTCGGCGCGTCGGTCGGCGGCTGGAGGTTGGGCGAGTCGGAGGGGTCCTGAAGCAGCAGGAGGCCGAGCAGGGCAAACCGGATCATCGAAGATAGGACACCGGGAACCGGAATCCCGAATCCTGAATCCCGAATCCCGAAGGGGGCGCCCCTCCTGTCCCCCCCGGGGGGGCGACAGGGGGGAAGCCTATTCAGGATTCAGGATTCGGGATTCGGGATTCGGGATTCAGCGGAGGCGGCGCTGGAGGTTGGTGAGCCAGTCGTCGCCGGGCTGCGCGGGAATCTGGACCACGCGGGCTTCGAGATCCTTGGGGTGGAACGCCTTGAGCGACTTCAGGCAGCAGGCCCGCACCGACGCGATCTCCTTCGGATCCGCGAGGGCGGCCCACAGCGTTTCGCGCGCGCTCTCGCTCTCCGGATAGGCGCCGAGCGAGAGGGCCGCCGCGCAGAGCGCCGGCTCGGGCAGCGGCTTGCGCTTCCGCGTCTCGCGGTCCAGGTGCAGTTCCACGTGGAGCCGCGCCGCGGGGTCCTTCTGATCGGTCAGCCACCCGATGGCGTCGATGAACGCCTTCTCGTTCTCCGGCGTCATTCCCAGCCCCACGCTGTGGGACACTTCCTCCCACAGCTTCGGCCGGACGACCGGGAAGAGGCGGGCGTACTCGCCGGAATCCTGCGTCCGCAGCGTCCGCAGCGCCGCGAGGGCGGCGAGCCGGTCGCCGTACGGCTTCTGCGCGTTGACGAAGAACGCCGCAACCGCGTCGAGGTGGGCCGGATTGTTCGTGGCCACGAGAGCCCCCGCGTCCGCGGCCGAGGCGCCCGACAGGAACCTCGCCCGGCGCTCGGCGTCGCCGGGGCCGTCCACCCCCTTCGGCCGGGACGGACGGGCCGCCGGCGGGGAAGGGGGAGACGTGTCCGGTCCGGCGGAGCAGCTTGCGGCGAGCAGCAGGAGGAGGGCGGCCGCCCTATTCATAGCGGAGCGCTTCCACCGGATTGAGCCGCGACGCCTTGAGCGCGGGATAGAGCCCGAAGAAAATGCCGACGCCGCACGAGAAGACGAACGAGACCACGATCGACTCGTACGAGATCACGCTCTCCCACTCGCCGCCGCTCGACATCGCCTTCCAGATCGGCAGCTTGGGGATGATCTGCGCGCCCGCGATGCCGATCAGGATGCCCAGGATGCCCCCCATCAGGCTGATCGTCATCGACTCGATCAGGAACTGCTTCAGGATGTCGCGCCGCTTGGCGCCGATCGCCTTGCGGATCCCGATCTCCCGCGTCCGTTCCGTCACCGAGACCAGCATGATGTTCATGATGCCGATCCCGCCGACCAGGAGCGACACCGACGCGATGCTCATCAGCAGCATCGTGAACGCGCCCGTGGACTCCTGGACCCGCTGGCGCCATTCGTTCATCGAGCGGACCATGAAGTCCGGCTCCGCCTTCCCTTTGATCTTGTGGAGCTTCATCATCTCGGCCTCGACGAGCTCCATGGTCGAGTCGATGTTCTCCTGCGCGTCGACCGAGATCGTGATCTGGCTCAGGTGGCGCCGGTTGAAGAGGCGATAGAGCGCCGTGGTCGCCGGGACGTACACCGAGTCGTCGAGCCCGACCCACGAGTCGCCGCCCTTGTCCTCCAGCACGCCCAGCACCTGGAAGTTCTTGCGGTCGATCTGGATCATCCGGCCCACCGGGTCGATCCCGCCGAACAGCTTCCGCGCGATCGAGCCGCCCAGGACGCACACCCGGAGACGCCCCAGGAGCGCCGACTTGTCGAAGTACGTCCCGTGCTCGACGTTGAAATTCCGGATCCCGAGATGGGCGGGCGTCGTCCCGATCACCTGCGCCGCTTCGTTCCGGTTGAGGTACTTCACCTGGAACGTCCGGCGGACTTCCGGCGCGACGGCCGCGACGTGCTCGATCTTCCCCAGCGCATCGACGTCCTCGAGCGAGAGCGTCTCGGCCTGCGACGTCCGCGCGCCGCTGGCGCCCTTCGAGACCGCCCCGGGATAGACGAACACGAGGTTCACGCCCATCTTGGTGATGGACTCCTCGACCTTCGCCTGCGCGCCGCGGCCCATCGCGATCATCATGATCACCGCCGAGACGCCGATGACGATGCCGAGCACCGCGAGCGTGGACCGGAGCTTGTTCGCCGCCAGCGCGGAGAGGGCGACCTTGAACGCGCGCAGGAAAAACATCTAGGGTTTCTCCAGGACGGAGGAGAGCGTCGCCCCGGCGGCCGTTCCGCCCCGCGCCTCCTCGATCCGCTCGATGCGGCCGTCCCGCAGGTGGACGATCCGATGGGCGTGGAGCGCGACCGAGCGGTCGTGGGTCACGAGGACGATGGTCACGCCCTTCTTCGAAAGCCCCTGGAAGATCTCGAGGATTTCCTTGCCCGTCTTCGAGTCGAGGTTGCCCGTCGGCTCGTCCGCCAGGATGATCGCGGGGGACGTCACGATCGCGCGGGCGATCGCGACGCGCTGCCGCTCGCCGCCCGAGAGCTGGTTGGGATGGTGGTCGTGGCGGTGGGCCAGGCCCACGGCCTCGAGCGCCGCCATCGCGGCCTCGTGCGCCGGCCGCCCCTGGTAATGCAGGGGCAGCTCGACGTTCTCGATCGCGCTCGTCCGCGCCAGCAGGTTGAACGTCTGGAAGACGAAGCCGATCTTCTGGCCGCGGACCACGGCGAGCTCGTCGTCCGAGAGCTTCGAGACCTCGCGCCCGTCGATCGAATAGATGCCGGACGTCGGGACGTCGAGGCACCCCAGGATGTTCATGAGGGTCGACTTGCCCGAGCCCGACGGCCCCATGAGGGCGACGTACTCGCCTTCGTGGACGTCGAGGTCGATCCCTTTCAACACCTCGACGTCCACCTCGCCGAGGCGGTAGTTCTTCACGATCTTGCGGGCGAGAATGACGCTCATACGACGAACTTAGAAGCGCACGCCGCGACGGCCGCCGCCGTTCCGGGGATCGTCCGCCGGCTTGGTGATGAGCACCACGGCGCCTTCCTCGAGCCCCTCCAGGATCTCCGCCTTGACGCCGTTGTCGAGGCCGACCTTCACCGCCACGACGGTGTGGGCGTCGCCCTCGGCGCCCGTCGGGACGTGGACCACCGTCTTGCCGGCGTCCATCTTGATCGCCTCGCTCGGGACCAGGAGGGCCTGCTTGCGCTCGCCGACGCGGATGTCGACGGTCGCGGTCATGCCGGCATACACGCGGCCGAAGATGTCGCCGTCGATGCCGATGCGGGCCTTGAAGACGATGACGTTGGAGTCGATCTCGCCGCGCGGGAGGATGAGGTCGACCCGCCCCTTGAAGCGCTCCTTCGAGCCGCTCGAGAGGGAGATCTCGACGGGCTGCCCGACCTTCACCTTGGAGATGTCGGTCTCGTCGATGTTGGCCTCGACCATGAGCTTCGAGACGTTGGCGACGATGGCGATCGACGTGCCGCCCGTGGTCGCGGAGATGCCGCTCGCGACGATCTGCCCCTCTTCGACGAGCTTCTTGAGCAGGATGCCGGTGACGGGGGCGCGGATTTCGGTGTCGGCGAGCCGCTCGCGCGCATCCTCCACGGAGACGCGGGCCTTCTGGACCTCGGCCAGGGTGAGTTTTTCGTCGGCGTCCTTGCGGTTGCGGATCAGCCCGAGCGCCGCTTCGACCTGCTTGGCCCGCTCCTCGGCGAGGCGGGAGGTCAGGCGGACGGCGCCGAGCTCGCTCTCGGTGATGAGCTCGCCGCTCAGCTTCTCCATCCGCCGGAGCTCGGCGGCCTTCTGCTTCTCGTCCTCGCGCGCACCGGCCGCCTCGCTCTCCGAGGTCTTCAGGTCGGCCGCGTACTTCAGCTTGGTGAGCTCGAGGTTCGCCTCCGCGGTCAGCAGGTTCGATTCCGCCAGCGACAGGTTGCGCTGCTCGACCTTCTTGTCGAGCTCGGCAAGGAGTTCGCCCTCCTCGACCGGCTGGCTCGGCAGCTTCTGGAAGCGGACCATGAGGCCGCTCGCCTTCGACTTGAGCTCGATCTCCTTGAGGGGCTTGATCTCGCCGGTCGCCGTGACGTTCAGGGCCAGGTCGCCGCGCTCGACCTTGACCCGCCTGGCCTCCGGCTTCTTGTCTTTGGCTTTGCCGCAGCCGGCGAGCGTCATCGCGGCGCTGATCAAAAGGGCGCTGAAAACTTTCATGGTTTCTCCTTGGCTTCAAAGCCCAGCCCGAGGGCGGCGTCGAGGTCCGCGGCTGCGAGCAGGGCTTCCAGCCGCAGGGCCGTGCTCTGCTGCTGGGCCCCCGCCAGGCCGCCTTCGGCCTGCTCCAGGTCGAGATAGCCGGCGCGGC
>Ga0134127_10004553_pt1 | contig 10017 bp, 7 predicted proteins | sample KB31753_FD_96459 | JGI IMG/M metagenome (GOLD analysis project Ga0134127, IMG submission 96459) | Terrestrial soil microbial communities with excess Nitrogen fertilizer from Kellogg Biological Station, Michigan, USA - KB3-175-3 | ecosystem: Environmental > Terrestrial > Soil > Unclassified ...
CGCGAGTTCGCACAGGCAATCACCGATATCTGTCGTCGCACGGGAACGCTGTACATCGCCGACGAAGTCCAGACCGGTCTCGGCCGAACCGGCTTTCCGTTTTACTTTCCCGTCCTCGGGCTGGAACCGGACCTCGTCAGCGTCGGCAAGGCGCTCGGAAGCGGCGTCCCAGTCGGAGCGATGCTGATGTCCGAGCGTGTGGCGGAGGCTATCGCTCCAGGCGATCACGGGACGACATACGGCGGAAACCTGCTCGCGTGCCGTGCAGCGCTGTTCTTTCTCGAACAGTTGATGGACGGCGGCGTCCTCGAGCACGTCAACGCGGTCGGTTCGCTCTTCGAGCGCCGGCTGCGGACGCTCGCGCTGAAGCATCCGGTTATCACCGAAGTACGAGGCGTCGGTCTGATGCAGGGTCTGCAGCTTGCCATCGACGCGACGCCGATCGTGGACAGCGCCCGTGAACACGGTCTGCTGGTCAACCGCACCAACGAAAAGGTCGTACGCATGCTTCCGCCGCTCACGATCGAGGCGGAGGATCTCGATCGTGCCGTCGATATCCTCGATGAAGTGTTCGCGGCCGTTGAAGCCGAGGTGCATGCCTGATGTTGTTGCCGCTGATCGAGACTCGAGAATCTGCTGTCGCGACTCGCACGCGCCGTCTCACGGACGCGCCGATCGCGATCCGTACTGCATGTGCACAGGACGCCGATGCGATCCACGAATTGATCGACGAGCATCTTGCCGAGGGCCATCTCCTGTCGCGTGAGCTCGGGGAAGTGCTTGTTCATGTGCATCGATTCGTCGTCGCCGTTCAGGACGATGAGGTACTTGCGTGCGCGGAGCTGGCGCCGCTCAGCCACTCCGTCGCGGAAGTGCGGTCGATGGTGGTCAGCCGCGAGGCCAGAGGTTGTGGCCTCGGTCGCCGGATCGTGAACGAACTCATCCGCCGGGCCACTGCTGCCGGGTTCGAAAAGGTCTGCGCGTTTACGCATTCGCCCGGCTACTTCGTTCATCTCGGCTTCTCAATCGTGCCGCACGCCTGGCTGCCCGAGAAGATCGTCACCGACTGCCACGCGTGCAGCCAGTTCCGGCGGTGCGGGCAATACGCGGTGGTCCGAGCGCTCGATCGCTCACGTCATCAGTGCGTACCCCTGGCGGCGCTGCATGGCTGATGCGATTGTTTCGGCGCGACACTCCTCCATCGTTCCAATCGAAGGCGGCATCACGGGGCCGACCGGTTTCCGCTCGGCCGCCGTTCACTGCGGCATCAAAGCGAACCCCGGTGCGCTCGATCTGGCGGTGCTCGCCGTCGACACTTTTGCGTCGATGGCAGGCGTGTTCACCACCAACCTGGCGCAGGCGGCGCCTGTCCTCATCTCGAAGCGTCATCTCGACGTCAATCAGGGCCTCGGCTGCGCCATCGTAGTCAACAGCGGTTGCGCGAACGCCTGCACCGGGGAATCCGGGCTCGCCCATGCACGGCAAATGACGGAGGACGTCGCGCGCGCACTGGGTTGTCAGCCGGAGCAGGTCCTTGTCGCGTCCACCGGCGTCATCGGCGTCGGGCTGAATATGGCTCGCGTCAGCGCTGGGATTGACGAGGCCTGCTCATCGCTCGCGCACGGCAACGGCCGTGTCGCCGCGCAGGCGATCATGACGACGGATCCGTTTCCCAAAGAACACGGCGTCCGTGTTACGACGGCGCGCGGCTCGTTTTGTGTCGGCGGCATGGCCAAGGGTTCGGGAATGATCGAGCCGAAGATGGCGACGATGCTAGGGTTCCTGTCGACGGATGCACAGGTGACACCGGCGATGCTGCGGCGGGCGCTTGTCGAATCGGCGCGCGACACCTTCAACGCGATCACCGTCGACGGCGAATGTTCGACCAACGACTCGTTGTTCGCGATGGCGTCCGGCACGAGCGGCGTGGTCATCGACGACGAGCTGTATCCGGCGCTGCTCGATGGTCTGCTTGCGGTGTCGCGCCCGCTCGCGTTAGGCATCGTTCGCGGCGGCGAGGGGGCGACGAAGGTCATCGCGGTGACGGTGTATGACGCACGCACGGCCGACGATGCGCGGCAAGTCGCGCGCACCATCGCGAACTCGCCGCTGGTGAAGACCGCCGTCCATGGCGCCGACCCGAACTGGGGGCGCATCGTGGCTGCTGCCGGCCGCGCCGGGGTGTCGTTCGACATCAATCAGGTCACCGTCCGGATTGGCGGCATTCTGCTGTTCGACAACGGCCTGCCGCACGATGAAGCGGCACCGCGCGCGGCGGAAATCCTGCAGCACGACACCATCGACATCGCAGTGAGTCTCGGCGCCGGCGCCGAAAGCGCCACCATCTGGGGATGCGATCTCAGCGCGGAGTACGTGCGGATCAATGGCGAGTACCGAACTTAGGCGTCTGGCGAAAGACTTCGTCTCGATCCGGGATCTCGCTCCTGCAGATCTGGCCGCGCTGCTCGACCTCGCCGCCCGACTGAAGGCGGAGCGCGTGCTGCGTCGGCGGGCGCCGACGGCAGCCGCACTCGCCGGTCTGCATGTAGCGACGCTCTTCGAGAAGCCGTCGCTTCGTACGCGAGCGACGTTTGAGATTGGCGTGCGCGAGCTTGGCGGCGACATTCTCGATCTGCCGGCACCGTTCGCCGACGGCGTCCGCGAGCCGCTGCCGGACGTTGCACGCAACCTTGAACGCTGGGCCGATGCGCTCGTCGTTCGCACGTACGCGCAGTCGAAGGTGACCACGCTGGCCGAGTCCGCGCCGCGTCTTCACGTCATCAACGCGCTCACCGACGAAGAGCACCCGTGTCAAGCACTGGCCGACATGCTGACCGTGCGGGAGCATTGGGAGAACTGCCGCGGTCGCACGATTGCTTTCATCGGCGACGGCAACAACACCGTCACCTCGTTGACCCATGCCGCCCTAATGCTCGGCATCAACGTGCGTCTTGCGACGCCGGAAGGATTCGAGCTGCCGTCGCGCATCATCGAGGATGCGATGCGGACGGCTCGGGATGGCGCGTTGGTCCGCCAGTTCCATGATCCGCGTGAGGCGGTCGCGCACGCTGATGCGGTGTACACGGACGTCTGGACATCGATGGGCAAGGAGGCAGAGGCAGCGACGCGCAAACTCGTCTTTCAGCCGTACCAGGTAAATGCCAAGTTGATGGATGCGGCATCGCCCGGCGCACTCTTCATGCACTGCCTTCCGGCCCACCGCGGCGAAGAGGTCACCGCGGACGTCTTCGAGTCACCGGTATCGGTCGTCTTCGATCAGGCGGAGAATCGACTGCATACGCAGAAGGCGCTTTTGTTGATGCTGCTGTCGTAGGCGGACCTGAAGGTCCGCCTCTACACCGCTAAGAGGGTCCGCCTCTACACGCTGAAGGTTCGCCTCTACACCGCTAAAATGGCCTCGGCATGGCTGATAGGCCCTGGCTCGCGCAGTACGACCCGGACGTTCAACAATCGCTGTACCCCTATCCAGATAAGACCCTTCTCGATTACCTCGATGCACTCGCTCGCGAACAACCGTCCCGGCCGGGACTGCTCTTCAAGGGGACTGAAATCTCGTACGGCCAGCTTCAACGCGAGAGCAATGCATTCGCGGCAGCGCTGGCTGCGCTCGGCGTCAGGCGCGGCGACCGCGTCGCGCTGATTCTGCCGAACTGTCCTCAGTTCTTCGTTGCGGAGATTGGCGCCTGGAAAGTGCGCGCAATCGTATGCCCGATCAACCCGACGTATACCGAGCGTGAGATGGAAGCGGCGCTTCAGGCAAACGGCGCGGAGACCGTGGTGACGCTGACCCCGTTTTACGGCCGCATCAAAGACGTCCAGCCGCGCACGGCGTTGCGCAACGTGATCGCGACATCAATCAAGGAGCACTTGCCGCCGGTACTGAGAGTTCTGTTCACGTTGTTCAAAGAGAAGCAGGGTGGTCACCGGATTACTCTTCAGCAGGGCGACCACTGGCTGACGGATCTGGTCGGCCGGTATCGGAATTCTTCACCGCCCGCGGATGCTGCCCGTCCTCACGATCAAGCCGTCATTCTGGCAAGCGGCGGCACGACAGGCGTACCGAAAGGCGTCGTCGGTCTCCACCGCCACTATGTCGCGGCGGGTCTTCAGCTCTATGAGTGGACCAAGTCCGCAAAGCGGCCGTGGGTGGATTCGATCATGCTGCCGCTGCCGCTGTTCCACGTCTACGCGAATGTGGGCGTACAGCCGCTCGCCTTCATCGGTCCCAATCCCATATCGCTCGTCCCGAATCCACGGGACATCGGCGATCTGCTCAAAACGATTCGTCAAGTACGGCCGGCGTTCTTCAACGGCGTTCCGACGCTCTACAACGCAATCCTCAATCATCGAGACGTCCGCGCCGGCAAGGTTGACCTCAGCTCGATCAAACTCTGCTTCTCCGGGTCAGCGGCATTAATGGCGGAAACGAAGCGGGAATTCGAGCGGCACACTGGTGCACGGATCGTCGAAGGCTATTCGCTGACGGAAGGGATGATGGCGTGTTGTGTCAATCCCGTGCGTGGCACGAACAAGCTCGGGTCAATCGGTCTGCCGCTGCCCGACGTCGAAATCCGGATTGTCGACGCCGAGGATCCCGAGCGTGAGATGGGGGTGGACGAAGTCGGCGAGATGCTTTTGCGTGCGCCGCAGCACATGGTCGAGTACTGGAACAACCCTACTGAGACGGCCGCCGTGTTGAGGACGTATGGCCCGGGCGGACCGTGGGTCCATACGGGCGATCTTGCACGACTGGACGCCGACGGCTTCATCTTCATCGTCGATCGCAAGAAAGACATGCTCAAGACCAGCGGCTATCAGGTATGGCCGCGTGAGATCGAAGAAGTGCTTGCAACGCACCCAGCTGTCATGGAGGTCGGCGTCGCTGGAGTCCCCGATGCGGCCAAAGGCGAGGTGGCGCACGCATGGGTGGTGCTGAAGCCTGGCCAGCAGGCGAGCGCGGAATCGCTTCGCGCGTACTGCCGCGAGCGTCTCGCACCGTATAAGGTGCCGGCGCACGTTGAATTCAGGTCGGACCTGCCGAAAACGATGGTGGGAAAGGTGCTACGGCGCGCGCTCGTCGCGGAAACGCGACGAGGATAAGTTCTTCACTTGAAATTTCGCGGCCTGCAGCGCCGCTCGGATCTTCCACGCCAGCTCCGCTGCGCCTGGCGTGTCGCCGTGGACACAGATGGTGTCGACATCCGGGCGCTCGGCCAGGCTGACGATTCGACCCAGGACTTCCTCCGCGTCGTGAATGACCGCGCCGGGTTCGGTGCGCGGCACCAGAGTGCCATCCCCGCGATAAGCACGATCCGCAAATGCCTCGCCGGCTGCCCGAAGTCCCGCCGCCTGCGCTGCGGCTAACAGCTCGGATCGTGGAAGGCCGACGAGAACGAGCGATCGATCCACAGACGCGACACCTCGCGCGATTGCGTCCGCCACACGACGATCGAGCACGGCGACGTTGTAGAGCGCACCGTGAGGCTTGACGTGATGCAGGCGAATGCCCTCATTGGACGCGATGCCAGCGAGCGCCTCTATTTGTCGAACGACCAGATCCACTATCTCGGCAGAGGGAAGCTGCATTTCACGGCGGCCGAAATGCTCCCGATCCGGAAAGCTTGGATGGGCACCCACCGCCACACCGTGTTCCGCCGCCAGGAGCACCGTTTCGCGCATCGTCTCGACATTTCCCGCGTGGACTCCGCAGGCGACATTTGCGGACGTGATGCAGCGCATCAAGGCGGCATCCTGACCGCATTCTTCGCCTACGTCAGCGTTGAGGTCGATCGAGTGCACTGCTGTGATGTCGGACACGCTTGTAATTCTTGCCACATTCCTGCGGCCGCCGCTTTCGCGGATCCGGCGCTTTTCTAGGGAAAATGTTCGGCACGTCCGTTGCCCTAGGGCTGGGCCGTCGGCCTGTGGTTTACGGCAGGGCGCCGTAAATGCTGGGGGGAGCCAGGTCGGCTACCAGGACGAGGGCGCCTTCGGGCGCCCCATCCGGTTCACCCTGCCACCCACTCTTACGTAGTTCTTACATCCCGAACGACTACACGCCTGCGCCTTCGGGATATTCCAGCGCCAGTTTAAGTTCCCTTGCCAGCGTATCGACCGTAGTCCCGCTCCGCTTCCAGGCGCCTTCCGTTTCGAACCGAAGGTCTCCGATTCGCCGCCCCCACGGTGCGATGACGCGACCAATCGCGCGGTAGTCCCCGCGGTCGGCGTGATCCTGGTCAAGCCTGCGCACAACATCCGGCGCCACCCGAATGAACGCGCGCAGTGCGGTCGCTGACTTGATGCTGTACTTCCGCCCCGACCACGCAGCGCCGAACACCATGGAAATCTGCTTGAAGTAGTTGACGAAGAAGCGCCTTGAATCCTCGCGGAAGTCAGCCGACTTGCGCGGACCGCCAAACGAGTCGCTGGCAAACAGCTTCTTCAGCTCCTGCGCAAGCGGAGCCTGCGCCACGCGTCCCCGTCCAACCCCAAGGAGTTTGATCTCGCCGTACAGCGGCGAGTCTTCCTTGTCATTGAGGGCGCGGACCACGTCGTGCGCTGCCGCCAGAGCGTCGTCGCGATAGAGCTGCCTACCCGAGAGGCTGACGAGATGCGACGCATTCAGACGTGTGTGCTTCGCGTTGATCGTCACAAACATCTGAACGATATGGTCTTCTGGCACACGGTCGAAAATAATCGCCGGCACCGTGAAGTCGTGATTCCGGATGTTGTCGATGTCCGCGTGCAGCGCGAGGAGCCGGTGCTGGCCGTCGATTGCGCGCAGAATTCCTTCGCGCTCCGGCACCTTCAAACGGCCGACTGCCGATGCGCCGTCCACAGGCTCGAAGGCGAGCTTCTCGTCGCACGAGATGATGACGGCGCCTGGAATCGACGGCAGGTCGTGCGCCTGACGACATTGCTCGTAATACTGAACGAGTTCGTCAATCTTTCGCCGAATGATCTGACGCTGGTAAGCCTTCTCGCTCGAAGCGATGCGACGCTCCAGCAGATCCCAGTTCACCTTAGATGGGGCCTTCTTCTTGCCGCCGCGGACTGGCTGCTGGCCCGATTCTCCGTAGCTCAACACCTCGAAGCGAACGAGCTTGTCGATGTCTTCAGCAGTGAGAGCCGCCTGATAGAACTGAACGCCGAACTGCTGCATCCGGATCGCAGCGACGTTGATCATTCCGTTTTTCCCTCCGAACCGCGTCTTTGCGGCTTAGGAAAGCTGCGAATTGTAGTCATCTGCCCGCGCGAATCTCAATGTCTTTTTGCACGTCTTTTCGTGCTTTCATCGCCCCGCAAACGGCGAACATCCTTTTGAGCCAAACACTTAACAAGTATAATTTCCGCTTCTCATGCCAAGATTCGTCGCACAGTGCGCTTTCGCTGTAGTTGTGCTCGCCGCCGCCCCCGCATTGCCCCAGAACATCGCCACAGGAACCGCCGCGATTCCGGCCGCCGGTCGTCCAGACGGGTCTTCTCGCCCGGGTTCCCCGGCCCGCGCGCCTTCGGACGCGATCAACTACGACACGATTCACCTTGAAAAACGGATTACGGCCATCCGTGCCGCCGCCCCAATCATGCTCGACGGGGCGCTCGACGAAGCGGCGTGGCGCGAAGCGCCCATCGCCAACGGTTTCATCCAGAACGACCCGCGCGAAGGGGATCCGGCCACCTACGACACAGAGGTTCGGGTTCTCTACACAGAGGATGCGCTCTATTTCGGCGTGTTTGCCCAGGACATGGAGCCTTCGAAGATCATCGTCAGCGACCTGAAGAAGGACTACAACACCGGCAGCAGCGACGGCTTTCGAATCGTGCTCGATACGTTTCACGATGGACGCAACGCCTATCAATTCGCGACCAATCCCGCGGGCGCGAAGTGGGATTCGCAGATGGCCGGCGAGGGTCGAGACAACAACTCGAACTGGGACGGCATCTGGGACGTCAAGACGCGCATGACGGAAACCGGGTGGTTCGCCGAAATCTGGATTCCCTTCCGTACGCTGAAGTTCGGTGATGAGGACCCGCAGGTCTGGGGCATCAACTTCGAGCGCAAGCTTCGGCGGCTCAATGAGGACAGTTACTGGTCTCCACTGCCACGCATCTACGATGCCCAGCGCGTGTCGCTCGCCGGTACGCTCGAAGGCCTCCGCGGCCTGCACGCCGGCAAAAACCTGCGTGTAAAGCCGTACGTGCTCTCAAGCGGGAGCCGCATTACGACACGGCCGATGGTGGGCGAGGCCGAGGGTGGCGTTGACGTCAAGTATGGCGTGACTTCGGGTCTTGTCTGGGACTTCACCGTGAACACCGACTTCTCGCAGGTCGAGGCCGACGAGCAACAGGTGAATCTCACGCGCTTCAATCTGTTCTTTCCGGAGAAGCGCGATTTCTTCCTGGAAAACCAAGGCATTTTTGCGTTCGGTGATGATCGCAACTTCGGCGGCGGTGGCAACTTCGGGGCGGGGCGAACGAACCAGATCCAGGACACACGCCTCTTCTTTTCGCGCCGGATTGGCTTGTCGGACGACGCGCAGGCGGTACCTATCCTCGCAGGAACGCGGCTGAGCGGGCGTCAGGGCGCCTACTCGCTTGGCGTCCTCAATATTCAGCAGCGCGACGATGGCGGCGTACCAGCGACCAATTTCACGGCGCTCCGGCTTCGACGCGACGTTCTGGCCAACTCGGATATCGGCGCGGTTCTGCTCGATAAGGAAATCTCAGGTCCCGGCTTCAATCGACTCGCGGGCTTCGACGCGAATTTTCGTTTCGGCAACCTGACGATGAACGGCCTCGCCGCCAAGAGCTTCTCTCCCGTCGCCTCAATTGTGAATACTCGGGGGAACGAGTTGACGACACGTGCCGGCTTCGAATATCGCAACCGTCAGTGGCGCTTCAGCTCCAAATACTCGACCATCGGGGACCGGTTCCACGACGAACTGGGTTTCGTGCCTCGCGTCGGCGTCAACGAGTGGAATGCCCAAATCAACCGGTCGTTTCGCCCGAATTGGCTGCCGCGCGCGATTCGGGAAATCATGCCCCACTGGGTGCTGGTGCAGTCGAACCGCGCCGATGGCAGCGGCCTCGATCTGCGGCAGCAGGACTTCCATTTCCCGCTCAACTTTTCAAACGGAGCGTTTCTCGAGGTCGGCAAGAACACCAATCTCGAGATCATTCGCGCGCCGTTCGTGCTGAACACCGCGCGCGGGGCCCGCGTTTTTACTGGGGAGTACACCTACGACGAGTATTTCGCCACCTACAGGCCGAACGACTCGGCGCGGTTCTCCACCGGGCTCCGCTACGGAATCGGCGAGTTCTACGGCGGCTACAAGCGCAGCTACGCGTGGGGACCCACCTATCGGCCCAACGAGAAATTGAACGCCTCGCTGGTGATGCAGTTGAATGACATTTCGCTGCCGGGACTGTCGTATCTATCCACGTTGACGACCACACGCGTGAATTACAACTTCAATACGAAAGTGTTCGTGAACGCGCTGCTGCAGTACAACACGGATACGCATCAGCTCAGCTCGAACATCCGGTTCAACGTCATCCACCGGCCGCTGAGCGACTTCTTCTTCGTCTACAACGAGCATCGCGACGAGCACTCGGGGCTGCTTCAGGATCGCTCCCTCATTGCGAAGCTGACGTACATGGTCGCGTTCTAGAAATCCCAAATCCCAAATCCCAAGTCCCAAATCCAAAGATCCGGCGACGTTTTTTGATTTGGGATTTGGGATTTGGGATTTGGGATTTGCGATCAGGCTACAACGCGCCGCTTGGCTGCAGGCGCCCGATGTTCCACCAGTCCACGATCTGATCTTTCAGCTTCGCTGCGCCGAACAGCGCGATCGTGAACAGCGCATAAGCAAGAAAGGCCTGCCCGAGGGTCAATGTCTTGTGAATCGGGCCGCTGAGCACTCCGTAGGCGAGCTCCACGTGAATCCAGTAGATGAAAAGCGAGGCGCGGCCGAACTCCTGCAGGACGGAGCG
>Ga0134127_10004554_pt1 | contig 10016 bp, 21 predicted proteins | sample KB31753_FD_96459 | JGI IMG/M metagenome (GOLD analysis project Ga0134127, IMG submission 96459) | Terrestrial soil microbial communities with excess Nitrogen fertilizer from Kellogg Biological Station, Michigan, USA - KB3-175-3 | ecosystem: Environmental > Terrestrial > Soil > Unclassified ...
AGGGCGGCAGGCGCCTTGAGACACTGAGCGATGTTCGCGCCCTGTTCCTCGAACGCTTCGCGAACATCACGCACAGCCCGACCATCGCCCATGCCGGAGAACTGCTGCTCGTTGCGGCGCAAACCGGGGAGCCCGCCGATATCGATGCGGCCACCGATCAGGTTGAGCGGGCGCTGATGAGCCAGCGGCTGATGGGGTGAGATCATGGCTGCACCTCCAGCTCGCAATATTCGAACTCGATCCGGGTCACCATCCCGTAAGGCGGGCAGCCCTTATGGGATGCGCAGAAGAACGCCACGAACTCGGCGGGCGACATATCGGGGAAGCCTTCAGCGGCGCATTCCTCCTCGCCGCGGATCAGGATCGTGTCCAACGACTCGCGGGAAACCGACACGATGCGCAGCACTGCAAGCCGCTCGATTTTCTCGCCCTTCTTCAGCCCCATGCATTTCCGGCAAGCGGCGATCTGGACGCCTGGCTTCAGGGTGCGCCAGCCGAGCCGACGCGTGATGGTCTTTGTGCGGCTGAGTATCTGCGGGGCCGTCAGCATGAATGACATGTTGTTCATGCGTCCGCCCTCTCGAACTCACGCCACGCCTGGCGGGCCAGTTTCACATCGGCTTCATCGACCTTCGGCAGCCGCACCCGTGCGAGGTTCACCGGCAGCCGGTATTCCTGCCGGCGCTGCGCTGGGCGGTGCTTCAGCCGCTCCTCCGGGATCAGCTTGTTGTCGCGCAGGAACTGCAGCACCCGGTGGCGCGGCATGCCCAATTCGGCGGCAATGGCGCGGTGGGATTTCCCCGCTTCCGCCAGCCGGCGCGCTTCGGCCTCCTTGTGCGCCTATGACACCGTGCCGGCGCGGCCTTGGCTGGGTGCAAGCGTCGCGGCGTAGCCGTAGCGCTTGAGCTGGTGATACATGGCGTTGACCTGCCGCATCGTGCGGCCAAGCTCGACGCTGATGAGATCGCGCGGCATGCCGGATTCGCACAGTTCCTTGAATCGGCTGATCAGCGCCGGGCTGTTGACGCTCCACTTTGGCATCAGGCGGCCCGCAAATGGCGCTGGGGGATTTGCAGCGCGTAGCCCACGGTGTGGGTGTTCTTGATGGTCAGCCCGAGCGGGGCAATCTTGCGGCGGATCCTGCAAATTTGCGTTCGGATCAGGGGGCCGGCGCTTTCCGGCTCGACGCTCGACCCATAGATGCCGGCAATGATGCTAGCGACCGTGACGATGCGTGACGAGGCCTGGGCGAGGATGTGTAGGATTTCGGTTTGCTGCGCTGTCAGCGCGGCGGCAAGGCCATTGTAGACCGCCGTGTTGGTTTCCAGGCTGACGATCAGTTCGCGATTGGGCACCGCATTGCCGCATGTGGGGCACAGACTGGTCATGGGGCGCTCCTTCTTTTGCGGCCCCAGACGAAGGTGGGTAGCCCCAGCTTGCGGCGCCGTTTGTAGACGGTTCCAAGATCGCATCCGAGTTGTTCAGCGATCTCTTTGGCGGACTTGCCGTTCCGCAAAATCCAGCCACGGGATTTGGCGCGGAACAGTTGAGCACACAGGGTGCAGAATGATGTGTATTCCGGCACCCTGCGGCATTCGGGGCAGAGGTTCGTCATGCCGCCTCCTGGTCTTGGCCTTCGTTCCGCTTGCCCTTGGGGTAAAGCCGCAACTTGCCAACGCGCCGGTCGTCCGCACCCCTTCGGGCCAGCGTCGCCTCGACGAGGCTTTCGTGGGTGATCTGCCGCCCGAATTTCACGGTGCAGACATTGGTCAGCCATGGCCAATAGGCCATTGGGATTTTGCCGCGGGCAATCCAGCGCCGCGCGCAATGCCGGCTGACGCGCATATCAGCCGCCATTTCAACGTCGTTAGGCCAGAGCGCGAAGATGAGATCGAAAAGGGGAGAGGAACTGTTCATGAACATATCTGTGCATTTTTGCCACCGCGTCCGTCAATAGGATTTTTACCCGAATTCGTGTACAAGTTTGTTCACTCGCACCGAGAAATGAGGGGACATCCAATCATGGCAGATCGCAATCTGACGTGGCGCGATGAGCAGAAGGCGGCGTTCGGGCGCCGTCTCAAAGCTGCGCGCAAGGCAATGAAAGGGCCTAACGGCAAGCCGCTATATAAGACCACCGCGGATTTCATCAGCGCGTTGAAGGCGCGGCAGCCGAACATGCAGGTCAGGATTTACTATCATTACGAGGCAGGCGGACGAGTGCCGCGGGACGACGCCACGATTAACCTTTTCGCCGAGATGCTGAATACATCGCGCAATTGGCTGCTTTTCGGCAGCGAAGAAGACGTTAACGAGGATTCGTTAAGCGAGGACGACGCCGAGGTTAACCAAGTCATTGAAACGTCGCAAACAAAGCCTTTAAAACCGCCGCTATTACGGTATATTCCAGTCCTATCAGCCAGCGACATAAAAACACTGCTCCTCGGGAATGGGAACCTCACGACAATGTCGCGAGAACAGTTACCCGTGCCCCAGCATGTCGACGCTGGTGCCGATCCATTTTATTACCGCATACCGGATGACGATACCTCCATGGTCGGCCGTGCCGGGCATTCGTTCCCGCCCGGCACCGTGCTGCTGATCAACCGCGAGCGAACGGTGCGGCCCGGCGATTTCCTGCTGGCACAGCTTGGCGACGCCCCCGCGCCAGTTATGCGCCGCCTGCAATCGGCCATGCCAATCGCCCCCAGCGAGCCGCGCTATCCCTTTAAACTGGTAGCATTAAACCCGATGGCGGAACCCATCACCGTGGACACGGACTCCGACTGCGAGATCCTCGGCCGCGTGGTCTCATTCACACAGATTTTATAAAATGAACAGATCAGTGCATTTTTGAGTTTGCATTTCTGTTCAATTTCAGCAATGGTGTTCAGGCGGGATGGCTCGCGAGAGCGAGCAGTACCGCAGCCCTCCTTGGGCGTTTCCTCCCTAGACTTGGGCCGCTCCGAAGGTTTCGGACGGCCCCCTTTTTCAAGGGCGTGACACCATGTATTTTGCCGACTGTTCCTTCCAATGGACCAAGGATGGATTGACCATCCTCCCCCCCGCAGCTGACCCCGATTGCCACGGCGAGCTGCGCGTTACCTTCACCCCGACCAGCTACTACGCCGCCGAGCGCGACACCGGCCAGGGCGCCGACTTCGACGCCCGTATCCACCGCATTGAAATCCGCGATGCCAACCATCCCGATGGAACGACGGGCTGGAAGATTCTGTCCCCGCGCGACAAGCCGGTGGCCGAAGCTTACCTCGACGCCAATCACCGCGATGAGATGTGGGACCAAGCGTTTGCCGAGACCGAGGAATGGTGGTTCGGCGCCGCCGATGAACACGCCCGGCGGGCCGCATGAGCGACGGGGCGTTTAATTTTGCCAACTATGCCCCGCAACGGCCCCAGCTGGCGTGGAGCCAGCCGGATGCGCCGCAACAGCCCGGTGAACTGGCCCAAGTCTTCGCTGTCATCCGCAATGCATTGGCGCTGATCCGCCACTGTCTCGGCATTGCCGCCTGCATTATCTGGCGCCGTGCCCGCGCATGGGTTGAAGACAAGGTCTTGTATTCGCTGACCAGCGCCTGGGTGCTTTGCGGCACCGGCTGGGGCGCATCCATCGGGTTAGGAGTCTACCTCCATCTCGCAAGGTGACTGACCGTGACCATTACCGATTGGCCAACGAACGAAGCCCTCAACCGCCTTATTGAATCATCGCTCATATACAGGGATATCAAAGGTGATAAAGCCTATTGCGCATTTCTGCTGCAGGAACTCACCCGCGAAATTGCCCTCGGCAAAATCGACGAACGCAAGCGCGCCCTCGTCGTTGCTGCTGAGACCCGTGCTGCGGCGGAGGTCGATGCCAAGCGCGCCGATCTTTTGCAAACGGCCATCGAGGCGCTCGCATTCTATGCCGATAGCGACAATTACGATCGCCGCGGTGCCAAGCCGTCGCCAATCTCCGCTGACAAGGGCGACTTCGCACGTAATGCGCTTGAAGCGATAGACGCCGCCGCCGCCGAGACCAAGCCCGAAGGCGAGGCCCGCTGATGCAAGAATTGCTGATCACTTATGACAGCGGCACCACCCAGGATCATCCCTGGGTGGGGACCGTACCGCCTCGCCATTGGTGGCAGGCGGACGCGTCGCAACTTTACGTGCGCATGGCCGCGCTGGAAGCTGAGCTGTCATCGGCCATGGTGCTGCTCGAACTCCGCGAAGCCGATAATGAGGCCCGCGACGGGTATCGGTCGGCCATCGTAACGGAGCTGATGACCAAGTGGCGCGAGCTGATCGACGCCAAGCCAGCCGCTACGGGAGAGTCGTCATGAAGCCCTATCCGTTTACGCCCGAACAGTTGGCTTGGCTGCACGACCTCGAAACCACGGAGGAACCCCAAACGCAAGGCTCGCTGCATCGCCTGGTCAGCACCATTGAGCGCCCGGCGGGCTATTGCCCGTTAGGACGGGCGGCCGTCGTGCTCGGCTTGAAGGAATCGCCGTGCAGTCATGATGAATATTTGGGCTCCTTCCACGGTTCATCGGCGCAGCTATTCCCGTTCCGCCTGCTACATCTGCGCGGCTCCAGCGGGGAGTTACGTCAGGCTGTGCGAGATCCAGACACCGGCGAGCATTGGGAAACCCTGGCCGAGATCAACGATGAAATGGGGTGGACCTTCAAGGAGATCGCGGCCTACATCCGCGCCCATCCCTGGAATGTGTTCACCGATCCGGCCGGCAAGCATGATGCCGATTGCCCGCATGCGGAACCGCGTGCCGTTCCGGCCTGCAACTGCGGCTTCTACAAACGGGACTTCCGCAAATGATCGAACGCTGGGAAATCACCGACCGCGACGAATGGCTCTTCCGTCGCCGCGCCAACATCAACGGCAGCGAAGTGGCCGCGCTGTTCGGCATCAATCCCTACCTGACGCCGTTCGCGCTGTATGCCGATAAGACGAGGCTCGCCGATGTGTCGGCCCCGGACAACAGGCTATTGACGCGCGGCCGCATTCTGGAATCGGCTGTGCCGGAAGCGCTGCAAATCCTGAGACCGGCATGGAAGGTGCAAAAGGCGACGGATTATCTCTGGTCCCCGGATTGGAGACTGGGTTGCACGCCGGACTTCTATGTACATTGCCCCGAACGCGGCCTCGGCGTCCTGCAGGCCAAGACCGTCGCCAAGCCGGTCTTTGAGGAGCAGTGGCAGGACGGGCCGCCCCAATGGATTGTGCTGCAAACGTTGCAGGAGCAACTGCTGGGCGAGGTGGCATGGGGGGCCATCTATCCGCTTGTCATCAGCACCTATGACCTTGAATGGGAGCATCTGTTCGAATTCGAGCGACACGCCCCGGCGGAAAAACGCATGATCGCCAAGGCGGCGTCGTTCTGGGCCGATGTCGAGGCCGGTCGGCAGCCGCGCATGGATTACGACCGCGACGCCGATGTCATCAAGGCGCTATTCCCGCGCGACAACGGTGCCGTGATCGACCTGACCGGCGACAACCGCCTCAGCTTCCTACTGGAGGAGCGCGAGCGGCTGCTGTCAGAAATCAAGACCGCCGCTCCGGCTGAAAAAGATGTCGAGGCCATCAACGCGGAAATCCGGGCCAAGCTCGGCGATGCCGCGACCGCGATGCTGCCGGGCTGGCAAATCACCAACAGGACGCAGAAGCGCAAGGCGACACCAGAAACCGAGTTCCGGGTGCTGCGCGTCAAGCGCACCGCCGGCAAACAGGAGATGGCAGCGTGAAGTTCGCGATCAAACATAGATTTTCTGGCTCCGTCCTTTTCGAAGCAGAGATCGACGCCACCGACGACACGCCACTCAGCATCAAGCTGGGACTATCGGTGAAGTGGGCAATCAGTGCGAAGGCCAACCTGCGCTACGCCAACCTGAGCTCCGCCGACCTGAGCTCCGCCAACCTGCGCTACGCCAACCTGAGCTACGCCAACCTGAGCTACGCCAACCTGAGCTCCGCCAACCTGCGCTACGCCAACCTGAGCTCCGCCGACCTGCGCTACGCCAACCTGAGCTACGCCAACCTGCGCTACGCCAACCTGAGCTCCGCCAACCTGAGCTACGCCAACCTGAGCTCCGCCACCGGCGTCATTGCTGAGCGAACAACGGACCTGCTGCTGCTGCTTGATCAGCCGGGCAGGATACGCGCCTACAAATTGGTCAATGAACGCAGCGAAGGGCACATCAACGGTGGCATCAAATATGTCATCGGCGAAAGCTGTTCGGTCGAGAACGCCAACACCGATGTCACCGCGCACTGCGGTGCCGGGATCAACGTCGCTACGCTCCCTTGGGTCTTGCGCGAATGGCGGCCGGGGTACCGGGTTCTCATCGTTGAATTCGAGGCTGCCGACATCGCGGCAATCCCAACAGCGACAGACGGCAAGTTCCGGCTGCACCGTTGCGCCGTTGTCGGCGAGAAGACAATTGATCCAGTCGCGCTCGGCCTTGTTCCGCGGCCAAAGGCTGACGATGCAACGCCAGCCGCGCCTGACCAGAAACCTTTCGAAGGAGCCGCAGCATGAGCCAAGTAGCCACCACCGACTCCGCGCCGGAGCGCCCCAAGGGCACCGCCGTCGAGATCTACGCCGCCCAGGTGCTGGGCGATGAATCCCGGTCTGCCGATCTGATGCGCGTCCTGCCCCGCCATATCCCGGCGGCACGCTTCCAGCGCAATCTGGTGAACCTGCTGATGCAGAACCCCAAGATGATGCAATACGACCCGCGCTATGTTTACCGCGAGGTGTCGAAAGCCGCAGCGCTAGGCCTGCTGCTAGATCCCCAGCTGGGCGAGGCCTACATCGTGCCGGTCTGGAACGGCAAGACCAAGCGCGAAGAACCCCAACTGCGCATCGGCTATCGCGGCATCATGAAGCTCGGCCGCCAATCTGGCGACATCGCGAATATGTACCCCGGCGAGGTTCGCGCGCGCGATCACTTCCTTGCCGATGAGGGCACCGAAAAGCGGCTCGAACATCAGCCCGATTACACCAAGCCCCGCGGCGATCCGGTCTGCTACTACGCGGTGGTCATCTACAAGGATGGCACCAAGGATTTTGAGGTGATGGACATCGAATCCATCCATCGGATTCGCGATCGTTCGGACGCCTATCGGGCTTATGTCGCGAAGAAGATTTCTTCGACGCCGTGGGCCACGGATGAAAGCGAGATGGCGAAAAAAACCGTGATGAAGCGGCTATGCAAGCGCATCCCGCAATCACCAGATCTGGCTGACGCGCTTGCGCAGGACACAGCCGACCATGCCGAGCATCACAATGTCATCGAGCTGAAGGCGCAGCCGCAATCCAGGCAAGCGGCTCCGAAGTCCATCGCTTCACGGCTCGATGCCTTCGCCGACGCAGATGATGACAGCGCCGACGAACCGGTGGACCCGGACACCGGCGAGATCATCGACGAACCACACTCCCCCGAAACGGCCGCGAGCCCCCAGGCCGCCGCGCCATCCGCACCGTCCGAGGCTGTGTCCACTCCGGCTGACGACGGTGCGGATGCACTCAAGCTGAAGGAGGCCAAGCAGCGGGGGCGCGAGGCACGCGGCAGCGGCTACGTGCGCGAGCTGCCCAAGCCATATCAGTACAAGAGCCGCGCGGCCGAGGGGGCCGCCTTCCTGGCCGGCTGGGACGAAGAAGACATGGAAATGAAGGCGGCCGAAAACGGCACCGTTTAACGCCCGAGCGCGGGCGCGTTGCCCGCCTCTTTCGCCGAGCCGCTCAACGGGCGGCTTCGTGAAGGAGTTTGTAAATGAGTACCGACGCATGAATATCCTCGATACCCGCATCACCAAGGCCAAGATCAAGGACGGGCAGCTGCACGTCGAGATCGAAGGCACCGAAACCGACACAGAGCGCAAGACCACGCTGCGCTCGCTCGACGGCTACCACCCGGATTTGCAGGCGGCGTTCGATGCCTGCGTTCCGCACGTCCGCGAAATCCTGGGCTGGCCCGATCATCTCTATGCCGGCGAGCTGATCGTGACCGGCGTCAGCTGGTCGCACAGCGAGAACACCGGCGTCGATGGTGCCGTGATGGTTTGCCAGGCCAAGCTGCCGGAGGGCACCTGCAACAGCCCGTTTTGCTTCAACACCCCGCATCTCCCGTTCGACCAGTATTCGGAGGACGGCCAGCAGCCGACGATGCCGGGTGACGCCATCGGGGCGCTCAACGCGCTGCGCAAGGAGGTGCAGGCCTATCTGGAAGGCAAGCGCGACAAGGGTGATCTGTTCGCTCGCGTCGAGGAGCGATTTGGCATCCCAGAGCACGCAGCGAGGAATGCCGCATAATGACCCCCACCCCAGATCTCGCGAAGCGCGTAGCGGGCGCCGTTGTCGAACGCATCGCCACCGATCGGTTTTGCAATTCGGAAAACATCGGCGACGCCGTGTTCCGCGAACTGGCGGTGGCTGCGGCAAAGCCGGCGCTGGTCAACACCCATGAGCAAACAGTGGTGATCACCTATCGCGACGCGGCGGCATTCATGGACTTTTTGCGCAGCCACAACGCGCCGCTGCCCGTCGTGAAAGAGGCCGGCCGGCTGCTATTGTCGGGGGTCCGGCTATGAGCATCCTTGCGCTCGATCTCGGCACCAAGCTCGGCTGGGCCGTCAGCTTCGGAGCCGATGAACCGCCTTTGCACGGAACCACCGAATTCCGCACCGGCCGCTATGAGGGCGGCGGTATGCGCTGGCTGCGCTTTCGCAAATGGCTGCAAGGGCTGCACGACGAACACGGCCCGATCACCGCGCTGTATTTCGAGGAAGTGCGTGCGCACAAGGGCACCGACGCCGCGCATATCTATGGCGGGTTTCTCGCCCAGCTGACGGCTTGGTGTGAACAGCGAGAGGTGCCGTATCAGGGCATTCCGGTTGGAACGATTAAGAAGCACGCCACAGGCAAGGGGAATTCGAACAAAGAGGCCATGCTTGCCGCGATGCGCGCCAAGGGCTTCGAACCGGAGACCGACAATGATGCCGACGCGCTGGCGCTGCTGCTGTGCGTCATGGATGAGCGCGAGGCCGCGTGATGCCGACCAAACGCCAACGCGGCAAGATCAAGATGTTCAACGAGGACTCCGGCTACGGCTTCATCGTCCCCGACGACGGCGGCGATGACGTATTCCTGCATGCCCAGGTCTGCCGTCGCTGCGGCGTCTTGCCGGAAGGCGGCATGCCGGTCGAGTTTGAAGCGGTGCCATCACGCAAGGGCCTGCGGGCATGTTGGGTCGGGCGATGAAAGAGAAACCGCCAAAGCCTCGGCTGACATCGCGCGGCCTCGTGGCGCTGCTGGCGCTGCATGATGGCGCGGCGCCAGCAGCCGCCGATCGCGCCGAGCTGATGCGGCAGAACCTGTGCTGCTACAGCGAAGGCTGGAAGCTGACGAAACAGGGCAAGGATATCGCCCGACATCTCACGAGGCGGCTATGACAAGAGAACTCGCGGTGCGCCGCTTTTACTGGAATGTCGGCAACGTCGGCGACGGCAAGGGCTATTCAAACAAGCTGTCTGTGAAGCTGATCTGGCGGCCTAAAGACTTTCTGATCGGCTTCTATACGACGAACACGCTGCGCGAACACCGATTCCTATACATATCCATCATTCCCTGTTTGCTGGTGCGGTTGCATTGGGCACGCAGCTGGGGAGGACGATACAAATGAACGCCCAGGCCCAGCAGCAGCACTTCGCCCCGCCGCCGCTTTACCGGCTGGCCGACGCTATAAGCTGGCACGGAACTGAGCAAAGGAGGCTAACCATGGGATACCGCGAAGACCAGCCAACGGCAGAAGCTAGAGTAGGGCAGGCAATTTATATGAACGCCTTGGAAGACCGCCGAGGCTTCCGACCAGACCAGCTTGGCATCTCGACTGCGGACAGCGTATGGACGGAAATCTTTGAGGCCATCGGGCACGCCGCACGGGACGCCTCGTTTCAACATTTCCTCCAATCTTTGGATGATGACTGAGATGGGGGC
>Ga0134127_10004556_pt1 | contig 10012 bp, 8 predicted proteins | sample KB31753_FD_96459 | JGI IMG/M metagenome (GOLD analysis project Ga0134127, IMG submission 96459) | Terrestrial soil microbial communities with excess Nitrogen fertilizer from Kellogg Biological Station, Michigan, USA - KB3-175-3 | ecosystem: Environmental > Terrestrial > Soil > Unclassified ...
CGGGCTTTCCGCGCTGGCTGCCGAGCCAGACCGTCACGCTCGGACTCGACTTGCAAGGCGGTTCGTATCTGCTTCTCGAAGTCGAACTCGAAGCGGTGCAGAAGGACAAACTCGAATCCTTGATGAGCGATGCGCGCCGCGCATTGCGCAAGGCGCACATCCTTTACGACAATATCGGCATCACGGCCGATACGTTTTCCGTCGAGATCAAAGATCCCGCGCAGCGCGACGAGGCGCGCACGCTGATCCAGGGCCTGAATCCCAATATGGGCTCCGGCGTGCTTGGCGTCAGCGGCCATGCCTACGAATTCTCGGACAATGGTCGCGGCACGTTCACGATGAAGATCACCGAACAGTACAAGTCGCAGACGCAGGCCGAGATTGTGAACCAGTCGATTGAGGTCGTGCGCCGGCGCATCGACGAAATGGGAACGCGCGAGCCGACCATCGAGCGTCAGGGCGAAGATCGAATCCTCGTGCAGGTCCCCGGACTAAAGGACCCGGAGCATCTGAAGCGCACGCTCGGCAAGACCGCGAAGATGACGTTCCAGCTCGTCGACGAGGCCGCTGATCGCGGCGGTGCGGCGCAGCGCGGCGTGGCGCCGATCGGCGACGAGATTCTTCCGGTCCAGAACAAGGATCCCAAGGCGATCCCGCAGATGATCGTCGTCGAGAAGCGCGTGATGGTGGCGGGCGATCGCCTCGTGGACGCCAGCGCAGGCTTCGACTCGCGTACCGGCGAACCGACCGTGAATTTCCGCTTCGACAGCGTCGGCGCGCGCGAGTTCGGCGATGTCACCAAGTCGTTTCCCGGCGGCACGCAGCGCTTTGCGATCGTGCTGGACAAGCAGGTGATCTCCGCACCCGTCATCAACGAGCCGATCCTCGGTGGATCGGGACAGATTTCGGGATCGTTCACCGCGCAATCCGCGAATGACCTGGCGATTCTGTTGCGGGCAGGTGCGCTTCCCGCTCCGCTGAAGGTGATCGAAGAGCGTACGGTCGGTGCCGAGCTCGGGGCCGACTCGGTCAAGGCGGGGCGCTATTCTGCGCTCGCCGGTTTGTTGCTGGTCGCGCTCTTCATGATCGCGCGGTACGGGCTGTTTGGCCTCTTCGCCGACATCGCGCTGACACTGAACGTCATCCTCTTGCTGGCAATCCTGACTTTGTTCGGAGCGACGCTGACCTTGCCCGGTATCGCCGGCATCGTGCTCACCATGGGCATGGCCGTCGACGCGAATGTGCTGATTTACGAGCGTATTCGTGAGGAGCAGCGCAACGGCAGGAGCATGCTGGCCTCAATCGACCAGGGCTTTCGCCGCGCGATGTCGACGATCATCGACGCCAATTCGACTCACGTCATCGCCGCGCTGATTCTGTTTCAGTTGGGTTCGGGACCGGTGCGCGGGTTTGCGGTGACGCTGGGTGTCGGGATTATCACCTCGTTCTTTACGGCCGTCATGGTCACGCGCCTCATCGTCATCCTGTGGCTCAACATCCGGCGCCCGCGCAAGCTGGCCATCTAGCAAAAAGGGCTGAAAAGCCCGGTGAATTCGGTAGAATGACGGCGGACTCAGAATCACGGGAGGACGGGCATGGCAGCCTTTTTGGGAAATCTTCGCAACGTCGTGATCGCAGGCTTCGTGCTCGCGCTTGTCGTTCTGTTCATTCACGGACAGCGCAGCGGCTGGAACAACATCGATGCTGAAACCTTCGTCGCGTTTCTGATCCGCTGGGCGCATATCATCTGCGGCGTCATGTGGATCGGACTTTTGTGGTATTTCAATTTCGTCGCCACACCGACAATGCCGAAAATTCCCGATGAGTTGAAACCTGCACTTGGCAGATTCATCACGCCGGCGGCACTTTTCTGGTTCCGGTGGGGCGCCATGGGCACGATTGTGTTCGGCATCCTTCTCGCTGGCATCAACAGGTATCTCGTCCAGGCCTACACGCTGGACTTGGTCGATTCCAACGGAGCCTTGTCCTCGACCACCAATCTGATGATCGGAATCGGCATGTGGCTGGGCACAATCATGTGGTTCAACGTCTGGTTTCTGATCTGGCCGAACCAGCAGAAGGCGCTCAACATCGACAACCGTTATCCTGACTTGGCGGCACCCGCCAAGGCAGCGGCAGCCAAGACCGCGGGACAATTCTCGCGGATCAATACGCTGCTCTCGATACCGATGTTGTTCTGCATGGCCGCGGCGACGCACTGGCCCTAGGCTGGGGCAAAGGAAAAATGCAGGGGCCGCCGGAGCGATCCGGCGGCTCTTTCGTTGGAAGACATATGAGCGAGCCTCGCGAGACGATCGATGAGACCGTCCGGCGCGTTGATCCGGACCGTTATTTTTCAGCACTGTTCGCTCCCGCGACGTCGCGCCGCCTACTGCTGACGCTCTACGCCTTCAACCACGAGATCGCGCGTGTCGCCGAGACGGTGCGCCAGCCGATGATGGGAGAGATCAGGCTGGAATGGTGGCGCGAAACGTTGGAAACCGCGCGCAGCGGTCGGCCGCGCGACCACCCGCTGGCGCGCGCGCTGGCCGAACTCTTTGTCGCGCGTGCGCTGCCGACCGATTTGTTCGACGCCATTCTGAATGCTCGCGCGTTCGACTCGACGCCCGATCTTTTCGCTGACTGGTCGCAAGTGGAAGACTATTGCAACGCGACGAGCGGCAATCTCATGCGCCTTGCGGCGCGCATTCTCGGCGGCGACGACACCCAGGATGTGCTGGCGCGAGAAGCCGGAACAGCGTATGCGATCGCAGGCTTGATCCGCTCCCTGCGGTTCCACGCCGCGCGCCACAAGGTCTACCTGCCGCAGGACTTGCTCAGTGCCGTCGGACTGATGCCGGATCAGATCATGGCAGGCAAGTTTGACGCGAAGGTGAAGGCTGCGATCGCGCAAACGGCCTTGAAAGCGCACGAGCATTTTCGCGCCGCGAGGCTGATGAAGGCGCCGCGTTTTCTGCTTCCGGCATTTCTTCCCACCACACTTGTGCCGCTCTACTTGAGGCGTGCCAAGCGCCGCAGCTTCGACCCGCTCAGGCATTCCGGCGACATCGCGCAGCACAGAAAGCAACTGGCCCTGCTCGGAGCCGCGTTGCGTCGCAAACTCTGATCATTCTGCGGCGGCGCACGAGGTCTGGAGCCATGCTCGCAGGTCCTCGAGGGCCCGGCGCGCCTGAGCACGCTTGCGGTCCTTGCCGCGCGTGTGTGCCGGCGGTTCGGGGAAGAGCCCGAAATTCACGTTCATCGGTTGGAACGATTTCGCATCCGCTCCCCCGGTGATGTGCGCCAGAAACGCGCCGAGCGCGGTTGTCGGCGGCGGTGGTTCGACCTCACGGGCTAGAATCTCTTCGGCCGCAAAACGTCCGGCGAGAAGGCCGATCGCTGCGCTTTCGACATAGCCTTCCACGCCGGTCATCTGGCCCGCAAAACGTAGACTGGACCGAAGCTTGAGGCGCAGCCTGGAGTCGAGGAGACGCGGCGAATTGATGAAGGTGTTGCGATGCAGCCCCCCGAGCCGCGCGAACGTCGCGTTGGCGAGACCTGGAATCATTCGGAAGATGCGCGTCTGCTCGCCATGCTTCAATTTTGTCTGGAAGCCGACCATGTTCCATAGCGTGCCCAAGCCATTGTCCTGGCGCAGTTGAACGACGGCATGCGGGCGCCGGGATCGGCGTGGGTCATGGAGGCCGACCGGTTTCAGCGGCCCAAAACGCAATGTCTCGGGACCTCGCGCGGCCATCACTTCGATTGGCAGGCAGCCTTCAAAATAGGGTGTCGACTTTTCCCACTCCTTGAATTCCGTTTTTTCGCCGCACAACAAGGCCGCCACGAATGCTTCGTACTCCTCGGCGTTCATCGGGCAGTTGATGTAGTCGGCGCCGTCGCCCTTGTCGTAGCGCGACTGCATCCAGCAGACATCGAAGTCGATCGAGTCCCGGTAGACGATCGGTGCGATGGCGTCGAAGAAGGCAAGCGACTCCTCGCCGGTCACGCCGCGAATGGCTTCTGCCAGCCGTGGCGAGGTGAGGGGCCCGGTCGCGATGATCGTGGATCGCCAATCGGCTGGCGGAAGGTCTTTGATCTCGTCCCGTTCGATCGTGATGTTCGGATGGCCCTGCAGCGTTCGGGTGACGTCAGCCGAGAAGGGCTCGCGATCGACCGCCAAAGCGCCACCGGCAGGCAAGCGGTGGCGGTCGGCAGACCGCATGATGAGCGAGCCGGCCTCGCGCATCTCCGCATGCAGCAGGCCGACCGCATTGTTCTCCCAGTCGTCGGACCGGAAGGAATTGGAGCAGACAAGTTCGGCCAAGCCGTCGGTGACGTGGGCCTCGGTGCCGCGAACCGGCCGCATCTCGTGCAGCACGACGCGTACGCCTGCCTCGGCCGCCTGAAAGGCGGCTTCGCTTCCGGCAAGGCCTCCGCCGATCACATGGAGTTCAGTCATGGGGTCCATTAGCACAAAAAACGCCTTCATTTTCTGGATCAATTCCGGGGCAATTCGGCCAATGACTTGATTTCACTTGAGATTTGGTCGAATTGCGGTTCTTCATAATTGGATTGAGTATAGGAATATCATCACACAATGTCAAGGCTGAATATGAAAATTATCTTGACATCAAGACATCAATTAGCTGATGATTTGATGCATGAGAACGACCCTGACGGTGGATGACGACAATGCCGCGAGGCTGGCTCGCCTTCTCAAGGAACGCGACCTCAGCCTGAAGGAGGCCGTGAACGTGGCCATTCGGTTGGGTCTGAACGAAATGGCTGAGGCACCAAAGAAGCGTCAGCCATTCCAAACCCGCGCCGTGAATTTGGGGCAACTGCTTTTTCCAACCGTCAAAGAGGCGGGTCGCGCCCTCGGCGAGGACGCCGATCGAAAGAAACTTGAATGATCCTGATCGACGCAAGTTTGCTGATTTATGCGAGCGATTCATCGCTGTCTCAACATGAGCGGACACGCTCCTGGCTCGACGAACAGCTTTCAGGCACCGTTCCGGTCGGACTGCCGTGGCCAAGCCTTCTCACCTATTTGCGAATAACGACAAATTCCAGGTCGATTTCTCGCCCTCAGAAAATGTCCGACGCCTGGAGCCAGGTGCGAGAGTGGCTCGCGTGCGAGCCAGCCTGGACGCCGGAGCCCACGGACCGGCACAGCGAGACGATGCGCGAACTTTGCGAGTCGGCCAACGTCTTCGGCGACCTTGTTCCCGACGCGCATTTGGCCGCGCTGGCCTTGGACCACGGGCTGACGTTGTGCAGCGACGACCTCGACTTCGCGCGCTTTCCGACCTTGCGCTGGTTCAACCCGCTCGCCGCGTGACTCAGTCCCAAAGGGGAGGCCGGCGATCGATCCACGGCCGCGCCCGTTCGAGTTGAGCGGCGAGGCGGAACAGCGTGGCCTCATCGCCATAACGGCCGGTGAACATCATGCCGATGGGGAGCTTATCCTTGGACATGCCGAGCGGCAGCGACATGGAAGGCTGTCCCGTGATGTTGAATGGCGGCGTATAGCCGAAGACGCGGCTTTGCCGGCGATTGAATTCTCGCGCCTGCACGTTTGACGGATCAAGATGGCCGATCTCCGGCGGCGGCGTGATGGTTACCGGGGACAGCAGCACATCGAATTCGCGCCACAACGCGAGAATCTGGCGGCTGATCTGGCGCAGGGTCTGAAGACCCAAGCCCAAATCCTTAGGCGTGATCTTCTGCGCCGCGCGATAGCCCGCAAGCGCCAGCCATTCGAGTGTTGTTTCGTCGAGCGGACGCTTCAGTTCCTCCGACCACTCTTCGAGCGAAGCCACTTGCATGGCGCCCGACACCGCGCCCTGTGCGCGGTACATCTTGCGCCAGTCGATCGGCAGCGATTTTTTCTCGATCATGATGTGGCCGAGTTCGCCGAGCAGTCTGACCGTGTCGTCAAACGTCGCCTGAACGTCGGGATGAAGCGGCGTGTTGCTTGGATTCTCGGAGCAGAACGCAATGCGCAAACGGCCTGGCGACGTTTGAATCTCTTCGACATAAGGCCGCGCCTTGGTGAGCGGCGCATATGGCGCGTCGTCTTCCGGCGTGCCGGTCCAGTCGAGCATCGCGGCGCTGTCGCGTACGGTTCGCGTGAGGACGTGATCGTTGACGAAGCCGTGCGCGCGGTTGCGGTCGTCTGGCCCGCCTGGATTGCGGTAAAGCGTCGGCTTCATGCCGACGAGCCCGCACTGCGCCGCCGGAATGCGGATGGAGCCGAGACCGTCCGAACCATGCGCCAGCGGCACCATGCCGGACGCGACGGCCGCCGCTGCGCCGCCCGATGAGCCGCCCGAACTGTGATTGGGATTCCAGGGGTTGCGGCAATGGCCGAGATGGCGGCCTTCGGTTGTTCCCGGAATTCCGAATTCCGGCGTGTTGGTTTTTCCGGCGAGCACGACTCCGGAGCTGCGATAGCGCCGCGTCAGTTCGCAATCGAAATTGGTCACATAGTCCTTGAGCAGCGCGCTGCCGTTCGTCATCGGCCAGCCTTCGACCGGTAAGTTGATGTCCTTGATCAGGAACGGCACGCCTTTGAAGGGGCCGTCAGGCAGTTTGCTCTTCGCGGTCTGCTTTGCTTCGTCGTAGGCCTTATAAACGACGGCATTGAGCTTGGGATTGTGGCGCTCGATCCGGGTTATGGCTTCCTCAAGGAGCTCGAGCGGCGTGACTTCGCCGCGGCGAACGAGATGCGCGAGACCGAGGCCGTCATAATCTGCATATTCGGCGAATGCCATTTTTCATATCCTTATCGTGTCATAGCGGTGGGCCCATGGTGCCGCCTTTTCCAGTTCTGCGGCAAGTTTGAGCAACGTCATCTCGTCCCCACTGCGTGCGGTGAACTGCACGCCTAAAGGAAGACCCTCCTTGCTCCAGTTGAGCGGCAGATTGATCCCAGGCGTGCCGGCACAGTTCTGCATCGAGGTGAAGGGGACATAGCCAAAGTTGGGCAGGAAACCCTTTTGCACATCGGTTTCGTCGATATCGATCGTGCCCAGCTTCATCGGCGGCCTGCCGAGGGTGGCGGTGAGCCAGACATCGTACTTTTCGTGCCATGCGGCGAACTTCCGCCCGGCTGTCGTCATCACCTGGCGAGCGGCGATGAACTCGGCGGCGCCGACGCGTTTCCCCAATTCGTAGAGCCCGATCGTGAGACCTTCGACCACGTCGAGTGACGGCTTGATTCCGGTCTGCGCCGCGAGGCTGTCGAGCGTGAACGCGACATTGGCGCACCACACAGTCGAGAAGGCATTGACGAGTGCGCCTGCATCGATCGTAGGATCGGTCTCTTCGACCTCATGGCCAAGGCTCGCGCAGAGTTTGGCCGTTTTTCGCACGGCTGCCGTGACCTCGGCATCGTGTGGTGTTCCGTTCAGCATCTTGGTGCTGACGGCAATGCGAAGACGCTTGGTTTTCCGCTTAATGCCTTCGAGATAGGAACCGTTCGGCGGCAGCGCAAAATAAGGATCGCCGGGATCCGGCGCGCAGGTCGCATCGAGAGCTGCAGCTGTGTCGCGCACGCTTCTGGTGACGAAACCGTCGACCGAAAGACCGCCGGTCGCGTCGGCGGCGCCTGGTCCCTGCGTGATGCGCCCGCGTGAGACCTTGAGCCCCACGAGGCCGCAAGCCGAGGCGGGAATGCGGATCGAGCCGCCGCCATCGGTCGCGTGCGCGATCGGAACAATACCGGCAGCCACGGCGGCTGCGGAACCACCCGACGAGCCGCCTGGAGAATGCGCGAGATTCCACGGATTGTGCGCCGGTCCATAGAGCTTGCATTCCGTCGTCGGCAGAATTCCGAATTCGGGGACGTTCGTCTTTCCGAACGGAATCAGGCCGGCGTCCTTGCAACGCGTGACCAGCGTCGACTCAAACGCAGACGGCGTGGTGGGCACGTAGCGCGAGCCCGAACGGTTCGGCCAACCCTTGACGTTGGCGCGCATGTCCTTGAGCAGCATCGGCACGCCGGCGAAAGGACCTCTTTGCGATTTTCGTTGCGCGGCGCGCTGTGCATCCTCATAAGCCTTAAAAACGATTGCGTTCAGCCTGGGATTGAGCGCCTCGGCGCGCGCGATGGCTTCGTCCATCACTTCGCGGGCCGATACTTTTTTCTTGGCGATCGCTTGCGCGAGGCCGAGCGCATCGAATTTATGGTATTCGCGAAAGGCCATAGTCAGACCTTTATCTTGGCGTAGCGGTCGAACCAGGGATTGGATTTCTCGAGTTGCGCCGCGAGCTTGAGCAATGTCAGCTCATCGCCGAAGGGTGCGACAAACTGAGTGCCGATCGGAAGATTATCCTTGTTCCAGTAGAGCGGAATGTTCATCGCCGGCTGGCCGGTGACGTTCTGCATCGCGGTGAAGGGAACATAATCGATCTGGGGCTCAAAGGATTTCGTCAAATCCGTGTTGTCGAAATCGAAGACGCCGTTCTTCTCCGGCGGGCGGCCGAGCGTCGGCGTGATCCAGACGTCGTAGGTCTCATGAAAGCGTCCCATTTCGCGCGACGCGCCGTTGAACAAATCCTTGCCTTGCAGATAGTCGCTCGCCGATACGTTCTTTCCAGCCACATATAAGGCCCAGGTGAGACCTTCGAACAATTCGCGCGACGGCGTTTGTCGCGTCAGTTTGGAAATCGCATCGATGCCTGCAGAGAGCCCGCCGCCCCAGAATGCCGTGAATGCGCCCATGAGCGAGGGCTGATCGAGCGACGGCATCGCCTCTTCCACAATGTGGCCGAGCTTCTCGCAAGCCTTTGCTGCGCTCTTCACCGCCGCAACGCAATCGGCGTGGAGCGGGCTGCCGTCGAGCTTCTTGAGCGTGACCGCGATGCGCAGGCGCTTGGGCTTCGTCTTGATGGCTTTCAGATAGGAAGCCGGGTGAGGCGGTTCCGCGAAGGGATCGCCCGGCATGAAGCCGCGCACGGCATCCAAAGCGGCGGCGGTGTCGCGGACACTGCGCGAGACAACGAGATCATTGGCGAGGCCGTCAAGCGCCGCGCCGAAATCTGGACCGTGACTGAGCCGGCCACGTGAAGGTTTCAGCCCGACGAGGCCGCATGCCCCCGCCGGAATTCGGATCGAGCCGCCGCCGTCATTGGCGTGCGCCAGCGGAACGATGCCCGCCGCGACAGCCGCCGCCGATCCGCCCGACGAACCTCCCGTCGAGTGCGCAAGATTCCACGGATTTCGCGCCGGACCATACAGTTTCGACTCGGTCGAAGCGACGAGACCGAATTCGGGAACGTTCGTCACACCGAAGAGGAGCAATCCCGACGCCTTGAACTTGGCGACAAGATAGCTGTCGCGCGGATGACGGATGGCCGGGATGAAGCGCGAGGCTTGGCGCGACGGCAGGCCCTGCGCGAAAGCTGCGATGTCCTTGAGCAGGAAGGGGACGCCCGCAAAAACGCCTTTGGCGAGTTTGCCCTTCGCCAATTGCCGCGCACGCTCATAGTCCTTGAAGATAATGGCGTTCAGTTTGGGATTGAGCGCTTCGGCGCGCGCAATCGCCTCATCCATCAGCTCCGCTGGTTTGATTTTTTTCTTCGCGACAAGAGCGGCCAAGCCAAGCCCGTCGAACGAGCCATACTCCGAGAACGCCATCCCACACCCACCATTTGTTATGGCGCGACATTAGCCGAGCGGTTGCGAGCCTGTCACGAGATCGCGCCTTGCGCGGCGCAGCATTCGCGGTCTGTCCGAATTTGCCGCCGCGGAAGCCGCCGAATAGGATGGCGCGCCAAAGCGTGGGGGCAGTCGATGCACATACCGTTCGAGCGCACGATCATGGGCGCTTATCGGTTCGGTGCCGCAAACTACCTTGCGATCCTTGGGATAGCCTGGCTGCCATTCCTGCTTTTTTTGGCTGCCGCAATGTTGCTGGTCGTCTCCATGCTTCCGGTACTGAGCAGTCTCATGGCGTTCGGTGCCGCCACATGGGACGAGTCACGAGTCAGTGCGTTTGTTGTC
>Ga0134127_10004557_pt1 | contig 10012 bp, 6 predicted proteins | sample KB31753_FD_96459 | JGI IMG/M metagenome (GOLD analysis project Ga0134127, IMG submission 96459) | Terrestrial soil microbial communities with excess Nitrogen fertilizer from Kellogg Biological Station, Michigan, USA - KB3-175-3 | ecosystem: Environmental > Terrestrial > Soil > Unclassified ...
TGCCACTTCAGTGCTGGATGCTGAACGTGTGAAGGCATTACTCAACAAACTCGAGCCGGATGAGAGAAGGGCAGCCGTGCGCGGTCTCAGCTTGCTGGCCCAGGCTGCACGACGGCTGAACAAAAAACGAGAACCATGAGATTACTCATCTTCATTGTCGTCGGAGTTATTGCGTGCCTTGTGGTGCTAGTGGGAATTGTCGCGCTGATCGGATCCAGATTGCCGAGGTCGCACGTTGCGTCTCGCACGATTCTCCTGCATCGCGCGCCGCAGGATGTTTATGCAGTCTGCCGGAACTTTGAATCGGCGCCGAAGTGGCGTTCCGACGTGAAGCAGGTTGGAGTTGAAGGGCCGGTGTACTTCCGTGAAGTCGGAAAGAATGGGACCGTCAACTACGAACTGGTCGAAGATGTTCCTGCTGAGAAGATGGTGACGCGAATTCGCGACACGGATCTCGGCTACTCAGGCCAGTGGACGTACATGTTCGCGCCAGAGAACGGAGGCACGCGCGTGACGATCAGAGAAGACGGCGAGGTTTCAAACGTGATCTTTCGTTTCATGTCGCAATACGTGTTCGGACAAACAGCAACAATCGATTCTTATCTCACTTCACTCGCGAAGCACTTCGGTGAAGACACGGCGCCGCAGTAGTTCCAACTTCTCTCATTCCGTTGACTTTGACCGCCGGTGCAGATATGTTGCGCGGGCTCTCGAACTCACGTTCATAAGTCACATCCAGACGAGGAGCCCCCATGAACCTCCGCCAGCTAACAGCAGCCGTATGCAGCATGGTGTTTTTTGTCGTCGCTCATTCGCAAACCAGCGATGGCTTTCCTCCATTGAAACCGGTGCCACGCACAGGTCATCTCACTGACAATCCACAGCAGACGGAGTTTACTTTTATCGCTGCCGGAGATAATCGTCCCAATGGCGGCAAAGTCACACAGCCTCCGATCTTCGCTCAGATTCTCAACGACGCTAAACAATTTAACCCCGTCTTCATGCTGTGGGCCGGCGACACAATCGGCGGATTCAGGATTGTCGGAAAGAAAATGGATCGCACGCACTTGATGAACCAATACAAAGAATTTTTTCGCATTGCATCAACTGCTGGAGTGCCGATTTTCAATTCACCGGGAAACCATGAGATGGATAGAGTCGATAAAAACGGTAAAGAGACCATTGAAACTCCGGACTCGGAGATGCAGCAACTCTATCTCGAGATGATGGAGTATCCGAAAGATGCCCCGCCGTATGGCGCCTTCGACTACGGCAACTCGCGCTTTATCGCAGTTGACACGGAGGAAGTCCCAACGCAGTTGGTGGTGAGATCGCCCGGCAAAGTGGTTGGCAAAAACTTGAAGCTCGATCCGGGTTTCGTCAGTTCAAAGCAAATAGAGTTATTGAAGGCTGACCTCGAAGCGAACAAGCACAAGGCCCACATTTTTGTGTTCATGCACCATCCGATCAAGTCGGCGAAAGCAGGCTCGCGACTGAATAAAGAAAACGCCGACGAGCTCGAAAAACTTTTCGCAAAGTATCATAACGTTTCGTACGTCATTGCCGCGCACGAACACATTTATTTCAACGCCAGCGGCCATACTCGCAACCCGCCGAAGAGAAAAGATCCCTCAAAGGATGGTCCGGGTTACCTCGTAACGGGAGGTGCTGGTGCCCCACTTGATAAATGTCCCAGCAAATCGAGTAAGAACTGTCTTGCTGCTAATCACTATATCGTTTTCACTGTGAAGGGCGACGATGTAGAGGTGAAGGTAGTGACGGTGAAGTAAGGAATTAATTTGGTGCGACGTCTTTGGGTTTGTTAACTGGACGGGAATAGTTGCGTCGTAAACAAACAGATAAGAATTAATAAGATCATTCTTACTTCAAAGCGTTTTCAATTGCTTCTCTCAAGCGGGCGCCACTGCGTCTCGGAGCGTAACCAACCCAATGGTTGATGATGTTTCCCTGGGCGTCGATCACCAGAGTCTGTGGAATCGAGCCACGGCCATTCATTAAAGTCCGCGCCAGTTCGCGATCGGCCCAGCCAATCAGGAAACTGAAATTAGTCTGGCGAACGAACTTGTTGACTTGCTGAGACGAGTCTGCGGGATCTTCAGCCGTCAATCCGATGAATTCCACGTCGCGGCCGAGGAAGGCTTTGCGTACCTCTTCATACTCCGGAACTTCTCGGCGACATGGACCACACCATGACGCCCACAAATTGATCACCAAAACTTTCCCCTGGAAGTCGGCGAGACGAAAGTGTTTGTTGTCGAGTGAGGTGATACGTCGATCCATTATTTTTTCAGGCACGAACGTCAACACAGCCGGAGCGGGTTTAGGCGGCGCGACTTCCGGCTCCGGAGTCAGTGGCGGTTGAATCGGCGCACTCGGCACTGCTCCCGGGGCAATTCGTCTTCCGGATTGAGGAACAGCGTACGTGGCGCAAGCCGCTGCGATGAGAAATAGTAGGAGGAGGGTTTTCATAGGTCAGTTCGCTAACACCCGATAAGGATTGAACCTAGTCCTGAGCGCGCTTAAGAATAACTCGTGATGTGGGCCGTCAGGCAAGGGCCGAAGGGTAAGAAGTGTTCGCGTTAACCCTGACGCTCCTGTTTCAGCACCTGTTCGAGCCGATCACGCTTGTCCCAGTACGTGCTGAGCGCGGGTTCCAGTTCAATCGAATCTGCAACTTCTTCGAGCAGCAGGAGAAATTGATCAGCTCGAAGCCCTAATGTCTGATGGTTTGTCTGCGCGAGGAGGATTTGTTGGAGGTCGGCATCGGCTGCAGTCAGTTGCATTTTCCAGTAGTCGGGTGAAATCGCGGTAGCGGTTGGTGGCTTTCTTCGCCATACAACGAGAAACTGAAATCTCCTGCGAAAAAGCCACAACGTGTAAAAGACTCCGATGCCGATTAATAGCACCATTAGGATCGCCAGTATTCCCATCAACACAGAACCCTGTGTCAGCCTGTCCAACGTTCTCAGTACAAACTGCATGCCCCACCCGAAAAAAAGCAGCCACAAGAGCGCTATGAGCATGTACTTTAGAACTGTCCGGACAGCACTGAAATCCCGACGGATTAGCCATACTATTACCGCGGTTACCAGTCCAACGGCACACACAATCAGTATCAGGTTTACCGCTGATGAAAAAGGAAGATGTGACGCGCGGTTAATCCAGGAGCCAACATTGAATATCACGTACAATGCAAAGCCGCCGACACCACTTAACAATACACCGCCAATGGCGACTGGCGCTGTTGTAGTGAGAACCTCTCTGTACCCGCAGTTTCGCCACGCTGCCGCGAAATAAGTTCGTAAAGAGGGCATCGGACCTGTAAGAGGCGCAGTTGCACCCAGGTATATCGATAACGCAAGAAAATGGATTCCCATTGCCAAGGGCACGCCGAGAAGCGTCGTGAGCACGGCGCCAAGAACAAACAATGCAAATACCGCAAAGATAAGAGTGCCTATGCCACGTTGGGCGGCGAGTAGAAACATCGATAAGAAAACCGTCCCCGCGGCACACGCGAGAATAGCCATCCACATGCGCCCGAGATCAAATTTAACTGCAAGTCCAATCGCGGCGGTTGCGAGGATGGCGCAGATGGCAATATAAACCTTCCCATTGATTGAGAATGAAAAGTTGATTTCGAGTCCCGCCCAGGTAAATAAATACAGCACTGCCGCAACTGAAATTAAAAGTAAGAAGTTGACCAGGTAGGCGAAAGTGGCCACTGTGAGGCACCACCAGTTTCGTGCCCGCTTAGACGCAACTGCAGCCTTGCAGTAGGCTGTGAATCTCACCGGCAACTGACCGTTTGCGAGGTCATATCCGAGTTGACTCGCGAAATGCGAGCCGACTGCGACTGCGCCACGATTACTGCTCGAAACTATGATCAGCGCCTGGTTTCGTACCCAATTGATTGATGACTTCAGCGAGCCTTGCAGGACTTCGATGAGATCGACGCTCGGAACATTTTGGCAGGCGCGCATCATCTTGACCTGCGTGATTGGGTTTCCGTACTCAGCTAAAAAGTTAACCGCCTTTTTGAGTGTTTCAGTGAGTATTGCTTTGACTGCGGAGCTTGAGCCCGCCTGACGGACGATTCGCGATGCTAATTCGATGCGGTCTGCAACAAGAGTTTCGCTCTCACGGGAGAAAGAATAACTAACTACATTCGCGCGCTTTTCTGTCCAAAACTGCTCCTCATATTTCGTTTCCGGAACCGCATGCGACTTTGTAGCGTCTACCAGTGCACTAATCGGCCCATCAACCTCAGCTTCAATAGCTTCGGCCAGAGTCCGGATGGCGTCTTCACCTCCACCCATCAGGATTACGTTTACCATCGTCTCCTGCCAGCGCGGCGCGTCGAGTTTCTCGAGCCAGTTGATTTGCGCGCCACTCTCTTTAATGAATAAAGCGGTGAAGAACTCCTGGAACCGATGGTGTTCAAACCGGATCTGACGTTCTTCTCCACTCATTGACTCCTGGAGCACCCCGCAACGTTTTCCGATTCGGATCATCTGTTCTACATCGATTCCTTTTCCACTGCTCGCATCGACGAGTGTCCGAACTGCAATAGCAGCTCCTCGGTTCAATGACGTGATGGTATATGCGAACAGGCTCCACGCCGACAGTGCCTGATCGACAGGTGGGAAGCGCCCTTCTTCATCCTCTAAATCTTCAGACTTACGAAAAAAATTCTGCTCAATGTAATAACGAAGTAGTTCTACTCGGGACGCAGGCCATGAACCCTTCTGTTGAAGTTGATAGCACAGCAGCCAGAGCACAAAAGGATTCGTTGCCTCCATCGGCAAGGACCCACGCACCAGTTCTCGAACCAATCGTCTTAACGACCACGCCTGTCCTTCGATCGTGATAGGAAAAGAGGGAATGTATCGTTTCAGGTACAAACTAATCTGTTCGTGATTGAAGGGAAGCAGGACCAGTCGCCGGTGCATGAACTTGGGACTGAAATCCGTGATCCGGCAACTGAAGAGAGCTTTGGTTCTACCTCTCCGAGAGGCCGCGAACAGACTGAGCGCCTCCGTGTGTTCGCCATATCGCTCGCGGCTCATCTCGTCCATTCCGTCGAACAACACGATCAAACGATTCGTGCTGTCCAGGGCGTCGAGGTATGGACTTATCTGCGGTGAGACGGAAGCTTTGACGTAACTCCAAACTTCCTCGGGGCCAACAGGGCCCTCAACATAGAATTCGCCGAGCCGAACATAAAGAGTAACGATCGGAAAAACTCGTTTGATTTCTGAATCGAACAAGACCATCGCAGTCTGTTGCAGCGTCATGGTCTTGCCTGTTCCGGGATCACCCAGGAGCACTAATGGTTCGATAGATCGGAGCAGCGTCTTTATGATGTTGCGAATAATATGACTGGTGCGATTTACAGCCGCAATCTGGGCGCTCGCAGAATCACCACCGCGTTCGAGTCCGACCACCTGTCGAATTACTTGCTGCACCGGTGGTACGAACGGATCTGTTCCTGGTCCGCCTTGCAGCGGGGTGGATGAGACTTCCTTGCCCGCGAGCGGAATATAGGTTTTATGCCTGATGTCGTTTTCGATATTCGCTCGAGCGTCGCGAAGGTAATTATTGAGAACGTCAGTCTCTGGCGGCTTGCTGAGCGTGCCCAGATTGCTGAGCAGCCGGTGCAGCGACGGAAGATACCGATCGAGGAGATACCTGAAGACTCCCGGCCGGCTCACCTTCATGCGCTGATCGACGCGCACGCGCCCGCGCTTTGCCGGCAAGACGGACAGATTCTCGACGGCCCTTCGGATGCCGTTTACAACGTTCAACCACGCCTCTGCCTGATTTGGCCACGTGGTAACGGGAAGCGCGCAATCTGGTAAAGCTTGAAGTTCGCTAAAGGGCGCGCCTGTCCAATCACAAGGACTCAGGATAACGGGTATAACGATTGCCTCTTTCGCATTATGCCGCGCCATTGCAGTGGCGACTTCGACGTCATTGACATAATCTGACGCCATGAAGTCGGCACTCACCAGCAAAAGAATGATTTTTGCAGAAGCGAGCCGCTCCTGGATCTGTACCTCCCAAACTTGACCGGGACCGATCTGACGATCATACCAATCCGAAATTATGCCTTGTCGTCTCAGATTACTGAGGTGCGCGATCAGCCGCTCACAGAGTTCCCGATCTTCATGTGCGTAGGAGATGAAGATATTGATCGAGGTAGCTGGTTCAGGCATAGAACCCCCACGAAAGTCAGGCGAGCTTGGGTGTTGTTATCTATAACAGGTCTACTGCTGAGTGCAAGAGCGATAAGAGCTTACTTCATCGTTCCCGTGAACTCAAAACCGCTCGGTTCCGGTCGGCTCAATGTGTGGCTCGCGGTTCATTGATTGTCGCAGCCGCGAGAGCTCTGAGTAAATCATGAGGCGCGCACGATTCTGATTTCCGAGTGGACGATGTTCCGCAATGCAGTGCCACGGATTGATCGAGAGTTGTCGCGCGAACACCATCTGAGCCGGCGATGTGAAGTCCTGTTTTGGAATCGTTATCTTCGCAACTGGCACGAAAGGCGACAACCGCTCGGGCCACTCGATCGACGCATCCTCGATCGGCATTCTCTTCGGATCGGTTTGCAACTGAATCATGAAATCCAATTCGACATCCGTCTCCGAAAGCGTTTGGGCCAGCGACTGGCGCAACCAGTCGTCAGGCGGATTCCACGGGATCTTCGTCTTCCGCTTCGAACAGGGACGAACTGAATACTTCATCGCCTGTCCCTCGCCGAGCAGAAACGGCACGCAACTCCAGTAACCCACCTCGAGCGGGCTGCGATTCATGCGCGCGTAAATGCCTTGCATCGTCATGTCGAGAACATGCGAATCAAACGGATTCAGAAAATAGAACACCGGCGTGCGCGCGTAGATCTGTTTTTGAAGTTTTAAGTTCTCGACGATGTTCGGCGTCGTAAACGTCGGACAACTGATCCCCATAAAATCCTGCGTAGCTTTTTCATCAGGCAGCAGCTTCTCTCCGGGGACACCCATGAGCTTGATCCCGATACTGAGAATTCCGCTGTCTGCGATGTCGGGCGGCGACGATGGGCCAGGCCCGCCGAATCGAATCCATGCTGGATAGGTTGCGGGTTGTGCGAATACGCCGTGTTTGTAAGCCGCGGGAATGTCTTCGCGCACGCGAAACTCGGCACGGACGACGCCGTACGTCTTCGTATTGCCGGCGCGCTCTGCAATTCGCCCGTCATACTCGCGCCTCGTGTACTGTGACATCGCCTCAGTAATCCCTGAAGTAATCGCGGCCTCCTCGGGCAAAGGGATTTCCTGGCACAAACGAGTTTCCGGGTTTCGATGGAAAATCCGCAGCAGTAGTTGAGCGACTTCGACGATCGGCCGCTGGAACAACCAGTTGAACGCATCGCGGAAGTAAGGATCGAAGCGATGCTCGAGCGTCACCAAACTGATAATCGCATCGTTGAGGCGTGGTCCAAGTTTCGTGGACATATCGCTCCTTGCCGTAAAAGGCAAAGTCTATCACCATTCGCGGCCGGACCAGCGTATGGTCCTAATTTGGATTCTCTGTGCAATCTCTGTGTCTTCTGTGGTTAAGTAATTCTTGGCAAATATTCACCACAGAGACACAGAGGTTGCACAGAGAAGAAACTCAAACTATGGCACTACCAACCAGAGGGAGATCTGGACACGATACTGTTATTTGCTTAGAGTTAACGCGCTCAACTGATCTTTGGAGGTACTCCTCTTGACCTCAACTATCGAACATCTTCACGTACAGGCCAACGGCATCTCCTTCCGTGTCGCTGTCTCTGGCGCCGAGAATGGACCTGCGATCCTTTGTCTGCATGGGTTTCCTGAAGGCTCGATGAGTTGGCGACCATTGATGCAAACGCTGCCACAGGCGCGCATCTATGCTCCCGATCTTCGTGGTTATCCGGGCACCGATCAACCGCGCACCGGTTACGATGTTTTCACACTGACTGACGACGTAAAAGCTTTGATTGAAGCGCTGCATCTTGATCGCCCACTGCTTGTCACGCATGATTGGGGCGGCGCACTCGGTTGGATTTTTGCGCATCGCTACTCGCCTCTGATTCGCCGGCTGGTGGTAGTTAACTGTACGCATCCAAAAACGCTCGTTCGTGCAGTCTTCCACTTCGAAGACTGGCAGACTTTCCGAATTCCCTGGGTGCCTTTTTTCGAACTGCCGTGGATCCCGGAAGCATTTATCGCGAGCTCTCTCGGTCGAAAAATACTGAGGTGGTCCTTCACCTCGAGGGAAGGCCAAAAGGGAACTATGAACCGAGAAATTGTTGATGAGATGGTCGCGCGATTTCAGAGAGCAGCGGACATGCGGCCGGCGATCGACTATTACCGCCAGATGGTGAGCACACAGTTCACACCAAAAAAACGTGCGCGTCTCGAGGCGGTGTATAAAAACCCGATCACGACTTCTGTCACACTGGTTTGGGGCATGGAAGACGGAGCGTTGTCTTCAAAGGTCGCGTTCAAGAGCGGCATTGATGCAGGTTGCGAAGTAGAGGTGCGACCGTTGCCGGGTGTAGGTCACTTTGTCGATCTGGAAGCTCCGGAAAAGTTGGCCCAGGAAGTGAATCGTTTACTTTAACTATCGCGGTGTGATCAAGATCAAGGTTTCTTTTCCCGCATTTTTTGTGCAATGACACGTAACTGAGCGGTCGTCTCGGCCCATCCCTCGTGCGCATCTCTGAAGCTCGTAATGGGCTTTCCCTCTGATGGCAGTAATTGGAGCTTTCCAACTATGGTTCCCTCCAGGTCGACTGGCCGGATGCGCACCGGAACTATTCTAGTCGTGCCTTTTGCCTCGCGCTCAACGGCCCGTGCCAGCTCTTTCGAGTAGCAGAATTCGGAATCCATAAAATGTGAACTGACCAGGAGTAGAATTATGTCCGCAGTCTCCAGTTTCCTATAGATTTCTTCTTCCCAGCGCTGGCCCGCCTCGATCATGCCGTCGAACCATACTTCTATTAGCCCTTGTCGCCCCAGTGAAGACAAATGCGATTTGAACTCGAGCCACAAAGGTTTATCTTCGTGCGCATAGCTGCAAAAGAGCTTTAAGGGCCCCACTACCGATCGCGCCGGTTTCGTAATTTCAACCGCATCACGCACGGCCGCCAATACATCGAGCAAACCAGCTCCCTGGTACATAACCTCGCGCCCGAGGTCGACCGCCGTCCGAAGCAAAATGTCTTTGACCTCTTTCGGTTTGCCGATCAGATCATTCCGAGCGGACATGAGTGCAGCGGCTGCTCCCGCAACATGAGCTGCCGCAAACTGAGTGCCGTCGAATTCGATGTAAGTATCTTTGATCACTTCAGTCGCGGTGCCATTACGGCGCCGTGTGCGACCTTTGCTGGGTTGTGGGTCCACCGCGGGGCTTTCCCGCAACATATAGGGCACGGTGATTTTCTCACCGGGGGCAAGAAGATCAGGCTTGCGACGCCCGTCAGCCGTCGGTCCACGAGCAGAGAAAAATGATGGACCATAGATGAGAGGAGACGTGCGGTGAGTAGCGCCAACCGTGATTGCTAACTCAGCATTGCCCGGATCGGTAATGCCTCCTTCCACGGACGCATTGCGGTCGCTGTCATAGGCGTGGTTTCCCGCGGTCGTTACCACCACCACCCCCGAGTTGATTAGACGCTCTACCGCGACACAGAGCGGAGTGAGACCGCACGCAAAATTCCTCACATCATAGGGATAGGATAGAGGTATGACGACGCCATGAATGAGCAGGTCTGGCTTACCCTCATTGATGTGTTGAATAGCTTCAAGGGCGTAATGAGCGTCGAACTCATCTCCCTTACCCTCATCATCGAGAACTTTGACACTTACGATTTTTGCTTCCGGCGCCAGCCCTTTCATTACGTAATCGCGATCATTGCTCTGTCCGGCAATTATTCCTGCGACGGCGGTTCCGTACCCTCTCCTATCGACGGGGACGGAAA
>Ga0134127_10004559_pt1 | contig 10008 bp, 6 predicted proteins | sample KB31753_FD_96459 | JGI IMG/M metagenome (GOLD analysis project Ga0134127, IMG submission 96459) | Terrestrial soil microbial communities with excess Nitrogen fertilizer from Kellogg Biological Station, Michigan, USA - KB3-175-3 | ecosystem: Environmental > Terrestrial > Soil > Unclassified ...
CGGAACCCACGCGGTAACATCTTGCAGCGCTTGTTGGAGGGTCACGTCGGCAAGCGGCGGCGTGGACGGACGGATCGGATTAGTTGTGAGCACCGAGTTTGCCAGGACGAGCAGATGAGACCTTAGCAGAAACGGGCGAACCAGGGCCTCGCGTACCTTTGCGCTCACATCGAACGGAATATCAACTCGACGCCCGGTTATATCCTCCACCGGTACCGTTCGTTGCCAGAATTCATCATAGACGCCGACGGTGCGCGAAGGGTAATGGGCGCGTATGAAATTCGGAAGACCGGTTGTTGCTCCACGACCGGTGTAGTTTCGCCGCAGTCGCGGCATGTGCAACAAGACCAGTGAGACTCCGGTTGGCGTGTGGAAACAGCCCAACTCGTACTGATCCTGCAGCCAGGTATCGTTATCGGCGACTGAGTTGGGCACCAGAGTCAGCTTCGATGGATCCGGAAGCGCGCGTCTCAAGTCCTCAACTGAGGGGTGATTGTCATCGGTCTGAACAATGTATAGTCTCAATAGAGGCGCCGACTCATCAATCATAATCCAGGGGGCGATCGTGAAAGTACCTGATTGCGAGTCTATCGGTCCGCCGGCGAGCGGGTCTGCGTTCATCGTAACCGAAAATCGCCGCTCGTCGAGCGGAGGCGGGAACCGCCTCACATTAGCGCGATTGGGGGTCAGAGTTGGAAAACCACGCAGCGGGGACCCTGCCAGCGTGCGTACCTCCACAAAAAGCTCAACATCATTCTGCTGTGCCCCAAAGTCGTACCGGCCAAACGAGCCAAGAACAGGACGCAGCGCGTTCTTGTGGGCGTCCAGCATTTGTATTTGTCGTCCCAAAAAAAGCGAAGCTATGCCCAAACTGAGGTGGTGTTGGCCGACCCCTCGATCCGCCGCGAGAAGCACCGATGCGGGATCATTGTCGCGAGCAGATTTTGAAGCGAGAGCCGCATCGAGAATAATCTCGGAGCCCGCCGCCACTCGAGCGGGAAGAGTGCGGTCATCCCGATCGAGATTGGCGGCGACAATGGCCCCCGGATCCGTCGAGCGAGCGTCACGCTCATTCTGCGTACGCTCGACTCGACGGGAGCGGTTGAAATCGGCCAATAGCTGATATCCCGGCATTACCTTCTCCAGACCCCCTGGGAGCGCAGGCATCTTGCCTGCTGTGGCCGAGGCGCTCTCTGCCCAAGCTAGCAGGCAAGATGCCTGCGCTCCCAGGGGTTGAGTGTTAGGGTTCAGCCTCGAGTTTGATCGGGTTACCGGTCAACACGTCTCGAATGCCGCTTATCTCGTCGAGATCCTGGAGGACCACAAGAGATGTTGGCACTCGCACCTCCCACGGCTTCGAACCTTCCGGATACGGCACTCCATCATCGAGCTTGCCAAGGCTCTCGGTAATCTCCTTGACTATAGGCACGTAGAGCGAGCCGCCCACCAGCGTGGCTTCTCCCTCCGGGATTGCTTGTGTATCGCAGAAGTGTGCGATGGCCGTTTCAAAACCAGGCCGCACGGGGACCTGGACCCTGGCAGCCCCCGCTTTCAGGAAGGCGGCGAAGTCCGGATCCGGATCAGTGAAATGCAGCGCGGCTGACCATTTCGAATGACGCCCCCAGAAGTACGGGTAGCAGATGTAAGACATGTTGTGCCATTCGAACGCATTCTCCAGGAAGCGGATGAGTTTACCGTTCTTGCAGACCTTATCAATGTCCAGCGCAGGCTCCGTGGAGCTGAGAAATGAATTTATGTCCAGATACGGCGACCCGCGAAGGATCATAATGATCCACTTCTTGAACTCGTCTGCCTCCATTCGACGGTTCTCGAGCGGATTGCGGCCGATGATCTGCACTCCCTGCGCGATCTGAGACGCGGCCAGCCTTTCCTCGTAATCACCACGCATCCGCTCATAGGCCTCGATGATCGCGTCGTACGCCTTCTGTTGCCACTTCGCAAAACCCTCCTCGGTGAGCGCGCAGAAAACATCAACACCCAGTCCAAATGCGCGTAGTCCAAAACCGCCGTAAGTTATGCTGACCTCTCCCCGGAAAGGCTCGTCAAAATCAACATACCTTGAGCCCCATGACGAGCCGAGGTCTTCGGCAGCTCCGCCGATTACCAGTGACAACGCGTGAGACTGTCCCTGCGGGAACACATAATATCGGTTGAGGTAAGCTCCCAAAGCCTCGTAATCATCGGGAATCGCAAGCTTCGCCGCTCTGCCAAATCTGACCGCGTCCTGTTGACCGTCGAGCTTGTCAAAATGAGCGACCATCTTGAATTCCGAGGGCGGCGCCGGTGCGTTGGTGATGTGATACTGCGCTACATAGCGCTGATAAGTGTAACGGGTCAGATTCTCAGGCTTGAGCGGCGTACCGTTATGAACCGGCGGCTCCGGCTTCGGCGGCAGCGTCGCGTCCACCGGCGGGTGTTCGATCAACGTATAGATCAGGAAGGCCGCCGGCTCCGGAATGACAAACTCATACATCATTCGCTTGCCGTAGTTGAGCACTTGCGCGTCATATACCTTGTTCAGCCATCGATAGATGCCTCGCATATGGCCTTGTGGATTAGTGGAGTTGTCAATCTTGTGCCGGTTGAGTTCCTCGACCTGTTCCAGCACGCGTTTACGCCGTTCCTCGCGCACTCGCTCACGCACTCGTTCTGAAGTTTTTTCGGTCACCTCCCGCGAGAACGCGGTTGCTTTTCGCTGGCTCTCCTGCACGCTTGTTGAAAAACTTGCGTTCAGGCTGGCGGTGAAGCTGACCGTTGGGCCATACGACCCGCTCACCTGCAGTCCCGCCTGCACGCCTGCTTCCGTCCTCAGTTGCTTGGAAGCCTCAGCCTGCATTTCATTTCGCTCGGTGCTTTGCAGGTTGCGTTCGCGCTCGGTCTCGCGCTCGCTTTCGAACTCGGTAATCTCCTCTTGAATGTTGAGACGACGGTGTTCGCGCTCTCGCAGCTCTCCGCGCAAGGCGTTTTCAACGTGAGCAAAATCCGCCAACTCATAGGCCTTGAGCGTCTGTTTGACCAGCAGCAGGTCGGCGACCCCCACCTCATAGTTACACCTGGCAATTAGTGAAGGCGGCAGCGGCCGGTATATTCCAACACCAGCGCTTTCCCACAGTAGAGACTTGTCAATGAAGCCGCCCGCAAACCGAACGTACATGCTCTGCGCTTCAGGCAACATCGTAGCCGAGCTGATCGTTTGGAGTTCTCGATCCAACTGCGCCATCGTTCGAATTGGACCGATCTGCTGAACGTTTCCCACCACCCCCTTGAGCGTTGCCAGGTTTTCCGGCTTCATTCTGCCAAGAGTCGTTTCCGATATCGCGATGGTCGCCGTTGTCGAGGAGGCGGCCTGCGCTCCCGGCGCTTCGGGCAGGCTTGGGACGAAGCCCGCGATTTCCGGAACCCGCTCCTTGAGTACGGCGGAAAGAATGGCATTTGCCGGAGTTACTTCCGTGGCTGCGGCAGGGCCGGCTTCACCTGTTTCAAACACCGTCTCTTTTGAAATAACCGACAGGGCAGCCTTACCGCGCAGGTTGGTGGCAAGCTCATCCCGAGTCATCTTTAATGCATCGAAGCGCTTGCGCAGCGCGGCATGGTCCACCGTTTCAACCTTCGCAGGAGGCGGCGGAACAGGAGGTGGAGTCACTCGCGATCCTAAGTCGCCCCGCGCCGGCGATGGAACGACAACTACACTGGAGCGAAAGATCTCACTGATAGTAAGTTCTGCCTTACGCTTGAGAGTGTCTGCCGAGGCCATCTCGAGCAGTCTTAGGACCTTTAATGCCTCGAGCGCGAGCGAGTTGACTGGGCCTGTCTCACCGAGCGTCGCGGCAATCACCAGCGAATCTTCGAGCTGGTGTTTTGCGGTCGAGAACTCCGCGGCCGCTACCAGGTTATTAAGGGTCTTACCGGTAGCAGCTTGAATGCCGGCTTCGATGTCAATTTGCTTGAGCGGCTTGTTGCCCGTGGACTGCGCCCACTCGATTGCTTTCGCGACATCGGCGGGCAGACCTTCGAGCGTGCTCAACAACCGGCCATTTTGCTTCGCCTGTTCGGCGAGGTTGCGCGCGTCAGCAGCTCGGCCAGCCTTGACGTGATTCTTGATCTGGCGCTGCAGATCGGTTTGGGGATTTTCGTTCAGGTCGACGGATACCGCCGTTTGCTTCCCTGCCGGCTCAGCCGGCAGCGCCTTGGGAGGTTGGCGCACGGACAAAAAACGGAAAATAGGTTCGTCAGACATGGAGGCCTCCTTCGCATCTGGTTTCTTAACTGCATTGTCCAGCCTGATCGGTCATAGTTTTGCGCCGCGAGCGGGCGCCGGTTTTTGGTAGTTGTGCGGCGTTGTGAGAAAACTCGGCAGCGCCGCGGTTTAACCTCATAACAGCATGACGAAGACTTGCGCCGGAATAATGCAGTGTCTTTAAAGCTACAAAACTTCTTCACCAGGCTGGCAGATTGATTAGTATGGCGCGGGTGTGATGGAGGTAGATGTAACCTACAAGTCTGACTCTCGAAGAGCGGGGGCAAGCCCCTCTTCCCAACCTCTTATTCTTCTTCGCCCAGGGTTAAGCCACAAGTCCACGGGCAGGCCTCTTACCGCTGCCAGGTATGCTGCCACTACCGCGGCGCTGCGCGAGATCCCAAGAGCGCAGTGGACGTATACACCGCCGCGACCTGCGTGCTCTGAGATAAATGCAACGGCGCTGGCGATCTGGTCCTCCGACGGCCGTGTCAAATCGAGGACCGGGACATTCAAGTAGGCGGTCTCAAGAAATACCCGCGTTTCGGCATGTTCAGCCGTGAGGTCCAGCACGCTCGTCACGCCCATTGTCTTCAGCTCCAGGGCTTCACGCCTGGTTAACAGTCTGCCGCAGTACACTCCGGGCGCGGCCTCGACCCACCGCTTACTTCGAGGTCGATAAATCAAGAGCCTGACAAACATTCCGAACAGGTACGGCCCGAGCACGAAGCGTGTGCTTATCGGTAGTCGCCCAGACGTCTTTCGGAACACCGAGGAGCTCCCACGCGCGTAGGCAATCGCGATGAGCGCGAGCGAGAACGCAGGCCACAGCAACAGCCAGAACCACGAGCCAAACGCGATTGCCAGGACTCCGAGAACCGCGCTACCGGTTGCATAGTATGCGCTAAACCGGAAGTTGGGAGATGAAAACTCCAGCTTGCGTGCTGCGCAGCGATCTCCAGTTAGATCTCGGCGCAGCGGAACAACAAACAGGCAGACCTGGCCGAGCATAACGCCGGTCGCAACATCGAGCAGATGATGCTGCCACGTAAGAATGGGCGACGCGACTATTAGCGCGAACCAACCGTGAACTAACCACCTGAGCGTACCTTCCGCGCGTCGGGCATAAACCGGCCAAAGCAGAGACGCGAGAGCGATGTGCAGCGAAGGCGCCAGGTTGTGTGGCTTGTCGAAAGACCACAGGAAATGAAACAACGACCCAGTCCAACCGCTCACATCGGGTCGTCCGTACCCAACTGTAAGCGGAAACACCATGAAGGCCACCCCGGCGATAAGAATTGCCAGGGCAATGCGGCCGGCATGCTCTCTCAGCTCAACTCTGTTCGCGCACACCAGGAACGACGCGACGAAGAATAGATCGATGCTGAGATACGGGACGATAAAGATCGGTACGAAAGGAATTCGAAGCTCCCACGAGAAGAAGCATTTGCCAAGATCCGCGCGATTCGATGCGAATGCATTGCACCAGCCATAGACGAAAACGAAGAGCAGCGATGCCGTTGCCGATAACAGGATTGCTTCAAACAGGGATTTGGATGTTGAAACCCGCTTATCAATCACGATGTAGTCTTCAATCGAATGAGTTCAGGACGAATAGACCGCCGATCGGACGGATCACACGGATTCTCGCGGATCAGAACCGTGTTGATCCGTCCGATCCGTTCAATCCGTGGTCCATTCACGAGCCAAACACAAGTCTCAACGATCGCATCGTCTTTGCGCGATCGAGACTGTGAAAATCCCTCTACCTCCCACCAGCGTGCGAACCTTCTCGAACCCTGCCTCGCGCACGAGGTTGTCAAGCTCGCGTTGCGTGCGTCGCCGCATCACCCACGGATCGCCTTCTCGATTAGTCAGCACGCGCGCGATCATCTCGATTTGCGGATGCCACGGTTGACCGGTGTAGATGAGATATCCGCCTTCTTCTATGGCGCACCCGATCCCTTCTATGCACCGGCGCACCGGAGTGTTTTCCGGGAACAGCTCGAAGAGTCCAGAGACGATCGCGACATTCGGACGCGTTGTGATCCTCGTGTACGAGGCCTGGTCGAACGCATCAGCTTGCTCGAACTCGATTCCTTTTAATCCAAGCCGACTCGCCAGCACTCGGCCTGCCTCGACATTTGCATCGGAGTAGTCACGAAGCACGGCGGTCACGTTCCGGTCTTCAAGCGACGTCAGAGCGTCGAGAACATAGCGACCCTGACCGGTGGCGACATCCAGGATACGCACCGGATCGCCCTTTGCCCTTACGCGCCGGATGGCTTCCACGAGCAGCTTCTCGATGTTTGTCTTGCGTTGCCGAATTCCAGCCCACGCGATGTTGTTCAGATAGAATCGGTCGATTATTCGCCCGAGCAGCAACGCGCCTCGTGCCCGGTTCTCGTAGACATAATCGAGCGAGCTGCCGGAGTCGAAACCGGCTCGCCACCCCAGCCGAATGCCGTTGCTTAGACGACCGTAGGTCTTCAAGAATGCGCGCTGGGCAGCGAACAATAAGCCCTTCGGCGACAGACGCGGCAAAGGCGCGCGCAGCCGCTCATACTCTTCGCGAGTATATGCTTCATCGTCTGTGTCTGAGCTGATCTCGTCACGAGCGAACGCCCCGCGAACGAACACGCGGATATCGTTGAGAACCGCGCGCCGATCTTTCTCGTGGAGAATGTCGTGGTGCATCCCGTCGAAAACCCGCATCCGTTTTGTCGTTGAGCCGAGCCGGTCGAAGAATTCACGCTCAGCCGCCAGGTCAACAACCCAGTCGGAACCCCCCGCAAGCACCAGCGCCGGTGTTCCGATCGCGCCAGCGTCGGCAATGAGACGAGTCGCAGTGTCGTGCAATCCGAGCAAAACGTTCACCGCGATCGTGCGTGAAATGAGCGGGTCTTCGTCGTATCGGCGCGCCTGCTGCTGATCGTGGGTCAGCAAACGCCCTTTCACATAGCTCGACACAAACATCGGCTTGCGGCGAATGAAAAGCCGCATCAGTCGCAGCGCCGTCCGAGCGAAAGGTATGTAAAGTCTCACCCGCAACGCGGGGGTCACCAGCACCATTGCGCGGATCGGCGGCGCGTAGTCGTGGACCCATGCCGCGACCGTGACTGCGCCGACGCTGTGACCAAGTACGACGATGTCTTCGAGCCGCACTCCGTGGGTTTCCGAGATGTGACGAATGAACTCATCGGCGTCTTTTGTTAGGCGGCCAAACGTCGATGCGTAGCCGCGCTTTCCGTCCGAACGACCGTGGCCGCGAGCGTCCCAGGCGAAAACTGCAATGCCTCGAAGGCGAAGATCGCGTACGACGTCGATCAACCGGCCTGAATGCTCGTGACCGCGATGAAAGATGACCAGCGCTTTGCGTGTCGGTTCGTTGGGGATCCATGCGCGGTAGAATAGTTTGAGGCCGTCGTCGAGCGTCATTGAATGCTCGGTGGCCGTGATTTCGGGAATCGCTATTGGCTCTGTCAGTACATTGATCATAGGTATGCTTCCTGTGAAACTGGCCTCGAAGCGGTTTGCTGCTGAGCCTTGCCCGTGAGCTCGCGCACCGCGGCCTGGAGATCGGCGCAAACATGCAGCGCCCCTGCGTCGCTGCGTTCAACCCGCTCGTAGGTGCGCGGTTCACCGATGAAAAGTCGTACGCGCGAAGGCCGAGGGATCAACGCGCCTTTGGGCCACGCCCTGTTCGTACCATCAAGATAACAGGGCACTACCGGGTAACGTTCCCCCGCAAGGAGCAGGCCGATGCCCCGCCTAAATAAGCCAACGCGTCCGTTAGTCGAGCGTGTTCCTTCGGGGAACATCACCAGTACGTTATCTCGCTCGTCGAGCATTCGTTTGCAATTCGTCAGTGCATCCATCCCTTTCGAGTTGCGGTCCAATAACATTACGTTGGCGATAATCGCCGTGAGCGCCAGCCGCGCGCTGTTTGAAGCGAAATAATCGCGAGCGGCGATTGGATATGCGCGGTTCAGCAGTCGCAGCGGCAGCGCCGAAAGGATCGCAACGGCATCGAGATGACTTGCGTGATTGGCTACGATCACGTACGAACCGTCGCGAGGGAGATTCTTGCGACCGGTTATCTCCAGGCGGTTATAAGTCTTCAACGCTGCGCGAATCGCAATCGCTGCCGCGAAGCGCGCACCGTAGATAAACGGGTCAGGCTCGCGCGGGCACTCCTTAAGCCGCTCAACAAACGAGAGCCCCGCATCTCTGGCACAATCGTAATCCCAGCTTGTGTGAATCATTTGATAGTCGTCCAGCCGAGGTTTGTTTTGCTCACGATCCCTCAGCGTACCTCGCAAAATAGAAGAACAGCGGCGCGGCATATATAAGGCTGTCGATGCGATCGAACACGCCGCCATGCCCGCGGATGAGGGTGCCCATGACCTTTACCCCGACATCGCGTTTGATGACGCTGATCGACAGATCGCCAAGATGCCCGCCGATGCCCACGATAAGGCCGGCCAGCACGCATTCGACGATTGAGAAGCCCGGCAGCGCGAAACGCACGGCTAGCGGGAACAGCGCCGATATTACAACTGCCCCAAGCGCGCCTTCGCGTGTTTTCCACGGGCTGACGTTGGTGCAGAGTGGCCGGCGGCCAAACAGCTTTCCGCAGGTGTACGCCGCAACGTCGTTCAGTTCCACAGCAAAAATTAGATAGAGCAGATAGCCATACGAATTCCGGGTGTTAGCGAGAAGCGCAAGGTGGCCAAACATCCATCCGATGTAAACGAACCCGAACAACGCCAGCGCGATCGCCTTGAGCTGGCCTTCGGGCTGGTTTCGCAGAATCGAAGCAAGCACAAGCGCCGCGCTTACAAAAGCCGGAATAGCCACAAAGGGCGGGTACAACCCGGCGCCGTTCGCAGGTTCGCGAAGAATTGCCAGCACCGATATGCCGACTATTCCCGCTAATACGATGTACGTCTTGGTGAGATCGCGATGAAGACCCGTAGCGCGTGCGTACTCGATGAATGCTATGAGAGCCACGATTCCAAAGAAACAGATTGCGACCTCCCGGCCCGCGAAAAGGCTCGCGCCGATGATCGGAATCATTACCAGCCAGCCGCGATACGAATCCCAGGCGTGGGAGACATCTTTGGCAAAGCCGAAACGAATGACCGACACTATCGCTCCTCCAATTACCATGACACCGGTGGTCAGGAGGACGAAGATTCGAAAGACGTCGCTGGCGAGCGCTGCCGATGGTGACATTGCGACCTCCGAAGCTGATCAGAGTTCGATCACTTCAGGAAAAGAACGAACACTTGGTTGCCGATATGGCTCTCGGGGTTGTTTTGGCCGGTCCTTCCAAGCTTTGTATTCATCATGCCAAGAGGTTACAACGTATGCTGATTTCTAAGTGTGGAGGTTGTGACAGTTTTTGGATTGTCATAGCCTCTCTGCAAATCGAGTTCATCGCGAAGAAGAATAGAGTTCGGGAAGGGTGGCTTGCCCCCGCTGGTTTCAAATCGGTCAATCGCGAAGAAGAATAGAGGTCATCGCCGCTCTCCCCAAATCGAGTTCATCGCCAAGAAGAATAGGGGTAGGGTGGCTTGCCCCCGCTGGTTTCAAATCGGTCAATCGCGAAGAAGAGCGGGGGCAAGCCACCCTACCTGACCACTAATCTGCATCGTTGTGTGCTCGCATTTGAACAGCGGGGGCAAGCCACCCTTCCTGACCACTAATCTGCATCGTTGTGTGCTCGCATTTGAACAGCGGGGCAA
>Ga0134127_10004563_pt1 | contig 10005 bp, 10 predicted proteins | sample KB31753_FD_96459 | JGI IMG/M metagenome (GOLD analysis project Ga0134127, IMG submission 96459) | Terrestrial soil microbial communities with excess Nitrogen fertilizer from Kellogg Biological Station, Michigan, USA - KB3-175-3 | ecosystem: Environmental > Terrestrial > Soil > Unclassified ...
CGGATTATTCCTCAAGGATCGACAGATACGCTCTCCAGGGGCCGACGGCGTCGCGGTATTGTTTCGACATCACGCGTGCTACTTGCCTGATGTGACCAAGATCGTGGACCACCCATGTAGATAACAACTGCCTCAACGTCACAATCCCCAGCTCCGGATGACGACCACGCTTGTCCAGCAAGTCAGACGTGAGGTTCATTGCCTGCAACTCCCGCAGGTTTTTAGCGCGCAGCTCCGCGAAGGTGTCCAGTAGCTCGGCGATCGACTTCTTTGACTCCTCAAACATCGCCACACGATCGAATGGTTCGAAAGCTCGTGTCTCGCCGTGCTCGAGTATGATCTTCGCACGCGGAATCCAGTCTGTTTCTTCGCCGTGAATGAGATGCCCGACGACATCGTAGGGACTCCACGTCTCCGCCCCCTCGTTCTGGATCAGCCACGGCTCGGGAAGATCACGTAAGAGCGCATTGAGTGTCGAAGGAGTGCTCTTCAAGATCTCCTGCGCATGTTCGAGTTCAAATTCCATTATTGAATAGCCTCTTCTCTTACAGCCCAGTTTAAATCAACTGTGCAGAGTAAAAAGAAGGGCGGCACCGCCGTGTCGCCCTCTTTTTTAGCCCTGAACGCGCACAACTGTTACGGCTTGCAGCCGTGATCGCATTCAACGGTCTCTTCTTTATTACCGGCCAGTGGTCCGACTCCCTTGCGTCCCGGATGCTCGGGAATCGAGATCGCCGCAGTTCCCACGTTGTCGCTATAGTTCGTTTCAGGCAACTGATGACAGAAGCCCTGCGGGTCAACATGCGGACAAGCCTCGCCTTTCTTCGCTACGAATGGCGGGTTCACGGTGATACGGATGATGTAGTCTCCGGGCGGAACGACCGGCTGGCCGTCGCCTCCATCGAGCACAAAGTATTGGCCCGCAAGCGTAAAGCGATAAGTGTCGGCCCAGCCCGCTGTGACACCCTGGTTTCCCGGAAAGCCCACGGCGCCGCAGTTTCTAAACTTTCCTGAACGAGGCGGCACTCCACCGACCGGAACCGGATTCGGATCCGTGTCGAGCATGCAGAAGCCACGCTTCGCGGCGCGCCAGACCTGGCCCGTGCGCGGATCGACGAGCTCATAAAGTGCGTAGTGACGGAAGTGATAGTGGCCATGGCAAGTCGCCAGTTCAAACAGGCCGTCGTCAGCAGCAACGTGCTCGTTCGGATCGCCAACAAAGATGTCCTGATTTCCAGTATTCGGCGTCATGACCGTGAAGCGCACAAGCTTCCGCATGCCGGGTGTGACTTCACCCTCAATGGCGCTGCATGAATCGGCCAGAATGTTTTCGTCGCGGACCACCCACTGCGAGCCGAGCACGTCTGATCGTACGGAAAGGTTGGGACCATCGATTGGTGTCGCACTACCTCTCGAGGCGTAGACCAACCAGGCGATGCCCACAGCAATACACAGAATCAAGAGAGTAAGTAAGGAACGGATTTTAGACATAGTGTCTCCTTTAAGGGTAAGGGTTAATGTCAGTCCCGGACGGCAGTAATTCAGGAAGACGAGCTTGCGAGGCTAGTCTGAAAATGACTGCACAAGTGTCAGGAACTTGATTTGATCGGGGTTAATGCGTGAACCAACTTCACCCACTCCACGGTGAAGTTGAGAGCGTATGCCTCAGATCGAAACAAAGTCAAGCCAAGTTTCAATAAATCGTAAACGGGAGTTGTTGCGTGGCCGATGTTTTTCTTGTGCGGTCCGTGACTGTTAGTTCGAGCGTATAGTTGCCGGGCGAAAGCGCGTTGAGCCGAAACTCGCCGGTGTAAGGAATGTTTGTGAAGTTGCTAAGCTTGTCGGTTGGAACAACAAACTCCGGCGGCGTGAGTACCGCCTGCTTGCCGCGCAGTATTTTTATCTGCATACCCAACTGAGGCGGCGTGGCGGCATTGTAGATAAACGTCGTAAAGCGCAGCCGCGAGCTGCGCGCGAACCGCCGGCCCGCATTAACACCGATTTGCGCCGGATCACCTGTCTCTGTGATCTCCCCGACAAACAAACTGCTGATCGAAAATGTCCCTTCCTTGACCTTCGGTATCTCGATCCACTCCATCGTTCCGGTTAAGTGGTTCGTCCCTCTTTCAGCAGCGATCACACGTACCTGATAGAGCCCCGGCGGCACGTCAACCTGGTGGTTCACATTCGTGTAAACCGGTGGCGCATTCGCACGAGTCCGCGTCACTTCCACGCGCTGCTTGAAGCTACCAACCGCCTTGCCGTTACTGTCGAACACCGCACCCAGCACATTGACGACGATCGTTCCACTACTGTCGCCGGCCGACCGTGCGCCCACCTGAGCTGTCGAAGTGAGCTGCATGTTGGCGCCGGACGTCTTCTTGTAGCCGAGCGCTACCGCAGCATGCAGTTCCTCTGACGACAACTCAGTCACACCCAGCACGTCCGTAGTCTCTACAGTGGCTGGTTGCACCGCAGACTTACTCTTTTCGGGCGGCGCACCGAGGTAACCGCGCCTTAACTGCACCTTCAAATCAGGCCGACCTGCGATCGTGAGTTTGATCTTCGAAAAATTTGAGGCGCGTTGTGCTTCGTTCTCAGGACGCCACGCGATGAGGTAGTAACGTGACGTTTCGTCGAGTGCGCGCGCGAGGCCGCCGGTGAGATCGTTCGAGTTAAGCAGAGCGCGACCACCGGTGTCGGCAGCGAGCGCATGCAACGGCTCCTGCGTGAAGGTTCGCTCGCCAGTCATACGACTTTGAAAAACGCCGGTCGGATCGAAACCGCCGCCATCGCTGGCATCGAGCGAGGAATCAGTCGTGAGACCGCGCGCGTCGAGCGAGTAGATGATCACCGAGCTGCGATTGGCAGCGTCAGTGACGCGGCGCATTGTCGTCGTGAAGTCAGAGCCGGTAAAGTTCGGCACAAAGCCGTCAGAAATGAAGAAGACGAGCTTCCGACCAGGCAACTTAGCTGTGACCTTCATCAAATTTACGAGCGTTGAGAGCGCGTTTTTGATCGCCGCGTCTGACCCGCGGACGGTCGCACGCGAGCGGCGCTCAACTATCGGCGCTGCAAGCTCGGGAGGCACTTTGGCCACCTTGACGGTCTGCTCGACGAAGTAATCAAACAACTGTCGATCGTTTCGCTCGGCAATGAGATACGCGGCGTACGGGCTCATCGTGGGGCGCTCACCATCAGTCGCGGCGCCGGGCACAAACTTGATGCGGTCGAGTGCCGCGTGCAATACAGTTGGGTTGCTGGTGAGTTGTTGTAGAAAACCGATCTGGCCACTCGCGGAGGTGATCGCAACCTGATCATTTGGACCAAGCATGTGATCGATAAAGTTGCCGATGGTTTTGTGCGTCCGCGAGAGACTGCCGGGATCGAGATGCAGATCGTTTACAAAGAACAAGACCGTGCGCCCGCGTTCCGAGACAGACTCGCCTGGTTCCACGGCGACAGGTTGGGGGGCTTTCTTACCGCCAGCCGTTCTGAGCACCGTCTCTTCAGTTCTCCCGCCTGTTACGACACTTTCGAAAAAGACAATCGGCTGCGGCTTACCGTCAACCAGCAACTCAAACTGGTCGCGCTCCAATCCGCTTGCAAACTTTCCGTCTTTGTCAAACACCATCACGTCCGTCTGCACGAGCTCCGTCGTCACGCGCACAACGTCGTCCTGCTCGATCGGTTTCGGCGTTGGTGTGGGCTTCTTCTGCTGTGCGTGTGCGGAGAGCGACAGGAGACACAAACACGCAATTGAGATCAGCGTGGGAGTTCGACGCATAGCGAATTGATCCTTAAACGTCTCAGTTGTGCGAGCCGGATTTAAGTGTAAGTAGCACTATCTCGGGCGGCAAGCCAAAACGCACCGGGACGATGCTGGTGCCGATGCCCGTCGTCACAAACAGGTGATGGTTGTCTTCAAAAACGTGGCCACGAACCCAGCGATCGCCGTAATCGGACGACTCAATCACCGGGCCGATAAATGGAAATCTGACTTGACCGCCGTGCGTGTGGCCCGCCAACACTAACTGGACGCGCTGAGGTACGTTGGGAAATATATCGGGATTGTGTGTCAGCCCGATCAGCGGCTGCCCTTCAGGAATAGGGGCGACCGCGTCGTCGATCCTTTGCGGACGCGTCCAAAGATCCGCGAGACCGACAAGCCAGAACGATGTGCCACGCGCGTTTACTTGCGCAGACTCGTTCTCGAGGACCTTGATCCCGTTTTGTTCCAATCCTCTGCGGACTCTCATGCCGCCGTACCACCAGTCGTGATTACCGAGCACTGAGTAGACGCCAAGCGGGGCGCGCAGATCTTTCAATACCGCGCCAAAGATCTCGGGATCGACATGGCTCCTAACCCAACCATCGCCCGACATGTAATCGCCTAGTATGACGATGAGGTCAGGCTGTAGTTGATTTGTGCGCTCGACGATCGTTCGGAGTTTTTTGTCATTAATGAACCAGTTGTCGACGTGAATGTCTGCAAGCACAACGACGCGCAGACCGTCGAGTTGTTTTGGCCAGTTGTCGATCTGGATTGTTTGCTGGTGGATTACTAGCCGGCCGGGTTCGATTAGAAACGCCCAGAACGCGACTCCGGCAAGGAACAACGTGATCGCAGCAAACGCCACGCGCAGCCGTTTCGGCCAAACAGGCTTACGACCCCATTGAGCTGGTCCAGGCGACCGCCGCATTTCGTTGTAGAGAAAGAGCAGCAGTGCGAGAAGAACGGCAATCGCGACGACGAATGCTACGGTCATAGTGAACGACTTAACAATCTATCACGCTTCTATCACATTGGGACGCCGGTTCTGCTATCCTTGCAATGTTCTTCAAAAGCGCACAAAGACCACCAGGACCCTAAAACAATGAGAACCAGATTCTTCATTCTCGGCCTGCTTTTCTGCTGTGCCGCCAACGTCTTTACGCAAACTCCCGACCGGCAGTTCATTCGCACTGACGCGCGTGTGATCGCGCTCGCCCATGTGCGTGTGATTGACGGCACTGGCGCAGCGCCAAAAGACGATCAGACAATCATCATCAGCGAGGGAAAAATCCAGTCGGTTGAACCCGCTGCGACTGCGAAGATACCCGCGAATGTACAAACGCTCGATCTCAACGGCTACACAGTCCTTCCGGGCCTCGTCGGAATGCACAACCACCTGTTCTTCCCGATGGGTGGCTCGCCGCCAATGTATTCCAACATGGGCATCAGTTTTCCCCGTCTTTATCTCGCCCTCGGCGTTACGACGATTCGCACCACCGGCAGCGTTGCTCCGTACTCCGATCTCGAAATCAAGAAGCTGATCGATGCGGGCCGCATGATCGGTCCGAAGATTCACATCACCGCGCCATACCTCGAGGGACGCGGCTCCTTCACACCTGTGATGCACACGCTCACCGGACCGGAAGACGCGCGCAAGCTCGTGAACTACTGGGCTGACCTTGGGGCAACTTCGTTCAAAGCGTACATGAACATCTCGCGCGCTGAGTTGCGCGCAGTGGTGGAGGAAGCGCACAAACGCGGACTGAAAGTCACGGGCCATCTCTGTTCGATCGGATATAAAGAGGCGGCCGAGATCGGCATCGACAATCTCGAGCACGGATTGTTTGCAGATTCGGAGTTTGTTCCAAACAAAGAGCCGGACAAATGCCCGCAAGGCGGCGCGGTTTCGAACAGTCTTCGGCAACTCGATCTGAACAGTCCCGCGGCACAGGAGACGATTCGCACGCTCGTCGCAAAGAACGTGGCGATCACATCGACGTTGCCGGTCTTCGAAGCTGGTGGCGCAGCGCTGGCCCAGGCAGGGATCGGAGCGAGTAGTGCGTTATTGAATCAGCGCGTGTTGAATGTGATGTCGACAGATGCTCGCGTGCGTTACTTGCAGGCACGAGCGCGCGTTTCACCGGAAACAAATTTCATCGCGTTGCTGCGAAAAGCAATGGAGTTCGAACGTGCATTCGTGAAGGCGGGTGGACTGCTCATCGCCGGGCTCGATCCAACGGGTAACGGCGGCATCGTTGCAGGCTTTGGCGATCTGCGACAGGTCGAACTGTTGGTTGAAGCGGGTTTCACGCCAGTCGAGGCGATCTCGATCGCGTCACTCAATGGCGCGAAGTTTCTGGGTGAAGATGCTCGCATCGGTTCCATCGCGCCAGGCAAACAAGCCGACTTGATGGTGGTGAAAGGCAATCCCGCTGCGACGATCAACGACATCGAAAACGTTGAGATCGTTTTCAAAGATGGCGTGGGCTACGACTCCGAGAAACTGATCCAGTCAGTCCAGGGACTAGTCGGCATTAGATAGCCACAAAAAGGCACAAAAGCACTTAACAGTAGACAAACCATTTTGTGCTTATGTGCCTTTTGTGGCTAATTTCTTTTGCGGAGTTAATTCTTTGTCAACTTGAGGCCCGTCACCATCGCTTCGGTGTTGTGCGCGAAGCGGACGCCGTAAATGCCGTCCGTTGATTTGAGCTTGCCTGCCGCAACCAGATCGGCTTTGTTGTAACTACCAACGACCTTGTTGTTAATCGCACATTCCACTTTGTCGCCCTTCACGGAGAGCGCGATCTCCTGCGTTACCGGTTGGCCCACCCCCGCGGCCTTGTTCACCGCCGGATCAGCAGCGCCACGTGGCCCATTCAATTGGAATGGCCCCGGCCCAAAACCGCGCACAATGAAGTTACCGTTGCCGTAAGCAGCGCAGTACAAGTAACTCTGCTGGTCCGTTCCGAGATCGTTACCCGCGATCATCACACCGTAAGGATGTGGGTGGTTATTCAAGCTCATGTACTTCAGTTCGGTGAACGTTGCTTTGACGGTGTAATCACCGGTCGCTTTGTTTTTCGGGTTCCAATACGTGACGGCGGGACCAGTGACGACGTGCAGGCCTTTACCGTCTTTCTCGAGTTTGGCGCTATTGAGCGTCAGTCCCGCGGCTTCCTCTTTGGCATCGATTTTTCCGGTCCAACCCGGGACAGAGATTCCGCCTCCAGCGACTCCCTTAGAAGCTTCCATCTGACCACCTTGCGAGAAGTGCACGCTCGGAACGGCTACAACGGCGAGCAGTGCGAGGGCAAGAGCAGTAAGGTAACGCATTGTGTAATCCTCCTCAGAATTTGAGCGACAGATTACACGGATCCCGGACTGAATTGCACTTATTTTCTGAATTTTCTGCGGTAGAAGAATGCGCCACTGCCGAGAGCGAGAGCCGCGAGGCTGCCACCGCCGAGCATCAGCCATTGATATCGTCGCGGGGAAGAAGCAGACAGCATTTGAGTTGGTCGTGCACTTTGTTGATACGCTACGATTTCCGCGTTGGCGAGTGCGGTTTCCAAACGCTGGCGGTTGTTCTCGAGTGTTTGGAGTTGGGCCAGCAACCCGTCTCTTTGAATCGTCAACTGGCGTCGTCGCGACTCACGTAAATCCTCAGGACGGGTTGAACCGATTCCGGCCAGTGAGCGTTCGATGTTTTCAGGTTTGAGACTCTCATCCAACTGCTGCACCCGCGAGCGCAAGTCTTCTTCTTTACCCTGCACGTCGAGTAACTGTGCTTTTAGTTTTTCGACAGTTTCTGCCGCACTCGCAGTTTCCTGCGCGTAACCCGTCACTGAAAACGCGAGCAGTAACAACAGCACTAAACCGGATTTAAGTTTCATCTCCTCACCTCTGCCGGCTTTCGAGCAATTCGAAGGCCACTATTTACTAACGCGCAAGCTTGCCACAAAAAGTATCGAAAAAGGCATTTTCACGCAAAGACGCAAAGGTGCAAAAAAACTTATTACAGGCGTTTGACGCGGCGCCAGCGTGATGGATCAGTGATGCCCAGTGAGTAGTCGTCGAAACAGGCATGCACGCGTGCCTCGATCGGAATCGCACGCACAGGCGTGATGCTGTATTTCACAAGCGAACCGCAGTCGCCCGTTCCGCGGCCCTTCGTATGAATCACGAGCTGCTTCTTCGCGTCATCGAACGTCGGAATACCTTCACCTTCCGCCACCAATCTCGTTGAAACTTTATTCACGTCGTCATCGTCGCCCTCGTACGTCTTCAGCTTCAACACGCGCGGCGGCGTCTTACCCGCCTCCGAATAATGCATGAACAAATAACGCGGCTGGTACGAGCTCTCCTGCACTTCGATCACCACGAGGTAATTCCCTCGTCCCAAACTATGAAACGCGAGCCCGCTTTGATCTTGATCGCTGCTGGTGCGTGAACGTCGCCACTGCTCTTCAAACTCGATGGGCCAGCCAAGCACCTTCTGCCACGCTTGACGATCGGCAACAGTCAGATTTGTTTTCTTCCCCGGCACTTGCGCCCTGCAAATCGAAACGCAAAGGACCATAAGTACGCCGGCAATCAGTAACTTGAGTCTCATAATTTGCCTACTTCTCACGGATAAAGCTCGAACTCAATGGGCTCATGGCCGCCAGCAGAGTGCCATCGTCCACAGCCACCCCCACATGAACATACTTTTCGGTGTTCTCCAGGATCTCAACTTCGACCTGGTAATTTTTGTTCTCAAACTCGATTTCGTATGCCTGCACGTCTTCCAGCTCTGCAAGTAGCTGATCAATGGACTTCGCACTCCAGCGCTTCATCTCCGCGTCCAGGATAGGCCGCCACTGCTCTCGCCGTTTCAACCTTTACACTCCTCCAACAATTCTCAGGATGGAAAGCCGAGATCGCCCTCGTCGCCTGCCTCCCAGCTAAGCTCGACGGCCTGCTGGTCTTGCACCGCGTTCAGAGTCGCTGCCACCATCTTCATAGCGAGTTGAATTGCCTGAATCGCGTCCACACCCCCAGCATACTTAATCTTCTCCGAACCGGTTCCCGTAATCTGAAACGGAGCGTAATAGCCACTTCCTTCCGGAAACTCCACAGGCTTGCCGAGTTTTACCGTGATGGCCACTTGCTGACCATCACGGCTCGTCATCGATAATCGCCTTTCTGCTATTACTTCTCCGAGACTGTTTATCTCCATCGTTACCTTCCTAGAAAAGCCCTGTATCCAGAGGCTGTACCGGCCGGCCCGCGATACAATTGCCTAAACGTTCCGCAGCACTGGCCCAACACCTCTGCCTTCTGTAAGCTGTCGGCAAACCCCTACAGACCTCCGAGTCAGCTTCATATTGTTCATCACACTCGTCTCCCTCTGACGCACATCCTCTCAGGTTTGGTGGCACCGAATAAACAAAACCTGGGTTTATTCTGGTCGCGATCTTCACAAATAGACACTGCAACGCAACGCCAACTAAATACAGTGCCACCGAAATCGCCAGAATGAGCCCCAACGACATCGGATACTCCGCCGCAATCGTGGTGGTTCCACATGGATCCATATTGTTAACCGGATCCGCGTCGCCAAACAGGTACTTATGCAGTGTCGGTGGATGCCGGAGTTTACCCGCCATGGGATCCATCGTCATGAAACGGCCGCGATCCTGGTTGTAGTATCGCGCGCGCTTGAAATAGAGCCCGAGGTCGGGATCGTACTGCTGAGCGTTGAATAGATAGTTGTTGGGTGTGGTGCCGGTAGACGTGATGAGAATTCCGAACGCATCGTACGTGTAGGTATCCGTCACGACGCCGTCTTTATTAGTTAAGAACCTCACGTCGCCATGGCCGTCGTGACCATAGAAACTATCTTCCCAAATTCCATTCTGCTGCCGGCTCTGGCTGATCAGTCGTTTGCCGTGGGTGTAGACTCGTTGCACCTCGCCATTAACGAGCTCTTCCACCACCTCAGAATATCCGGTGGGGCTGCTGTCATCGATGAGATACTTCGTCGTCACACCACCTACGGTCTTCGAACTGCGATTGCCATCGCCGTCGTAGACGATTCTTACCGCGCCGCCATTGACACTGACGATGCGGTTGTCGAAGTCGTACGTGAAGCTACGCCCACCGGTAGATCTCGTATTGCCGTTGGCGTCATACGATTCGTTAGTCGAACGATCGTTTGCATCGTAAGAGGAAGTCGTCGAAAGCAC
>Ga0134127_10004564_pt1 | contig 10003 bp, 10 predicted proteins | sample KB31753_FD_96459 | JGI IMG/M metagenome (GOLD analysis project Ga0134127, IMG submission 96459) | Terrestrial soil microbial communities with excess Nitrogen fertilizer from Kellogg Biological Station, Michigan, USA - KB3-175-3 | ecosystem: Environmental > Terrestrial > Soil > Unclassified ...
ACAAGATACGCCGCGCTCGACGTCAGGCCTACCAGCAGGAGGAGGAACAGATGTCCCATTCGCTCCAGCGGCTAGAGGTACCCGGCGAGCCGGTAGTACATGCGGGCGAGCAGCTCGATCAGGACCAAGCGCATGGCCCCCATTCGATCCTCCGGCCCGCCGCCGAGCTCGAGTAGCCCCGCGGCCGGCGCCGGCACGACCGCGAAACCCAGTCGCTCGAACACCGCGGTCGCCCGGGAGGTGCCCTGATCGTCGACCACCAGCAGGATCTTCTGGAGCCCTCGTGACCGGAGGACGGCCCCGATCTCGCTCGCCTCTTCCCGCGTGGTATGCCCCTTCTCGACCGTGACGATCGCCGTGTCGGGGACGCCGCAGCCAAGAGCGAATCGCTTCCGGCCCGCCGCCTCGCTCCCGCCCACCGCGCCGCCCGCTCCGGACAGCACGAGGGTAGGAGCCAGTCCCGAGCGATAGAGCGACAGTGCTTCAACGACTCCCCGGAGGGAAGCATCCGTCAGCTTTCCGTCCCCTCCGACCCCGCCGCGCGCCATCACCACGATGGCCTGAGCCGCCTCGACGGGCCGATGGGGCGCCATCCAATATCTGAGCAGGTTCACCAGGGGCGTGAAGCCGGTCAGGAGGAACAGGGCGATGCCGGTCAATCCCAGGACCCGAAGCCAGGTGGCCGTCATGCGGGCAGTCTATCAGAGGCCGCCGTTTCCCATCGTCACGCGCAGAGCTTGCGCGGTAACGAGGGAGATAGGAAAGGCAAGGAATGCGTGAACAAGGAAAAATGTCTGCCTAGTGAGCCGTACAGCCCCGGTCGTGCAAAGCTCGCGGCCGCGGCTAAGTGTCCGGGATATGCGCGTTCGCATCTCCCGGGTGGAGTGGCATAGCACGTGCGGGAGATGTAGACAGGTTCGCATGCCAGCCAAGACTACCCGAAGCTCGGAAGGGACGGACGACCGGGCCCAGGTCACGCTCGTCGTCGTGCCTCGCGAACGGTTCGGGCTGACCCGCCGCGCGCTCGAGGGCGTGTATGCCAACACCACCGAGCCCTTTCGCCTGGTCTACGTGGACGGAGGCTCACCCGCCCGGATCCGGCGCTATCTGGCCCGCGAGGCGCAGGCTCGGGGCTTCACGCTATTGCGTACCGATACCTATCTCGCCCCGAACGAGGCCCGAAACCTCGGGCTTCGCCACGTGCAGACCCCATACGTGGTCTTCATCGACAATGACGTCGTGCCGTCTCCGGGGTGGCTCGGCAAGCTGCTCGAGTGCGCGGAGACGACGGGAGCGTGGGTCGTCGGTCCGATGTACCTCATCGGCGAGCCCGCGCACGAGGAGATCCACATGGCCGCCGGGGATGCGCACTTCGAGGAGGGCCGGGGCGGCCGGCGCTTCGTCGAGCGGCATCGCTTCGCGGGCAAACGTCCGGCGGAGGTGCGCCGTCACCTCGTGCGGATGCCGTGCGAGCAGGTGGAGTTCCACTGCATGCTCGTGCGCACCGAGGCGTTCGAGGCACTCGGGGCGCTCGACGAGGAACTGCGCAGCGTCTGCGAGCACAGCGACCTCTGTCTCCTCGTGCGGCAGCACGGAAGCCAGGTCTACTTCGAGCCGGACTCGGTCGTGACCTACATCACGACGGGCCGCTTTCAATGGCCCGACTACCGCTTCTTCTTTGAGCGCTGGAGCGAGTCGTGGAACGAGACTTCCGTGGAGCGCTTCCGGGAGAAGTGGGCGCTTCACCCCGACGATCCCGGGACGAAGTCGATCGAGCGATGGGCGACCGCCCATCGCCGGATTCCCCTGGAGCCTCTGCGGCGCGGTCTGAGGCGGCTCTTCGGCTGGCGCTGGGGGCAGTGGCTCGGAGAGACCGTGCTGCTGGGCCTCGAGCTGCGAATCAATCGGTATCTGGTGCGTCCGCTACCGCCGTCATCCCGCCGTCGGATCGCCGCGCCCGGATCCGTACGCGGCCCCCGCTAGCCCCGGCATGCACCGGTTTCCGCAGACCAACCTTCAGCTCTACGGTCACCTCGCGGAGCTGGGCTACGCGGGCACGGACATTGCCTCCGTGGGCCGAGCCTACGAGCTCGCCCTCGAGCTCTTCCCCGGGACATATCGCGGGTCGGGCAAGCCATTCCTCGCGCATCTGGTCGGCACCGCCGGCATCGTGGCGGGGCTTCGAGCGCGACCCCCCCTGATCGCGACGGGACTGCTTCACGCGGCATATACCCATGGTGAGTTCGGCGATGGCTGGCGGGGCACCTCGGAGGCCAAGCGGGCCCGCGTTCGCGACGCGGTCGGGATGGAGATCGAGGACCTGGTCACCCGCTACACCGCCTTCCGCTGGGGGCGCGAGGAGATTCCCGTGATCCATGCGCGGCTCGACACGATGACGACCCGGGAGCGCGAGGTGCTCCTGGTGCGCCTTGCCAACGAGCTCGAGGACCATCTGGATCTGGGCGTCCTGTACATGGCGGACGCAGAGCGCCGACTTCGCTTCATGCGCGACGATCTCCCCGGGGCAGTCGAAATGGCCGAGCGGCTAGGGTATCCCTCGCTGGCGAAGGATCTGACCGCGGCATTCGAGGAGACCGCCCGAGCCGAGGTCGGCCCGGCCCTTCGCCGAGGCGATGCGGAATCGTTCCGGCTTCCGTTCGCGTCGCACCGGCTTCGGCTCCGGGTGGCCATGAGCCATCTCATCGCCCGCGATCCCTGGCGCTGAAGGCCGCCCGCTCGCCCAGGAGCCTCAGATCTTGCCCACCGGTTTGCCCATCCGTGGACGGCGGGTGTAGAGTCGAGGTTGCGCGCGCGCTTCGGTTTCTTTCGCGCGTCCGGAGGTCGTGACGATGACTCGCATCGGGCAACTCGCCGCCGCCTTGGTGGCGCTCACCGCATCGACCACGTTCGCCCAGACTCCCGCGCTCGCGCCGGGCGCGGTGCAGAACGGGGCCACCGTGAGTCTAGAGTACACACTCAAGGACGAAGGGGGTCAGGTGCTGGACAGCAACAAGGGCGGCACCCCGCTGGTCTTCGTGCAGGGCCAGCGCCAGATCATCTCGGGTCTCGAGCGTGAGCTCGTCGGCATGCGCCCCGGCGAGGAGAAGAAGGTGGTGGTGGCGCCGGAGGACGGCGGCTACGGGCCCGTCGTGCCGGGCGCTCAGCAGGAGGTGCCGAAGGACGCCATCCCGAAGGAAGGGCTCAAGGTGGGCACCCAGCTCACGGCGCGTAGTGGATCCGGCGAGGCGCGGCCGGTAACCGTCAAGGAGATCAAGGACACGACGGTCGTGCTCGACTTCAACCACCCCCTCGCGGGCAAGACCCTCTTCTTCGACGTGAAGGTGCTCGGAGTCCAGGCACCCACCACTCCCGCCCGACCGTCGCCCTAGCGCCGCGGTGCTCCTTCGCCGTGCCGCCCTCTGGACGCTCCTCGCCTCCAAGCTGATCGCGGGCTGGGGCGTGCAGTGGGACATCCAGTGGCACGTCCTGATCGGGCGTGACTCCTTCTGGATCCCTCCGCACATCATGACCTACGCGGGGGTGGCGCTGGCCGTGCTGGTGAGCTTCGGCGTGCTGGCCTGGGAGACGCTGATCGGGCGTCCCGACCCCACGCCGGGCTCCCCGCCGGTCTTGCGGGTCCTCGGCCTCACCGGGACACGGGGCTTCCACCTCGCGGCCTGGGGCATCGCCCTCACCGTTCTGGCCGCGCCGATCGACGATCTCTGGCATCGGCTCTTCGGCCTCGACGTGACCCTCTGGAGCCCGCCCCACCTGCTGGGCATCGTCGGCGCGGTGGTCAACTCCTTCGCCTGCCTGGTGATCGCCCGTGAGGTCTATCCGGAGCGCTCGCGCGCCCGGTTCGTCGCGCAGGTGCTCACCGGCGCCGTGCTCTACGGCGGGCTGCACCTGACGGTGGATCCGTCCACCCGGGTGGCGTACCTCCACGGCGGCGTGCTCTTCTACACGCTGGCCATCCTCTCGGCCCTGGTCCTCCCGCTGGCCCACGTGCCGACCACCCGGCTCTCGAACAGCCGCTGGGCTCCCCTCACCCTGCTCGTCGTGCTGATCGGGCTCGGCCTGATCGGCCAGCAGATCGCGCAGAAGGGCTTCGAGATCATGCAGCCGGTCTCGGTCATCGACGACGAGATCCTGAAGGATCCGACGTCGCCGATCGCGGTGGCCACCCTGATGGCCCGCAAGGAAGGTGTCCCGGCCGGCCAGACCGGCGGGCGGCGTCACCTCTTCGCCCTCTGGCCCGCCCTCGCGATGGCCCTGGTGGACGCGCGCCGCCGTCCGATCGCGGCCACGCTGGCCTATGCGGCGGCCCTCTTCGCGATGCTCGCCTGGCGCCTCCCATCGCGGCCCTCATTGGCCGCCATGGCCCCTACCGCGCCCGAGACGCTCGTCGCCCTGCTCCTGACCCTGGCCGCCGCCTTCCTCGCCGGCTACGCCGCCCGCCGGCTATCGAACAACCTCGAGCGGGGTCAGGTCTTGAATTACGACATTTCGAGCGCGGTCATGAGGTCCCGCGAGAAGGTCCCAGTGTAGACCTCCTCGACCGGCCCCTGCAGCCGGATGGACCAGTCGGGCCGCACGTCCACGGACAGCTCGCCGCCCGGCATCCGCACCGTCACCAGCCCGTGGTCGCACAGCCCGTTCTTGACCGCGGCGCACGCCACCGCGCTCGACGACGACCCCGAGGCGAGCGTCCAGCCCGCCCCGCGCTCCCAGATCAGGATGTCCACCATCGAGCGCGAGGCCACCCGCGCCCACTGCACGTTGATCCGGTTCGGGAAGGCCGGGTGATGCTCGACCTGGGACCCGAGGCGCCGCACCAGGGCCTCGTCGAGCCGGTCCGTGAAGATCACACAGTGCGGGTTGCCCACCGATACCGCGGTGATGAGCAGGGTCTCGCCGCCCACCTGGAGCGGCACCCTCACCGCCTCGCGCTCCGGCCCGTTCATGGGGATCTCGGGCGCGACGAAGGTGCAGCGGCCCATCTCGACGGTCACCACGTTCACCCGCCCGCCCGTCACTTGGCAGCGGCACTCCACCCGCCCGCCCATCGTGTCGACCGTGAAGGTGTCGCGCTTGGCGTGGCCGTGGTCGTGCAGGTACTTGGCGAAGATGCGCAGACCGTTGCCCGACTTCTCGGCCTCGCTGCCGTCCGGGTTCAGGATGCGAAGCCCGAAGTCCGCCCCGGCCCACGCGGGCACGAGGAGCAGGATGCCGTCCGACCCCACCCCCCAGTTGCGATCGCAGATGCGCGTCACCTGCCCCGGCTTGAGCGGGGACGGCAGATCGGCGCCGTTGATCACGATGTAGTCGTTCCCGAGCCCGTGGCCCTTCACGAAGGGGATCATGCGCGGCATCATACCTTCCTGAGCCCGCGCAGCCAATCGCGCAGGCGCTCCGGCCCTCGGCGCACGTCGCAGGGCAGCCGGTGCCCCCACTTCTCGACGAAGCGCGCCAGGGCCGCCTGCCGCTGGGCCAGGTCCTCGCGCGGGGCCACCGGCGCGTGCTCGGCCGTCCGGGTGCCCCCGCCCCGGTGCACGAAGGGCGCGTTCACCACCGCGCAGTGCAGGCCCAGCTCCCGCACCGCGAAGGACAGATCCCGGTCGTACCCGTGGAAGAAGCCATAGCCCTCGTCGAACCCTCCCACCGCGTCTAGGACGTCGCGCGCCAGAAAGAGGCAGACCCCGTCCACCACCGCCACCTCCGCCCGCGGGGTGCGAAGGGTCGGAGCGTCCTCGAGGCAGTGCACGATGGTTCGGCCGACGTACCGGCCGTCCCGCCGCAGGCGCTGGACGCCGTAGAGGCCGGCGAGCCCGATGTGGGCGGACGAGGCCGCCACCGCCCCCTGGAGGTGCTCCAGCCAGCGCGGGTCACGCAGCTCGGTATCGTTGTGCAGGAAGCAGAGCAGGTCCCCGGTGGCGAGGTTCGTCCCCTGGTTGAGCGCCCGGATCAGCCCCACGTTCTCGTCGTTGCGCAGGTAGCGCAGCGGCAGCGCCCGCGAGAGCCGGTCGAGATAGTCGACCGTCTCGGTGTCGGAGGCGTTGTCCACGACGCAGAGCTCGAAGGGGCCGCGGGTTTCCCGGAGGCTCTCCACACACGCGCGGGTGAGCGCGGGCTGGTTGTGCACCACCAGCACCACGCTCGTCGTCACGGCCGCCACGGGAGGGCCGGGGACCGGCCCGGCGGCCGCCTACCGCTCGGAGAGCGGGACGTACTTCAGGTCGAGCGCGCCCGAGTAGTCGGAGCGGGGCCGGATCAGACGATTGTTGCCGTGCTGCTCGAGCACGTGCGCGGCCCAGCCCGCGATCCGGCTCATGGCGAAGATCGGCGTGAACTGGTCGGTCGGGATCCCCATAGCCGCGTAGGCCGCGCCCGAGTAGAGATCCACGTTCGGGAAGATGTGCTTCTCGCCCCCGACCACGCGCACCACCGTGTCGAGGATCTCCACCTTGCTGGTGTCGCCCACCTGCTGCCCCAGCTCCAGCGCCAGCCGCTTGAGGTGCTTCGCGCGCGGGTCTTCCACCCGGTAGACGCGATGGCCGAAGCCCATGATGCGCGCCTTGTCGGTGAGCGCCTTCCGGATCCACGCATCCGCCTTGGCCGGGTCCTTGATCTTCTCGACCATCAGCATGACCTGCTCGTTGGCCCCGCCGTGCAGCGGGCCCTTGAGCGCGCCGATGCCCGACACCGCGGCCGAATGCAGATCGGACAGGGTGGCGGCGGTGACGCGGGCCGCGAAGGTCGAGGCGTTGAACTCGTGGTCGGCGTGGAGGATCAGCGCGGTGTCGAACGTCTTGGCGGCCAGCGGGGTGGGCTTCTTGCCGCTCATCATGTAGAGGAAGTTGCCGGCGAGGTTGAGCTTCGGGCTCGGGGCGATCGGCGCCTTGCCGCGGCGGATGCGCTCCCACGCCGCGACCAGCGTGGGGAGCTGTGCGGTGAGGCGCAGGGACTTTCGAAGGGTAGCCTCGCGGCTGTTGTCGGCCGCGTCGGGATCGAACGAGGAGAGCGCCGACACGCCGGTGCGCAGCACCTCCATCGGGGTCGTCTTCTTGGGCAGGAGCTTGAGCATCGCGAGGAGCTTCGGCGGGAGCTTGCGGTTCGCGGTCGAGGCCAGGGCCTTCAGGTGCGTGTCGAGCTCCTTCCGCGATGGGAGCCGCCCCTGCCAGAGGAGGTAGGTGACCTCCTCGAAGGTCGAGTGAGCCACCAGGTCGTCGACGTCGTAGCCCCGGTAGATGAGCCGGCCCTTGTGACCGTCGATGAAGCAGATCTCCGACGGAGAGACGACGACGTCCTCGAGACCAGCCTTCAGGGGATTGACCACGGCGTCCGTCATGGCTCTCTCCGGTTCTCCTTGGGGAGCAGATGGAAACGACCCGTTCTACCATACGCCCCCGGTGACTTCAAGGCGGGCTCCCCGTACACTCGGCGTCGTGCGCGAGTGGCGTCCACCCACGTCGGACTCGGTCGTCGACTTCTACGACCGTCATCCCATCAACGAGGCCCAGGTGCTGGAGTCCGCGCGCGGGCAGAGCGGTCGCGCCGGGAGACCCCTGGAGCCGGAGGACCTCTGGTCGTGGGATCAGGACCACTACGGCGGGCTCGGAGCCGTGGAGATGCTGGCGCGCCGCGCCGCGATCGCGCCGGGCATGGCCGTGCTCGACGTCTGCGCGGGCCTGGGCGGACCGGCGCGCTTCCTCGCGCACCGCTTCGGGGTCCGCGTCACCGGCGTGGACCTGACCCACTCACGGTGCGCGGCGGGCGCCCGGCTCACGACCCTCGTCCGCCTGGGTCCCCTGGTGCGTCTCCTGCGGGCCGACGCGCAGGTCCTCCCGTTCCGGGCGCGCGCCTTCGACGCCGCGGTCAGCCAGGAGGGTCTCCTGCACGTTCCGGACAAGGCGGCGGTCCTCCGGGAATGCGCGCGGGTCCTCAAGGTCGGGGCGCGCCTGGCCTTCAGCGACTGGGTGGCGCGGCCCCGCCTCGAGGACAACGAGCGCCGCCGCCTCGAGGAGTGGATGGCCGCGGTCACGCTCCAGAGCATCGACGGATACCGCGACCTGCTGGCGCGGGGCGGGTTCGCGCGAGTCGAAGCGGAGGATCTGTCCACGGAGTGGATCGGCATCCTGCGCGAGCGGCTCCGCATGTACCGCGGCCTGCGCGAGCACACCGTCGCCCGCTTCGGGCAGGCGCGCTACGACGAGTACAACCAGCTCTACGCGTTCTTCGTGGGGCTGGTGGAGGCGGGGAAGCTGGGCGGCGCGCGGTTCAGCGCAACAGCCGATCGAGCGATTTCCTGAGGTCCTTGGGCTCCTTGATCCGCACGTCGGTGGGCACGATCGTGAGCGCGCCGGGTCCGCCCGCCACCCGCGCCTTGACCCGGTTGCCGCCCTGGGTCACGAGCACGTCCATCGCGGTGCGCCCGTCCACCAGGCCATACGTCCCCGCCCCGGTCAGCCGCAGGTCGCGCGCCTGGTAGACGAGGTCCTCGGTCCGGGCCACCCCGTTGGTGATCGTGTAGCTCGCGGTGATCGAGTCGAAGCTGAGCGGGGAGCCCGCCGCCGGCCGGCTCCCGCGGCGACCGCTCTCGAGCGTGCCGGACACCAGATCGGTCAGCGCGAGCGCCTGGCCGAGCGCGTGCAGCAGGTCCGGGCCGATGACGCGGCCCGCCCCGATGTGGACCTGCCCCGTGCCGTTGAGGCTCGGCAGGGCATCCGGCAGCCGCAGGCTGGCCTCGCCGGTCAGGTCCAGCGGCCCGGTCACCGCGTTGCGCTGGCAGAGGTAGTCCACCAGCACGGGCTCGAGCTGCATGCCCTTGACCGTGATATCGCGCAGCGTGGCGACGCGCGGCGGGCCCGGCACGACGGCCAGACGAAAGCTCACCGTGCCCTTGGCCACCTTGCTCTGCACCGCCTGGCTCTCGAGCTGCGCCGGGGTGTAGAGCAACGGCACCCGGACGTCGTCCAGCGTCAGCGTCCGTCGTTTCGGCTCGAGACAGTGCGGCTGCTGGGCGGACAGGGTGAGCCGCTCGAAGGCGACGGCACCGGTGGCGGTCAGGCGCGCCGCGGTACCCGACACCTGGACGCGCCCCTTGAGCGGCCCGGACACGCCGGGCGTCGGCACGAACAAGGCGGCCGCGGGCGCGACGTCACGGCTCTCGATATCCACGGTGGCCTTCACCTGGCCGTCGCCGAGGGGGCGCCCAGGAGCCACGCTGACCGTCGCCTCGGCGATGGTCAGCTTCACGTTGCCGGGCTGGGCCTGGGCGCTCCCGCTGATCCGGAGCGCTTCCCCGGCGACCGCCTGGGTCACCGTGACGTCGATGGCGTCCAGCGTGAACTGGGCGCTCTTCGCGCCCGCCTGCTGGTAGTCGATCGCGCCCTTGACGATGCGGACGCGCGAGAGCAGCACCGCGCTCGCCGCGGCGACCCCGGGCCGGCTCGTGCCCACGCGCGGCGCGCTGGCCGGCGCGGGCGGCGCGCCCCCACCCAGCGTCGCCACGTTGAGCCGGCCCGCCGCGTCCTCCACCACGTGGATGCGCGGCTCTTCCAGCGTGAGGTCGGCCAGCTCCACCCGCCCCTGCAGCAGCGGTCGGATGCGGATGCGCATGCGGCCTTCGGTCACCGTGATGAAGGGGCCGGGCCCGAAGCTCGGGTCCTCCGCGACCTGCAGCCCGCGGAGCCTGACCGTCGGCAGCGGCAGCGCGGAGATGGAGAGCCCCTGGAACTTCACAGGCCGCCCCAGGGCGTGCGAGGCGGCCTGCGCGGCGTAGGTCTGGATCGCGGGCGTGTCGAGCAGCAGCGGCAGCGCGAGCAGGGCGCCCACCACGAGCACCACCACCACCGCGAGCCCGACGAGCGCCCACTTCAGCATGGATCGGTCATGGGAGCAGGAGGATCTTCCCCGTCGTCTTGCGGCCCTCGAGCTGGCGATGGGCCTCGGCGGCCTGCTCCAGCGGGAACTGGTGCTCCACCCGCAGCTTCACCTTTCCGTC
>Ga0134127_10004567_pt1 | contig 10000 bp, 6 predicted proteins | sample KB31753_FD_96459 | JGI IMG/M metagenome (GOLD analysis project Ga0134127, IMG submission 96459) | Terrestrial soil microbial communities with excess Nitrogen fertilizer from Kellogg Biological Station, Michigan, USA - KB3-175-3 | ecosystem: Environmental > Terrestrial > Soil > Unclassified ...
AGCTCGCGGATCGGCGTTACCTCGGCGGCGGTGCCGGTGAAGAAGCACTCGTCGGCGATGTAGATGTCGTCGCGCGTCAGGCGCTTCGCCCGAACCTGGTAGCCGAGGCCCTCGGCGAGCTCGATCACCGAGGTGCGGGTGATGCCGGTGAGCGCCGAGGTGAGCTCGGGTTCCCACAGCACGCCGTCCTTGATGACGAAGATGTTCTCGCCCGCGCCCTCCGCGACGAAGCCGTCGACGTCGAGCAGCAGGCCCTCATCATAGCCGTGCTGCGTCGCTTCCAGCGTCGCCAGCACCGAGTTGGGATAGGTGCCGGACATTTTGGCGCGCGCCATGGTGACGTTGATATGGTGGCGCGCGTACGACGAAGTCTTGACGCGGATGCCTTTCTCAAGCGCCTCGGGTCCGAGGTAGGCGCCCCACGGCCAGGCGGCGATGGCGACGTGCACCTTGGCGCCGACCGGCGAGACGCCCATCTTCTCCGAGCCGTAGAACGCGATCGGCCGAACGTAGCAGGCCTCGTGCTCATTGGCGCGCACCACCTCGAGCTGCGCTTCCATCAGCTTCTCCCGGGTGAACGGGATCTTCATCATGTAGATGTGCGCCGAGTTGAACAGGCGGTTGGTGTGCTCCTGCAGGCGGAAGATGGCAGTTCCGATTTGCGTCTGGTAGGCGCGCACGCCTTCGAATACCGCCAGGCCGTAGTGCAGCGAGTGGGTGAGGACATGCGTGGTCGCCGAGCGCCACGGCACCAGCTTGCCGTCGTACCAGATCCAGCCGTCGCGGTCCGCCATCGACAGCGGCGCGCCGGCCGCTTTCTTCTTCGCCATCGGTAGAAGCTCTCCCGGAGTGGGGAACCGATTCTAACCACAGCCCGGCCGTTTATGCCACAATGATTAACGTGTTTGTTAATCCTCTCGACAGCGTCTTCGCCGCGCTCGCCTCGCTGCCGCGCCGGCAGATCCTGTCGTTCCTGTCCCAGACCGCGCTCACCACCGCCGAGCTCGCCGGGCGGTTCGGCATGAGCGCTCCGGCAATTTCCCGCCATCTCGGTATCCTTCAGGATGCGGGACTGGTTTCGGGGGAACGTCAGGGACAACGCGTGCTCTACCGATTGAATCGCGACGCCTTGTTGAATGCGCTTTCGCGCCTCGCCGCCGAGGTCGACGGCCCGCTGCGCACCGCTCCGCGGGAGGCCATCTGAGCCGGCGGCTGATCATGCTCCTCACGCTGCTCGCGCTCGCCGGCTGCGCCGCGTTCGTCGCCGACGAGGACCTGACCTGGTCGCGCGACCTGGCGCGCACGCTCCCCGTCGAGGACGGGCCGGTGATCCAGATCGCGGACTTCTCGCGCCGGCGCCCCGGACAGGACGAGAAGGGCGGCTGGGTCCAGTTCGCGATCGTCAAGGGCAACAAGCCGACCAATTACCAGCTGGTCGAGCAGGACGGCGTGGTCGTCATCCAGGCCGACTCCGCCGAAGGCGGCTCGGGCCTGTCGCGCAAGATCCACATCAATCCGCACCGGCATCCGATCCTGGAGTGGCGCTGGCGCGTGCCGAGCGCATCGGGGCGCGGCGGCGCCAACGGCCCGTCGCGCGAGAGCCCGCCGGCGCGGCTGTCGCTCGCCTTCGACGGCGATCCGACCAAGCTCGACTTCGACGATCGCGTGAAGATGCGCATGGCCAAGGCGTTGACCGTCAACGGGCTGCCCTACGCTTCGCTCCTCTATGTCTGGCTGAACGGCAAGCCGGCCGAGACGGCGTACTCGAGCCCGCACACGGAGCGGGTGCGCCACATCGTCGTGGAAAGCGGCGAGCGCCGGCTCGACCAGTGGGTCACCATCCGCCGCAACGTGCTCGAGGACTACAAGCGCGCGTTCGGCGAGGACCCGGGCGATATCGTCGCCGTCGGCATCATGACCGACTACGGCGACAACAATGCGCCGCGCCGGGCGTTCTACGGCGATATCGCGTTCCGCAAGGAGTAGCGGGCCCCGAAATTGCAGCACCGGGCGCATGCATCCGATGCGCGACATCGAGCCCGGCGCGCTGCGAACCGCCTCCCGCTTTGCCAGGATCGCGCGCGGGATCGCGACGCTCGTCGGCCGGCCGGCGGCGTTCGTCGTCGCGACGCTGCTCATCGTCGCCTGGGCGGCGAGCGGGCCGCTGTTCGGCTTCAGCGATACCTGGCAGCTGGTGGTCAACACCAGCACGACGATCATCACCTTCCTGATGGTGTTCGTCATCCAGAATACGCAGAACCGCGATACCGCCGCGATCCAGGTCAAGCTCGACGAGCTGATCCGCGCCACGCAGGGCGCACACAACGCCATCCTCGATCTCGAAGAGCTCGACGAGGAGCAGTTGCGCGAGTACCTAAGCCGCTACGAGGAGCTCGCCGCCGCCGCGCGCAAGCGTCTCGAGCGGGGCCAGCTCGACACCGACGCGCCCGACATCAAGAACCTGCCCCGAGCACGCTCGTCCAGAGGCGGCTGACCGCCGCGACGTGCGCCGCGACCTGCTCGCGCGGCACGCGCGCGTACTGAGCGCCGTTCAGCCGCAGCGCGTGCTGCAGCCGGCGGAATTCGCGATACGCATCGCGGCAGCGCTCGGCGAGCTCTGCGTCGATCAGGCCGTGCTCCGCCGCCATGCGCAGCAGCGCGATGTTGCCGAGGTTGCCGGTGAGGTCGGGATGGCGGTGCGAATGGCCGAGCACCAGGCACTGCACCGCGAACTCGATGTCGATCATGCCGCCGCGGTCGTGCTTGAGGTCGAAAAGGCCGCTGCGGTTGGGATGCGCCGCATGCATCTTGTCCCGCATCTGCAGGATTTCTTTTTTCAACGCGGCCTCATCGCGTGGACGACGCAGGATCTTCGAGCGAAGGTCCTCGAATTTTTCTCCGACGGAGCGGTCGCCGGCGCTGAAGCGCGCGCGCGTCAGCGCCTGGTGCTCCCAGGTCCATGCGCTTTCCTCCTGGTAGCGCGTGAACGCGTCCACCGACGAGACGAGCAGGCCGGAGGCGCCGCTCGGCCGCAGCGCGAGATCGGTCTCGAACAGCACGCCGGAGGACGTACGGCTGGACAGCCAGTGGTTGAGGCGCTGCGCCAGCCGCGCATAGGCTTCGCCGGCGCGCTCGTCCTCGTCCTCGTAGAGAAAGATGATGTCGAGGTCCGAGGCGTAGCCGAGCTCCTTGCCGCCGAGCTTGCCGTAGGCGACGACCGCGAAGCGCGGCGCGTCGCGGTGGCGCCCGCGCAGGTCCGGCCAGATGCGGCGCAGCGTCTCCTCGAGCACCGCGTCGGCGAGCGCCGAGAGATGGTCGGCGAGCCGCTCGACGGTGAGCACGCCGGCGAGGTCCTGGGCGAGCAGGCGGAAGACCTGCGCCTGCTGCGCCTCGCGCAGGACGTTCATCTGCCGCTCGGTGTCGCCGCGCGCCTCGTCGAGCTGCCGCGCCAGGCCTTGCACGAAGGACTGCAGATGGAGCGGCGCGTACAGGATGCGGTCGTCGAGCAGCTCGTCGAGCAGCAGCGGATGGCGGGTGACGAACTCGGCGGCCCAGCTCGAGCTGCCGATGATGCGCGTCACGCGCTCGAGCGCCTGCGGGTTCTCGGCGAGCAGCGCGAGGTAGGCGGCCCGGCTGGCGATCGCCTCGACGAGGTCGACGCCGCGCGCGAGCGTCGCCTCCGGGTCCGGCGTCGCCTGCGCCGCGCGCGCGAGCGCGGGGATCACAGCGTCGAGGCGCCGGCGCGAGCCGTCGGGCAGCGCCGCGTAGCGCTGGCTCGCGCGCAGCGCCGAGAGGCGCGGGTGCTCGGGCCAGGCCTCGGCCTTCTGCTCGCGCTCGGCGAACACCGCCTCGAAATGCCGCGTCACGGCGCCGCGCTGCCGGTTCAGATCTTTTTCGAACGCAACCCAGTTCTCGCAGCCCATCATGCGCGCGATGCGCTCCTGGTCCTCGCCGTTCTCCGGCAAATCGTGGCGCTGCGCGTCGTCGAGGTATTGCAGGCGGTGCTCGAGGTTGCGCAGGAAGCGATACGCGTCCGAGAGCTCGCGGGCTGCGGTTTCCGGCAGGAGATTCTTTTTCACCAGCAGCGGCAGCACTTCAAGCGTCGCACGGGTCGTGAGCTCGGCATCGCGCCCGCCGCGGATGAGCTGCAGCGCCTGCGCGACGAACTCGATCTCGCGGATCCCGCCGGGACCGAGCTTGACGTCGTTGGCGAGCTCGCGGCGCGCGACGTCGCGCCGCACCTCGGCATGCAGCGCGCGCATCGCGCCGAGCGTGGCGTAGTCGAGGTATTTGCGGTAGACGAAGGGCCGCACCGCGCGCGTCAGCGCCGCGTCGTATTCACTGTTCATCGCACGCGCCTTGATCCAGGCATAGCGCTCCCATTCGCGTCCCTGTGTCACGAAGTACTCCTCGAGCGCGTCGAAGCTCGACGCCAGCGGCCCGGAAGCGCCGTAAGGCCGCAGGCGCATGTCGACGCGGAAGACGAAACCGTCTTCCGTGCGGTCGGACAGGATCTGGATCAGCCGCCGACCGGCGCGCTCGAAGCGTGGCGCGTCCTCCTGCGATCCCTGATAGAGGAACACCAGGTCGATGTCGGAGGAGACGTTGAGCTCGCGTCCGCCGAGCTTGCCCATGCCGACCACCACCAGCGCCTGGCATTGCAGGTGCGCGAGCACGGCCTGGATCGACAGCTCCGCGAGGTCGCTCATCGCCGCGCAGACTTCCTCGAGGCCGCCGCGGCCGGAAAGGTCGCGCGCCATGACCCGCAGCAGCACGCGCGCGCGCAGCTGCCGCAGCCGGCGCTTCAGCCCCGCCTCATCGTCGGCCTCGGCGCCCGCGAGCGCCCGTGTCATCTCGGAGCGCGTGAAAGGCGTTGAAGAGTCGAGCTCCGCCGCCCACTCCGGATGCGCCGCGAGAAGCGTCAGCGCCGCGCGCGAATCGCTGATTTCCTTAATTGGCTCGGGCATTTACTCGTAGAATGACCAGTCTGAACGTAATTCCAACATGAAACGCATCTGGCGCGCCGTAGAGGTTCTGGTCTGGACGGCTTTTTTCGTCTTCGCGGTCACGCTCCTCACCCTGCGTTTCTGGATCCTGCCGAAGGTCGCCGAGCACGGCGACCGGATCGCCGCGGCCGCGGCGCGCGCGATCGGCCAGCCGGTGAAGATCGGCGCCATCGAGGCGGGCTGGCTCGGGTTGCGGCCGCAGATCCACCTGTCGAACGTGCGCATCCTCGATGCCGAGGGGCGCGACGCGCTGGTCCTGCCCTCGGTCGAGAACGTCATCTCCTGGCGCTCGCTGCTGCACCGGGAGCTGCGCCTGCACACGCTGGTGATCGACGGGCCGCGCCTCACGGTGCGGCGCGACGCCGCGGGGACGATCTACGTCGCCGGCCTCAAGCTCGGCGAGCAGCGCTCCGGCGGGCCGGGGCTCACGGACTGGATCCTCGGCCAGGACGAGATCGTGATCCGCAACGCCGAGATCGACTGGCGCGACGAAAAGCGCGGCGCTCCGCCGCTCGCGCTCGCCGCACTCAACCTCCGCCTGCGCAATTCCGGCGACGAGCACGCCGTCGGCCTGGTGGCGCGGCCGCCGCAGCAGCTCGCCTCGCGCGTCGAGCTTCGCGCCGAGCTCGAGGGCCGCACGCTCACCAATCCCGCGGCCTGGAGCGGCCGGCTCTACGCCGAGCTCGGCGCCACCGACCTCGCCGCGTGGCGGGCCTGGATCGACTACCCGGTCGACATCCGCGAAGCGCACGGCGAGCTGCGCCTCTGGGCGACGCTCGAGGGCGGCAAGCTCACCGAGGCGACCGCCGACGTCGCGCTCGCGCAAGTGCTGGCGCCGCTCGGGCCGGAGCTGCCGGCGCTCGAGCTCACGACCTTGCGCGGCCGCCTGCAGGCGCGCGTGCTGGTCGGCGGCTACGAGATCTCCGCGCGCGGCCTGACCCTCGTGCCGGTGCAGGGTCCGCCGCTGCAGCCGACCGACTTCCGGGTCGCGTGGGGCGGCGCCGCTCCCGCGCAGCACGGCAGCGTCAGCGCGCGGCTGATCGAGTTCGAGCCGCTGCGCAACGTCGCCGGCGCGCTGCCCCTGCCGCAGGATGTGCGCGACCTGATCAACGAGCTCGGCCCGAGCGGGCGCATCGACGACGCGCAAGTCGAATGGCAGGGTCGCTTCGCCAGCCCGCGGCGCCTCGCGGCGCGGGCGCGCTTCAGCGACCTCGGCCTCAATCCCTGGCGCGGCGCGCCGGGCTTCGCCGGCGTGAGCGGCACGCTGGAGGCGAGCGAGAAGAAGGGGCGGTTGCAGCTCGCCTCGCGCGGCGCCGCCATCGATCTGCCGGAGATCTTCCCCGAGGCGCGCATCGGCCTGGAGACGCTCAACGGGCAGCTCGAATGGGAGCGGCAGGACGACGGCACGCTCGCGGTGCGGGTCGCGTCGCTGAGCTTCGCCAACGCCGACGCCGCCGGCAGCGCCTACGGCACCTACAGCCGCGGCAGCGACGGCGGCCCGGGAACGATCGATCTCACCGCCAGCCTGAGCCGCGCCGACGGCTCGCGCGTCGGCCGCTATCTGCCGCACGCGCATCTCATGAACGGCAAGAGCGGCAAGGGCGGGGAGAAGCTGCGCAAGTACCTGAACGACAGCATTCTCGCCGGGCAGGCGAGCGACGTCCGGGTGCGCGTGCGCGGCGACCTGCGCAATTTCCCGTTCGTCGACCCGGCGCGCGGCCAGTTCCTGATCACCGCGCGCGTCGAGCGCGGGCTGCTGAGCTATGCCGATGGCTGGCCGCGCATCGAGAACATCGAGGCCGACCTGCAGTTCGAGCGCGACAGCATGACCATCGCCGGCCGCGGCGGCAGCGTGCTCGGCGCGCGCATCGCCAGCGTGCGCGTCAGCATCCCCGAGCTGGCGGCGCCGTCGACGCACCTGCTGGTCACCGGCCAGGCGTCCGGGCCGACCACGGATTTCGTCAAGTTCGTCGCCACCTCGCCGCTGCAGCGCACGCTCGGCGGCCTGACCGAGAGCCTGCATGCCACCGGCAGCGCCGCGCTGAGCCTGAAGCTCGACCTCGCGCTCGACGATCTTCCCGCGAGCACGGTCGCCGGCGATTTCAAGTTCAGCAACAACAACATCGTGGTCGATCCGCAATTGCCGACGATCGAGCGCGCCTCGGGCGGTTTCAGCTTCACCGACGCGGGCTTCAACCTGCAGCGCGTCTCGGGGCGTCTGTTCGGCGCACCGGTCGAGCTCAGCGGCGGCACGCGCGCCAACTCCACCGTCGAAGTGGTCGCGCAAGGGCGCAATCTGAAGGTCGGCGACCTGCCGATCGGCCGTCCCTGGCGCGATCAGCTGAGCGGCGTCGCCAGCTACACCGCGACGCTGACCGTGCGCGAGGGACAGGCGCGGTTGCGGCTCGAATCGTCGCTGCGCGGCGTGGCGAGCACGCTGCCGGCGCCGCTGACCAAGAACCCGAGCGAGGCGCTGCCCTTGCGCGTCGAGATCGCGCAGGCCGACGCGGGCACGCGCGACCGCGTTTCGCTCAGTCTCGGCCGCATCGCCGCTGCCGAGCTGCTGCGTCGCAAGCAGGGAGCGGCGATGGTCGTGCAGCGCGCGGGCGTCGCGCTGACGCCGCAGCCCGGCCAGGAGGTGCGCCTTCCCGAGCGGCCCGGCATCGCCGTCTACGGCTCGCTCGTCGCGCTCGACGTCGATTCGTGGCTCGCGCTCGCTTCGCCCGGCGACGAGGCGGTCGCCGGCGTCACGCTCGACGTCAAAGTCGGCACGCTCGACGTCTACGGCAAGCGGCTCAGCGGCGTCACCGTGCGCGCGGGCACCGACGCGGTCGGCTGGTCGGCGAGCGTCAACGCCCAGGAGCTCTCGGGCGATATCAGCTACCGCAGCCGCAACGTCCTCGCCCGGCTCGATTACCTGTCGATCCCGCCTGACAGCCCCGGCGTGAAGCCCAGCCGCACGGCGCGTCCCGCGGACATGCCCGGCATCGATCTGGTCGCCGAGCGGTTCGATTTCCGCGGCAAGCCTTTCGGCCAGCTGATGCTCGCAGCCATGCCGCAGAAAGATACCTGGAAGATCGACAAGCTGGCGCTGACCAGCGACGACGCCTCCGTGCGCGCCTCGGGCGCGTGGCGGGCGGACGCCGACGGCGCGCCGCTGAGCGAGCTCGAGTTCCAGCTCGACGCCGCCGATGCCGGCGGCTTTCTCGCGCGCGCCGGCTTTCCCAACAGCGTCAAGGGGGGCAAGGCGACGCTGCTCGGCTCGCTCAGCTGGCGCGGCGATCCCTCGGACATCGACTACGCGACGCTCGGCGGCGAGCTCAAGCTCGAGGCGACCGACGGCCAGTTCCTGGAAATCAATTCCAACGTCGGCAAGCTGCTGTCGCTGATGAGCCTGCAGCAGCTGCCGCGCCGCATCGGCCTCGACTTCAGCGACGTGTTCTCGAAAGGCTTCAAGTTCGAGCGCATCGACGCCGAAGGCCGCGTCGAGAAGGGCGTGATGGGGCTGAAGGAATTCCGCATGCAGGGCTCGGCGGCCGACGTCGAAATGAGCGGCGACGTCGACCTCGCGCGCGAAACGCAGAACCTGCGCGTGCGCATCATCCCCGGCATCGGCGACACCGCCTCGACCGCGCTGGTGCTGGTCAACCCGGCGGTCGGCGTGGCCGCCGCGATCGCGCAGCGCGTGCTGAAGAACCCGCTGGGACAGATCTTCGCCTACGAATACGGCGTCACCGGCGCATGGACCGATCCGAAAGTCGCGCGGATCAGCACCGCCCGCCCGGAGGGCGAGAAGGTCGTCCCTTGACTCGCATGGCCGCGGTGCAGATGGTCTCGGCGCCGGAAGTCGCGCCGAATCTCGAGGCGGCCGGGCGGCTGATCGCCTCGGCCGCGGCGGCCGGCGCGAAGCTCGCGGCGCTGCCGGAGAACTTCTACATCATCGGCCGCCACGAAGGCGACAAGGTGAAAGTCCGCGAGGCGGATGGCCGCGGTCCGATTCAGGATTTTCTGTCTTCAACGGCAAAACAGCATGGCATCTGGATTCTTGCGGGGACCGTCCCCATCTCCAGTCAGGATGGGAACCGGATCCGCAGCGCCTGCATGCTCTACGACGATACCGGCCGGCGCGTCGCGCGCTACGACAAGCGCCACCTGTTTCGCTTCCAACAAGGCACCGAGAACTACGACGAGGCGCGCACCGTCGAGGCCGGCGACCAGCCGGTCGCGGTCGACAGCCCGTTCGGGCGGCTGGGACTGTCGGTCTGCTACGACGTGCGCTTCCCCGAGCGCTACCGCGAGCTCGGCGACGTGGACGTGATCTTCGTCCCCTCGGCGTTCACGGTGCCGACCGGCCAGGCGCACTGGGAAACCCTGCTGCGCGCGCGGGCGATCGAGAACCAGGCCTACGTCGTCGCGCCGGCACAAGGTGGAACGCATGCTAGCGGCCGGCGCACGTATGGCCATACCATGGTCATCGATCCGTGGGGCGTTGTGCTCGGCATGCAGCCCGAAGGCGAGGGCGTGGTGCTGGCCGACATCGATCTCGCGCATTCGCGAGAGCTGCGAAGGAGATTTGCTTGATTCTTGAAACCGCAACCAAGACCCTGCTCGCGCCGTTCGACCTCGAGACGCAGAAGCTGGAGCGCGTCTTCGGCGTGCTCGGCGCGCGCAAGATCGACTATGCCGACCTCTACTTCCAGTACACCCGCTCCGAGGGCTGGAGCCTGGAAGAGGGGATCGTCAAGTCGGGCAGCTTCAACATCGAGCAGGGCGTCGGCGTGCGCGCCGTCGCGGGCGAGAAGACCGCGTTCGCCTACTCCGACGAGATCAGCTTCGACGCGCTGCACGACGCGGCGAAGGCGACGCGGGCGATCGCCGCCGCCGGGCAGGCGAAGCGCGTCAAGAGCAACGTGACGAAGCTTCCCGTTCCGCTCTACCGCGATCTCGATCCGGTTGCTTCGCTCGAATCCTCGCAAAAAGTTTCCCTGCTGGAA
>Ga0134127_10004569_pt1 | contig 9999 bp, 8 predicted proteins | sample KB31753_FD_96459 | JGI IMG/M metagenome (GOLD analysis project Ga0134127, IMG submission 96459) | Terrestrial soil microbial communities with excess Nitrogen fertilizer from Kellogg Biological Station, Michigan, USA - KB3-175-3 | ecosystem: Environmental > Terrestrial > Soil > Unclassified ...
AGAGACGAAGGTCCTCCGCTTGCGGCTGGTAACGGCGCCGCCGGAAGAGCCTGGCGGGAAGTCGTCGGCGCTGTTCGGTAAGAACTTCGATCAAGTGATGGTCGAGCGACTGCGCGAAGCCGACTCGTTTTATACGGCGATCACTCCTCCGTCGATTGGGAAGGACGAATCCCTTGTGATGCGGCAGGCCATGGCCGGGATGTTGTGGACGAAGCAATACTATTACTTCGATCTGGACCAGTGGCTTGACGAGCATGGCGCCGATCCCTTGATGCCGAGCAGATCCCAGCACCTGCGCAATCGGCAGTGGTCTCACATGGTGAACGACGATGTGATCTCGATGCCGGATAAGTGGGAGTATCCCTGGTACGCGGCCTGGGACCTCGCATTTCATTGTGTCGCTCTGACAGGAGTGGATCCGGACTTCGCCAAAAAGCAGCTCGAGTTAATGCTCCACGACATGTATCTCCACCCCAACGGGCAGATCCCTGCCTACGAATGGAATTTCGGTGATGTGAACCCGCCGGTGCATGCCTGGGCGACATGGCTGGTCTATCAAAGCGACAAGCAGCTGCGCGGCAAAGGTGACATTGCATTTTTGAAGCTCGCATTTAACAAGCTGGTTTTGAACTTCACCTGGTGGGTCAATCGGAAGGACCCCGGAGGACGGAACGTGTTCGAGGGAGGTTTTCTCGGTCTCGACAACATTGGGGTCTTCGACCGGAGCGCCAGGCTCCCCACAGGCGGCTATTTGGAACAGGCCGACGGCACGGCGTGGATGGCACTGTTCAGCCAGAATATGTTGGACATCGCATTGGAGCTGGCGCAACACGATCCGGTCTATGAAGAGATGGCCTTGAAGTTTCTTCAGCATTTTCTCTGGATCAGCTCCGCGATGGATCGGCTCGGCGAACACCACGATGAGATGTGGGACGAGGAGGACGGGTTCTTCTACGACCTGCTTCGGCTACCCGACGGGGCGGCCACGCGATTGAAAGTTCGATCGATGGTCGGCCTGCTTCCCCTCTGCGCCTCCACCGTCTTTGACAAGGAAGTCGCAGAGCGTTTCCCGGGCCTCATCGAACGCGCACGAAAATTTCTCAGGCATCACCCGGAACTAAGCGCGACGATCGCCCCTCCTACGAAACTCGGAGTCAAGGATCGGCGGCTGCTCTCGATTCTCGACGAGGGCAAGTTGAGGCGGGTGTTGTCGAAACTGTTGGACGAGAAGGAATTTCTTAGTTCCTATGGCATTCGTTCTCTTTCCAAATACCATCTTGACCAGCCGTATACCTTCAAGGTTCACGGGGAGGAGTATCGCGTGGGTTATCTACCGGCCGAATCGAATACCGGAATGTTCGGGGGTAACTCCAATTGGCGGGGTCCCATATGGATGCCGGTCAACATTCTGATCGTTCGCGCCCTGCTCAATCTATACGCCTATTACGGGAACGAGTTTACAGTCGAATGTCCCACAGGATCGGGGAAGCAGATGAACCTCTTCGAGGTGAGCCGGGAGATTTCAAGACGGCTCGGCGCAATTTTTCAAAAAAATGAACAGGGAGTGCGCCCGGTTTATGGTGGTGCAACTATGTTCCAGTCAGACCCGCATTGGCGCGACCAAATTCTGTTCTACGAGTATTTCCATGGCGATTCGGGTGCCGGCCTCGGCGCCAGTCATCAGACCGGCTGGACCGGCATCGTTGGCCGACTTATTCAGCTCTACGGAGAGATCGATGCTAACGCGCTGCTCGAAGGAGGGCGAACCGCAGTGACCGCTCAGGTGTTGAAGCGGGCTCTTGGAAAGCAAAAGCCCGATGGAACGTCGTGACGTACTGTCTGGACCGAAAGGGAGACGACCACGATTCTGAGCTGGCCCCGACGTCCGATCATCTATGAGATCAACACCTTGGTGTGGCTCCAGGAGCTGAGCCGGCGAGCGCGGACACGCGTCACGTTGGGGACCGTCCCGACGCAGGAATGGGATGTGTTCGCTTCGTATGGGTTCGACGCGGTCTGGCTCATGGGCGTGTGGGAACGGAGTCCTGCCGGCATCCGTATCACGAACGGGAACCCAGGACTTCAGTCCGGGTTCGGACGAGTGCTATCCGACTATCAACGGGAGGATAACGTCGGGTCAGCGTACTGTGTCCGTCGCTACGTGGTAGACGATCAACTTGGCGGACCCAACGGGTTGGCGACAGCCAGAAAAAAATTGGCCGATCATGGCATGCGATTAATCCTGGATTTTGTGCCGAACCACGTCGCGCCCGACCATCCGTGGATCATGGACCATCCGCAATATTTCATTCAGGGCACGGCCGCCGACATGGCGAGCAAGCCGGGTGAATTCTTTAAGGCGGGCAGCACTATTTTTGCGCATGGCCGGGATCCCTATTTCCCTCCTTGGCCGGATGTGGCCCAACTCAACGCGTTCAGTCCTGCGCTCCGCCAGGCTGCCACCCAAACAGTGCTTGCTATTGCCGAGCAGTGCGACGGGATGCGATGCGATATGGCCATGCTCATGATGAATCCTATCGTCGAGCGGACGTGGGGATCCCGCGCGGGTCAGAAACCAGGGCGGGAATTTTGGATCGAGCTCATCGGAGCCGTACGCCAGCGATATCCGGGGGTCCTGTTCATTGCAGAAGCCTATTGGGATCTCGAGTGGGAACTTCAGCAACAGGGGTTCAACTACTGTTACGACAAGCGGCTGTACGATCGGCTGGAGCATGGCCCCGCGGAGCAGGTGCGACTCCATCTGTGCGCCGATCAGGCGTATCAGGAAAAACTGGTCCGATTCATCGAGAACCACGACGAGCCGCGCGCTGCCGCAACGTTCGGGTACCAGAAAGCGCGGGCCGTCGCCGTGACGTTCGCCACAGCCCCAGGCGCCAAAATGTTTCATGAAGGGCAATTCGAGGGGTACCGCGTGAGGCTTCCGGTGTTTCTTCGCCGCCGCCCCGAGGAGGTCCCGGACCGCGACTTGCGGGTGTTTTACAAAACCCTTCTTCAGACAATTCGCAGCGCCGACTTCAGAGATGGAGAGTGGACGCTATGCGAACGGATCGGTTTACCGGATAACGGCAGCTATCTGAACATGGTTGCGTGGTGTTGGGAGAAGGCCGCTGATCGCCACCTCATCGTCGTGAATCTTTCCGACGTCCGTTCTCAGGCCCGGCTCAAATTGCCGTGGGCCGATCTCGCAGGCCGCTCATGGCGTTTGACCGATCCTCTGCAACAGATGGTCTTTGACCGAGCCGGCGACGAGTTGAGGGAAGCGGGTCTGTACGTGGACCTGAAGCCGTGGGGCTATCACTTTCTCAGCGTTGAAAGACATTGATGCGGGATAGCAAGCGTTGTCGAGATCAGGGGCAAGAGGTTCTTCGATGTCATTGACGGAGATTATCGGTTTCGTGGCCGGCTTCGGAACCACCTTTGCCGCCGTACCAGACCTGCTCAAGATGTTTAAGCGACATTCCAGTCAAGGCATGAACCCGACCATGGCCGCGATCATGGGGACATTTCAGATTGTCTGGGTCTATTACGGTTTCTTGATCGACTCCAGGCCGGTCATTGCATGGAATGTGGTAGCCGTGGGGATCAACTTTCTCACGGTCGGCGCCTATTTCTACTTTGCCAGTCATGAAAAGAAACGGGATTGATAGGCAGCCCCATTTCTTTGCCCTGGGGATGAATAACGAGTGCCGTGAGTCTGTTCTGTAACTGAAGGAAAGGAGAAACAGGATCGATGCAGCGAGAGTTCACATCACCACATCACATATAAAGGAGACCCCAAGATGAAATCGTTCACACCATTCTTATTAGCCGGAGCCCTCTTATTCGCCATGCCGGTGTTTGCCCAGGACGCGGCAAGCTCCAGTGCCAACACCAACACGGAGATTCTGATTCAGAAGATCAAAGCAGACAAAAAATTGCTGGTGGCCAGCAATATGGAACTGACCGATGCCGAGGGCAAAAAATTCTGGCCGTTGTATGACGCGTACCAGAAAGAGCTGGGGAAGCTGAACCTTCGTCTCGGCAAAGTGATTCAAGAGTATGCCGATGCCTACAACAAGGGATCGGTCCCGAACGACACGGCTAAAAAGCTGCTCAAAGAATCGCTGGCGATCGATGAGGCCGAGCTCAAGCTGAGAAAAACTTCCGCGGACAAGATCGGGAAGGTGCTCTCGGCGACGAAAACCGCGCGCTACATCCAGATCGAAAATAAGATTCGAACTGTTCTGAGGATGGAACTCGCGGAAAATATCCCGCTTGTCTATTAGATATCACGTCAAGTGCCATTGATCGCATCGCCCCTCAATCTTGAGGGGCGATGTGTGTCTCAAGCGCAGGAGGCGCGTATGAATGTAAAGGGAACGCAACACCGACGCCCGTGTTTCTTGATTGCTCTTGCGGTGGTCCTGCTGGCCGGAATGGTCCTTTCCGATCCAGCGCTTGCCGCAAAAGACAAACCCAACGTTCTCGTCATCTGGGGTGATGATATCGGCATCAGTAACATCAGTGCCTATAGCGATGGCCTGATGGGCTACGAAACGCCCAATATCGACCGTATAGCGAAGGAGGGTATCCGGTTCCTCCACTACTACGGCGAGCAGTCATGCACCGCCGGCCGCGCGGCGTTTCTCACCGGCCAGCACGGCATTCGCACCGGGCTGACCAAGGTGGGTTTTCCTGGTGCGCCCATGGGCATCAGCCAACTCGATCCCACCATCGGCGGCTTGCTGAGAAACCTCGGCTACGCCACGGGCCAGTTCGGAAAGAACCATGTCGGCGACCGTAATGAGAGCCTGCCGACCGTCAACGGGTTCGATGAGTTTTATGGCAACCTGTATCACCTCAATGCTGAGGAGGAGCCTGAACTACCCGACTATCCGAAGGACCCAGCCTACCTCAAGAAGTTCGGGCCGCGCGGCGTGCTCAAGACTAAGGCCACCGACAAGGACGATCCCACCGTCGATCCGCGATTCGGCAAGATCGGCAAGCAGACCATCGATGACACCGGCGCGCTCACGAAGAAGCGGATGGAGATCATCGACGATGAGACCTCCGCTGCGGCCATCGACTACATGAAGCGGCAGCACGCCGCAAGCAAGCCATTTTTTGTCTGGTGGAACGGCACGCGCATGCACCTGCGGACCCACGTCCGTTCCGAGCACCGCGGCAAGTACAAGCATGGCGACAGCGAGTACATCGACGGCATGATCGAGCACGACGAGACCGTCGGATCGTTGCTCAAGGCGCTGGATGACATGGGCATCGCCAACGACACGATCGTTGTCTACAGCAGCGACAATGGCCCACACATGAATACGTGGCCGGACGGCGCAATGACGCACTTCCGCTCCGAGAAGAACACCAACTGGGAGGGCGCCTTCCGCGTACCATGCTTGGTTCGCTGGCCCGGCGTGATCAAGCCCGGCACGTTCACCAACGAGCTAATGAGCCACAACGACTGGATTCCCACCTTGGCCGCGATCGCGGGCGAGCCGGATATCGTCGGCAAGCTCGAGAAGGGCTATGCAACCACGGGCCCGCAGGGGCGTCAGTATAAGGTCCACCTCGACGGGTTTGACCAGTCCGCGTTCCTACGCAACGTGAGCGGCACCGCGGCGAACAACAATGGGGCGAAGAGCGCCCGCGACAAGTTCTTCTACTCCGACGACGACGGCCTGCTCGTGGGTGTGCGGCAGGGTGACTACAAGTACGTCTTTGCGGAGCAGCGTCTGCAGGGCACGATGGGTGTCTGGGCCGAGCCCTTTACTAAGCTCCGCCTGCAGAAGACCTTCAACCTGTTCCAAGATCCCTACGAGAGGGCGGACATCACCTCCAACACCTACTGGGATTGGATTATCAATCACGTTGGAGCGGTCTACGGGATGATGGATGAGGTCTTCAAGTTCGCGGCGACGTTCAAGGAATTCCCGCCGCGTTCGTTCCCGCCGAGTTTCAACCCGGCGACAGTCTTGGAACAGACACTCGATGACATCCGCGATGAGCAAAAGAGAGTCAAACAGAAGTCCAAGTAAGCGAGGGGTCACAAGGTAGCTGAATGGGAGAAGCCATCATGAAGACACCAACCATGCTGATATCGCTGAGCATGGCGCTGGGCCGTATCTTCAACATATCCGCTTATGCGGCGGATATGAAACCGAACATCTTGTTGAATTTAATGTCAACACCGATATTGCATCGGGCCCACCGGTTGCTGGATGTTATTGGGATCCTTGGTACGGCTACATATGCGGTATTGGCCAACCGACCAAAGCTGATACATTCCTCAGTTTTGGTGTGGGAGGGGGAGTGCGATGGGACATCAACAGGGTTGTGCTTGTCCGCGGCGGTATCCGGCAGCAATATGTTGATCTTCCCAACACAGGGATTCCAGGTTTTACAACATTCAAACTAGATGTTGGCTTCAAGTTCTGAGTTGCCACACTTTTGGCGAGTTCGAACATGAATACATCTCTTAGATCTGTTTACGGGATAGCCATGAACAGTGTGGTGACAAGGCTTCGACGTGTCACTGTTCACTCCTACACTCGTATTGCAATCGCGCTGCTTTGTTCGTACCTCGCGGCCTGCACGCATTCCGGTCCGGCGGCCCCTGTACACGAACCAGATGCCAAGCCTTTGCAGCGGGTTAAAGTCTTGACCTACAACACGCTGCATGGACTTGAGCCGAGTGGATTGACTGTCAAAGCCAGCGAATCGAAAGAAGCACGCCAGGCGCGGCTCGATCTGCAATTTCATCAACTCTCGGTAGTCCAACCGGATCTGCTGCTCCTTCAAGAAGTCAATCCGTTACCGGAAATGGCCGAGGCGTACGTCACGGGACTGAAGGACTCCGGCTTGCAGTATGCCGAGGTTCATCAAGTCGATGCCTGCGGCGTTCGTCTCGCCCCAGGGCTCGCAGTGGTTCCGGGCTTGAACAACGGCTTGGCCGTTCTTGCCAAGACCCCTCTGCGGATTCGGAAAGTGAAAGGGCTCAAACTGAGCGGGGGATTTGGAGGCTGCACTGATTATGCGGGGTTTCAGACCGGTGAGCTTCGATACGCCCTGATCGCTGAAATTGAAAACCCTGGCACGGGTAGAAAACTTCTGGCGGTGAGTCTCCATTTGCACTCCGGTATCGAGCGGAATGCCTTTTTTGTTCAGAAAATCAACGAAGCTGTGGATCAGGGAAAGGTACAGCGTGAAGACTTCGAAGCCATTGTTGCCGCCTTGGAGCAGGATCAAGAAAGACGGCTCAATGAGATCCGCGTGCTCGTCAAGGAAGTACAGAAACTGCAAGCAGAAGGGACATATCTCGGAGCCATCGTCGGAGGAGACTTTAATTTTGAACCCGACGACCCTGAGTACCGCGAGCTCGAACATGCGGGCCTCAGAGACACATACACGATCGCCCACTCCGAAACCGACGTCTACAGTCTTGATCCGCAACGAAACCTGATTGCCGCAGAAGGTATACGAGATGTTCCCTCCGCACTTCGCGAGGCCATGAAGCGTCTCCCTGTAAACCAGCAGCAGAAGTTACTTGAGGGGTACCAGAAGGGTATCAGTCAAGCGAGGCGTGTGGATTTTCTATTTCTCATGAAAAAAGAGTCGGACAGTCTGAGAGGGTGCATGAGACAGGAACTATTCGGACAGCCCACGGCTGTGTCAATCGAGCCAGGATCGGATCACTTTGGCGTGCTTGTCACGTACATCGCTGATTCGTCTCAATGTTGATCTGAAGGTCTGCCTCAAGAATGGAGACACCATGGAGTGGTTGAGAACGCTCGTAATCTGTTGGGTAACGATCCTGGTGCTCACGTTGACGCATGGTGTTGTCGCGGCAGCGGAGGATCCGCTTCCATCATGGAACGACGGAGCGGTGAAGCAAAGCGTTCTGGCCTTCATCGAGAAAGTGGCGAAGGAAGGTGGTTCTGAGTTCGTCCCGCAGGCCGAGCGTATCGCCGTGTTCGACAACGACGGCACGTTGTGGGCGGAGCAACCGATCTACTTTCAAGTTCAGTTTGCGTTAGACCGTGTGAAAGCGCTCGCGCCGAAGCACCCCGAATGGAAAAACAAGCAGCCGTTCAAGGCGGTGCTCGAGGGCGATAAGAAGGCCTTCGCCGCAGGCGGTATGAACGCGATCCTCGAGGTGATGGCTGTGTCGCACACGGGCATGACGACGGAGGAGTTCGAAGGGATCGTCAAGGATTGGCTTGCGTCGGCGAGGCACCCAGGATTTCAGCGACCTTACAATGAGGTCGTCTATCAGCCGATGCTGGAACTGCTCGCCTATCTCCGCGCGAACGGGTTCAAGACGTTCATTGTCTCCGGTGGCGGTGTGGAATTCATGCGTGCCTGGGTCGAGAAGGTCTACGGCATTCCGCCCGAGCAGGTCGTCGGGAGCATGGGCAAGCAGAAGTTCGAATGGCGCGACGGGAAGCCCGTGATTGTGAAATTGCCCGCGGTTGACTTCGTGGACGACAAAGAAGGCAAGCCCATCGGTATTCAGAAATTCATCGGCCGACGGCCGATCTTCACGTTTGGCAATTCCGATGGCGACCAGCACATGCTACAGTGGACCGCTGCCGGAGGCGGCGCCCGATTCATGGGGCTGGTCCATCACACCGATGCTGAGCGTGAGTGGGCGTACGACCGCACGTCGCATATCGGGACATTGGATAAGGCGCTGGACGAGGCGAATGCAAAAGGATGGACTGTGGTGGATATGAAGCACGACTGGAAACGTGTCTTTCCGTTTGAGTCAAATTCGACGGGCTCTCACATGGTGGAACCTGCAAAATGAGACAGGAAATTACGAGATTCTCGGCAGGTGCTGTGTTACTTATGATGGCCATCTTTGTCACGGGCTGTGCCAGTTCGCTGTATGGATGGCAAGTCCGAACCAGTTCGATGCCGATGCCGCCGTCGTTTCAGCCCGCCTTTCTCGAGCAGCACACCGTTGCCCTGTTTGGGGCGATCGCGCCTCCAGCTCTCCGCGGTAGTGAGGTCGCATTGTCGTACGCACTCAACCAGATTCTTCAGAAGGTTTCGCCAACCTGGAAAGTAATGTCCCCGCAGGAATTGACCAAGCGGATCAATCGGCAAGGATTGGCCGGAGAGTATACGAAAATGAGGGCGGATTTCGAAATCAGTCACATCCTCGACGGCGGTATGCTGCGAAAAATCGCGTCTGCGCTCGGTGTACGCTACGTGTTTCAGCCCCACCTCGCGGCCTTCTCGCAAACGATGACTGATCGCTGGAAATTCCCTCCAATTGATCTGCGCATGATGCAGACTCGGTCGAGTAACATGCGGATCTCGCTCCAGCTGTGGGACACGGAAACGGGGGAGATCGTGTGGGCTTCCATCGGTGAAACGACCATGCAGAATGAGGCCGTCTCGCAAGACCCGGTGTACTTTGAGGATATTTCCCGAGCCACATTGGGCAGTATGGTCGAGGATTTCAAGAATCGAAAAACGGCCTCCACCTACACACCGGTGAATAAATTTCTTAATGACTTAATCGAGGAGTCCGTGCCGCCCGAGAAGCCTGATCAACAAAGTGTCAAAGAGCCTGCCAAAATTATTGAGCCGGATAAGAAAGCGGAGTGAACTGAAGCGTGAATGGTCAAGAGGGCGTCATAGAGAAGGAATGACGACCATGCGAAAAGCGCAAAGCCTGCTGCGTATACTCGTGCCGCTGATAGTGGTGTGCTTAACAGCTTGCGCGACTGTGCCGCCCGATATTGAACCTCTGAAGTTCAGCGTCGCGAATATCGTACCAAAGGATGTTGCCGTCTTTGGGCAACGGTTTGATGTGCAGCTCCGTATCCAGAATCCGAATGACCAGGAATTGGGAATCAACGGCCTGCGATGCGATATCGAGTTCAACGATAAGGAATTCGGCAGCGGGATGTCCGGTCAGCAAGTCACGATCCCTCGATTCGGGTCCGAGGTCGTGAATGTCGAGGTCATCACCGG
>Ga0134127_10004570_pt1 | contig 9999 bp, 11 predicted proteins | sample KB31753_FD_96459 | JGI IMG/M metagenome (GOLD analysis project Ga0134127, IMG submission 96459) | Terrestrial soil microbial communities with excess Nitrogen fertilizer from Kellogg Biological Station, Michigan, USA - KB3-175-3 | ecosystem: Environmental > Terrestrial > Soil > Unclassified ...
CCTGCTCGACGGCGATCGCATCCTGCAGACGATGCGCCTCCTGCACGTCGTGCGGGTTGCGCGGATCGACGAGCGTCCGTACTTCGGCCATCGCGTATCGCGTGCCGATCTGCGCGCGGCTCAGCACATGGCGTCCCGCGCCATGCACCACGGCCGGCGCGAATTGATCCTGATCGATGACCAGCATCGACATGAATCGCGCGCCGCTGTCCGGGAGCGTGATCGTCACCGGCCCCGCATCCAGATCGAACACCGCTGACGAATACAGGGTGTCACGATTCGGCCTCACGACTGTCTGCCACTCAATCGGCATGACCTCGCGACTATGGTAGAAGCGGCCGATGCCGCCTGCCAGCCTAACCGCCCAGCGGAAGTACATGTCCGTCTCGGCGCGGTTGAAGTTATCGGGCGTGACGATCGTGTCGTGCGAGGTGCGCGGCAAATTGTCCATCGGTCCTCCAGGCAGGCGAGTCGGCGGCGCACGGACGCAACCCACGTGCCGAGGCTCGACAGTGCTGCGTATAGAGGTTCTGCGCTGGTGCTCACGACCTTTCGTGAACGCCCGCGACATTTGGGTGATCGGCCGCCGGCAGAGACCCGCCCTTCGAGGGCGTCAGAGAAAGCCGGCTGCGATACAGATCTGGAGCCGGTAGCGGTACAGATCTTGAGCGCGTCTACACGGAACGAAGACCTCACTCTGAAGAGGGACGCTGTGTCTGCCGCAAAACACTCAGATCGAAAAACACCGGAATCGACGCATCCCGAACCTGGTTTTCGCGGTGCGCCATTTCTCGAGGCAGGCAGCATCGGCGCAGCGCCGGTATTGACGGAACGCCAGCGCCAGCAGCTGCTGGAGATCGCGACGCGCGTTCGGGTCCCGGCGCGATCGGTCGTGTACCGTGAGCAGACCGCCGCGACGTGGATCTTCATCGCCACCGAAGGCGTCTTGAAAACCTTTAAGGACCTGCGAAGCGGGCGGCGCTGGGTGACGGCGTTTCTGTTTCCGAAGGACGTCTTCGGTCTGGCGAAGAATGGCTTGTACGTCCGTACTGCCCAGGCCATCACCGCCGCGACGTTGTATCGGATTGAGTCTCAGGTGCTGATCACACTATTGCGACGCGACGCCGAGCTCCAGTTTCAGTTTCTCAGCAAGGTGACGCACGAACTTCGCGAGGCGCAGCGCCAGACCATCGTTGTTGGCCGCCGTGACGCCGTCGGGCGATTGGCGATGTTCATCCAGCAGCTCGAATGCACCTGCTGCGACCGTCACAATGCTCGCGACATCGAACTGCCAATGAGCCGCTCGGACATCGCCAGCTACCTCGGTCTGTCGCTCGAATCCGTCAGTCGCGCCACGGCCAAACTGCAACGCCGCGGTATCGTGAGCTTTCCCAATCGCCATCTCGCACGCATCCTCGATCGTGCGCAGTTCGACCGGCTGTCGAAGGCTATCTAGGCTTCATCGCGAAGACGACGGTTGATCCGGGTCAATGTACCCGTGTGCAGTCCTCGCCTAGCATGGGGTGTTGCCGACCCGTGCGTCCGGGCCCGTCCGGAGACACAGTCGCGCAGCAGCGTTGCGCGTTTTCTCGTGAGCACACTCGTCACCATTCGGCTGGGCAATGACCTCCGGACCCTCCTTCGGCTGATGTCGATGTCTGTGCAATCCCTCCGCGAGCGATCGACCACCGACGCGGCAACTGAGCGCGACTTCGTCGAACTCGATGGCGCCATCGACAGCGCCTTCCAGATCGCGCGCGAACTGATAGCCATGGGCGAACCACCGAGTGGCCAGACCGTGGTGACCGACGTGAACGAGCTGATCCTCCAGCTCGGAGGTGTGCTCGCCCGAATGCTCGGAAGCCAGATTCGCATGAGCCTGCGGCCCGACGCGATTGACGGGATGATCGAGGCCGAAACGGTGCAGTTGGAGTGGGTGCTGCTCAACCTGGCCGCCAACAGCCGTGATGCGATGCCCGATGGCGGCCTGTTCGAGATCCGGACGGCAACCCTGACACGCCGCTCCGACGGCGTCTCCTACATCCGTGTCACCGTCACCGATACCGGGCCCGGCATGCCCGAGGACGTACGCGACCGCGCCGTCGAGCCGTTTGTCAGCACGCGGGAAGGCCGTGTCGGGTTCGGCTTGACGAGCGTTGCACTGATTGTTCGGCGCTTTGGCGGGTGGGTTGACGTCGAGAGTGACAGGACCGGGACCAACATTCACCTGCATTTTCCGGCACTCAGCGCATCGAAACGCTGAGGTCCCAAGCCACCTCAGAAGATCTACGTAGATCCATCGGCCTATTGCCCCACTAGCTCTGACTAGCTACGGTTACAGCCTCCCCACAAGGTTTGCTCGCCACGTGCGCGACGCGAAGTGGTGGGCCTTGGTTTAGCCGTAGCGAGCATCGGAGGGAAGGGCCATGGGAGTCTCGGTGTTTCCTGGACGTGAGAATCTCGTCCCGAACGTCGAACGGGTAGCTCGGGACGCGTGCTCTCGACTAGCCCAAGCCACACGAGAATCGATAAACGACCGCCTGCGCGATGTGCTGTCGCGCATGGTTGAAGAGCTGGTGCTCGAGGGCGGTCTGTTCTTCGTACCGTTCGAACCGCAGATCGCGAATATCGCGATCGGCAGCCTGCCGGCCTCGGGCCGGGCCATCGCTGAGTGCCTGGCAGCTGGGCGTCTGAAGAGCATTCCGGGCGCCCCTGAGGTGCTGGTGGTCTCCGACCCACCGCATCAGGGCCGCGGAACCGCTCTCCCGTCGGACGATCACCTGCATTTGTGGGCGCTCGGCCTTCGTACGCTCATTCTGGTCCCGCTCCATCGGCAGGATTTCAGCCGCGGAGCGATCGCGTTGTATTCGCAACGCTCGCAACCCCAACTGGGGGAGGCGCTGGCACCGCTGGCCGCCGTTGCTGAGGCGGTGCGCACCTCGATCGAGGCTGTGCACGGCTCGCGCAATGGAGACGCAGCAGGTCCTGATGCGCCCGAAGCCACCACACGACGCGGGTCTGCCGCTGCTGACGATGCGGATCACCCAGGCGCGCCGGAAGACACGCTGATCGGCGAAAGCGCAGCCTGGCGCTATGTCGTGTTTCGTCTCGAGCAGGTTGCCGCGACGACGGCGAGCGTTCTGCTGCTCGGTGAAACGGGTACCGGCAAAGAGCTGGTCGCGCGTGCGATTCATCGTCGCAGCACGCGGACGAACGCGAAGTTCGTCGCGCTCAACTGCGCCGCCCTCCCCCCGACGCTGGTGGAAAGCGAGCTGTTCGGTCGAGAGCGTGGCGCCTTCACGGGTGCGCATTCGAGTCAGGTCGGTCGATTCGAACACGCGCATCGCGGGACGCTGTTTCTCGACGAGGTCGGCGACCTGCCGAGCGAGTTGCAGCCAAAGCTCCTGCGTGTGCTTCAGGAAGGACAACTGGAGCGTCTGGGCAGCGCCCGCACCGTCGATGTCGACGTGCGCGTCGTCGCCGCGACGAACCGCGACCTGGCCGAGGAAGTACGGCAGAACCGTTTTCGTGATGACCTGTACTACCGGCTGAACGTGTTTCCGATCACGCTGCCGTCACTGCGCGAGCGGCGTGAGGACATCCCGCTGCTGGCGCAGCATCTGGCCAATCGCTTTGCGCGTACGATGCACAAACCGATCAAGCCGCTCTCCGATACCGTTTCGCGGGCCTTGCAGCAATACGACTGGCCGGGCAATGTCCGCGAGCTTGAAAACGTCGTGCATCGGGCCATCATCCTCTCCGCTGACGGCGTGATTTCTCTGAGTGACATCGCGCTTTCGGCGGTTCGGGTCACGGCATCGGTCGGGACAACGCTCGAAGAGATCGAACGCAATCACATTCAACGAATGCTCAGCACGACGCTGTGGCGGATAGAGGGCCGCCGTGGCGCTGCCGAGCTGCTTGGCATGAAGCCAAGCACGTTGCGCAGCCGGCTGCGAAAGCTCGGAATCCGGCGCGGCGCTTAACCTCTCTCGCACCCTACCCACACCCTCTCCGCATGCCTACCCGCTCGCGCGTTCCGTGCGCGAGCGGTCCCACCTGAGACCGGGTGAGCCCCCAAAAGGCTCACCCGGTACGGCCCGTAATGTGCTGTGTAAATCAGTAGCCCGTGAAGGATTCACACGATCGCTGGTTGTCGGGCGAGATACCGCGGTATGCCGCGGCCAGCGGGTCACACTTCGCGGCTGGGACGCGTCCTGCGATGCACATAGCAACCATGAACTTACGGGTCCGCGATGACAAGCGATCCGAAGCGCTCAGTGCGATCGACGGGTTCATCCGCCGGATGCGATCGTGGCCCGGCTGTCTGACCTGTCGTCTCCTCGCCGATGCCAGCGATGGTGAGATGTTGACCCTGGTATCCGAGTGGGATAGCCGTGAAGGACTGGACGGATTTATCTCGTCGCGCGAGTTTCTCATCCTGCAAGGCATGAGGATGGTCCTTCGCGACGACCCGCAGGTCATCCTTGACGAGATTCTGCTGCGCTCGAGGATGTCTCTCGGAGCAAAGGTCCGCTAGTTAGCAGAACTTCGCATCCTGCGCGCGCATCGCGCGTCGTCCCTCGTTCGTGCCCCCCCACGGTCGTGCCACACAGACTGGTGCCACCCACGTATCGTCGTGGTGTAGATCACCAGCGGAGTGGCATTGCCTCATCCGCGATCACAAAATCGTGCAACAAGATCACCACTTCTGGCGTAAGTTCAGGAGCACGGAGAAAGAGTGCCGTCAGGCACCCACAATGGATCCAGTGCCTCGGACGCTCATCGCGGATGACCATCGGCTCGTCGCCGACGCATTGAACGAGCTGCTTGCCGGCCACTGCGAAATGGTTGGAACTGTGCTCGACGGTTCCAGTCTCCTCTCTGTCGCGCTCGAGCGACGTCCCGATCTGATCATCGCCGACCTCTCGATGCCTGGGCTGAGCGGCGTCGAAGCCGTTGCTCAACTTCGCCGCGCCGGCGTGACGGCAAAGATCATCATCGTCTCGATGTACGGCGATCCGCGAGTGGCCAAACAGGCCATCACGGCTGGAGCGTCGGCGTTCGTGGCCAAGCAGGGCGCGGGTGAAGAGCTGCTGACCGCGATTCGTATCGTGCTGGAAGGTGGTACGTATATCAGCCCGCATATTGCCGAGCGAATGGCGAATGTGGCCGCCACCGAACCGCCTCTCGCCACCTTGACTCCGAGACAGCGCGAGGTCCTGCAGTTCATCGCCCGGGGTCACAGCGCGAGAGAGATCGCCGCGACGCTCAACCTGTCTCCACGCACGGTGGAGACGCACAAGTACGAGATCATGCGGGCGCTGGGACTGCGAAAAACCGCGGATCTGGTCCGGTATGCCGAGTCAGTTGGATTAGTCACGCCCTGATACACGCGGCAAGCTCCTTGCTCTGCCGAATATCGGGTCCATGTCTTCAGCCGATCTCCCGCAGGGCGGCGCGCTCGGCGACCCGCCAATTCACAAGGGCAACGATGCCACTCGGCTTGCGCTGTCGCGAACGATGCTGGCTCACGATAGGACCTTGATGGCGTGGGTCCGCACAAGCACCTCGATGATCTCGTTCGGATTCACGATCTACAAATTCTTCCAGTTCGTGCAAGGAGAGAAGGCGGCCGAACTCTCGAAAAAACTGCTCGACCCTCGCGGTGTCGCGCTGGTCATGATTCTGATTGGTGTCGGCGGCCTGGTGCTCGCGACATTTGATTACCGGCGACAGATCGCCGTGCTGCGTCGCGACTATCAGGCGTACGGTCCTATACACGATTCAATCGCGCTGGCCGTGGCGACGATGGTCGCCGGACTCGGCGTGCTTGGGTTCGTCTTGGTGTTCTTGCACCAGTGACGTCAGCGCTGGCGTGATGGGCTGATCGACGCCGACGGCTTGGGCGCCTGATAGCCGCTGCGGGTTCGTGCCCGCATGTCCGGACGACCGACGACTCTTACCACTACCCGACGATACTTCCCGTCGCGCTGCCCGTTCGTTGAGATGTAGCCGAGCGTGTACTGTTGTGCCAGTTCAGTGGCGATCTTGGTGTAGATCCCGTGCAATTCGCGGACGTTCGAGGTCATGAACGTCACGCCGCCTGTCGCTTCCGCGAACGATCGCATCACAAACAGCGATTGCGAGAACTGGCTCGTCTTGAGATCGGTCAGTTGCCGCGCGTCCAATGGCGACAGCAGCAGAATCGTATAGAGCACGATACCGGACTGGTTCGCGAGGTCCATCACATCGTCGTATTGCACCAGGCTCGATGTGTCCTGGCCATCCGAGAGCACGACGACGGCTTGCTTGCGGATGTCTTGAGCAGCAGCGCCACGCCGGCTGCGAATCATCTCGGTCATCGCCATGTAGAGCCCGTTGTAGAGCGCGGTCGAGCCGCGCGCCGATGTTGCCTTGATGGCGCGGATGGCTCCGTTCATGTCGCTGCCGAGCGGATGAAGGATATTTGCCCTGTCGTTGAACTCTGTCACCGACACGCGATCGGCGGGCTGTGCCGACTCGACGAGTCCAATCGCCGCGTCCTGCGCCACAGTCAGAACCGGCGACATGCTCGAAGACGTGTCGAGAAGAATAGCGACATCCATGGGCAGACGCGACGAGGAGAAGAACGACACGTCCTGCGGCACGCCGTCCTCGAAGATCGCGAAATCGGTTGCCGTCAACCCACCGACGGGTTGATTGTGCTCGTTGGTCAACGTCACGTTGAGCGAGACGAGGTCCACAGCGCCGCGAAATACCGGTGTGTTGTCTTGTTTGCCGGCCGCTTGAGCCTGCAGCACAGGAGTGGCAGCGTAGAGCGCGACCCCGAGACAAATGATCGCTGCAGCACTGATGACCAGGCGCCGTTGCGTGTAAGGCATGGTTGTCCGGCTCGAAGGCTCGCAATCCGAGTACCAGAGCGGCGCACACGATCGTCCGTGCCTGACGATACGGCCATGCGGTGGCTCAGCTGCGACATGTCGGTCCACCGCGCAGCTTCGCGGCGACTCCGCGAGTTGTCGCGGAAACGACTGACTGCGAGTGGCGACTGACACGACGCGTTCGATGGCGGCGCAACTCTTGCGAACCGCGCAGCTCGGGGGCTCCCGATGGCATGCACAGATCACGTGCACTTCGATGCAGACGAGGCGATTGGGAACGTTACGACCGTTCTACCAAAGCAGGCGCCGTTTCCAGGCATGGTGTGGATTCCGGGCGGCACGTTCCGGATGGGGTCGAACAAGCACTACCCGGAAGAGCGGCCTGTGCACCGCGTGTCGGTGGACGGTTTCTGGATCGACCGCTATCCAGTGACCAACGAGCGATTCGAGCGATTCATCGCCGCCACCAGCTACGTGACGTTTGCCGAGCTTCCCCCTGACCCACGCGACTATCCAGGCGCGTTGCCCCACATGCTGTACGCAGGATCACTCGTATTCGTGAAGCCACAGGGACCAGTCGATCGCAGCAATATCGGCAACTGGTGGCAGTTCATGCGTGGCGCGCAGTGGCGTCATCCGCAAGGACCCGGCAGTTCGATCGACGCGAGACACGACCATCCCGTCGTGCACGTCGCGTTCTCTGATGCCGAGGCGTTTGCGAAGTGGGAAGGGAAAGCGCTGCCAACCGAAGCCGAGTGGGAATTTGCCGCGCGTGGCGGACTTGATGGTGTGGACTACGCATGGGGCGACGAATTCCTTCCCAACGATCGGCACATGGCCAACACGTGGCAGGGTGAATTCCCGTGGCGCAATTCCGCGAGCGACGGCTACGAGGGCACGTCGCCTGTCGGTGCCTACGATTCCAACGGCTACGGCCTCTACGACATGATCGGCAACGTCTGGGAATGGACGACGGACTGGTATGAGTCCAAGCATCCAGAAGAGGCGCAGAAGGCCTGCTGCGTCCCGCGCAATCCACGTGGTGGCCGCGAGGACGCGAGCTACGATCCACGCCAGCCCGACGTGCGAATTCCACGCAAGGTGCTGAAAGGCGGGTCGCATCTCTGTGCGCCCAACTACTGCCGCCGCTATCGTCCGGCCGCCCGATTTCCAGAACCGATCGATACGTCCACGTGTCATGTCGGTTTCCGTTGCATCGTTCGGGCAGCGGCGCCCGCGTCATGATCGAGGGCGCGCTGCGGACCGCGGCGGAGGGCGCGTCGCTGGCAATCGGGGGCGTGGCTGTCCTGATCGTGGCGTGGGGATCGATTGAAGCCGCGATCGGATGTATCACTCTCGTCCTTCGGCAGCAAACCGGTCACGGCGCGCGCAAGGTCGTATGGCGGCGATACGGCGTCTGGCTGCTGCTGGGCCTCGAGTTCGAGCTGGCGGCCGACATCATCGAGACGGTCATTTCGCCCGAATGGATGGACATCGCGCAGCTCGGCGCGATCGCGGTCATTCGCACGTTCTTGAACTACTTCCTGGAAAAGGATCTCGAAGCCGCTGTGCGTGAGGGTGAAGCGTCTATGCGCCTGAGCGCGCCGAGAGCCAGCTGACCGCCACATTCGCCCAGGGAACCTCTGAGTAGAACAGCACGAGAAACCACGTGACGACGTACGTCGCGCGGAGCAGGCGCTGGTCGGCGCGACAGAGTGCCACGCCCATCGTCAGGAGCAGCCATCCGAAACCTGCCACCGGGGCGATCGCGTACGTCACACCGCAGAACAGCAACAGGCTGAGATGATGCAGCGGGCTCGCACGCGCACCACGCGGGAAGAGAAATGCGAACGCGACGAACGCTTCGAGTGCCAGCACGCCCCAGGTCGACATCAGCACCAGATATTGGAATGCCGTCGGATCCGGTGGCGGCGTGTGATTGAGCGGTTCAGCGCCTTCGGGGAATGGCGCAAGCTTCTCGCGGTTGTCGGTGAGCTGCGATGCGCTCATTCGGCCGAGCAGCTGCACGGCGTCAGTGAACCGCGCATCGGTCAACCAGGTCACACGAAAAAAGCGGCCGTCGAGATAATCCGGCGACAGCAAGGCCTTCCAGATCACGGCCATCAGGAACGCCGTGCCGACCAGCAGGCGAGCATTGGTCGCGAGCGTGCGCGCCGGGTCGGTCGCGCCAAGCGACAGCGCGAGCGCGAGACACCAGTACGTCAGCAGATAGATGTGATTGTCTGGCAATGGCCAATCCGCGACGATGCGCGCGGTCAAGAGCGCGGTCAGCGCATACCACGTCAGCGAGGACGACAGCGTACGTGGTACGAGGAGGGCCAATCCCGCCGCCGCGAGAATCAGCGGACGCACGCCCCACGGTCCCATGGGCCGCAACAGCAACTCCACCGCCGTCAGCCGCAAGATCAGTTCAATGCCCACATCAGTTCGCCGGTGGCCGCCAATCGATGGGAATGGTCAGGCTGCGAAGACGACGCTCGTTCGCTCGGAGTGGCTGGTCGGAGAATTCGACTTTCCACACCTCGACACGAACGGTGGCTGCCTCGCGCCCATTGCGCAGCTCGCGCGCGCCCGCGGCTTCGCCCAGTCGTGTGAGGAAGCGTTGAGAAGGAAAGAGCTGGGCGCGAACGGCGTCGAATTCGAGCGAGTCGGTGACGTTCAGTTCCTCGGATCGTCCCGGCGCGTCAACGAAGAGTCGAACATAGCGAAAGGCGGCGCCGTCTGTGGTGGCGAACATCCCGAAGCCGCCGCCCTTCCATGGACTGAGATCGGCGACCCTGACGAGTACGACCTGGGTGACCGCTACAGCGAGCAGGAGCGCCGTGGGGATGGCCGTGCGCCAGTGCGCGGCAACGCGTTCGGCGATGCGGCTAGTTCCCATGGATCCGTCACGTCCGTTCGCGAACCGCCGCTACATGCCGTCGAGGCGGCGTGGCCGGCGAGGCGTACACCTGGCCGCGGGGGACGATCGCCGGCTGCTCGGGATCGGCCTCATAGTTCGGCGACATGATCTGCACGCGGTGTTCGTTGAACGCATCCTGAATGTTGGCCAGCAAGTCATTGAGCACGTCGGCGTAGCTCGCGCGGCAATCGA
>Ga0134127_10004572_pt1 | contig 9998 bp, 5 predicted proteins | sample KB31753_FD_96459 | JGI IMG/M metagenome (GOLD analysis project Ga0134127, IMG submission 96459) | Terrestrial soil microbial communities with excess Nitrogen fertilizer from Kellogg Biological Station, Michigan, USA - KB3-175-3 | ecosystem: Environmental > Terrestrial > Soil > Unclassified ...
ATCAACTCACCGCCATCGCCACTGACGACGACGAATCGACGACGACAACCGCCGCCCGCACCATTACGGTCACCGCGCCAAACCAGGCGCCCACTGTGTCGCTGACGGAACCAGCCGACGGCGCGACCTTCACGGTGCCGGCGACCATCACGGTAAACGCGACGGCCAGCGACACCGACGGAACGGTCACGGCCGTCGACTTCTACGCCGGAACGACGCTGATCGGGTCCGATACGAGCAGCCCGTACAGCGTGACCTGGACCAACGTGCCGGCCGGCAGCTATCAACTCACTGCCATCGCCACCGACGACGACGAATCGACGACGACGTCCGCAGCCCGCACCATCACGGTCACCGCGCCAAACCAGGCGTCCACTGTGTCGCTGACGGAACCAGCCAACGGCGCGACCTTCACTGCGCCGGCGACGATCACCGTGACCGCGACCGCGAGCGATACGGACGGGACCGTCGCCAATGTCGAGTTCTTTGCGGGCACGACCTTGATCGGGACGGACACGACCAGCCCCTACAGCATCACCTGGAACAGTGTCCCGGCTGGGAGCTACGCACTGACCGCGGTCGCGCACGACGACAGTGGTGCGACGACGACCTCGAGCGCGCGCACGATAACGGTGACAGCGCCCAATGAGGCGCCGACGGTTTCGATCACGACGCCTGTGAATGGCGCGACGTTTACTGCCCCTGCGACGGTCGCGGTCGCGGCCACGGCGGACGACGCGGACGGCACGATCACGACGGTCGACTTCTACGCCGGGACGACGCTGATCGGGACCGACACGACGAGCCCGTACGGCGCCACCTGGAACAACGTGCCCGCGGGCAATTACCAGCTCACCGCGGTCGCGCAGGACGAGGATGGCTCCGCAATGACGTCCGCGGCAGTGAGCATCACCGTCACGTCCGCTAACCAGGTGCCGACGGTGTCGCTCACTGCGCCGGCCAACGGCGCGACATTCAGCGCGCCCGCGACCATCAGCATCGCCGCGACCGCCAGCGACCCGGACGGGACGATTACGACCGTTGAGTTCTATGCAGACGGGACCACGTTGCTCGGATCCGATACGACGAGCCCGTACGGCATCTCATGGAGCAACGTGCCGGCAGGGAACTACCAGCTGACGGCGGTTGCGCGAGATGACTCGGGCGGCATCACGGTGTCAGCCGCGCGCTCGATCGCCGTCAACGAACCGACGATGCCGGGCCGCGCCCTGTTCACGGCATCCGCCGATCACGAGAGTAATGTCGACTACTACGTCGTCGAGATCTTCCCGCAGGGCGCTGATCCCGAGACGGCGAATGCCGTCGCCGCCCAGAATATCGGCAAGCCGCCGGTGGTCAGCGGAGAATGCGAGGCCGACATTCGCGCCATGATCCAGTCGCTCTCCCCTGGCGGTTATATCGCCACCGTCAGCGCGTTCAGCGGCGAGGCCTCGTCGCGCAGCGCCGCGTCTGCGCCATTCACGCGATGACGGACACAGGGCCGTGTTCTGGACGTGAACCTCACCATTACAACCTCGTTGATCGCATCAGACTACTGAAATCGCCCCACGAGCTGCCCGGCCGGTCAGTCCCCGATTGCATCGACCTGCGTGCTGGCACGTATCTTGAGGTCTCGCAACAGCAGCCGTTATGGCCTTCCTCGTTTTCATCGCTGTTGTACTTGTGATCGCGTACCGCGGCATGACGCCCGACGAGCGCATCCGATCCGGTCAATCGGGGTCGCACGTGCTGCGGCGTCTGAGGCAGGCGATCACGCTGCGGCATCGGGACCTCGACGCGTTTCACGATTCTCTGGACGCACGAACGCGTCTGGTGCCGGTGACGCCGATCCTGATTGCCGCGAACCTCACCCTCTTCGTCGTGATGCTGTTCACGTCTCAGTCGCTCAGCGATCCGACCACCCTCGTCGCGTGGGGGGGCAACTTCGGCCCGCGCACCGCAAACGGCGAGTGGTGGCGACTCGTCACGGCGCTGTTCGTCCATGCGGGCTGGCTGCACCTGCTCTCGAATCTTGTCGGCCTGATGCAGCTGGGCCTCGTTCTGGAGCGCCTTGTAGGACCGCTGGCCTTCGCGTCCGTGTACCTTGGTGCCGGGGTTCTCTCCGGCGTCGCACAGCTCGCCGCATCACCCGTGACCGTGAGCATCGGCGCCGCGGGTGCCATCTTCGGAACCTACGGCCTGCTGCTCGCGTCGTGGATGGGGGGACTCTTCCGACGGGTGCCCGCGACCATTCCCGGCGCAGTGGCAAAAAGGCTCGCGCCGGCGGCTGCGGTGTTTGTCCTCTACAATCTGGCGACCGACACCATGACGAGCGCGGCGGCACTCGGCGGAGTGATCGCCGGTTTCGCGGGTGGCCTGGTCGTCGCCCGGCCTGTCAACGATCGGAAAGCCTCCCTGCGTGAAATCGCGGCGGCGACTGCCGCCGTCGTCGCGATCGCCGTGCTGGTGGCGGCTCCTCTCCGAGGAATGGCCGATGTCACACCCGAACTCCAACGCGTCGTCACGCTCGAGGAGCGCACGACGACCACCTTTCGCGCAGCCGTCGAACGGTTTAAAAACGGAACGATCACTGCCGATACCCTGGCGGAGGTGATCGATAGCGCAATCCTGCCCGAATTAATGGCCGCCCGCGCGCGTGTCGAGTCGCTCGGCAGGGTCCCTTCGGAACAGCAGACGCTGGTCGCTACCTGCAAAGAGTATCTGCGACTGCGGGACGAGAGCTGGCGGGTCCGTTCCGGGGCTCTTCGCGGTGCGAGCATGCCGCTGCTACGTGAGGCCGACGCGATCGAGAGCGCCTCACTGGAGATGCTTCGCCAGATTGCGGCCGACGTTCCTCAGGGCTGAGACGAAAGGCGCCAGATATATCCGCGCGGTCAATGAGTCATCGCGTAGATCATGATGTCGATGCCGACCGAGTACGCGTTAGGCGAGAAGAGGTAGAAGTACTCAGGATCAGCCGCTTCGCGCTCCCAGCCGTCTGGAATGTCGGAGTTGTGGATCATCAGGACCATCAGCCGGCCGTGGTCGTCGGCAATCCCGCGCGTGTGGACGACGTCGCTGTCGAACCCCCGCTCAGAGGTGCTGCCGCCGGTGCGCCGCCAGGACTGGATCGACGGCATCTGCGGGACGCGGTCGACCTCGAACTGCGTGCGCCAGACGGGATGGTCGTTCGGGATGTCGACGATCGGGTAGCGCTCACGTGGAAGCACGCGCCCGATCTCCTCTTCCCACTGCCTCCCTGCGCGCGCGCCCCAGTAGTCGGACGCGAACAGGAAGCCGCCTTTCAGCAGGTACTCGCGCAGCTGGATGACCTCCTGGTCGTTGAAGTGCGCCCCGCCGCCGTCCTCGACGAGCACGAACGGGCACTGGAAGAGCGCCTGGTCGGTCGCCCGCACGACGACGTGGTCGGGGATGCCGTCCTCCGAGGCGTCGGTCATGCTCACGCGCGTCTTGGTCAGCTCGGCGAGGCGGACGCTGAAGTTGATGTCCGCCCCCGGATAGTCGGTGTCCCAGCCGCGCTTCTCGCGCCGGTTGCTCGTGAACATCAGGCGGCAGAAGTTGAAACCCTTGCCGAAGGTCGTTGCCGTCGGAAATCTCGGCGGTCCCGTATAGCCGTAGCCGCCGTTCCAGACCAGCCCCTGCGCCTGCATGATCGCAGCGCTTAGCGCGAGCGCAATCGCAAGGCTCGCAACCGCCCACAGTCCACGGTTGCCGGCGGACGTCATGCCGCTATCATAGCCCCGGCCGATAACTGTGGAGGTTGCGATGAGAACGTTCCTGCTGACCGTGTGTGTCGTGCTGGCGGCCCCGTTGTCTGCCCAACAGAACGTGCCTGCTCTTCAGTTCGAGTCCGCCCCGGACTTCTTCAAACTTCCACCCGATCTGAACTTTGGCGAGGTGTCCGGCGTGGCGGTCGACTCGAAGGGCAATGTCTATGTCTTCTCCCGCTCCAACAGCGCCTATGGACCCGCCTACGCGCCCACGGCGGCGCAGTTGCTGGAGTTCGACCGGAACGGCAAGTTCGTCCGGGAGATCGGCAAGGGCAACTACGCGTGGTCGTTCGCGCACACGGTGCGCATCGATCGCGACGACAACGTCTGGGCAGTCGACAAGGGCTCCGACATGGTCGTCAAGTTCAACCAGGCGGGGCGGATCACGATGGTCTTCGGCCGGCGCAAGGAGTCGGCAGACGACGAGACCGGGCCGTGGGAGCACCCGGAACCACCGCTGCCGCACGTGGACGGGTTGTTCCGCCAGCCGACCGACGTCGCGTGGGACTCACGCGGCAACATCTACATCAGCGACGGCTACGTCAACTCGCGCGTGGCGAAGTACGACAGAAACGGCGACTGGGTGAAGTCGTGGGGAGCGCCCGGGACGGGACCCGGGCAATTCCGCCTGCCGCACGCGATCGCGATCGATCGGAACGACAACGTCTACGTCGGCGATCGCTCGAATCGCCGGATCCAGGTGTTCGACGTCGACGGAAAGTTCCTGCGGATGTTCACGATCGACGTGCCGCCGCCGCCCGGCACGCGGCCCGTCAACGGCAACACGCCGACCGGCCAGGCGCTCGCCAATTCGATTGGCGCGCCCAACTCGATCTGCATTACGCCCGGCCCGAACCAGGTGATGTTCGTGGGCGAGAGCACGTTTCCGGGACGGCTCTTCAAGGTGTCGCTCGAGGGCAAGGTGCTCGGCGTCATCGGGGGATCCGGCCGTCAGCTCAAACAGTTTTCCGGAGTCCACGCGCTCGCGTGTCCATCGGAGCACGAGGTCTACACGGCGGAGACGTCCAACTGGCGGGTGCAAAAGCTTACGATTCAGTAGCATCATGCCCTGCCGGCCAAGGCTGTGGTTGTGCTTCGCGCTCGCGGCGTGGGCCGTGCCATGGAACGGGTCCGCGCAGACCGCCACGCTCGCCGAACCGCCGGCCTCGTTGAGCGCCCACCGCGTCCGGGCGCCCCTCCTGATTGATGGCCGGTTGGATGAGCCTTCGTGGCAGTCCGCCGACGCTGCGGGAGACTTCCGGCAATTCGAGCCTGACGAAGGCGAGCCGGCCACGGAGCGGACCGAGGTGCGCGTGCTGTACGACAACACCTCGCTCTATGTCGGTGTCCGGCTCTACGACAGCGAGCCTGCCCGGATCGTGACGCGCATGTCGCGGCGGGATGACAACCCGGATGCGGACAGGTTCACGTTCTATGTCGATGCGCTCCACGACCGGCTGACCGGCGCGGCGTTCGAGGTGAGCGCCGCCGGCGCGCAGCGCGACGCCATCATCTCCAACGACACCAATCGCGACAACTCCTGGGACGCTGTATGGGAGTCCGCCGTATCAATCGACGAGCAGGGCTGGATCGCCGAGCTGCGCATCCCGCTGTCGCAGCTGCGATTCCTGAAATCGGAGCGCCAGACGTGGGGCTTCAACGTCGAGCGCTTCATTTACCGGAAGAACGAGCGCGTCTGGCTCGAGCTGGTGCCGAAGGACGAGAGCGGCCTGGCGTCGCGGATGGCGAATCTGACGGACATCGACGGCATCGAGCCTCGCAGGGCCCTCGAGGTCACGCCCTACACCGTACTGCGCAGCGAATACATCGAACCGCCGGTCCCGGGGAATCCCTTCAACGACGGCTCACGCTACTTCGCTGCCACGGGCGTCGACCTGAAGTACGCGCTGCGCTCGAACATGATTCTGAATGCGACGGTGAATCCGGACTTCGGCCAGGTCGAGATCGATCCCGCCGTCGTCAACCTCGGCGCCTTCGAAACGTTTTATCCCGAGAAGAGACCATTCTTTATCGAAGGGAACCAGATCTTCTCGAACTTCGGCAACCTCGGCGCGAACAACATGTTCGGCTTCAATCGCTCAGAACCGATGGTGATCCACACCCGGCGGATTGGCCGACTCCCCCAGGGCACCGCGTCGGGCGACTTCGTCGACGTCCCTTCGTCCACCACCATCCTCGGAGCGGCCAAGCTCACCGGAAACACGACACGCGGGTTCAGTTTCGGGATTCTCGAAGCCGTGACCGACAGCGAGCACGGGCGCGCCGAGTCGGGCGGCCGGCGCACCAGCACCGAAATCGAGCCCTTGACGAATTACTTCGCCGGGCGCCTGCTCAGGGAATTCGGCGGTGGGCGCTCCGGAGTCGGCGCGTTGGTCACCAGCGTCAACCGTGAATTCGGGTCTCCATCGCTGAAGGATCTGCTGCCCGGGCGCGCGCAGGTCGCCGGTGTCGACGGCTACCATTTTCTCGACGCCGACAAAGACTGGGTGCTGACCGGCCAGTTCCTCGCGAGCGAGGTGGCAGGAAGCGCCGCCGCGATCACGCGAGTGCAGCTGGCCCCCCAGCGGTATTTGCAGCGGACCGACACACCGCACCTCACGTTCGATCCGTCGCGCACGTCGCTGCGCGGATGGAACGGCCACGTCAACCTCAATCGCAACCAGGGCGCCTGGACAGTGAACTCGGCGGTCTGGGCCGTCAGCCCGGGCTTCGAATCCGGCGACATGGGGTTTCATTTCGACGGCGACCGCTGGGGCCATCACGTCGTGTTCGCCTGGAAGCAGATCGAGCCGGACCGCATCTCACGCGACCGGAATGTGATGGTGGGGAAGTTCTACGTGTGGAACTTTGACAACACGCTGCTGTCGGACGGCCTGATGGCCTTTCCGAGGCTGACGTTCCGGAATTACTGGAGCCTCGAAGGCAACGCGGGATGGTTTCGGCAGGGCCAGGACGATCGCCTCACACGCGGAGGCCCTCCGTCGCTCAGCTTGCCCAGCGCTTCCGTTGGCCTCGGGCTGAACAGCGACGCGCGCAAGCCCGTGGTCCTGCATTTCAGGGGCGACAGCGAGTGGAGCGACTCGGGAGGGGGCGAAGGCCGCGGCGGGATCAGCGTCGATTGGAAGCCCACGTCGCGCGTCAACCTCTCCACCGGACCGTTCTATTCCCACAGCGTCAACCCGGCGCAGTATGTGACGACGGCGGACGATGCGAGTGCGACGGCGACGAGCGGCCGCCGCTACGTCTTTGCGCGCCTGCAGCAGAAGCAATTCTCGCTGGACACGCGCGTGAACGTGCTGTTCAGCGCCAAAGCATCCCTGCAGATGTTCATTCAGCCGCTGGTCGTCGTCGGCGATTACCTGGACTTCAAGGCGCTGGCGGCGCCGAAGACCTTCGACTTCGACGCGTTCGCGAACGTGTCCTCCGACCCGTCGTTCAACTTCAAGTCCCTGCGAGCGAACGCGATATTCCGATGGGAGTGGCGCCTCGGGTCCACGTTATTTGTGGCCTGGACTCAACAACGTCAGGACCTGGGTAACCCTGGTTCGTTCGAGATGGGCCGGGACCTGGGACGCGTGTTCACCGGCCCGGCCGACAACATCCTCCTGGTCAAAGTCAGCCGCTGGTTCGGCCGTTAGGGGCCCGCTGCGATGACTGGTTAAGCAGTTCCTCCGACAGCGTCCAGGAATCCAGAGAGCACGTCGACCGCAAGCGAGAGGTCGGCGTCGCTGTGCGCACTGCAGATGAGCCACTGCTCGTCGAGGCCAGGCGGCAGCAGCACGCCCCGGTTGACGCCCCAGATCCACTGGGCGAAGGCCAGGTCGAAATCAGTCGCCAGATAGTCCCGATAATTCCGGACCGGCGTACGCGACCACGTCACGCACCCTTTCGCGCCGCATTGCACGGTGTGGGCCGGCATATTGCGCTCGGCGAGCAGCGCCCCGCATTGGCCGACGAAGCCGGTGTTCCGCTCGATGATGCGGGCGGTTTCCTCGCGCGTGCAGATCTCCTCGAGCATGGTCCGGGTCGCCGCCATGCACAGCGGGTTGCCGTTGAAGGTGCCGACGTGCAGTACGTCGCCCCTGGCAATCGCATCCATGCATTCTTCGCTGCCGCCGAAGGCTCCCATCGGCAGGCCGCCGCCGATCGACTTCCCGACCGCCACCAGGTCCGGGACTACGCCGAACCCGGCGCCGGCTCCCTCCCAGCCGGCCGTGATGCCGGTCTTCACCTCGTCAAACAGCAGCAGCGTTCCCTGGCTGCGTGTGATCTCGCGCACCGCCTCCAGGTATCCGGCCACCGGCATGCAGATGCCGATGTTCTGCATCACTGGCTCGACCACAAAACAGGCGACGTCTCCCGGCGCAAGCGCCTGCTCGAGCGCCGCGATGTCGTTGAACGGGACCACCACCGTATCGTCGAGCACGGACCTCGGAAGCCCTCCGGTTGCCGCCACTGACAGCGGCGCGTGAGAGGCGCCGGCGGCTCCGAACGAGGGCTTCGTGGACACGAGCACTGCGTCATGGTGTCCGTGGTACCCGCCTTCGACCTTGACGATGCGCTGCCGCCCGGTGACTGCGCGTGCCACACGTATCGCATCCATCGTCGCCTCGGTCCCTGAGTTCGTGAACCGCCATTTCGGCAGTCCGAACCGGCTGGCCAGCAGTTCGGCCACCAGCCGGTTGGCTTCGCACGGGCTCACGAAGAGCGTGCCGTGATCGAGCTGGGCGGTGACGGCCCGACGGAGAGCCGGATGGGAGTGGCCGGCAAGCAGCGATCCGTACCCCAGCGTGAAGTCGACGTACTGGTGGCCATCCAGGTCCTCGATGTGCCCGCCGGAGGCGCTGCGCATGACGAGCGGATGCGGCTCGTAGAACTGGAAGCTGGAGGCAACGCCGAGCGGAAGGACCCGTTCCGCACGCGCCATCGCACGTTCTGACTGCCGATTGCGCAGCACGTACTCGATCAGTTCCTGCTTTGCGATCTCGTTGGCCCTGGCGACGAGACTGTCGGCGCGGGCGTCCGCTGCACGGGTCACTTTCATGGCTCCTCCGAGCGGGGGTTGTACGGGAGTTGAGCTGCCCTTATATCAAAAGGCGCCCGGTTGACTTGAATCAAAGACGCCCAGTTGACTTGATAGGCCATATTGCGACAAGGTAGGCACTTCCCTTAATTAAATCCAAGGAGTTCCCCCCAATGAAGTGGCGGTACGTCCGGCCGCTCGTGGCCGGAATGGCTCTTCTGCTCGCAGGTGCGGTGGTCGCCGCGCAAGGCGGCAACCAGCTGGCAATTACCGGGGCCGATGCTGATGTCGATGCCGGTACGCTGCAGATCTACGGGCGCAATTTCATCGCATCGAACGGAGCGCTCCCAACGGTTGCCCTCGCAGGTGCGCCGCTTGTTGTCCAGACGATCGAGAACGGCTACATCAAGGCGTGGCTGCCGGCCGGCATCACGCCTGGCAGCTACCGCGTGACCGTGTCCCGCGGCAATGGAACCCCCCAGAATGATTCGTTTGCCGTGACGATCGGCGCGGTGGGTCCTACCGGCGCGACGGGTCCTCAAGGAGCCCAGGGAGAACCGGGTCCTCAAGGTGACCAGGGCGCCGAGGGCCAGACCGGCGCGCAGGGATCGCAGGGCCCGAAAGGCGACACCGGCCCGCAGGGCCCACAGGGCGACCAGGGTCCACAGGGACCAGCGGGGGAGCAGGGACCAGCGGGCGCGACCGGTGCACAGGGTCCGACTGGCGCCAAGGGCCCGGAGGGCCCAACGGGTCCGAAAGGTGCCACCGGTGCTCAGGGGCCAGCGGGCTCGCAGGGTGTCCCCGGCGCGACCGGTGCCCAGGGGCCGGTTGGCCCGCAAGGCCCTCCGGGTCCTATCGGTCCGACAGGGCTGTCGGGGAACGGGATCAAGGCGTCGATCAACATGAGCTTCAGCGTGGACGACCGTTTGGCGTGGACCCACACGGAGGCGCTGTCAGACGACCTGTGCTTCTCTAATATCCCACTCGGCTTCACGTTCAATGGGCTCGGGGCAAGTGTTTCGAGCATCAGTCTGTCGTCGAACGGTCTTCTGTTCTTCGGGCAGAACTGTAACAGCGCTTTTAACAATTTGCAGTTGCCCGCCAATATTTCGCCAGACCCGTTTCTGGCGTTCTTCTGGGACGATCTCAAGGATCAGGGGCCC
>Ga0134127_10004574_pt1 | contig 9995 bp, 6 predicted proteins | sample KB31753_FD_96459 | JGI IMG/M metagenome (GOLD analysis project Ga0134127, IMG submission 96459) | Terrestrial soil microbial communities with excess Nitrogen fertilizer from Kellogg Biological Station, Michigan, USA - KB3-175-3 | ecosystem: Environmental > Terrestrial > Soil > Unclassified ...
TCCACGATCACCTCCGTCAGGTCTCCGCGACCGAAGGCATCGAGACCGCGCTCGTTGCGCAGCCGGCCGAACACGTCCTCGAGCCGGCGACGGCGTTCGCCGGAGATGTCGTTCGCGAGATGCGCGCCGGCGCGCGCGTCGAGCGCGAGAGATTCGCGCCGCGCGTGATTGCGTTCCGCCACGAGCTTCGCGTGCAGCAACGCGCGCGACAGCAACACCCATGGAAGGTTTGGATCCGTGATCGGGCCGACGCGCAGCTCGTAGCCACCGACGGGCTGTCCGAGCACTCGGACCTTCGCGAGCCGGCCCGCGCCGGCCAGCGTGCCGGCGGCGCCGATCGCCGCGCCGATGCCGGCGCCGAGCAGCAGGGAAGCGCCGCCGAGGGCCACGTCGATCAGTGTGCCGGCGACCGCGCCCGACGCCGCGCCCGTGAACGCGAGCTCCGTCGCGGAGAGGCCGAACACACTGAAGCTCTGCGCGGAGAACACGTCGGCGACGAGATACGCGGCCGTCGAGTCCTCGATCGCGAGCGCGTCGTGCCGATAGGTCTCTTGCACGCTGCGCCGCGCTTCGCGCTCGCGGCGGCGAACGCGTTCCTGGAGCTTGCCGCGGCCGCTCGCGAGCGCCGCTTCGTCCGCCTCGGGGCTCGCCAGCGGCACGGCGACGCTCGCGCTCAACGAGTCGATCAGAAGGTCGCCGATCTCCGCTGCGGCCGCGTGCCGGCGGCGCTCGCGATCGGCCTCGAGCGCCTCCGCGGCTCGCGTGAGCGGCGCGGCCCAGCTCTCGTCGATGGCCCCAAACGCGCGCAGCAGGTCGACGCGCTTGCCGAAGTCGGCGCGCACCGCGTCGAAGACACGAACGATCGAGAAGTACTGCGCGAGCGCGGCGCGCCACTCCTCGACGTGATCGCCCGCCGAGATCAGATTGATGAGCGCCATGCGCGGTCGACCGGTCCAGCGCAGCACCTCCATCTCGGCTTCGTACTGGCGCCCGTACGGCCGGCTGCCGTCAACGACGTACAGAATGCCGGCGCCGTCGACGATCGGCTTCAGTAGCTCGCACTCGTCCTTGAACCGCGCGTCGTCTGCGTGCGCGGCGACGAACTCGCGCACGACGGCCGCGCGCGCGCCGGCGCCGCGATCGTGCGCCTCGAGCCAGGCGAGCGTCTCGCGCGCGCGCTGGAATCCCGGCGTGTCGACGAGCTCGTACAACGTCTCGCCGTCGAGCCGCATCGGATACGCGCGCGCCTGCGTCGTGGTTCCGGGATGCGGCGAGATCGCGACCTCGTCGTCCTCGGCGAGCGTGGCGACGATGCTGCTCTTGCCCTTGTTCGGATGCCCGACGATCGCGAAGCGCGGCGCGCTCATACGCCGGCCTCGACGTAGAGCTTCGGGTCGCGCAGCCGCCCCACCGCGCGTGCCCAAGTCTCGTGCTCGACGCCCGTCACGGTGCGGCCCTCGTCGGCGATCGGCGCGACGACGATCGAGTGCTCGGGACCCACGCGGCGGCGCAACTCGCCCAAGAAATCGAGCAGCTCGAGCAGCGGCGGCTCCCACGCCGGAGTGAACACGACGACCGTGCCGGGCTCGGTCGAGCCGATCGCATCCAGCGCCTGCCGGTCGGCGCCGAGGGTGCGGCTGCCGCCTGCCTCGACGACGGCGTCGAGCTCGAGGCCGAGCCGGCTGCGCGCGTGCGCGCGAGCGCCCGCCGCGGACGAGCAACCTTCCCAGATCACGGCGCGGGCGCGGCCCGTCGCCTCGCGATAGGCGGAGGCGTCGGACGATGGCGGCGCCGCTTGCTCGCCGTGCTCTGGGGCCGCCGTCTCCACGGCCGGCGAACCCATGCGGTCAAGCAGCGCCGTCACGCGCGCGTCGTCGAGCAGCAGCGCACGCTCCGCGGCGCGCAGCCGCACGCCCGCCGCGAGCAGCAGCACGAGGCGCGGCAGCAAGCCGTACGTCACGATCGTGAGCAGCGTGAACGGCCACCAGGCCGCGAGCGCGCGGCCGCTCGCGAGCGCGCTGCTGTCGAGCCTGAAGAACTGCGACTCCGCGATGAGCTCCGCGCTCGGCACGGCGCTCGGCGCGAACGCGTGCCAGGGCCACGCGATCGCGTGCACGATGCGTGTCACTACTTCCGGGTCCGCATCGAGCGTGGTGCTCCAGCGAAACGCGAGGTCCGTGAACGTCACGAGCAGCGCCGCCGTCACGAGCCCCGCGACGTTGAAGCCGACCGCCGCCACCTGCGACCAGCGCATCACCTGCCACTTCGCGACGCGGCTCGTGCTCGAGCGGCCCGCACGCCAGTCGAACGCGACGCCAAGCTCCGGCGAAGCGAGCGCCAGTCGCCGGAACACCGCGAGCGCGAGGGCGCCGGGATTGAGCGGCGCGATCAGATCCTGTAAGCCGCGCAACACCGCGACGCGCCCGGGCAGCAGCAACAAGCTCACGACGAGGAACAGCGTCGGGACGACGACCAGCAGCGCGATGAGCCGCACGACGTTGACCGGCTGCGAACCGTCGTATTGGAACGCCGCGAGCGCGACGCTGACGCCAAGAGCGGCGCCGAGCACCGCCATGATCGCAGTGATCGCGACTCGGATGCCGGCTAGACGCGCGCCGGCGCGTTGCTCTCCGGGAGCGACCGCGCGCCACCAGCCGCGCACGCGCTGCAGGTTGTCGCCGCTCGGAAGCTTCAAGGCGAGCTCGCGGTCGCGGCGGCTGCGCTCTGCATGCGGCGTGAGCCGATCGGCCTCGAGCCACAACGGAATGTCGATCGCATCTTCGAACAACGTCGTCGCGGCCGGCGGCATGCGCCGATCATAGAGGCTTGCCGAGATACGGCAAGCAATGCGGAGACAATCAGAACTGGAAGTAGATGAACGGCCGCGCCTCGCCGAGCTGCGAAGCGCCTGCGGAAACCACGATGGCCGCGATCAAGGCGTAGCGGCCCGCGATCGCCGGCAGCCGGCCGCTTTCGAGACACGGGCGGAGCAAATCGAAGTGGCGATAGGTCCACTCGGCCAGGAGCAAACCGACGATCAACGACCACAGAATCGGCGCGCCGATAACTTCTTCGCCGATGACGCCGGGGGCATCGCCGAACGAGAGAGCATGCGTGAGCACGTGCCAAGCGTGACCGATCGAGTCGGCTCGGAAGAACACCCAGCCGATGCAGACGAGCGTGAACATCAACGCGACGGCTCCGACGCTACGCGCGCGCGGCGCAACCACGGCGAGCCGACCGACGACTCCGCCGCGCTCGGCGCCCGCGACACGATCGAGGAGGGCGAGATAGAGCGCGATCACGACGCCCCAGTAGAAGCCGAACACGATGAAGGTCCAGTTGGCGCCGTGCCAGAAGCCGATCAACGTCATCGAGATGATGTGTGCCTTGTATTTCCGCAAGTAGCCGCCGCGGCGCATGTACCTCATAGCGAGCGGATAGTACAAATAGTCCTGAAACCACTGCGACAGGCTGATGTGCCAGCGCCGCCAAAACTCGACAGGCGTCCTCGAGATGTACGGAAAGTCGAAATTCCGGATCAGCTCGAAGCCGAGCATGCGCGCCGCGCCGCGCGCCGTGTCCGTGTACCCGGAGAAATCGCAGTAGATCTGGAATGCGAAGAAGATCGTCGCCGTGATCAACGTCGCGCCCGAGAACTCCGTCGGATGCTCGTAAACGGCGTCGACATACGGCGCGAGATTGTCCGCTAGAACGATCTTCTTGAAGAGACCCCAGACTGCGAGCTGGAGCCCGGACTCGAAGGCCGGCGTGCTCCAGACGCGCTCCTTCTGGAACTGCGGAATCATGTGCCCGGCGCGCTCGATCGGACCCGCGACGAGCTGCGGAAAAAACGCCACGTAGAGCGCGTAATCGAGCAAGTTGCGAACGGCCGGCAACTTGCCGCGATACACGTCGACGACGTAGCCGATGCTTTGGAACGTGTAGAACGAGATGCCGACTGGCAATACGATGTCGAGCACCGGCCGGCTGGCGTTGACCCCGAGGTGCCGCAGCAGCTCCGCGAGCTCGGTCACGAAGAAACCGAGGTACTTGAACGTCGCGAGAAACAGCAGATTCGCGGCGACGCTGACCAAGAGCACGAGCCGCTTGCGCCGCCGATCGGCGGCGCCCGCGATCAGTAGGCCGCACACGTAGTCGAGCACGGTGCTGCCGAGCAGCAGGAGCAAGAACTTCCAACTCCAGGCGCCGTAGAAGGTCCAACTCGCCGCAAGCAGCAATATGTTCTGCGGCGTCCGCGCGCGCAGCAGCCAATAGAGCGCGAACACGGCGAGATAGAAAACGACGAACGTCAGAGAATTGAACAGCATCGGCCTAGCCCGGAGCGTCTTCGAGCCGCGAGCGCAGAGCCGCGAGGAACCGCGCCGCACGCATGCCGTCCGAGAGGCGATGGTCGAACGTCAGCACGAGATCGCACGAGCCGTCGCCGCGCGGCGCGCATAGCCCGAGGATCGCGGCCTGCCGCTCGTTGAGCACGGGCACGAAATTAACGACGCCTTCGCCCGAGAGATCCGTAATCGTGAACGTGCCGCCCGTGACGTCCTCGATCGTGAGCTCGTCGCGCATGTAGCGCAGCGTCAAATCTCGAACGGCCCGAGCCACGTCGCGCAGCGACGCGCTGCCCGCATTCTTGACGACCGGCACGCGGAGCGAGCGGCCGAGGTTTACGGCGAAGCCGATTGCGACGGCTTCGTGGGTCCACGCTCCACCTTCGGCGTAGAAGCCGTTCAGCTCCGGCCACTCCGGCAGCAGCCGCGCGGTTTCGTAGAGCGCGACCTCGAGCGTCGATACGGGCCCCTGCTCGGCGGCTTCTCGTTTGAGCCTAGCCGCGACGCGATCGGCCTTGAGCGCGGCGGCCACCGTGCTCGGCACGACCTGCTCGCGCACGCGCTTCAGCGTCTGAATCTCCGTCATCTTCGACGGCGAAACAGCGAGCGGCACGGCGCCCGCCGGCACGCGTGTCGTGGCCTCGGGCTTCGTGCCGCGCGCGGCCGCCACTCGCTCGACGGCCTCGGCGTCGACCTTCTCGAGCCCGATGAAGTCGGCTTCGGCCAAACCGTGCTGCTTGATGAGCTTGCGCGCCTTGCGCGTGAATCGCTCGGCGGGCGCGCTCGCGGGCTTGGCGTCGGTGTTTGTGTTGGCCGCCGGCGTCGAGATCCGCAGCGGCCCGTCGTGGTCCGCGATCCACGCGATGGGCGCGCCGACAGCGAGCTCCGCGTTAGGCTCGTGCTCGAAGAACGCGTAGCCGTCGCTCGGGGAGTCGACGTCGAACGTCGTCTTCGTCGTCTCGAGAGTCACGAGCGTTTGCCCCGTGCGAACTCGATCGCCTTTCGCGACGTGCCAGCGAACGACGATGGCGTGCTCGTCGTTAGGATTGATCTGCGGCACGCGGACGGCGACGGGCTCACTCATCGTAGAGCTCCAGGCACGCTTCGCGCAGCGATGCCGCGCTCGGCAACACACCAAGCTCGAGCTCGAGTGCGCTCGGGATCGGCCGCGGTTGCGCCGCGATGCGGCGCACGCGCAAGCGACCCGTACCGCGATAGCCTTCGAGCGCTCGAGCGACGACCTCGCTCGCAAGATCGAAGTGCGCCGTTCCTTCCTCGACGACGACGAGCTTGCCGGTTCGCGTCACGGATTCGTGCACCGGGCGGGCGTCGAGCGGCGAGACGCTCAGCGGAAACAGCAACTCGAGCGCGACCTCCTCGGCGACGAGCTCCGCAGCGACCTGCTCCGCGAGCAAGCTCATGCGCCCGAACGCAACGACCGTGACGTCGGGAGGGCCGTTCGTCCGCAGCATCGTCGTGGGATATGGCTCCGCGGTCTCGACGACCTCGTAGCTCGGCGGCGGCGCGGCGTCGGCCCGTTCGCGATACAGAAGCTTGTTCTCGATGATCAGCGTCGGCTCGACACTCGTGCGCAGCGCTCGATACAGCGACGCGATCGGAGCACGGCCGTGCAGCACGACTACTCGGAGACCCGGCACGCCGACGAGATGCTTCTCGAGGTTCTGGCTGTGCGTGGGACCATAGCCACGCCCGCCGCCCATCGGCGTGCGGACGACGATCGCGCTCGACACGCGGCCGTTGTACATGCCGCGGAATTTCGCCGCGTGATTCAGGAGCTGATCGAAGCAGAGCGCAAGAAAGTCGCCGAACATGATCTCGACGATCGGCCGCCGCCCACCGAGCGCGAGACCGTTCGCGATGCCGACGATGCCGGCTTCGCTGATCGGCGTGTTCAGCACGCGTTCGGGGTGGCCGTCCGAGAGACCGCGCGTCGCTTTGAACGCGCCGCCGTAAGGAGAACGGACGTCCTCGCCGAGCAACAGCACGCGCTCCTCTTCGGCGAGCCAATCCGCCAACGCGCGGTTGATCGCCGCGAGCTGCGCGCCCGGTTGCGGCTGCGGCTGAAGCCACGAGAGCGGAGTGAGCGCGCGTGATCCGTTCGAGCCGGCCGCGAGGTCGAGCACGGGGGCCGTCGCGGCCCGCTCGATCGCACGCTCGACGCGCTCGCGGATCGCCGCAAGCTCGGGCTCGTTCGCGGCGTCGTCGTTCGCCAGGAATCGATTCAGCGGATCGCGCCTCTTGTAGACGTCTATTTCTCGAGGGTCGCGATCGTCGTCGCCTTTCGAGTGGGCCGCGAGGCGATACGTGTCGACGCGCACGAAGACGGGACGGCAGTCGCGCCTGACGGTCTCGGCGGCGCCGCGCAATAGCACAGCGAGATCGTCGTGCCGCCACGTGTCTCCATGCAACGTCGCGATGCCGAACGCCGCGGCGCGCGCGCAGATGTCGCCGGCCAGCGTCTCGCTCTGCGAGGTCGACTGCGCATAGAGGTTGTTCTCGAGCAGCAGGAGCAGCGGCAAGCTCCACTTCGCAGCCATGTTCAAAGTCTCATAGACGACGCCCTCGCCGAGCGTGCCGTCGCCGATGCAGACGGCCGCGATGCCGCCGCCGCGGCCAAGCTTTTTCGCGAACGCGAGACCGGCCGCGACCGGCACGATGCCGCCTTGAATGCCGTTGCTGAAGAAGCCCGGCGCGCAAAGATGCTGGCTCCCGCCGAGGCCGGCACACGCGCCGGTCGCTCTGCCCATGACTTCGGCCAAGAGCCCGTCGGGGTCGTCCGTCCACGCGAGGTAGTGCCCGTGGCAGCGGTGGTTCGAGACGACGACGTCCCTTCGCCGGTCGAGCGCGGCGGCCAGCGCGACCGCGGCCATCTCTTGACCGATGCAGGTGTGAGTGGTGCCCGAGAGCTTTCCGGCGGCGAACAGCCGCAGCAGTTGCTCCTCGACGGTGCGCACGAGATACGCGGTGTGCAGATGCCGGCGTGTCTCGACGTTCACGCGCCACGCTCCGCAATCCGCTCGATCACGGTGGCGATGCTTTGCATGTCGACCGCGTCCGCGCCGTCGAACCGCGTGCCGAACTCCATTTCGAGCGCGACGAGGAATTCCATGTGCTTCAGCGAGGTCCAGTAATCATGATCGGCGCGCGTCAGCTCGGGACTGAACGACAACCGGCCGCCGAACACTTCCGCGAATACGGTTTCGACTCGTCGCGCGACGTCTTCCTGGGTCATGACTTCTCCTTCGAGTCGATCGCGTGAATCAAGGCTTCGGCGAGCAGGGCGTGACCGCGCTCGTTCGGATGGTTGTCCATGCGCAACGTGTACAGGCCCAGGGCATCGGGCTCCGCCGCGAACAGCGCGACGCCGTCGACGACAGTCGCCGACGAGGCTCGCAAGACTTCCGCGACCGCGTTGTAGCGCGCGACATACGAGGGCTGCCCGACGGAGAGCTCGTAGCTCGGCAAGATGACGGCGACAACGCCGCCGCCCCACCGTCCGGTTGTCTCGGTCACACGGTCCACTGCGCGCTCGAATTGCGACAGGTCCGGCAGTGCGGGCGGGCGACGGATCGCGGACTGCGAATCGACGACACGGCGAACCTCGGCGAGCGTGATCACGCGATCAAACGGAAACGGCGACGGAGCTTCGAGCTCCTCGCGCAGGGCGTAGTCTCGTCGCAGGCTCATCGGCACCGCCACCTCGCGAATGAACGTGTCGACATCGTGCTGGCGGCGCCGCAATCCCTGCGAGAAGGACGCGTCGTCGAGATAGCGCATCAGCCTTGGCCGTTCGCTCTCGTACCGCGGCTCCGCGAAATTCACGTTCACGAACCAGACGACGACTTTCGGCTCGAGAGGCTCTACGTACTCGCGGAACACGCCGAGCTGCGACAACACCCTCGAGCCCGCGATTCCAAAGTTCGCGGTACGCGGAAATCGCGCCCGCACGAGATCGACTGCGCTGGTCGAAGGGGCGACGCAGTGACCCAACGCCAGCGACTCGCCGATGACGGCGACGTCGACCGGTCCGGCCGCAAGCCCCGGCGGATTGTTGAAGCCGAACTCATCCGAGCGAAACTGGAAGTAGCCTGGTCCTTCATTGCATTCCACGACGACGGCGTTCGCGACGTTCGAGAGAGGAAGGAGTCCGCGCTCTCGAATCGCAGTCGCCACCGCGGCGTTGCGCATCATGGTCGACGCAAACCCGGGGACCGCATCCAGACCTTGCGCTTGCAAGTCGCCGACGACCTCCGCGGGTAGCCGGCCGTCGTACGCGATTCCCTCGGCGCGCGCGGCATGCTCGTGCACGATCAATTGCTGTACGAGAGGATCGTCGGACCACTTCTCGGGCGCGCGGAGCAGCAAGATCGCCTCCGCGGCGACCAACGCGCATCCCAGGAACGAGATTTCAGTCGCAGCGCGCTCGACCGCGCGCCCGCTGCCTCGAACGGCAATTCCGACGGCCAGCACCAGTGCGGCCACGGCGGAGGTGATCGCAACGACGACGGCGCTGCCGCTCCACGCGTCGAGCCAGACAGGGATTCGATAGAGGGCAAGAGCGAGTGTCGCCACGCCGGCGGCTGCGACGAGAGCCCGACCGATGCGGACGGACGCCGGTTCCAAGCCCTTCAGTGAAAACGAAAAGATCATTTGGTCGATTGCCGTTCATGTCCAACGAAAACGCAAAACGGGCGCGCGATAACGGCGCCGGTGCGAACGCACTCGCGAAAAATCTAGGTTGGACTAACGGCTCGAACGGCTGTGGTTCGAATCGACGGCGCACGATTGGCGCCGCGGAGGAGGAAGGCAGCGAGCCAATGCTGAAGCGAGAGAGCGGCCGGCCGTGCTCGGTGCAATGAGCGGGCGAAGCGGCGGCGGAAATCCGAATACCGCCTCCTTCTGGCGCGCCCGCAGCGATGTAGGCTGAAAAACGTTCGCATGCCCGGCCTTTGTTGCACCCCGACTCACAGGCAAGCAACTCTCTGCATATCGCATGCCACCTCTTCCGCTCCCATGCTTTCGTGGCGAACGAGTCATTTGCTTCCAAAGATTGGAGTGCCTGGATCCGGGGGTTGGAGCGCTCGCCGAGTTCGTTGCGCCCCAAAGCGATCGAGCGCGCTCAGTCGTTCGGCACCACCGGGGCCGGCACGGCCGCGTAGCGCCGGTACTCGCGCCACAGAATGATGAGTCCGGCGGCGATGACGAGCGGCGCGCCGACCCACATCGACCAGTGCGGCACCTCGTCGAAGAAGACAAGCCCAAGCGCGACGGCGAGCAGCAGGTTCGTGTAGTCGAGCGGCGCCAGCGTCGACGCTTCGGCGTAGCGATACGACATCGTCATCAGCAGCTGGCCGAAGACGCCGAACAAAGCCGAGATGATGATGAACAGCCACTGCTCCCCCGTGGGCACCGGCCAGCCGCCCACGGCCGTCATCGCTGACACAATCACGGTCGTCAGCGAGAAGTAGAACGTGATCGCGAGCGGATGCTCGCCGCCCGCGCCGCTCATGCTACGCAGCGTCGTGATCGCGGCAGCCGAGAACACCGCAGCACCGAAGGCTGCGAGCACGCCGATCGAGTTGCCGCCGAGCGTCAAATGCGGCCCGATCGTGATCACGACGCCGA
>Ga0134127_10004575_pt1 | contig 9994 bp, 4 predicted proteins | sample KB31753_FD_96459 | JGI IMG/M metagenome (GOLD analysis project Ga0134127, IMG submission 96459) | Terrestrial soil microbial communities with excess Nitrogen fertilizer from Kellogg Biological Station, Michigan, USA - KB3-175-3 | ecosystem: Environmental > Terrestrial > Soil > Unclassified ...
CGTCGTCGCTCTGCTCCTGCTCGCCGCTCCCGCCTCCGCGCAGGCTCCCGCGCCCCGCGAAGCCAGGCCGGGCGGGGTGCTCAAGCTGGTGCACCGGGAGGATCTCCCGCAGGGCTTCGCCATTCACGAGAGCGCGACCAACTCCGTCACCTGGCCCGCCATGCCGTGCTACTCCAACCTCGTGGTCTTCGATCAGCTCAAGCAGATGGAGCGGCCGGAGAACATCGTGCCCGAACTGGCCGAGCGGTGGTCCTGGCAGGACGGCTACCGGAACCTGGTCTTCTTCCTGAGAAAGGACGTGCGCTGGCATGACGGCAAGCCCTTCACCTCCAAGGACGTGAAGTTCACGTTCGACGTCGTGCGCGAGGCGGCCGACGCCGGCGCCAAGCTCCGCCTGAATCCCCGGAAAGAGTGGTACAGCAACGTGGACGCCATCGAGGCCCCCGACGCCCACACGGTGGTGTTCCGGCTGAAGCGGCCGCAACCCTCGCTGCTGATCATGCTCGCCTCCGGCTACTCGCCGGTGATCCCCGCGCACGTGCCGCTGGCCGAGCACCGCTCGCGCTGCATCGGCACCGGCCCCTTCAAGTTCAAGGAGTGGAAGCGGGGCGAGACGGTGGACCTGGTGAAGAACCCCGACTACTTCGTGAAGGGCCGTCCCTACCTCGACGGCGTGCGCTATATCGTGGTGGTGGAGCGGGGCACGCGGGTGGCGGCGCTCCAGGCCGGCCAGGTGGACGTGGCCTATCCGGGCGACACCACGGTGGACATCGCCGAGCAGCTCAAGGGCTCGGTGCCCAAGATGGTGTTCACCGTCACCTCCACCAACGTCAACGAGAACATCCTCATCAACACCACGAGGCCGCCCTTCGACAACGTGAAGGTCCGCCGCGCGTTCAGCCTCGCCATCGACCGCCGGTCCTACGTGCAGGCGGTGCATCGCGGCAGCGCGGTGGTGGGCGCCTCGCTGTCGCCCAGGCCCTGGGGCGTGTGGGGCCTCGCCGAGAAGGACCTCACCCAGCTCGCGGGTTACGGCAAGGGTCCCGACGACAAGGCCCGCGCAAAGAAGCTGCTGGCCGAGGCGGGCTTCGGCCCCGGGCAGCCGCTGCGGGTGGAGATGGCCACCCGCGCCATCGCCATCTACCTCGACTTCGCCGCCTTCGTGATCAACGAGCTCAAGGCGATCGGGGTGGAGGCCACGCTGAAGCAGGTGGAGACCGCGCAGTGGCATCCGCTCGCCACGCGCCGGGAGTTCCAGGTGGCGGCCAACCTCACCGGGCTCGGGGTCGACGATCCCGACGCCAACTTCTTCGAGAACTACGCCTGCGGCTCCTCGCGGAACTACAGCGGGCACTGCGACGAGGGCATCATGAAGCTGATCGAGCAGCAGTCGCAGGAGACGGACACCGCCAAGCGGATGGCGCTGGTGGCCCAGATCCAGAAGCGGCTGGAGGAAGAGGCGCCGCGGCCCATCATGGGCTGGCGGGTGGACCGCTTCGCCCATCACCCGTACGTGAAGAACCTCATCCCGCACAACGTCGTGTACAACTGCTGCCGGCTCCAGGACACCTGGCTGGACAAGTAAGCGCTCGGAGGAGCGTCACGGCGGGAGGGCCAGCCCATGCGGTGGCCGTGGATGGTCGTGTTCCTGGGAGGGATCGCGAGCGGCTGCGCCGGCCTCAACTATCAGGCCGCGCTGGCTCCCGCGGCCGCGCTCGATCCCGCTCAGGCTTATCTCTACGGCCACTTCCGCCTGATTCCGGGCTCCGACACTTCCCCGCGCCTCTCGCTGCAGCTCACCAACCTCGAGTCGGGGGTGCCCCTGAACTTCGTCTTCCGGCCCGCGGGAGAGGAGAGATATCTCGTCGCCGTCGCGCCCGGCCGGTATCAGTTCACCCAGCTGCTCATCGCCCCGCCGATGGCGATGGAGATGGACGTCCGGCACTCCGCGTTCCGCCCGCCGCCGGAGGCGGGCCCGCAGGGCATGCCCTTCCGGGTGGCCGCGGGCACGGCCTACTATGTCGGCGACTTCGACGCCGTCTTCTCGCGCAGCGTGGATCATTTCGTGCTGTTCGCGAAGGTCAAGTTGCGCTTTGGCATCGTCCGGATGACGCTCGACCTCGACACCGCCACCGCCCGGATGAAGAGGGTCTACCCGGCGCTCGAGCGCGTGGAGACGGCGCCTGCCTGGCCCCTGCCCATCCCGGCGCTGCCGACGGCCCTGCGCGCCGACAGCCGATCGCCATGCTGTCCCGCCCGGCGTGAATAGGGGGCGCCCGGCGGAGGTCTCACTAGGCATGATGGGTTGCACACCGCCGCGGTATAGTTTGCCCCTCCAATGAATCCGTCGCGGCTCTTCATCCTTCGCCCCGTGGCGACCGCGCTGCTGACCGTGGGCGTGCTCCTGGTCGGCATGGTAGCCTATGGTCTCCTGCCCATCTCCGCGCTGCCGCAGGTGGACTACCCCACCATCCAGATCCTGACCTTCTACCCGGGAGCCAGCCCGGACGTCATGGCCTCCTCGGTCACCACCCCCCTGGAGCGCCAGTTCGGCCAGCTCCCCGGGCTGAACCAGATGACGTCCACCAGCGCCTTCGGCGCCTCGCTGATCACCCTCCAGTTCACGCTCGAGCACCCGATCGACGTGGCCGAGCAGGAGGTGCAGGCGGCCATCAACGCGGCCGGCACCTACCTGCCACGCGACCTGCCCAGCCCGCCCACCTACAGCAAGGTCAACCCCGCCGACGCCCCAATCCTGACCTTGGCGTTGACGTCGGACACCTTGCCGCTGCCCCGAGTCGAGGACCTTGCCGACACCACGCTCGCGCAGAAGATCTCCCAGCTCCCGGGGGTGGGCCTCGTCACCATAAGCGGCGGTCAGAAGCCCGCCATCCGCGTGCAGGCGGACCCCACCGCCCTGGCCTCCTACGGCCTGACCCTCGAGGACCTCCGGACGGCGCTGGGGCAGGCCAACGTGGACCTGGCCAAGGGCAGCCTCGAAGGCGCCCGCCAGGCGTTCACCATCGGCGCCAACGACCAGCTCTTCTCCAGCGCGGAGTACCGCGCCATCGTGCTGGCCTACAAGAACGGCGCGCCGGTGCGCCTGTCCGACGTGGCCCGCGTCGAGGACGGCGTGGAGAACGTGCGGCTGGCGGCGTGGAAGAACGACCGGCCCGCGGTCATCGTGAACGTGCAGCGCCAGCCGGGCGCCAATATCATCCAGGTCGCCGACCGCATCAAGGCGCTCCTGCCTCAGCTCAAGGCGGCCCTGCCCGCCTCGGTGAGCGTGGTGGTGCTCACCGACCGCACCACCACCATCCGCGCCTCGGTGGCGGACGTGCAGTTCTCGCTGGTGCTGACGGTGGCCCTGGTGGTGCTGGTGATGTTCCTCTTCCTGCGCAGCCTCGCCGCCACCGTGATCCCCAGCATCACCGTGCCCATCTCCATCGTGGGCACCTTCGGGGTCATGTACCTCCTGGGCTATAGCCTCGACAACCTCTCGCTGATGGCGCTCACGATCTCCACCGGCTTCGTGGTGGACGACGCCATCGTGATGATCGAGAACATCGCCCGCTACATCGAGGCGGGCGATTCGCCGCTTCAGGCGGCGCTCAAGGGCTCGGAGCAGATCGGCTTCACCATCGTGTCCTTGACCGTCTCCCTCATCGCGGTGCTGATCCCGCTCCTCTTCATGGGCGACATCGTGGGCCGCCTCTTCCGTGAGTTCGCGGTGACGCTCAGCGTGACCATCCTGGTCTCCGCGGTGGTTTCCCTCACCCTCACCCCGATGATGTGCGCCTATCTCCTGCGCCACGAGCCCCCCGTCGCGCGCCGGGGCCGCTTCTACCGGGCGACCGAGCGCGTCTTCGAGCGCTCCATCGCGCTCTACGGTTCCACCCTGCGGTGGGTGCTCCGCCATCAGCCCGCCACTCTCCTCGTCACCGCCGCCACCCTGGTGTTGACGGTGGCGCTCTACGTCGTGGTGCCGAAGGGCTTCTTCCCCATCCAGGACACCGGCGTCATCCTCGGCATCTCGGAGGCGGACGAGAGCGTGTCCTTCGAGGCAATGGCCGAGCGCCAGCAGGCCCTCGCCGCGGTGATCCTGAAGGACCGGGACGTGGAGAGCCTGTCGTCCTTCATCGGGGTGGACGGCACCAACATGACGCCCAATAGCGGTCGCATCCAGATCAATCTCAAGCCTCGCGAGGAGCGCGCGGCGAATGCCTCCGCGATCATCCGACGGCTCGGGCCCGAGCTGGCCAAGGTGTCCGGGATCAGGCTCTACATGCAGCCGGTCCAGGACCTCACGGTCGAGAACCGGGTGAGCCGGACCCAGTACCAGTACTCGCTGGAGGATGCCGACGCCGCCGAGCTGGCGGAGTGGACGCCCAAGCTGGTATCGCGCCTTCGCGACCGGCCCGAGCTGCACGACGTGGCCACGGACCAGCAGAACCGGGGGCTCCAGGCCGCGCTCGTGATCGATCGTGACACCGCCTCGCGCCTGGGGGTCCTGCCCCAGACGGTGGACGACACGCTCTACGATGCCTTCGGTCAGCGCCAGGTCTCCACCATCTTCACCCAGCTCAACCAGTACCGCGTGGTGCTCGAGGTCGCGCCCCAGTTCCAGCAGGACCCCGAGGCGCTCAAGAGCATCTACGTGCGCTCCACCACCGGGGCCACGGTGCCGCTGTCGGCCTTCACCCACTTCGAGTCGGCATTCACGCCGCTGGCCATCAACCACCAGGGGCAGTTTCCGGTGGTGACCGTGTCCTTCAACCTGGCCCCGGGCGCCTCGCTGAGCCACGCGGTGACGGCCATTCGTGAAGCGGAGGCGGAGATCGGCCTCCCGCGCTCCATCCGCGCCACCTTCCAGGGCACCGCGCGCGCCTTCCAGGCTTCGCTCGCCACGCAGCCTTTTCTCATCGTCGCCGCGCTCATCACCGTCTACATCGTGCTCGGCGTACTGTACGAGAGCTACATTCATCCCCTGACGATTCTTTCCACCTTGCCGTCGGCGGGGGTGGGCGCCATCTTCGCGCTGCTCCTGTGCCGGCACGACCTCAGCGTGATCGCGCTCATCGGCATCATCCTGCTCATCGGCATCGTGAAGAAGAACGCCATCATGATGATCGACTTCGCGCTCGACGCGGAGCGGAACGAGGGCAAGGCGCCCGCGGATGCCATCTACGAGGCCTGCCTCCTCCGCTTCCGTCCCATCATGATGACCACCATGGCCGCGCTGCTGGGTGGCCTTCCCCTCGCGCTGGGCTCGGGCACCGGCTCCGAGCTGCGCCAGCCGCTGGGCATCACCATCGTGGGCGGCCTGCTCCTCTCCCAGCTCCTCACGCTCTACACCACCCCCGTCGTCTATCTCTTCTTCGACCGCCTCGCCGTCCGCTGGCGGCGCGCGCCCGCGGGCGGGCCCTCCGACGGCTTGATCGGGGAAGCTACCGGTCGTTCATGAGCATCTCCGAGCCCTTCATCCGCCGGCCCATCGCCACCGCGCTGCTGAGCGTGGCCATCCTCCTCGCCGGCGCCACCGCCTATCGCTACCTGCCGGTGGCGCCCCTGCCCCAGGTGGAGTTCCCGGTCATCCAGGTCCAGGCGAACCTGCCCGGCGCCAGCCCGGAGACCATGGCCACCTCGGTGGCCACGCCGCTGGAGCGCTCCTTCGGCCGCATCTCCGGCGTGAGCGAGATGACGTCCACCAGCCTCCTGGGCAACACCACCATCGTGCTGCAGTTCGACCTCAACCGGAATATCGACGCCGCCGCCCGTGACGTGCAGGCCGCCATCAACGCCGCGCGGAGCGAGCTGCCGGCGAATCTCCCCACCAATCCCACCTACCGGAAGGTCAATCCCGCCGACGCGCCCATCATGATCCTGGCCCTGACCTCCGACACCTTCCCCATCGGCCGCCTCTACGACGCCGCCGACTCGGTGCTCGCGCAGAAGCTGTCGCAGGTCGAGGGTATCGGGCAGGTCACCGTGGGCGGCGCCGCGCGCCCCGCGGTGCGCGTGCAGGTCGAGCCGGGCCTCCTCACCCAGCTCGGCCTCGGGCTCGAGCAGGTCCGCGCCGCCCTCCGGACCGTCAACGCCAATACCCCCAAGGGCGCCCTGGCGGACGGGACGAATAGCTGGACCATCACCGCCAACGATCAGCTCTTCACCGCCGACCAGTACCGGCCGGTGATCGTGGCCTACCGGAACGGCGCCCCGGTGCGCCTGGGCGACGTGGCCACGGTCACCGAATCGGTAGAGAACATCCGCAATGCGGGCCTCGCCAACGGCAAGCGGGCGGTGCTGCTCATCCTCTTCCGCCAGCCCGGGACCAATATCATCGACACCGTGGACCGCGTGCTCGCGCTCATGCCCGAGATGCGGGCCTCCATCCCCCCCGCCATGACGCTGGGGGTGGTTCTCGACCGCACCACCACCATCCGCGCTTCCTTCCGCGACATCCAGCTCACCCTCGCGCTGTCGGTGGCCCTGGTGGTGCTGGTGGTCTTCGTGTTCCTCCGCAGCGCCCGCGCCACCGCCATCCCCAGCGTGGCCATCCCGCTCTCGCTGTTCGGAACCTTCGGCGGGATGTACCTCCTGGGCTATAGCCTGGACAACCTCTCCCTGATGGCGCTGACCATCTCCACCGGATTCGTGGTGGACGACGCCATCGTGGTGCTGGAGAACATCACGCGCTATCTCGAGGCCGGCGACTCACCCCTGCAGGCGGCGCTCAAGGGGTCGCGCGAGATCGGCTTCACCGTGCTCTCCATGACCACGTCCCTGGTGGCGGTGTTCGTCCCCATCCTCCTCATGGGCGGGCTCGTGGGGCGGCTCTTCCGAGAGTTTGCGGTGGTGCTCACCCTGGCCATCGGGGTGTCGCTGCTGGTCTCGCTGAGCGTCACCCCCATGCTATGCGCGGTGCTCCTCAAGCGGGGTCGCGAGGAGCGCCATGGCCGTGCCCACCGGCTCGGTGAGCGCGCCTTCGAGGGACTCCTCGGCTTCTACCGGGTCACGCTCGGCTGGGTATTGCGCCACCCCTTCGTCACCGTGCTGGTCCTCGCGCTCACGGTGGGGCTCAACTTCTATCTCTTCTACCAGGTGCCCAAGGGCTTCTTCCCCCAGCAGGACACCGGGCGCATCACCGGGACCATCCAGGCAGAGCAGGACATCTCCTTCCCCGCCATGAGCGCGAAGATGACCGAGTTCGTCGCCACCGTGATGACGGACCCCGCGGTGACCGACGTCGTCGCCTTCACCGGCGGCGGCAATACCACCAATACCGGGCGCATGTTCGTCGCGCTCAAGCCCCTGCGCGACCGCAATGCCTCCGCCGACGAGGTCATCGCCCGCCTGCGGGGCAAGCTCGCGCACGTGCCGGGGGCAACCCTCTTCCTCCAGGCGGTGCAGGACCTCCGCATCGGCGGCCGGCAGAGCAATGCCCAGTTCCAGTACACGCTCCAGAGCAGCGGGGCGGAGCTCACCGATCTCAATGCCGCCGCTCCGCGCATGCTCGCCAAGCTGCGCACGCTCCCCGAGCTGCGCGACGTGTCCACGGACCAGCAGAACCGGGGGCTTCAGGCCAAGCTCGTGATCGACCGGGACACCGCCTCGCGCCTCGGCATCCGGCCGCAGGTGGTGGACGACACGCTCTACGACGCCTTCGGCCAGCGCCAGGTCTCCACCATCTTCACCCAGCTCAACCAGTACCGCGTGGTGATGGAGGTGGCGCCCCGCTTCCAGCAGGACCCCGACGCGCTCAAGGGCGTCTATGTGAAGACGCCCGCCGGCGCCCCGGTGCCGCTCTCGGCCTTCGCCCAGCTCACGCCGACTCTCACCCCGCTGGCGGTGAGCCATCAGGGGCAGTTCCCCGCCGTCACGCTCTCCTTCAATGTCGCCATCGGCGTCGCGCCCGGTGATGCCGTCAACGCCATCCGCGCCGCCGAGCGTGAGGTGGGGCTGCCTCCCTCTATCCGCGCCACCTTCCAGGGCACGCTCCAGGCCTTCCAGGCCTCGCTCGCCACCCAGCCCTACCTGATCATCGCCGCCATCCTCACCGTCTACATCGTGCTGGGCGTGCTGTACGAGAGTTATGTCCACCCCCTCACCATCCTCTCCACGCTCCCATCGGCAGGCGTGGGTGCCGTGCTCGCCCTCATGCTGTTCAAGACCGATCTCTCCGTGATCGCCATGATCGGGATCGTCCTGCTCATCGGCATCGTGAAGAAGAACGCCATCATGATGATCGACTTCGCGCTCGACGCCGAGCGCAGCGGGGGCAAGTCGCCCGCCGAGGCCATCACCCAGGCCTGTCTCCTCCGCTTCCGCCCCATCATGATGACGACCATGGCCGCGCTGCTGGGCGGCCTCCCGCTGGCGCTCGGCACCGGCACCGGCTCGGAGCTGCGGCGGCCGCTGGGCATCACCATCGTGGGCGGCCTCCTGCTCTCCCAGCTCTTGACCCTCTACACCACCCCCGTGGTCTACCTCTATCTCGACCGGCTGCGCTCGTGGCGCAGCCGCACGCGCCGGTCGGCCGCCGTGGAGGCAACCTGATGCCCGCTCTCCGCTCGGTCCTCGGCTGGGCCCTCGCGCTTTCCCTTGTCGCGCCGCTGGGTGCCTGCTCGCGCGACAAGGCCGAGTCGAAGGCTCCAGCCGCACCGCCCCCGGTGCCGGTCTCCGTCGCGCCGGTGGAGCAGAAGACCATGGCGCTGCAGATCCAGGCCATCGGCACCGTGGAGGCCTTCGCGGTGGTGTCGGTGCGGGCCCAGGTAGGCGGCGAGCTGCAGCGGGTGCACTTCAAGGAAGGCCAGGAGGTCCGGAAGGGCGATGTGCTCTTCACCATCGATCCCCGGCCCTTCGAGGCGATGCTGGCGCAGGCTCAGGCCAATCTCGCCCGCGACACGGGGCTGGTGGCGCAGGCGCGCGCCACGCTGGAGCGCGACCGCGCCCGCGTGCAGCAGAGCCGCGCCGCGCTGGCGCGCGATCAGGCTCAGGCGCGCAATGCGGACGCCGAAGCCAAGCGCTACGCCTCGCTCTACAAGCAGGAGCTGATCTCGCTCGAGCAGGCGGAGCAGTTCCACACCACCGCGGAATCCCTGGCCGCCACCGTCCGCGCCGACGAGGCGGACGTCCGCAGCGCGGAGGAGACCGTGCGGGCGGACGAGGCCGGGATCAAGAGCGCCGAGCAAACGGTACGGGCGGACGAGGCGGCGATAGACAGCGCGAAGATCCAGCTCGGCTACACCACCATCCGCTCGCCCATCGACGGCCGCACCGGCAGCCTCATGCTCAACGAGGGCAATGTGGTACGCGCCAGCGGGACCAACGACTCCACGCTGCTCGTCATCAATCAGATCCAGCCGGTCTACGTCTCCTTCACGGCGCCCCAGCAGCAGCTCGCCATCATCAAGCGGTACATGGCGGAGGGCGCCCTCGAGGTCCGGGCCTTTCCCTCGGGAGATCCCCAGCCGCTGCCGGGCACGGTGACTTTCGTCGACAACGCCGTGGACCAGACCACCGGGACGATCCGCCTCAAGGCCACCTTCGTCAATGCGGAGAAGCGGCTCTGGCCAGGGCAATTCGCCAATGTGGAGCTGACGCTGTCCACCGAGCCCAACGCCCTCGTGGTGCCCTCACAGGCGGTACAGACCGGCCAAGGCGGCGCCTCGCTCGTCTTCGTGGTGAAGGACGACTCCACGGTGGAGGCGCGGCGGATCGTGCCCAAGCGGACTCAGGGCAGCGAGATCGTGGTGGCCGAGGGCCTCAAGCCCGGGGAGAAGGTGGTGACCGACGGCCAGCAGCGCCTGGTGAACGGCGCCAAGGTCGAGGTGCGCACGCCCGGAGCGCCCCGCCCCGGTCGCGGTCAGGGCGCCCCGCCGACGGGCGCCGCGCCGACGGGCGCCCTGCCGGCTCCGCCCCAGGCCCCGAAGCGGCCCTGAGCAGCGTCCCTAGATGTAGACGCCCTTCATCTGCGCGGCCGGATAGCGGGTGC
>Ga0134127_10004576_pt1 | contig 9994 bp, 6 predicted proteins | sample KB31753_FD_96459 | JGI IMG/M metagenome (GOLD analysis project Ga0134127, IMG submission 96459) | Terrestrial soil microbial communities with excess Nitrogen fertilizer from Kellogg Biological Station, Michigan, USA - KB3-175-3 | ecosystem: Environmental > Terrestrial > Soil > Unclassified ...
CACGACGTGCTGTTGAGGTAGACCACCGAGACGTACTCGGCACCGGGTGTGAGACCACTGAGCGACTCGTGGATCCTCGCATTCCCCGACTGGTCGACCCTCAGGTCGGCGGTGCCGCTGATGCCGGACGCCCCCAACTGATCGAAGGTCGCGGTAGCCGTTTGGGGCTTGTCGGCGAGCGCAACGGAAGCGACGAGAAGCGCGGCCAGGACTGAGAGAACCAGGGGACTACGCATCGCACACTCCTTGGCGGATGGTCCCCGCTTGCCCTGAGGAGACGGACGGTAACACCGCAAATACAACTCCCGAAGTCAAACCTAGCGCAAGGAGCCTCAGGGAAAGACCCGAGCGGTTGCGGGATCCCGGGATTCGCCGTGGCGACGGCCACCCGTCATCCACTCCACTGATCACTCCGGAACGCGTCGGCCGCGTCCGTTCGACAGCCGGCTCGGGCGCCTGATGCTCGCCGTCATCATCTCGGCTCCCGCACACCGGTTTTCATGCATGCGTGCCCTCACGTATCGTCGCGCGCCGGAGCTTTACGAGAGAGGAGCCCATGGCGGACGACGAGCACCATCGCAAGCTTGAGAGGCTCTACGCCGCGGCGCCCGTCTCCCGCTGGTACGGCGCCACGATCGCCATCCATGATGGGCACGCCGAGGTGCGCATCGCGGTCCGTCCGGAGTTCCACCACGCGGCGAACGCCGTTCACGGCTCGGTCTATTTCAGGGCGCTGGACGACGCGGCGTTCTTCGCCGCCAACTCGCGGGTGCGGGACGTGTTCGTCCTCACCGTCTCGTACACGGTCCACTTCGCACGCCCGGTGGCGCGCGGAGAGCTGCGGGCGTTGGGTCGGCTCGTGCATGGAAGCGGCCGGCTGTTCCTCGCCGAAGCGGAGTTGCTGGACGGCGAAGGCCAGCTGCTCGGGCGTGGCAGCGGCGTGTTCACGCGAAGCTCGATTCCGCTCGATCCGGCCATCGGCTACGCCTGAGGAGGCAGTTCATCCGTCCGTCGCACGTGCGCTAGATTGAGCCAATGTCCGACGTCGATGCCGCTCGCGCGAAGGCCGAGTCCACGTACAACGCGGCCTCCGACCGGTACGACGACGCTGCGAACTCGTTCTGGTCGCGCTTCGGGGCGCGTACGATCGAGCGACTGCAGCTCGCGGCCGGCAGTCGCGTGCTCGACGTGTGCTGCGGCAGCGGCGCGTCGGCGATTCCCGCCGCCGAACGTGTCGGCCCGTCCGGATCCGTCCTCGGCGTCGACCTTGCGGAGCGACTGCTCGAACGTGCGCGAGCGAAGGCCGCCGTGCGCGGGCTGACGAACGCCGAGTTCCGCGTCGGCGACATGCTCGACCTGCGGCTCCCGGGCGCGCAGTACGATGCCGTCGTCTGCGTGTTCGGCATCTTCTTCGTGCCCGACATGGCCGCCGCGGTGCGCTCGCTCCAGAGCGTCGTCCGGCCCGGCGGCGTCCTCGCGATCACCACGTGGGGCCCGCGCTTCTTCGAGCCGGCCTCGACGGCGTTCTGGCGCAGCATCGAGGAGCTGCGCCCCGACCTCAGAAAGAAGTTCAATCCCTGGGACCGCGTCGTCGACCCGGCCGCCCTGGATGAAGTCCTGATCGAGGGCGGCGTCGCGGGCGCGGAGATCGTTCCCGAGCGCGGCGAGCACCGCATCGCGACGCCCGAGGCCTGGTGGGCGGCGATCATGGGCTCGGGCTATCGGGGCACGATCGAGCAGCTCACGTGGGCCGAGCGCGAACACGTGCGGACGACGAACCTGCGCTACATCGAGGAGAGCGGCGTCGACGCGGTCGAGGCGAACGTGGTCTACGCGACTTCGAGGAAGTCGTGAAGCAGCCGCTCCAGCCCCCGACGCTCGACGAGTTCCTCGCCTGCTGCCGGGCCGAGTTTGAGTTCCTCGCTTCGGAGTACGGCTTCGAGCGACTGGCGGAGCCGCGCGAGTACAACGACTTCAGTGTGCGGTTTCGCAAGGGCGAGCTGGAAGTACATGTCTATGGAGTGAACTGGGGACAGGGGACGATGTGTGACCTCTTCCGGGGCAAGGATGAGCTGTTCTACGGATTCCTCGTGCCCGCGGCGGACCGCGAGTCGTACCGGAGGAAGGCGAGGCCGGGGCAGCTAAACCAGATCCATGCCATCGCCGCCATCCTCAGGAGCCACGCGACCGACTTCCTTCGCGGCGACTTCGGCCGGTTCGACGCGGCTCTCGCAGAGTGGTAGCGCGTCACTGCCCCACGCCCGATCAGCGAGGCTCACCGCGAGGAGCGCCGGCGGGCGCTGGCGGTGACGTCGGCGGGCCACGCCAGCAAGCGAGGTGACCACGCCGAGGTCGTGCGACTGCTCGAGCCGTTCGCCAACGCGCTGTCGGCCCGCCAGAAACGCATGCTCGACGAGGCGCGGGACGCCCTGAAGCACGAACGCGGCTGATCCGGGACCGCGGCTGACACGCTGCCCCGCGAGCCGGCAGGACTCGCCCCGCTGTACCCCCCAGATGGGCTTGAGCGCCCCGGCAGCGGCCCACGAGTGCCGCGCCCGGGGGCCCAGTCGTGGCTGCTGGATGGGGATCTCACCCTTCTCGTGGGCGCCCCCACCCACGAGGCCCGCATCCGCCCCCGCCCAGCGAGGTTCTGGCCGCCTCGCACCCTCGCATGTCGTTGCCACTGTGTCGGCACGCTCTGGAGTTTAGGTGGCATGAACGATGCGCTAGCAGAGGTAAACGCCAATCCGGACGGCGCTCATACGGGGGAACACACATCATGAAAGCCTACGTTGTTGCAGCGATCGTGGCCTTGCTCCTCAGTACCGGGGCGCTGACGGCCGCTGCGTCGACTACCACCACGCCGGCCTCGGGCGGCACCAACCTCTCGGCCGACAAGGCGCAGAACGGCGCCGCATCGGCCTTCACCGCGCTCGGCAACGTCGTCATCACGGAGGGCGCGAACAACGACTTCAGGACGAGCGGGACGCTCATCCTGACCGCTCCCAGCGGCTGGCAGTTCAATGGCGCGTCTGGCGTCACCGTGAAAGCCGGCAAAGTGGGAGGGGGCGGCCCGAGCGAGCTCTCGGCCACGGTCGGCGCCGTCACCGCCTCGTCGATCACGCTCAACATCACCGTCAACGCGGTCGGCCAGCTCGACGTCCTCACCGTGAGCGGCATCGAGGCCCAATCGGTCGAGGGCGGGAACCTGCCCGCGTCGGCCAACATTCTGCGCACCGCGGCGAACCCCGGGACCGCCGTCATCGTAGGCGTGAGCAACGACGTGACCAACTTCGGGTCGCTGTCGCAGGCGATCGGGGCGCTTCGTCTCCACGTCGTGCTGCCCGGGCAATCGTTCACGGACGGCAGCACCGTCGCCGCGAGCGGCACGAGCGGGGCTCCCGCGAACCAGGCTGCGGGCGCCGCGTTCAATCTCGCCAAGCTGGTTGCCGCCGATCGGGAGTTCAACGTCGCGACCACGTACTCCGGTTCGAAGACGATCGCGTACGCCGGGCCGGGTGGCAGCCCCAGCTACACCACGAACGTGAGCTTCACCGCCGGCAACTCGACCACGGCCCTGGCGACGACGCTGCGCAAGGCCGAGACCACGACGCTGAGCGCGACGTCGGCCACCTCGCCGGCGATCGCGACCGCACAGCCGAGCTCGAGCCTAACCGTCGACGCCGGCGCGGTCGTCAAGCTCCAGCTCCTGCTTCCCGGCGAGACCGCTGCCCCGGGCACCGCCACTGGCAAGTCCGGAACGCCCACGGCCCAGACCATCGGCGCCGCGATCCTCAACAACGTCCGCGTCAACGCGGTCGACGCCAACTGGAACGTGGTCGGCAGCTCGATCCCCGATGTCGCGATCAGCAGCTCCGACGTCGCAGCCGCGATCGCCGACGACAATGGCGGCGTGTCCGGCAACCTGTCGCTGGTCGCGGGCTCCGGTACACTGTCCAGCTTCACGTTCGGGACCGTCGCCGCCTCGCAGACGCTCACCGCCACCGATGTCGCTGCCGCGCTCAGTGCAGGGCCGAGCGCGAGCGTGACCGTGAACAAGGTGGTTTCGGCCACCGGCCTCGTCTCTTCGCAGAATCCCGCGGTCTTCGGACAGTCCGTGACGTTCACGGCCACGGTCACGGGCGGCGCGGGCACGCCCACGGGCACGGTCAACTTCAAGGACGGCGCGACCGTGATCGCCAACGCGGTCGCGCTCGACGGCTCCGGCCAGGCCACGTTCACCACGTCGTCGCTGACGGCGGCGACGCACACCATCTCAGCCGTCTACAGCGGCAGCGCGCTCTACAGCACCAGCACGTCGGCCAACCTTTCCCAGGTCGTGGGCAAGGGCAACACCACCACGTCGCTGGTCTCCTCGCTCAATCCGTCATGTGCCGGCTCGCCGGTGACGCTGACCGCGACGGTCGCCGCGGTCGCCCCGGGCGCCGGCGTTCCCACCGGCAGCGTGGACTTCAAGGACGGCGCGACGGTGATCGGCACCGTCGCACTCAACGTATCGGGCGTGGCGGCGCTCACCACGTCGTCGCTCTCAGTCGCCACTCACAACCTGACCGCGGCCTACAAGGGCAGCGGCAGCTTCAACGTCAGCACGTCGACGCCCGTCCTGGTCCAGGCCGTGAAGGCCAAACCCACGGCCAGTGTCTCCGGTTCGGCGGCGATCTGTCCCGGCGGCTCGGCCACGATCCGCGCCAACCTCACCGGCGCCGGCCCCTGGACCGTGACCTGGTCCGACGGCGCGGTGCAGAGCGGCGTCGCCGTGAGCCCCGCGACCCGCTCGGTGAGCCCGGCGGCGACGACGGTCTACACCGTCACGAATGTCGCCGACGTCAACTGCTCGAGCGCGGGCACGGGCAGCGCTGCCGTGACGGTGAACGCGCTGCCGGCCATCACCACCCAGCCGGTCGCGAAGAACGTCTGCGCGGGCAGCACCGCCACGTTCACGGTCGCGGCTACCGGCACCGGTCTCACGTATCAGTGGCAGAAGGATGGAGTCAACCTCGTGAATGGTGGCCGCTTCTCCGGCGCCACCGGCACCACACTGACGATCAGCAGCACGACAGCAGCCGACGCCGGCTCCTACTATGTGCAGGTGAGCGGGACCTGCCCGCCGTCCCTCTACTCCGATGCCGCGAGCCTCACGGTCCGTCCGGTGCCCGTCGCGACGATTACGGCGGCTTCGCTGATCTGCGCCGGGGCGAGCGGCAACTCGGCCTCGGTCGCCGATGCCGGTCCGGGCGTCAGCTACGCCTGGAGCATCAACAACGGCACGATCACCGGCGGAACCGGGACCGCGACCATCACCTATACGGCCGGTGCCAGCGGGAGCTCGATGACGCTCAACGTCACGGTCACGAGCCCGAACGGCTGCAGCGCCTCGAGTAGCAAGATCGCCAGCCTCTCGACTGGCTCTGTCGAGTTCCAGGACTGGAAGAACACGCCGTACACGGATGCCGCGTGGCAGAACTCGACGCTCTCGGCGAAGGAGATGCTCTACCCCGAGGGCGGCACGGTGCCGTTCCGCATCCGGATGCCGCAGCCGTGTGTCGGTACCGCGTGGAGCATCACGCTCCAGTACGACTTCGCGGACAACTCGACCGGTGTCCACTTCGTTGACTTCCTCACCACGTACAACGCGTTCGAGGCCTCGGTGAACGGACATGCCTCCGACGGCGGCGCGTCCGCCAGCGAGTCGACGTTCCCGATCCCGTCCGACCCTGCGCTCGCTTACCAGCTGCCCGGCGTGTTCACGGTCGAGAACGGCACGATCACGAATGCCAGCGTCTACACCACCGACGTCAGCGGCGGCGTCACCCGGAAATACATCACGCTCACCGGCACCGCGACGCCGGGCGCCGAGGTGATGCTCCTGTTCGGGGCGCACATCGCCCGCGATTTCGAGTGGGGCACCGACAAGGGCGCTCGCCAGTGGCCCACCGGTACGGCGAGCATCGGCTACGTCAACTACCTGGGCATTGCCGGCCACACCAATATCAAGATCTCCGACAGCATCCTCGACAACCCGTCGGTCTCCGACGTCTCGATCGTGGCGACGGACACGCCCGATCCGGTGGCCGCGGGGCACAACCTGGCCTACAGCATCACCGTGTACAACAACGGTCCGCTGGCGGCCGGGCCGGACACGATCTCGAATGCGATCCCGGCCGGAACCACGTTCGTCTCCGCGACCGCGCCTGCTGGCTGGTCGCTGTCGGCGCCGGCGGTGGGCGGTACGGGCGCGGTGCAGTGGATCCTCCCGACCAGCATCGGGCCCGCCGGGACCGCCAGCTTCGGGATGGTGGTCGCGGTGGACGCAGGCGCCAGCGGAACGGTCGAGAACACGTTCACGCTCGCGTCGGGCAGTGCCGATGCGTACCAGACCAACAACGTCTCCCATGTCAGCACCACGATCCTCGCGGTGTGCGTCCCGCCGACGGTCGCGGGTGACCCGGTGGGCGCCACGGCGTGCCTGGGCGACACGGCGACCTTTAGCGCCTCGGCGACCGGGATTCCGGCCCCCGCGATCCAGTGGCAGGTGATGCCCGCTGGCGGTGGCAGCTTCAGCGACGTGGTGGGCGAGACCTCCGGCTCGCTGCGCGTCGCCGCGACGGTGGCCCAGGCCGGCAGCCAGTACCGGGCCCGGTTTGAGAATGCCTGTGGCACGGCGTACTCCGAGGCGGCGACGCTCGACTGGTGCCCCGGCAACAACGCGCCGGTCGTCGCGATCGTCAGCCCGGCGAACGGCGTGAGCATCGCCGTCGGTGTCTCGGTGACGTTCGCAGGCACCTTCACCGACGACGCCGGGGACACGCACACGGCGGTGTGGACCATCGGTGGCGTCGAGGTCCCGGCCGTGGTCGACGACTCGGCGAAGACCGTCGTGGCCAAGTATGCATTCACCACGACCGGCACGTTCTCGATCAAGCTCGCCGTCACGGACGAGAAGGGTGCGGTCGGCATCTGCACCCAGATGGGTGGGCAGGACGCCAACGTGATCGTCTACAACGCCGGGGGCGGGGCCGAGCCGACGCACACGCCGCGTCGGGATCCGGATGATCTGTACGCGCGGGCCGGCATGGAGTTCAACCTGGCGCAGAACGCGCCGAACCCCTTCAGCAACGGGACCCAGATCCACTTCAGCCTGCCGACGCAGAGCCGCGTGAAGATCGGCGTCTTCGACATCGCGGGCCGGCAGGTGGCGTCGCTGTCGAACCAGGTCTGGGAGCCGGGGAGCCACGCGCTGAGCTGGTCCGGCAGGTCGGACGCCGGGACGCTCGCCCCGGGTGGGATGTACGTGGTCCGGATGATCGCCGAATCGACCACCGGCAGCGGGCACTACAGTGCCCAGAAGACGATGATCAGGATCAACTAGGTCGGGTGGTAGCACCCGTGATTCCGGCCCCCTCGTCCGGGGTCGCGGGGTAGCAGGATCGGCCGGTCCTTCGGGATCGGCCGATCGTCGTTCACAGGCAACCATGCACCGACTCGCTCGCGCCTGCATCAGCAGGTCAACAGCGAGGCCGACCATGACCACGTTCCAGACGTCCATCTCGATCGCAGCGCCACGTGAGGCGGTGTGGCGTGTTCTGGCCGACGTCGCCGCGTGGCCGAAGTGGCTCCCCACGGTGGCCAGCGTCGAGTCGCTCGATGGCAACCCGCTGGTACTTGGGAACCGGTATCGGGTTCGTCAGCCCAGGCTGCAGTCGGTGACCTGGACCGTCACGGAGTTGGAACCTTCCAGCCGCTTCAGCTGGCAGGCCCGCACGCCTGGCCTGCGGATGAGCGCGGACCACATGGTCAGCGGTGATTCTTCGGGCAAGTCCGACGTGGTCCTGCGCTTCTCGTTCGCCGGCCCGCTCGGCCCGCTGGTGGGCGCGGTCTATCGCGCGATCACCGAGCGCTACATGGCCACGGAGGCGGCGAAGCTCAAGCAGAAGGTGGAGACATCGCGGTGACGGCCCAGCTTTCCCCGGCCGTGGGCCTCGCGTAACCTCCGACTTCATGCCCACGCCTCTCATGATCTCCGTCGCCGGCGTGCGTGGCATCGTCGGCGATTCGCTCGATCCGTCGATCGTCGCGCGCTTCGCCGCGGCGCTCGCGCGCAGCCTCCCCGGCGACGGGCCGGTCGTCATCGGCCGCGACGCGCGCATCAGCGGGCCCATGGTGCGGCTCGCGGCCGCCGCCGGCGTGAATGCCGCCGGACGCGACGTCGTGGACATCGGCCTCGCGACCACGCCGACCACGCAGCTCGCGGTCGAGCACCTGAGGGCTGCGGGCGGCATCATCCTCACCGCGAGCCACAACCCCGCGCCCTGGAACGCGCTCAAGTTCCTGAGCGGGCGCGGCGAGTTCCTGGGCCCGCGCGAGGGCAATGCCGTGCGAGACCGGTTCGAGAACAATCGCGACCTGTGGACGAGCTGGGACAAGCTGGGCGCCGTGCGCGAGGAGGAGAACGCGCTCGAATGGCACCTCGATCGTGTGCTCGCGCTCAAGCACCTGGACGTGGCCGCGATCCGTGCCCGTGCGCTGCATGTCGTCGTGGACGGCTGCGCCAGCGTGGGCGGCGTGGCGCTGCCGGCGCTGCTCGAACGGTTGGGCGCCAAGGTGACGAAGCTCGACTGCGAGCCGAACGGAAAGTTCACGCGCGAGCTGGAGCCGCTGCCCGAGCATCTCTCTCAGCTCGGGAAGGCCGTGCGGGAAGCGAAGGCCGACCTCGGCATCGCCAGTGACCCGGACGCCGACCGCGCGGCGTTCGTGGACGCGGCGGGCCTGCCGCTCGGTGAGGAGTACACGGTCGTGCTCGGCACTCGCGTCGCGCTCGAGACGCAGAAGGGTCCGGTGGTGACGAACTTGAGCACGTCCCGTATGCTCGACGCGGTGTGCGAGTCGGCGGGCGTCACCCTCCATCGCACGCCGGTGGGCGAGGCGCACGTGGTGGAAGCCATGCACGCGCACCACGCTGCGGCCGGCGGTGAAGGAAACGGTGGAATGATCCTTCCGGCCGCCCACCATGGGCGCGATGCGCTCGTGGCCATGGCGCTGGTGGCGCATGCGATGCGGCGCGGGGCGACGCTGCGGGCGCTGGCCGATACGCTGCCCCGGTACGTGATGATCAAGGACAAGCTCGCACGACCCGATGAACCCTGGGAGGGAGCCGCGGCGCGGCTCAAGCGCGCGTTCGACGGCTGGCAACTCGATGCCGCGGACGGGTTGCGGTTCGCGCGCGGCGAGACCTGGGTGCACGTCCGGCCGTCGGGTACGGAGCCGGTCGTGCGCGTGATCGCCGAGTCGCCTGAGGCGAACGGGACGCGGGCGATCGTGGACGAGGCACGCCGGGCGCTGGCGGCGCCAGGGAGGTAGCGCGCATGTGCGGGATCGTGGGCTACGTGGGACACCGGGAGTGCCTGCCCATCCTCATCGAAGGCCTCAAGCGGCTCGAGTACCGCGGCTACGACTCGGCCGGGGTCGCCATCCACAAGGATGGCCAGCTCCAGATCGTGAAGGCCGCGGGGAAGATCCGGCAGCTCGAGTCGCGGCTGCAGCAGCATCCGGTCTCCGGCCGTTTCGGCATGGGCCATACGCGCTGGGCCACGCACGGCGAGCCGAACGACACGAATGCCCACCCGCACACCGACGAGACGAAGAGCGTCGCGCTCGTGCACAACGGCATCATCGAGAACTACGCGACGTTGAAGAGCGCGTTGATCTCCGAGGGCCACGCGTTCACGACCGACACCGACACGGAAGTGCTCGCGCACCTGATCGAGAAGTACCTGAAGCGCGGCCTGAAGCTCGAGCGCGCCGTTGGCGCGGCGCTGCGCGACGTCGAGGGGACGTACGGGATCGTCGTCATGTGCGCTTCCGAGCCGGGCGTGCTGGTCGGCGCGCGCAACGGCAGCCCGATGGTGCTGGGGATCACGGACGGCGAGTACTACCTGGCCTCGGATGTGGCCGCGATCGTGGAGCACACGCGGCA
>Ga0134127_10004577_pt1 | contig 9994 bp, 4 predicted proteins | sample KB31753_FD_96459 | JGI IMG/M metagenome (GOLD analysis project Ga0134127, IMG submission 96459) | Terrestrial soil microbial communities with excess Nitrogen fertilizer from Kellogg Biological Station, Michigan, USA - KB3-175-3 | ecosystem: Environmental > Terrestrial > Soil > Unclassified ...
CTTCCTCGTCGCCGGCGCCGGGCGCTCGACGCTCGCCGCAGCGGCCTGGGCCGTCGCGAGCGTGATCGCGGTGACACCCGCCACGATGCTCGGCGCGATCGCCGCCAAGTGGCTGCTGCTCGGTCGCGTGCGCCCCGGTCGCCATCGGCTGTGGGGCGGTTATCACCTGCGCTGGTGGTTCGCGCACTCGATGGTCGGCGGCATGATGCTCGACCACCTGGCCGGAACGCCGCTGCTCCCGGTCATCATGCGCCTGCTCGGCGCCCGCGTCGGGAAGGACGTCTATCTCGGCACGCATCACATCGCCGCGTTCGACATCGTCTCGATCGGGGACGGCTCGAGCGTGGACGACGGCGCCACGCTCCTCGGCTCGACGGTGGAGAACGGCGAGCTGATCATCGCCCCGGTCACGATCGGGCGCGATTGCTACGTGGGCGCGCGCTCGGTGATGCGCGAAGGCACGGTGCTCGAGGACGGAGCGCGACTCGAGGACCTCTCGCTGCTGCCACGCGGCGGCCGCATCCCTGCGGGCGAGACCTGGGCGGGCTCGCCGGCACGCCGGGTGAACGCCGCGCCCGTGCCCGCTCCGCCACCGGAGCGCGGAGCGTTGCACCGTGCCGCCGTCGCGTTGCTCTACACCGGGCTCGTGCTGCTGCTGCCGCTCGTCCCGGTCACGGCGATCGTGCCCGGCATGGGACTGCTCATGCGGATCGGGATCGATCACCCATGGCGTTTCCTCGCCGCGGCCCCGGTCGTGGGCGGCTCGTTCGTGCTGCTGCTCGCGCTCGAGGTCGTGGTGCTCAAGTGGCTGCTCGTGGGCCGCGTGCGCGCCGGCACGTACCCGCTCCATGGCAGCTTCTACGTGCGCAACTGGACCGTGGAGCAGCTCATGGCGTTCAGCCTCCAGGTCGTGGCGCCGATCTACGCGACGCTGCACGTGGTGCCCTGGTATCGCGCCCTCGGCGCGAAGATCGGGCGCCTGGTGGAGCTCTCGACCGCGTCGTTCACGCCCCCCGACCTGCTCGAGATCGCGGAGGGCGGCACCATCGCGGACGACGCTTCGATCGGCGAGCCGCGCGTCGAGCGCGGCTGGCTGACCGTGGCCCGCACGCGCATCGGCCGCCGCGCGTTCGTCGGCAACAGCGGCGTGCTCCCCACCGGCGTGGAGCTGGGCGACGACGCCCTGGTCGGCGTGCTCTCCACCGCGCCGACGACACCGGGCGCCGCGGCGAGGGCCGGCAGCGCCTGGCTCGGCTCGCCGCCGCTCGAGCTGCCGCGCCGCGAGGCCAGCGCCGGCTTCATCGAGAAACGGACGTACGCGCCGCCGGCCTGGCTCATCTTCACGCGCGGCACGGTGGAGCTCCTGCGCATCACGCTGCCGCCTTCGGGGTTCATCCTCGTGAGCGCCACGGTGGTGACCGCGACGCTGGAGTCGTGGACCTCCCGGGGGCCGCTCGCCGCGCTACTCTTCCTGCCGCTCGTCTACGCCGCCTGCTGTGCCGCCGTGCTGCTCGTCACGGCGCTCGCCAAGTGGACGCTGATCGGCCGCTACCAGCCGTTCGTGTGCCCGCTCTGGAGCCCGTTCGTGTGGCGGCTGGAGCTCGTGAACTCGCTCTACGAGTTCCTCGCCACGCCGCTTGCCCTGGGCGTTCTCCAGGGCACGCCATTGCTGCCGTGGTACCTGCGCCTGATGGGGGCAAAGGTCGGGCGCCGCGTCTACACCGAGACGACGGGGTTCCTGGAGTGGGACCTGGTCGAGCTCGGCGATCGCGCCGTGCTCAACGAAGACTGCGTGCTGCAAACGCACCTGTTCGAGGACCGCATGCTCAAGGCGTCCCGGCTGCGGGTGGGCGCGGACTGCACCGTGGGCGCGATGTCGGTGGTGCTCTACGACTCCCACATGCAGGATGGCTCGTCGCTCGACGCGCTCTCGCTGCTCATGAAGGGCGAGACCCTCCGAGCCGGAACGTCCTGGCACGGGATCCCGCCAGTACCTTCGGAGGCGCAGCCGCGCGAACGCAGCTGAGAGGCATCCGGCGGGTGCCTCTCGACCCCGGCAGCTGGCCGGGTGGCGGTTCGCTTTCGGAGCTGGAGGGCCTGGCTTCCGTGGACCGAGCCTCGTAATTCGGGTGTATCATCCGTCTCCGGTCACATTGGCCCCAGCCGCGTCCCGGGGCCTCGAGGAGGACTCGATGACCCGCACGCGTCTCTCGATCGCTCTGTTCGCGCTGCTGCTGGCCCCGCTCGCGGCGAGCCCCGCTCGCACCCAGACCGCTGACGCCGGCACGCCGGTGGTGAGCGTCCACACCACGGATGAGGTTTTCCCAGTCCTGGTACGCGATGGGGCGAACGGCGCCTTCGTTGGTTTCCAGACCATCCTTCCGACCAGCCCGGGCGACGGGATGGGAGGGGCGCATGGAATCATCCACGTCGCTCGCCTGAGAGGGGACGCGACCCCGGCCCCGGAATGGACGCACTCCCAGGCGGACCCGATCTGGCTCTCGTACGGGGAGCCCACGAACATCGTGCCGATCGGGGACGGGCGAGTATGGGCCGTCGGCGACGGCGAGCTCCTGGTGCCCGGTATGTCCTACTACCACGACTACTACATGCTGCAGGTGGATCCCGGTGGCGTCACGGCCCCGCAGGTCCAGGCGGGGCGGGGGATCAGGTACGTCACAGAGTCGATGCAGGCCGTGGGTCAGCCGGACGGGCACGCGATGGTGCTCTATATGCTGAACAGTTATTTCGGCGACCCCGGACTTCTCGTGGACCGCGTCGCGCCTGACGGCGGGCTCGCCCACAGCGCCATCGACCTGGGCTTCTATTACCTCTCGGATCCGCCCGTCGTGGACGCCGCCGTCAAGGGCGCAGACGGATCGGCCATCGTGACGCTCTGGGCCAGCGCCGGCGCGGGCCGGGACCTCTACGCGGTCAGCGTCCACGCGGATGGTTCGCCCGCCTGGGTACCGGCGGCGAGAGCGCTCAGCACGGCGCCGGGCAACCAGTTCGAGACCTCCTGCGCCAGCGATGGCGCGGGAGGCTTGTTCGTGGCGTGGCGCGATGAGCGCACGCCCGGCACGACCCCGGACGTCTACGCGACGCACATGCTGGCGGACGGCAGCATCGCGCCCGGATGGCCGGCCAGCGGCAAGGCGATCTCGGCGAACACCGGTGAGCAGAGCCATGCGCGCACGGTCAGCGACGGCGCGGGCGGCGTGTGGCTGGTGTGGACCGACGCCCGGAGCGGCAACCTCGAGGTCTACTACACGCATCTTCACGCTGACGGCACGCCCGCGGCCGGGTTCAGCGTGAGTGGTCGCCCGCTCTCGAACGCGCCAGGGGGGAAGCGCGATCCGCTCACCGTGTCCGACGGCGTCGGAGGGCTGTTCGTGGTGTGGCGGGACGGACGCAACCTCCACGACTTCGACCTCTTCGGCCAGCACATCCTTGCCGACGGCTCGGTCGCTCCGGGTCTCGCGGCCGACGGGGAAGCGATCTGCACGAATCCCACCGACCAGACGGACCTGGCGCTGCTCGACATCGCCGAGAACGCCGCGATCGTGGCCTGGCGCGACAACCGCACGGGCGTCGGCGTTCTGTACGCCGCCCGCGTGCCCGCGGGCAACGTCGGTCTCGGAGCGCCGGGGCATGGCGGTGGCGCACTGGCGCTCGCGCCGGTCGGGCCGAACCCGGTACACGGTGCGTGTGAATGGACGATCAGCGCGCCCGAAGCCGGAGCCGTGAGCGTGCAGCTCATCGACGTGCAGGGGCGCGTCCGCGCGAGCCGCGCGCTGGAAGCTCCGGTGACGAACGCACACGTCCGCTTCGACATGCCCGAGCCGGGCCTGTTCTTCGTCACGGTGGCGCAGGCCGGAAGGACCGTCTCGAGCCGGATCGCGTTCATGCACTGATCTTGGTGCGCGCGATACGCCCCCGGAGGGAGGCCTCCGGGGGCGTTTCGTTTTGGGGTTGGAGTGCCAGCCGTCAACGCCGGCGCGGGGATGAAAGGCCTTGGGTGGCCGGGGGGCCCGAGGGTAGCCTCGCGGGCCGATCACAAGGAGGCCGCCGTCGCTCACCTCATGAGACTCGCCGCGATCCTCGCCGCGCTGACCGTGTCCGTCGCCGGCGCGCAATCCTCCACGCCGGCGCCGTCCGCCCTCGCGTCGACGGTTCCCGCGCTCCAGGCGCTGGTCGGGCCTCCGGCCAGCGAGATGGCCGCGATCGTCGCGCGTTTCGACGCCGACCAGGACGCGCTCGCGAGGCGTTATGACGCGTTCGATTCGCCCGCGCAGCGGACGCGCATGCGCGCGTTCTACTCGGACTGGAAGGCGCGGCTCGGCGACCTCGACTTTGCGAAGCTGGGCCAGGAGGGACGCGTCGACCACGTGCTGCTCGACCACGAGCTGACGCATGAGCTCGCGCTGCTCGACCGGCGGGACAAGATGCGGCGCGAGACCGCGTCGCTGCTGCCGTTCGCCGATCGACTGCTGGCGCTCGAGGACCGGCGGCGCGACCTGCAGCCCGTCGACGCGCGCGCCGCGGCACGCAGCATCGCCGAGGTCACGAAGCAGGTGGACAGCCTGCGCGCAGCCATCGACGGCGCGGGCGGGACGCAGAAGGCCGCGGCGGGCAAGCGCACCGGGCCCGCGGTGTCGAAGATGGTCGCCAATCGCGCGGTCGACGATCTCGATCGGATCCGCGGCGCCGTCGGCAGCTGGTACAAGTTCTACGACGGCTACGACCCGAACTTCTCCTGGTGGCTCAAAGATCCGTACGCGAAGCTGAACGACGCGCTCACCGCGTACGCGCGCACGCTGCGCGAGAAACTCGCCGGCATCAAGGCTTCCACGTCCGCGCCGGTCGCAGGCGCGGACCGCGGCATGGCGGCGGCGAGCAACGAGCCGATCATCGGCGACCCGATCGGCGTCGACGGGCTGAACGCCGAGCTCGCGTACGAGATGATCCCGTACACGCCGCAGGAGCTGATCGCGATCGCCGAGCGCGAGTACGCGTTCTCCCTGAGCGAGGCGAAGAAGGCCGCGAAGGAGATGGGGTTCGGCGACGACTGGAGAGCGGCGATGGAGAAGGTGAAGAACACCTACGTCGCCCCCGGCGAGCAACCTGCGCTGATCCGCGACCTCGCCCGCCAGGCAGAAGCGTTCTTCGACCAGCACGATTGGGTGACGATCCCGCCGCTCGCGCGCGAGGACTGGCGGATGGAGATGCTCTCGCCCGAGCGCCAGCGCGTGTCGCCGTTCTTCCTCGGCGGCGAGCTGATCCTCGTCTCCTATCCGACCGCGGAGATGACCGAGGACGAGAAGCGGATGAGCCTTCGCGGCAACAACCCGCACTTCTCGCACGCGACGGTGTTCCACGAGCTGAACCCGGGGCACCACCTGCAGGGGTTCATGGCGGCGCGCTACAACCCGCACCGGCAGCTGTTCCGCACCCCGTTCTGGAGCGAGGGGCAGTCGCTCTACTGGGAGATGTTCCTCTGGGACCACGGCTTCCAGGTGTCGCCGGAGGATCGGTTGGGCGCGCTGTTCTGGCGCATGCACAGGAGCGCACGGATCATCTTCTCGCTCAACTTCCACCTCGGGAAGATGACGCCGCAGCAGGCGATCGACTATCTCGTCGACAACGTCGACTTCGAGCGCGCGAACGCGGAAGCGGAGGTGCGGCGCTCGTTCGGTGGCAGCTACTCGCCGCTCTACCAGATCAGCTACATGATCGGCGGGCTCCAGCTCCGCGCACTGCATCGCGAGCTGGTCGACGCGAAGAAGATGAGCGAGCGGGATTTCCACGACGCGGTGCTGCAGGGCGGGCCGATGCCGATCACGATGGTCCGCGCGCGCCTCGGGAACACGCCGCTCACGCGCCAGGGCGCGCCGCCATGGCGATTCGCCGAGCAGCTTCCACCCCCGGTCCCGGCGCCGGTTCGCTGATTTCGGCGTAGACAGCGGCTGGGAGCCGTCCCTAGACTCGCCTTCCTCGCAGGCCTACCCCCCGACGGGCCGCTCGAGTACCGGGGGTCCTCCGTGCGCCGCATCGTCCTGCTTGCCGCCCTGTTCGCGCTGGCCGCGCCCGCCCGGGCCGCGCAGTCGCCCGCCCACCACGGCGCGACGCCCGTTGCCACGAGCGCGCTGCTCGCCCTGGCCCCGGATCGCGCGACGATCGCGCAAGCCACACAGCGGGCGCCGACGGCTCCCGTCTACTTCATCACGGCATCGGCCGCCGGGAGCGGGAGCATCAACCCGAGCGGCGTGCAACCAGTGACGCCAGGCGCGGACCAGACGTTCACGATGACGCCGTTGCCGTGCGCGCTCCTGGACAACGTCCGCGTGGACGGGGTCGACCTCGGCCCACTCACCACCTACACGTTCCACAACGTGAGTGCGGACCACACCATCGAGGCGAGCTTCGTGCCGGCGCCGCCCGACACCATCGTCGCCACGGCGGGGTCCCATGGCACGATCAGCCCGGCCGGCGTCACCGTGTACGACTGCGGCGCCACCGCCACCTACACGATCGCCCCGGACAGCTGCTCGCTGATCGGCGACGTGCTCGTGGATGGCCGCTCGGCCGGCGCGGTGCCTGTCATCAGATTCGTGGACCTCCGGGCCTCGCACACGATCCACGCGACGTTCGTTCCCGCCGTGAAGTACACGATCACGGCCACCACCGGAGCGAACGGCACGATCACGCCCCCCGGTGCCACGCAGGTGGGCTGTGGGCTGGACCAGACGTTCACCATCTCGCCGTTCCCCTGTTTCAAGATCGCCGACGTGCTCGTGGATGGCGCGTCGCAGGGCCCGATCACGAGCTACACGTTCACGAACGTCCTCGCCGCGCACTCGATCTCCGCGAGCTTCGTGTCCGCGGCGGCACGGGACACGATCGTGGCCAGCGCCGGCCCGAATGGCACCATCGACCCCGCGGGGATGATCGTCGTGAACTGCGGCGTGGCCCAGACATTCACGTTCGGGCACGACCCCTGTTATCGGGTCGCCGACGTGGTGGTGGATGGGGTCTCGAGGGGCCCGATGTCGAGCTTCACGTTCGCGAGCGTCAACAGCTCGCACACGATCAGCGCGAGCTTCGTGAGCGCCCCGCAGTATCCGATCACCGCGACCGCCGGGAGCGGCGGCACGATCGTGCCGTCGGGAACCGTTCAGGTGGACTGCGGTGGGAGCCAGACGTTCACGGTCATTCCCCCGGACCCCCTCGTCGTTCCCGCGATCTTCGTGGACGGGGTCTACCAGGACTCCACGACGAGCTACACGTTCACCAACGTCAACGACGCGCACTCGATCGTGGCGGCGTTCACCGTCGACTACTGGATCGACGCGTTCGCACGGCGGTGCAATTCGACCGGGATCAAACCGACCATCCTCGGAGAGGGTTTCCCACCCGATGCCAGCTACTGGTTCGACGTGCAGCCGCTCCACTGCGATCCGCCCGCGCCGGGGGCTCACCTCGAGAAAGCAGGCAAGGTCTTGACGGACGCCTTCGGGAGCATCGTGTTCAACGACACGCCGTGCTACCCCGTGGGCGAGTACACGATCATCCTCGACGTCCTCGGCACCGGGGCGTACGTCCCGACCGTCGACCCGATCGCTTGCTTCAAGCCGAACAACGCCACTCCGACCAGCGGCATCGACGATCTCGAGGGGGAGATCACGTCCGAGGGCGCCGTGCTGTCGTGGTGGGTGATGGACCTCTCCACCTATCGCGGCTTCATCATCCACCGCGCACAGGAGGGTGGGGATGAGGAAGCCGTTACCCGCGATCCGCTCGCGCCCCCGTCGAGCCATCCGCCGGCGCAGATGCGCTGGCGCGACGCCACCGCCCTGCCCGGAGCGCGGTACGAGTACCGGATCGAAGCGCTCAAGCCAGGGTCGGGGGCGGATTGGTACGGGCCGGTGACGCTGGCGATCCCCGCGGAGCCGAGGCGGCTCGCGTTGCGGGGCGCGACGCCCAACCCGTTCGGCGGCACGACGCGACTCGCGATCGACGTGCCGTCGGGCGAGGGGGAGCTACGCCTCGACGTGTTCGACGTCGCCGGGCGCCACGTGCGCACGCTGCGTCGCGGCGCGATGTCACCCGGGCAGGACGTCGTGGATTGGGACGGCCGCGACGACCACGGCGCGCGCACCCGCGGCGGTCTCTACGTGGTGCGGCTCCAGGGGGCGCACGGCACGAGCGTCACGAGGGTCATGAAGCTGGACTGACGCTCGAAGCCGGTGGTCCCGCGGCATTCGGCATCGCGACGGGCTCGCCCGATAGTGAAGTTCAGCTCGGTCGGCGGAGGATCGCGACCATGGTGTCGCGTCGGCTGCCGCGCACGCGGAGGCGACCCCGGAGCGATTGCAGCAACGCGACCAGTGCAGGCCCACCGGGAAGTCCCGATAGCGCTCGACGCGTGCCCTCCAGTGTCGACGGGTCCTGAAGCGGGGAGCCATCCGCCGCGATCATTGGCCCGCGCGTGACCCGTCCTGCCGGCACGCGCAATCTCCACGTGGGATGCGTCGCGGAATACCCGGTGAAGTCCGTGAACGTCGTCACGGCTCCGAGCGAGCCGCCGAGCCGGCGCACGCCTTCCTCGGTGAACCACGTCAGGTGGACGGGGGGCGGATCGGTGTCCCAGATCACGGCCGCTGCCAGGGCGGTCCGGTTCGGCGTCGTGACGATCAGTGCACCGCCTGGGGCCACGAGCGACCAGACCTCAGCCAGCAACGCGCCCGGATCCGGCACGTGCTCCAGCACCTCGGCAAGGATCGCCACCGACCACGTCTCGTGCGACGCGGCCTTGAACTCCGCCGCCGTGCCCACACTGAACAGGTCGCCGAACCGCGCGCGCGCGACGGCGATCGCCTGCTTGGAAACGTCCAGCCCGCGCACGTCATAGCCGACCCGCGACAGGGCGAACGTCAGGTACCCCAGCCCGCAGCCGATATCGAGCACGCGGCCGACCCCGCCTGGCCCGCCCATTTCCTGCAGCGCGGCAGCGATGCCCCAGTAGACGTCCTCGCGATCGGCCAGCTCCCGAAGCGGGTCGCCGCTCCGGGACACGAGCGTCGCGTACTCTTCGTAACGCGAATAGCCGGGAATACGCGCGGCCTGCGCGTAGATGACGTCGTAGAGATCGCCGGGCACGGTGCGAGGCCACGCCGCCGACGAGCCGCACGCTGGACAACGGAAGACGCCGAAGACCTGGCCGTCATCGCGGTAACCGGGATGCTCCGAGAGCGCGCGCACCATGTCGCCCCGGCACGCAGGGCACGGCATGGTGGTGGACGGTGTCCCCTGCGGTGCGATCCCCGGCGCCGCGGCGGTCGTCATGGTCTCACCCGGGAGTAGACAGGCAGCAGCACGCGCAACGCCAGTTCGGCCACCGCGCCATAGTGCTTGCGATAGAAATGGCGCAGGCTGGCCTCGTACGCCGATTGCGCCTGCGGGTTGCGCGCGAGGCTCTGCCCGCCCAGATGCACGATGGCCTGCGCCGGATGGTAGTAGTTCTTCCAGCCGGCGCGGCGCAACCTCAGGCACCAGTCGTTGTCCTCGAAATACATGAAGAAGTCCTCGTCGAGCAGGCCGACCTGCTCGATCGCGGTGCGCCGCACCAGCAGGCACGCGCCCGAGACCCAGTCCACGGGCTGCGTGCGCTCGGTCGCCCAATCGTGCAAGTAGCGACCGGTCATCACCCGCAGAGCGCTGCGACGGAGAAGATAGGGCAGCGTCGGATCGCCGCCGAACGCGAACGGTTGGGCGCTTCCATCCGCGCGCAACAGGCGCGGGCTCACGGCACCGGCTTCGGGATGGGCGTCCATGAACGCCACCAGCCCGCCGATCGCGCGCGCTGTTGCGCGGGTGTCGCTGTTCAACAGCAGCGCGTAGGGCGCGGTGCTCGCGCGCAGGCCCTGGTTGTTCGCACGTGCGTAACCGGAGTTGACCGCGTTCTCGATCAGCCGGACGGACGGGAACTCGCGAC
>Ga0134127_10004579_pt1 | contig 9989 bp, 12 predicted proteins | sample KB31753_FD_96459 | JGI IMG/M metagenome (GOLD analysis project Ga0134127, IMG submission 96459) | Terrestrial soil microbial communities with excess Nitrogen fertilizer from Kellogg Biological Station, Michigan, USA - KB3-175-3 | ecosystem: Environmental > Terrestrial > Soil > Unclassified ...
GAAGCGCACCCCCCAGGACCAGCGTTAGGACCCTCTGCCGGCCCACCTTCGCCCTCGCTCCCACCGGCTCACGGTCATGGTGTGGATGTGGGACCTCTACCACGAGTGCACCTCTGCTAGACTCCCGGCCAATACCAGAAATCCGGCGGCGCCGACAGACGGGAGGAGGCGGAATCCCGTGGGTCGCGAGCGCGGGTCGGCGCCCCCCTCCTTGCGGGAGAGGATGCCTAACCCGAGCAGGGTCCACATCGCTCGGGCCATCAGCAGCATCCAGGCCAGCAGCACGGCTACGCCAGCCGTCAGCGTGATCACCGGCCATACGGTTCTACCGACTATGGTGATCTCCCTATTCTTTCTCATGCCCGCGGCCCTTCTCCCTCTCCGGACTATGCTGTTGCGATTGCTGCGACCCCTGCGGGATCTGGGCCGGTGGCGCCGGTTGGTGCTGCGGTGGCACCTGCGCGACTGGGGCCGGAGGCGCCTGCTGGTGTTGCGGGGGCGGAGGCGGCACTACTGGCTGCTGTGGTGGAAGCCTGCCGGCCGGGCGCTCCACCGGCGGCAGCTGACGCGGGGCTTGTGGCGCCTCACGCTGGGGTTGGGGCTGCGGCTGCTGCGCTCTCTGCTCTCGCCCCCTCTGCGGTTCTGGAGTCGGCACGGCTGCTGGGGCACTCTGCTGAGGAGGCGCGGACTGGCTGGAGCGTTGACGCTCGCGCTGCTGCTGCTCCACCGCGGGTGGCTGCTGTCGTTCGCGCTGCTGACGCGGCTGCTCCACTACCGGTGGCTGCTGGCGCTGCGGCTGACGCTCGCCGGCAGCCGGTCCCTGCCTACGCTCCCCCTGTTGCTGGTAGTGCTGCCGCGCTACAGGGTCTTGCGGCCGATAGCTGTAGTTCTGCTCGTGGATGACCGTCTGCTGCTCCACTCGGGGATATCGGGCCCCAGAGTACTGACGCTGATAGATGGGCAGCGGGGCGGGCGCGACGACCGTCCGGCGGTCCCACTGATCCCATCCGCGGCGGCTCTGCTCCCAGCTTCGCCCCCAGTGCTCGCCCCATCGCGGCGGGCCATACGGTTCCCACCCGCGGAAGTAGATTGGTGGGGAGACGTAGTAGCGCACTGGGACTCGCAGGATAAACAAAGGTACGAACTCAGGCGCGTAAAGATCCCAGGGCCCGTCGTACCACGAACTCGCGTACCAATTATCCCGCTGATAGACCCAGTAGAGCCCGTCATAGAAGAACAGGTTCACATTCGCCTGTGGGGCGTAGTAGACGGGGTAGTCTGGCACCACGGTGAACGTTGGGAACGCGGGCACGTTGATGCCGATGCTGATGCCCGGCAGCCCGATCCCGATACTCACCTGCGCCTGAGCCGTCGGCACATGGGTGTTCTGAGCCAACACCAGCACGGCCATGATGACGCCTGTCGCCACCAGCCCTCGACCCATCAGTCCTGCGCGCATATCGGTCTCCCCTTCAAAGGTGAACGTCTAGGCTCAACTCTAACGGGCTGGCTGGGGCTCGCATATTGGGCCTTAGCAGTTGGCCATTAGTGTTACGCAGGACTTGCATATTGGACCTGGGACCTGAGGGACCGGGACCCACGACCCATTCTGGTCAGCCGGCCGTTCCTCGCGCCGCTCGATCCATAGGTCATCAGTCCGACATCCTCGTAGGCCCTGGCCGACGGCAACCGATGTCTGACCGCAAGCTCAACATAGGTCGCAGTTTCGCCGGAGTGATGTCATCGAGTCCCACGCTGAGTGCCTCGGCACGCTGGTTCGCTGTGCAGGCCGCTGGCGGCCCCCGAAAGGCGGCAGCCCGCTCCCTACCGTCCGCGCGGCCCGTGGCCATCGTGTCGGTCGTCACCGCGCCGGTCGTCGTCGCGGCTGTCGCTGTACCAGCCTCGATCGCGACGTCCGCGGCCGTCGTCAACGGGAACGAGGATGCAGGCCGACAGGGACAGCAGGCTGACGAGGGCGAGGGCGACCAGACCGACCAGACGTCTTTCGTGTTGCCGCATGAGTGGTCTCTCCTAGGAGAAGCGTGAGTGCGTCCTCGTAAGCTTCGCCCAGGAGGCGTATCGCGGCCTATTGGACGTTCGCCGGTGGGCCAACGTCCCATATCAGGGCCAAATGGGCGGCGGCTAGACTTGTCAAGAGACATCAGAACAGCTCGCCACTGGAGGTTCATTCATGCGTGTATTCATCCTTGTGCTGCTTGCATTCGGCCTGGTCGGGCCGGCGTACGCGAGTGTCGACATCGGCATTCATCTGCCGCGGCCACCCCGGCTCGTCGTCGTCCCCGAAGTCCGATTGGTCCAGTACGTACCAACCGGTGACGCGAATCTCTTCTTCTACAGCGGCCGGTACTGGGCCTTCGCCAACGGGTCCTGGCACTCGAGCCGCGGATACAACGGACCCTGGTCCGTCGTCGGCCGGAACGCCGTGCCGCAATCCCTGCTGCTCGTGCCGGTGAACTACTACCGCGCCCGGCCCGGAAACTGGAGCCAGTGGCAGCGCCAGCACCCTCCGCGCTGGGGCAATGAGTGGGGCCACGAGTGGGCGGAAAAGCGCAAGTGGCGGGATCGGGATGACGATCACGACCGGGGTCGCGGCCGGGACAACGATCGGCGCGCCGACCGGCATGATGGCCGGGGACCCGGGCGGTAGGTAGCCCCTCAAGATCGCGGTGATTCTCCGCGCTTGACAGCCCCTTGGGGCCACCACTGCTCTAAGACAGCGTGAGCCGCTGCCCGTGAGCCGCGCCCGCAGTACCTGGGGTCGATCCGTCCAGACCAACGGTCAGGCTGAGCGCCAGGCGTCGCGCCCTGCCGCTCTAGCCGGTGGTTCATCCGCCCCGACGCGTGCTCCGCGGAGGTGTTCTGCTCTAAGCTCTCATGCGCAGTGCCATTGCGGACGTGCAGCAATGGTCTTGGCTACGGCCGTCGACTTGCATCGGCAAGACATGACTCGGACTCTACTCGAGCCGCAGCTCTAGATCACTGGTCGGGACGCCACTCCACCGCGCCGAAGCGCGTGTGGCCGAGGAAGTTGTAGGAGACGGTCACCGTCTGCACCGACTGGTGCCGGTCGCGCAGGTCGGGGGCGCCGGTATTGCGGCTCGAGACCAGATACTGGATGCCCAGGGCGTGCGGCCCGAAGACGCGCACCGTGAGCCCCACGCTACCGCGCAGGATCACGTCCTGGCTAAAGTGGCTGGTATCCACCCAGGTCTCCCGGTTCGAGCTGGTCCCGGCCACGTAGTACTGACGGCCCGTCGCCTCCAGCATGGCCCGCTCCCCGAAGATGAGGCGAAGCCCGAGTAGGGTCAGCGGCGTCAGCCCATAATGGTAGTCGCGTTCGGACGTGATCGCCGACCCTGGCCGATGGCGACACCGCCGCGGGCGTGATCCGCTAGCGGTTGCGCGAGGAGCTGGCGCGGCGCGATCGCCTTACCGCCGAGCTGGCCGACCTGGACGCCGCGGGCGTGGTCGATACCGAGGTCTGCGTACGGTGTCAGCCCGCGCGGGATCTGCGGGCGCTCCTCGGGCGTCACGTCACGCAAGCGCGGCAAGTGGTGCGGCAACTGTTGGAGTTGGCGGCTCGTCTGTCAGCCGTTCGAGGACGCCGAGGCTCGCGGCTATCACTTCACGACGACGAGCACCTATCGCCGCCTCGGCGTCCCTGATGCTGTCAACGTCGGTGGTGGCCCCAACGGGATTTGGTAGTCAGGCTAGTCTCCTAGAGATACGTTTCTACGGCCTGGCCATTGCCACCTAAGTCCTGGTCATGGCGTGCAAAGGCTGCGGATGAGCACCACCACTATGATGGCGCCCGCCGCGACGCTGCCGCTCTCATGGAGTGACGTGTCCTCTCTCAGGGTAGAGAGCACCCCCTCCGCGAGAAGGAGCGCGGAGAGGGTGCTCCGGCAACCTCAGGACCTGCCCGTGAGAATCTCGACTCTTCGATTTAGCTCCAGGCATTGTCCGTGGTCGTGGCGCAGACCGGCACCTGTCTCCCGTAGGACCCGACCGTGATGCGGTCGGGCGAGGCGCCCAGCCTGATGAGCTCATTTCTAACCGTGGTGACCCGATTCACGGCCAGCACCTGGGTCCGGTCATCCGCGTCGCTCTGATGCGCATCGAGGCTCCCCTGTGTCAGGCGCCCCCTGTGGTCCGGCCAGCCCCGGCCCCCCCGCGAGCCCCACGCTCGCACCCGGGCTCCCTCGACGACCAGTCATGCCAACCGATCCAACCGGCCCGAGCGCTCCAACCGGTTCGCCACTCCCGCCGGCCCCTCATCATTGGTTCGTACCTCCTGCGAATGGTTAACAGCGCCTTGCCTGGGGGGACTCTGGGCAGACCGAAGGCCCTCGCCTATTAACTCTTGGGTAATACGGCTTTAGGGGTGGCGCGCGGTCCGGGTAGGCCTAGGTCCAATAGCCAGGCCGGTTGCGGCTGACTAGAATCTCCCCATCAAGCCTCGCTACTCGAGACGGAGGGCACATCATGAATAGCGTCGTGATCGCGATGGTGGTGTTCATGGGAGTCGGCTTCATCGCGATGGCCATTGTCGCCCTCGTCGTGGCTCGACGACCTACGAAGGTCCTGCTGTCCGTGCTGTTCTTCACGGCCGTCGTCTGGACGGGGGAGGCCTGGGCGCGTCCCGAGGACACCGGATCGAACGAAAGCCGCAGCCCTCGTGTCCGCACTTACCAGGCTCCGCTCGACCGCGCTCCCGAGGTTCTCTGTGGCTGCATCGAGGTACTGAAGAACTTCGCCTGAGACTTCGGCTGAATCAGGTCTTGGGTACGGTCACGCCGGCCTCGTCGGCCAGCCGGACCAGCCCGGCGACCGATCCGGCGCGCATCTTCTCCATGACCCGGGCTCGGTGGACCTTGACCGTCTTCTCGCTGATGCCGAGCGCCGCGCCGATCTGCTTGTTCAGCATGCCCGTCACGACGCGGGCGAACACCTCGACCTCGCGCGGGGTTAGCAGGCTGAGCGCCGCTTGACCTCCGCGAGGCGCGTCTCGGTGGCCCGACCGTGCACATCCCTCGTCACCGCCCGCTGAATCGCGGCAATGAGATCCCGGGCGTCGACCGGCTTGGTGAGCAGATCGACATCTTCCGCCGGCTGGAAACTGACGGTGTGATGCACACCTACCAGATCAAGAGCACCGCGATTTCGTCGGTCGGTGTCAACGCGGCGGACGGAACCTCCACCTTCCTGAGCAAGGCGAACCTGACGGACATCACCAATCCGTCGGCGCCCATCTCGCGCGGGGGCAATCTCGACCTCACGATACGCACGGACGACAACGGTGAGCCCGGGACCGGGAGCAACAACAAGGGCACGGACAAGGTCTCCGTCGCGCTGTTCAACGGGCCGGTGCTGTGGTTCTCGTCCAACTTTACCGGAGGCGTGCAATCGCAGCTGCAGGTGCTCGACGGCGGGAACATCCGCAATCACCCGAACAACGAGCGCTTGCTGTACTTCGTGAACAGCGCGAGCACTCCCACCGCGCCGGGCGATCAGACGCGCACGGAGGGGGACAGCGGCTACCAGAACATGCTGTTCACCGTCCGGCTCTCGCAGGCGAGCACCCAGACGGTGACCGTCAACTACAGCACCGCGGACGGCGACGCCATCGCGGGTTCCGACTATGTCGCGACGAACGGGACGCTGACGTTCGCTCCTGGCGTGACGACCGCCACGTTCAACGTTCTGATCAAAGGCGACCTGCTGGCGGAGTCCGACGAGCTGTTTTACGTCACCCTGAGCAGCGCGAACGGGGCGGGCATCCAAGATCCCATCGCCATGGGCATCATCGCGGACAACGAGCCCGATGCGCTGCACGTCACGGGTGGCCCGAATGTCGGCGCGCAGGCCGGTGACGATCTGCGGTCGGCCATGCTGACGCCGGTCGTCTCGGCTGCGGTGGAGTTCTGGGCCGCGCAGGGCGTGAGCGCGGGAAACTTGGCGATGCTCGCCGGGACGACCATCCGCATCGACGACCTAGGCGGTTCGCTGCTGGGCGCAACCGATGGCAGGATCATCACGCTCGATGACGACGCCGCGGGCTACGGCTGGTCGACCTCCCTGGCTGCCGTGGATTCCGGAGAGGTGGATCTCTTCTCGGTGGTCGTCCACGAGTTCGGGCACGTGCTGGGTCTGGAGCACGACGTGCTGGATCCCGACCTCGCGGTCGGTGCCCGCGAGCTGCCGGTGGTGGTCGCGGAGGCTCAGCCGGCGCCGTCGACGGCTGTCGACACCGTCCTCGCGTCACCGGACGCGCCGGGACGGCAAACGGCCTGGCGTCATTCGCGAAGTCCATCGAGTGGCACGTCGAGCGCGCAGCCGCGTCGAGCTTGCCGCAGGAATCGGCGTGGGCCCCGTCGCTCATCGGCTGGCATTTCGAACGAGCCGGGGCACAGTCCCAGTCGGAATCGGTTTACGTGCCGTCGCTCATCGACTGGGCGGGCGACGGGGCGGGACAGACAGCGTTGGCGGCGAAGGCGCGCTGGCCATGGCTGCTCCAGCGGTCGTGATGCACGGTTCAGAGTAGTGTGCAGACCGCAAAGAGTGGCGAGATTCCAGGGATCTGACGTGGGATCATCAGGTGCAGCGCTCGCCCAGTTCTGAGGACGCATAGACGGGACAAAGGCCCGGTTGACGGAACAGCCGTTCTCAGCACGCCCACCTCTCCCGGCCGGTTCTCACGGTCAACATCACGACTTGGAGGAGGTCTGTGCGCTGCTCGGCCACTCGCGGATCGACGCAACGCAGGTGTACGCCAACATCAGGTCGCCGCCGCTCAAGCGGGCGGTGGCCTTCTGCTAGGGGAAGGCCCTAGGAACATTCGTATGTTCCTAAAACCCAGAGCTATAAACAGTAACAACAACAATTTGGTGGCCCCAACGGGATTCGAACCCGTGTTTGCTGTCCGCCACGCGCTGTCTCAATCCGATCGCTGAGTTGCACGATGTTGCCTCAACACCTCACATCCCGGGATTCAAATTCGTCTAGGGTTCCAGGCCCCCTCAGGCTGCCGCCGGGAGGTGCAGCATCTCATCAGGGCTCACGAGCCGAGATCCCGAGACTCCCGGCTACGGGTGCCGGTGGGTGAAGACACCGGCTCGCGGCCAAGCCCGACCGCGATCTTCAGTCTCGTAGCGATCGAGCAGATTCGGGACGAACCTATGCTCACACTCCCCTGAAAGAGACGCCGAAGCACCGACCTCAGGGGGATCGAGTCTCCGAGAAATGGCCGATCCCCATCACACCAGCTGTGATGAGGGTCGGCGGAGTCCCTTCAGCGTAACGGACGCTGACCTCAGTTGCTAGGCACCTCCTAACTCGTCTGTGCCCATGGCTTCGTATCCCGCCTCCGACTGCACTTCAGGGGCTCCAATACGCCCTGTCTGGGTCCTGGATACTCCTTCCCGGCATCGGTGTCCATGAGGTGCTCGCTTCATTTTGGTGAGGCGAACGCCCAGCCGGGGCGCCCAAGAACCACCTCACTCGAACTTGATCTTCAACACCCCCCGCGAGTAGGCGTGACGCACCTGGGCGTTGTCGAAGACGGCCACGCCAAAGGCGTATTCCTTCTTGAGATCGCTAAACTGCACGTCGTACTCGCTGCCTGTCACGAGCTTCCGCCAGAAGACACTGGTACGCACCCCGTCCTTGTACACGATCTTGGCCGAGATGTCGCCGCGGTCCCCGGTGTGACCGCCGACTTCGAGCGATCGAATTATAGACGGTTGAGCAGAGCCATCGATCTGCTTGGCGAGACTCGTTGCTGTGGGCCCCCGTTGCTATCGGATCCTCCTTTCATCCTCGCCGATGAGGTGGGTTCGTATTCGCTCCACCGAACCTCCTATCTACCGCGCCGCTGAGCTGTATCGTTGGGTCGCCGACGTCGATCAGCGGCAGACGAGAACAGGAATCTTGCTGTGGATCAGGACTTTGTGGGTCTCGCTGCCCAGCACGAGGCCCGCGATGCCCTTGCGTCCGTGAGAGGCCATGAGGATCAAGTCGCATCCCATGAGAGTCGCGGTGTCGATGATCCCCTCGTAGGGGTGATCGGCCGTTACGTGCGTCACGTCGCACTGGACGCCCGCCGCCTTTGCTGCCACCGTGACCGCCTCAAGGAACTTCTCGGCGCGGTCCTCACAGTCCTCTTTGTACTGCTCCGCCGTGTCGCTGACCATCAAGGGATCGAGGGCGAAAACATGGAACGGGATCGAGACGGTCATCCCCGTTACCTTTGCGCCGAGGGATTTGGCGAGGCCCATCGCCTGCTCGATCGCGCTGGCGGAAAGGGCAGACCCGTCGGTCGGAACCAAGATGTGCTTGTACATAGCTCGCTCCTTTCCGGGTTGACCCCGAGTCACAGGAGTCTTTCCCGCTAGTCTGACTACTTCGAGCACGATCCATGCCCGAACGGAACGCTGGAGAATCGGGCCTTTGCATCCGTTCGCCCTGAGCGAGGGTGCTGCGACCCTTCCCCAGTGGGGCATTGCTACCCCACCCCTCCAGCGTCGGGGTCCTTCTCCATCACGTTCAGATGGCGGCAATGGGTGCGAGAACGAACTCCAACTCGTCGAAGAAGACATAGTGGCCCGCATCGGCAATGAAATGCGTCCGGCAGTTAGCAATCGCGGCGGCCATGCGACGATCGTGAGCCACTGGAACGTTGCGGTCGAGCTCTCCGTGCCAGAGCTCGACCGGGACACGAATATCCGACACTGCGAAGCCCCGCTGGCGGCGAAGCAACACCATCTCGCGTGCCATCTCGTCGGTCGACAGCGCGTCCCCATAGTTCTCCGCCAGGACCCGGGCGACCTCTGGGCGAGCGAGAATGCGCCGATCGCACTCCGGAAGCTCGCGCCGGAGCTTGCCGAGGAACTGCTCGCGACGTGATATCGCCCGGCGGGCCACCAAGGTCAGGAGCCCAGGCGCCCATCGCGCCAGCTGGAACCCACGCCTCGTCGTCGCCAGCATCCCCTCCAGCGCCCCGGGCCAGAACGGAGCCACACTGCTTCTCAGTGTGACGACTGCGACGCGATCAGGCAGCCCGTAGCCGCTAGCAAAGGCATGCGGGCCACCGCCAGAGATGCCAGCCACTGCGAAGCGCTTCCAACCCAAGTGCCGAGCGAGTGCGACCACGGCCCCGGGCCAATCGAGGAGGGGGCGAGAATCCGTCGCCACCCTCAGGGTGCGAAATCTTGACTCCGAGTGGGGCCTGCGGAATGTCCGCGTGAAGGGCGGCAAGACGCGCGTATTCCCCTCCCCCAAGCTGTGACCCAGTTCCTGCATGACTACGTCGAGCGACACTTGTCCACACTCGTCGACGGCGTCACGCCCGACATACCGCTCTTCTGGTCAAGCTGGGGCCAACGGCGCCAGCAAGATCCACCGCCCGATTACGGGCAAGAATCTCTGGCGGCTCTGCAAGACCTACGGCCGGATCATCGGCTACCCGAGCTGAAACCCCACGATCTCCGCCATGGGGTCGCCATGGAGATCCTCGAGCAGCAGCACGACCTCGAAGCGGTACGGGCCATGCTCGGCCACGTGCGCATCGACACGACACAGACGTACGCGCAAATCAAACCCGCACAACTCAACCGGGCTGTGGAATCTACGAGGGCCAGGCGCTGGACATCCTGAGCCGTTAGGCGAGAAAACACGAACTCCGTGTTTGAAGAACTTTTCGAAGTTCCTCAAACCCGGAGTCCAAAACACCAACAACAACAATTTGGTGGCCCCAACGGGATTCGAACCCGTGTTTCAGTCACGACCACGTTTTCGCCAATCCGATCCGCTAGTTGCAAGGCGACGTGACCGTAACATGGCCACGCGACTAAAACACGCAGCCGAACGTTAGTTCGTTGATAGTCACTGCGGTTCAAATCGGGGGCTGGATTTGAACCAACGACCTTTGGGTTATGAGCCCAACGAGCTACCAGACTGCTCCACCCCGC
>Ga0134127_10004580_pt1 | contig 9987 bp, 10 predicted proteins | sample KB31753_FD_96459 | JGI IMG/M metagenome (GOLD analysis project Ga0134127, IMG submission 96459) | Terrestrial soil microbial communities with excess Nitrogen fertilizer from Kellogg Biological Station, Michigan, USA - KB3-175-3 | ecosystem: Environmental > Terrestrial > Soil > Unclassified ...
GCGGGACGCCGTGGCGCTCGGCCAGCCGCCGGCGCAGCTCTGCGCCCGCCTCCGGGTAGCGGTTGAGATCGGGCGTGGCCCGGGCAATCGCCTCTCGGGCGGCCGGAAACGGGCCGTACGGGCCCTCGTTCGACGCCAGCTTGACGACCGTGTCGATACCCAGCTCGCGCCGCACCTCGGCCGCCGGCTCGCCCGGCTCGTACGGGCGCAGAGCTTGGAGGGCGGGCCGCGGACGCATCGGACGACCAGCGTACCGCAGCCCCCCGACGCCCGATCCCGCAGCGGCCGGTCGGCTAGCGTAGAGCCGATGGCCCGCGAGATCGGCATCTTCGCCCTGGAGACGGTGCTCTCACCCGGCGAGCTGCTGCCTCTGCACGTGTTCGAGGAGCGATACAAGGCGCTGATCGGGGAGTGCCTCGAGAAGGACGGCAGCTTCCTCGTGCTCTATACCGACGAGGCCGGCACCCGTGAGCTGGGCTGCACCGCGAGTGTGGTCGAGGTGATCGAGCGGTTCGAGGACGGGCGGATGAACATCGTGGTCGAGGGCGCCGAGCTGGTGCAGGTGGTCGAGCTGACCCGCGGCCGGCCGTACACCACGGCGCTGGTCGAGCCGGTGGCCGACGATCCGGAGGTCGGCGAGGAGCGCGACGCGGCGGTCTCCATGTACCGCCGCTTCGCGGCCGCGGCCGGCCTTGAGGCCGAGGACGACATCGAGGCCGAGGAGGGCCCGCTGTCCTACGCGATCATGGCCCGGGTCGACTTCCCCGCCGCCGAGAAGCAGGGCGTGATCGAGATGCGCACCGAGCGCGAGCGGCTGATGGCGCTGGTCGAGCTGCTGGCCCGCGGCATGCAGGCGCTGCAGAGGGTGGAGGAGATACGCAAGCGCGCGCAGACCAACGGCAAGGTGCCCCACGACTAGCTGATCGCTCGCAGGCCGGCCGGCGCCGCCCGGCGGCCGGGGATCTAGCCTCTCGCGATGCACCGGCACCCGCTGGCGGCGCTCGCGCTCGCAAACCTCGGCTACGCGGCCGCGTTTCCCGCCAGCCAGTACGCCCTGGAGAGCCTGGGCCCGTTCACGGTGACCGGCTTTCGCTTCCTGCTGGCCGCCGCCGCGCTGGCCCCGCTGGCGCTGCCCGTGCTGCGGTCGCTCGAACGCCGGGCGCTGCTGCACCTGCTGGCGATCTCGACGTTCGGGCTGTGGCTGCAGATGGTGCTGATCTACTACGGCATCGACGCGGCCAACGGAGCGATCGCGGCGATCATCGTCGGCCTCGAGCCGGTGCTGATCGCGCTGTGGGCGGCCCTGCTGCTGGGCGAGCGGTTCGGCGGCCGGCGGGCCGCCGGGCTCGCGGTCGGCCTGTGCGGATCGCTGCTGGTGGCCGGCATCGGCGCCTCCGGCGGAGCGAAGCCCGAGAGCATCCTGCTGCTGCTGGGCACGGGGCTGGCCTTCTCCTGGTTCACGGTGTCCAGCAAGCCGTTCCTCGCCCGCCACCGCCCGCTCGAGCTGACCGCCGCCATCAGCGTCCTCGGCGCCGCCGTGGCCGTGCTGCCGATGGGCGCGGAGCTGGCGCTGGGGAACGGGCTGCGCGACCCCGACCCGCTCACCTGGGCGGCCGTGCTCTATCTCGGCATCGGCAACAGTGTGGTCGCCTACGCACTCTGGAACCGGGCCCTGCTGGGGCTGCCGGCCGCGGTGGTCGGGGGATCGCTGTACGCCCAGCCGGTGCTCGGCGCCGGCCTGTCCTGGCTCGCCTTCCACGACCCGCTGCCGGTGACCTTCCTGCCCGGGACGGCGCTCGTGCTGCTGGGGGTGTGGATCGCCAGCGGCCGGGGCAGCCTGCGGCCGGCACAGAGCGGCGGCGGGGCGTGATCCCGGCTAGTCCTCGAGCACCAGGCCGAAACACTCCCGCCGGGGGTCGCCGGCCGCCGCCAGCCGCCCGCCATCGGTGACCGAGACGGCGTTGGCGCCGCCGAAGTAGAGGTTCAGGCCCTGGAAGCGGACCAGCCGCTCACCCCGCTCCTCGAGCTCGTCCAGCACCCCCTCCGAGAACCCCGGCTCGCAGTCCAGCCGGTCTCCCTCGATGTGGATCCGAGGATGGCGCACCGCCTGCTCGACGTCCATCCCGTGCTCGGCGACGTTCTGGATCACCTGGGTGATGGCGGAGCGCAGCCGGTTCGAGCCGCTCGATCCCACCACCAGCCGCAGCGATCCCCGATCGAGCATCATGCTCGGCGCCTGCATGCTGGTCAGCCTCGCCCCAGGGCGCAGATCGCGCCCGGTCATCAGATCCTCCTCGCCCAGCATGTTGTTCAGGTGAAGCCCGGTGCCGGGGACGATCACGCCGGAGTGGCTGCCGTTGGAGGCGGTGAACGAGGCGGCGTTGCCGTCCCCGTCGACGACCGAGACGTGGGTGGTGCCGCGGTCGGCATGCAGGGCCGGGGCGCGGCCGGGGCGGCCGCCGTCGACCGCGCGCGCGACCTCCGCGCAGGCGCTCGCCACCACATCGGGTGACAGCGCGTGGCGGGCCAGGCCACCGGAGTGCAGGAGCCGTGCGAACCGCCGGTCGCGCAGCCGGCCGGCGGCGCGCATCGTCTCGGCCAGCGCCCGCAGCGCCGCGGCGCTGCCTACCGGCGGCCGCTCGGCCAGCCCGTCGAGCACGCTCAGCATGAAGCCGATCAGCACGCCCCCGGACGACGGGGGCGGGTTGGTGAGTACGTCATGCCCGGCGAACCGGGCGTGCAGCGGCCGCCTCCAGACCGCCCGGTAGGCCCGCAGATCATCCCTCGTCAGCCGGCCGCCCAGCTCGTGCTGGTGGGCGACCATCGCCCGCGCCAGGTCGCCTCCGTAGAACGCCTGCGGTCCCTGCTCGGCGATCTGCTCCATGCTGGCGGCCAGGTCGGGCTGGCGCACCGGCTCGCCGAGGGCCAGGAAGCGGCCGCCGGGCGCGAACACCTGGCATGCCTCGGGGGTGTGGGTGAGGATCGCCCGGATCACCTCGAACACCCGGTACTGCCCGCGATTCGTCCGGATCCCGGCCTGCGCGGCATCCGCCGCCGGCAGCAGCAGCGAGCGCCAGGTCAGGCGGCCGTAGCGGCTGTGGGCTGCGTGTAGCCCGGCGATCACACCGGGCACCGCACATGCCGGAGGGCCGATGTGGAACACCTGCGACGTGCGTTCGTCGAACGGCACCGACACGACGTCCAGCGGCCTCAGCCGCCGGCCGCGAGGCAGATCGCTGCCGGGCATGGCGGTGAACGCGTCGAGCAGGCGCGCCGGCCGGCCGTCGGCCGGCCGCACCAGCATGAACCCGCCGCCGCAGGGGCCGGTCAGCGCCGGCTCAGCCGCCCACGACATGACGGCCGCGGCGACCGCCGCATCCACGGCGTTGCCACCGCGGGCGAGCGCATCGGCGCCCGCTCGCGCCGTCAGCTCGTGGCCCGCGGCGATCGCGCCTCGCATGGGCCGATCCTACCGGCGGCGGTCGGGGCCGGCCGCGGGGTCAGCGGCCGGCGTGCCCGGAAAGCTCGTGTCCACACCGCTCGCAGGTGGTCTGCGTGGGGCTGCGATGGATGACGACATGGTGCGAGCAGAAGATGCGTGTGATCCGTGCTTTCATCGTGCCCCAGCTTCCCCCGTGGTGGGGGATGCGGCCATACGGTCAGCACGAGAACGGCGGGCGGTTGACCCCACCATTTCGCTCAGCGCAGGAAGCTCGGCGGCTCCAGCAGGTCGTCGGGCGGTGTGGGGCGGGCGAACGGCGGCTCGGTCTCGGGTGCGCCCGCCTGCCTGGCGGCCGGCCTGACGCCGGGGGCCTGGAAGCCGGTTGCGACCACCGTCACCCACATCTGCCCGGCCAGCTGCTCGTCGATCGAGGCCCCGAAGATGATGTTGGTCTGATCGTCGGCGGCGGCGCGCACCACCTCGGCCGCCTCGTTGACCTCGTGGAGCGAGATGTCGGAGCCGCCGGAGATGGACAGCAGGATCCCTCGCGCACCCCGCACCTCGTGGTCGATCAGCGGACTGCGAATCGCCCGCGTGGCCGCCTCGTTGGCGCGGTTCGAGCCGGTCGCCATGCCGATGCGCATCATCGCGGTGCCAGCGTCCTGCATCACCGTGCGCACGTCCGCGAAATCGAGGTTGATCAGCCCCGGCAGGGTGATCAGGTCGCAGATCCCCTGCACGCCCTGGCGGAGCACGTCGTCCGCCACCTTGAACGCCTCGAGCAGGGGAGTCTGCTTGTCGAGCACGTCCAGCAGGCGGTCGTTGGGGATCACGATCACGGTGTCGGAGGTCTCCCGCAGCGCGGCCACCCCGGCCTGCGCCTGGCCGCTCCGGCGCGTGCCCTCGAATGCGAACGGCGAGGTGACGATGCCGACCGTCAGCGCGCCCACCTCGCGGGCGATCCGCGCGATCACCGGGGCCGCGCCCGAGCCGGTGCCGCCGCCCTCGCCGGCGGTCACGAACACGAGATCGGAGCCGCGCAGCATGGTCTTGATGCGGTCGTAGGACTCCTCGGCGGCGCGCCGCCCCACCTCGGGGTCGGCGCCCGACCCCAGGCCCTGGGTCTGGTCACGGCCGATATGCACCTTGGTCGGCGCGTCCGACATCTGCAGCTGCTGGATGTCGGTGTTGACGGCGATGAACTCGACGCCCTTGACGTCGGCCTCGATCATCCGGTTGATGGCGTTGCAGCCGCCGCCGCCGACCCCGATCACCCTGATCACGGCCAGGTACGGCTGGTTCTCCGGGTGCGGCAGCCGGGCCGGCGAGTAGTCGTCGCCCTGCGGCAGGTCGACCAGCATCGGCCTGGTCGGCTCGGGCTGCGGCTTGGCGGCGCGCTTCGCGCCGCGCTTGGGCTCCGGCGGGTCGTCCGGCGCCGATTCGCCCTGTCCCTGGGCCGCCTCCGTCGCCTTGAACAGCTGGGCGAGCGGGCCGTCCCTCATGCTATGCCTCTTTGCCATCGCGGAGCACCTCCCCGGCCAGGTCGCGGTATGCCCTCGCCGCGGGGCCCTTGGAATCGTACTTCAGTACCGAGGTGCCCTTCACGGGCGCCTCGGCATAGCGCACCGTCTTCCGGATCCTGGTGTCGAACACCAGGTCGCCGAAGTTCTCCTGCAGGATCTCGACCGCCTCCTTGGCGTGCAGCGTGCGGCCGTCGAACATCGTCGGCAGGATGCCGCGGATGCGGACGTCGGGGTTCAGGTTCTCGCGAATCATGGACAGCGTGTTCTCGAGCTGGATCAGGCCGCGCAGCGACAGGTACTCGCACTGGACGGGCACGATCACGCCGTCTGCGGCGGTCAGCGCGTTGATGGTCAGCAGGCCGAGCGACGGAGGCGTGTCGATGAGCAGGTAGTCGTAGGACTCGCGCACCGGCAGGAGCGCCTTCTGCAACGCCCGCTCGCGGCCGATCATCGACGACAGGGCGAGCTCGGCTCCGGCCAGGTCGATGCTGGAGGCGGCGATGTCGATCTCCCGCGATTCGATGATCTGGTCGATCGGCGTCTTGTGCACGAGCACGTCGAACATCGTCCGGTCGAGCTCCTCCGGGTCGATGCCCTGGCTCATGGTGAGGTTGGACTGGGGATCGAGGTCGACGGCCAGCACGCGCTTGCCGCGCTCGGCCAGGGCGACGCCGAGGTTCAGGGTCGTCGTCGTCTTCGCCACCCCGCCCTTCTGGTTTGCGAAGGCGATCACCTGCCCCACCGCTCCTCCTTCCACAACCGTCATCTGCGGTCGCTGTTGCGTCTCGATCATGCCCGCCATGGCCTGCTCCATCGAGTTCATCGAGGGACAGTTCGCGCAGCGTCAGTCTAATCCTGCCCGGCTTGACGGATTGCCGCGCGCACGCTCGATCCGCTCTCCCGGCCTCGGATGGGAGCCTGACAGGGCATGCCACAGGCGGGGTGGCCAGATCTCGGACAGGTTCTGGGCGACCAGCCGCTCGAGCGCACGGGCGTAGCGCTCGCCCTCGCCGGTGACGGCGACCGCGTAGGCGTCGGCCGCCCGCTCGCGGTGCCGCGAGTACCAGTTGCCAAGCGGCGAGACGGCCGCCGTGGCCAGCGAGAACCCGAGGGCCAGCGCCGGCAGTGCGGTCAGCTCCCCGGCGCCGTCCGGCGACAGCGCCTCGACCGCCGCCCAGCCCCCGGCAACGCCGACGGCCAGCGATACCGCCGCCCAGGCCAGCAGCCGCCAGGGGTCGCCGTTGACGTGATGGCCCAGCTCGTGGGCCAGCACCAGCTGGGTTTCGGCCACCGCCTCGTCGTCCGGCGCGTCCGCCGAGAGGGTGTCGCCGATGTAGATCCGGCGGGTCGGCCCCAGGCCGGCCACCATGGCGTTCGCGGCCGACGTCTTGTCGCCCAGGTGGAGCAGCCGGATGTCGCGGACGGCCACCCCGGCATCGGCCACCGTGCGGCGCAGGGCATCGCGCAGCGGGCCTTCGGGCATCGGCTCGCTGCGCAGGAAGATCGGCAGCAGCAGCACGGGGAACAGCACCGACAGCGCGGCCGACAGCAGCAGGGCCGCGGCCCAGGTCATCACCGGCCACCACGCATCGCTGAGCCGCTGGAACGCGAGCACCGTGAACACCGCGGCGGCGCCCAGCGCCAGCCCCAGCGTGACCCCCTTCAGCCAGTCGACCAGCCAGCCGCCCGGTGTCTGGCGGGACAGGCCGACGCGGCGGGCCATCCGGTAGCGGATCAGGCCGAACGGCAGCGAGATCAGCGGCAGGCCCAGTCCCAGCAACAGCAGCGACGCGACGCCTCCCAGGTCGCCGGCGAAGACCACCAGTGCGACCAGCGCCACCAGGCCGGCGGCGGTGTCGGCCAGCGCGACGCGGCGGCGGGCCCTGCCGTAACGGCGGGCTGCGGTTTGGCGAAGTGGGTCGCCCTCCCTATCCTGCGCGGTGATGTCGCTGTTGACCAAGCGGCTCTTGATCGTAACCGGCAAGGGCGGGGTCGGAAAGTCGACCGTGTCCGCCGCGCTCGGCCTGGCGCTGGCCGCACGAGGGCGGCGCACCGTGATCGCCGAGACGGGCGGGCAGGAGCGGATGATCCGCCTGTTCGAGCTGGCCGGGCCGGCGGGGTCGGAGCCGCGGCCGGCCGCTCCGAACCTGGAGGTGCTCTCGATCGACCCCCGGCACGCGCTCCAGAGCGAGCTGCAGGCCCAGCTTCCGATCGGGGGGATCGCCGGACGGCTGGTCGACACCCGGGCGGTGGCGGCCGTCGCCCAGACGGCGCCCGCCCTGCGCGAGCTGCTGGCGCTGTCGACGATCCGCAACCTGCTGGCCGGCCATCACGACACGGTGGTGCTGGACGCCCCGGCCACCGGACATGCGATCGGCATGCTGGAGGTGCCGCGGACGCTTCAGCGGATCGCCCGTGTGGGGCCCGTGCGGCAGCGGGCCGAGAGCCTCGTCCGCCTGCTCGAGGACGACCGCCAGACGGCGGTCGTGCTGGTCTCCACTCCCGAGGACCTGGCCGTCTCCGAGACCCTGGACGCCTGGGAGCGGCTCGCCACCACGCACGTGCCCTGTGCCGGCACGATCGCAAACGGCGTGCTCGAGCCGCTGTTCGAGGCCGGCGACGAGGCGGCGCTGGCCGTGGTCGGCGACGGCGACGGGCCCGCCGCCCGGGCGGCGGTGGCGGCCGCCCACGCGCGGATGGCCCAGACCGCCGCGGAGCGCGAGCTGCTGCGGCGGCTGCCATCGCCGCTGGCCGAGCTGCCGCTGATCCAGGGCGACCTGCCGCCCGGCCGGGCCGAGGCGGCCGAGCTGGCCGGGCTGCTGGAGGGGCTGTGAGCCTGGAGGCCGTTCTCCAGGGCAAGCGGATCGTCGTCTGCGCCGGCGCCGGCGGCGTCGGCAAGACCACCTGCGCGGCTGCGATCGGCATGGCCGCCGCCGGCCGCAGCATGCGGGTGCTGGTGATGACGATCGATCCGGCCAGACGGCTGGCCGGCGCCCTGGGGCTGCCCGACATCGGCGACGAGCCTCACAGGGTCGATCTGACCGGGCGCGGGATGCCCGCCGCCGGCCGGCTGGATGCCCTGATGCTCGACGCCAAGGGCACCTTCGACCGGCTGGTGCGCGAGCACGCGCCGACCACCGAACGCGCCGAGCGGATCCTCCGCAACCCGATCTACCGCCAGGTGTCCGGCGCGGTGGCCGGATCTCAGGAGTACATGGCGATGGAGCGGCTGTGGGAGCTGCACGCCGAGGGCGGCTACGACCTGATCGTGCTCGACACGCCGCCGGCCCGCAACGCGCTGGACTTCCTGGACGCGCCGGGCCGGGTGATGCGGTTCATCGAGGGCCGCGCGCTGCGCCTGCTGCTGCGGCCGGGGCTGCGGGCCGGCCGTCTGGGGCTGCGAGTGCTGGGCTCGGGCACGCAGGTGATGATGTCCGCGGTCGAGCGGCTGACCGGGCTCACATTGCTCGAGGATGTTTCCGAGTTCCTGGGCGCCTTCGACGGCATGTACGAGGGCTTTCGCGACCGAGCCGAGCGGGTCGGCGAGCTGCTGGCCTCGGAGCGCACCACCTTCGTCCTGATCACGTCGGCCGAGCCGGAGCCGATCGGCGAGGCGGAGGCGTTCTGGCAGGCGCTGGTCGAGCACGGCATGCCGTTCGGCGGTGCCGTCGTGAACAAGGTGCATCCCGACCACCTGCAGGGGCGCGGCCGGCGCGGAGTGCGGTCGCGCGCCCAACGGCAGCTGGTGGACGCCGGCGTGCCCGAAGCGGTGGCCACCCGCGCGGCCGCCAACCTCGACGGGCTGCAGGCCCTCGCCTCCCGCGACCGCACCGCCATCGAGCGGCTGGAGCGCCTGATCGCGCCCCAGCCGCTGCTCTGCGTACCCCGCCTCGACCACGACGTCGACGACCTCGACGCCGTCTCGGCGGTCAGCCGCCACCTCGAGCGCTGAGGCTCCCCAAGGTGGGGGTGGACTTTCGATGCGGAATTGCCGATTATCTGCCCTGTGACCGAGCTGGCTCAGGCAATGTTGGCGGGAGGCGTGGGGATCATCCTCGGCTACGTCTATGCGCCCAGCAGGAGCGACTGGCGTCGTGTCCTGGCCTACGCCCGGCGCCGCGTCGACCGTTAGGCACCAGCCTCCGCCGGTCTCAACGCGCGCTCCGCGAGCACGGTGCGCTCGTGCACCAGCAGCCACGCCTTCCGCTCCACCCCGCCCCCGTACCCGGTCAGCGAGCCCGAGCTGCCGATGACGCGATGATCGGGCACGACGATGGCCACCGGGTTCCTGGCGTTCGCCAGCCCCACCGCTCGCACGGCACCCGGCCGGTCGACCCGGCGGGCCAGCTCCGCGTAGGTGACCGTCTGGCCGTAGGGGATCCGCCGCAGCTCGTCCCACACCGCGGCCTGGAACTCGCTGCCGGAGGCGGCGACCGGCAGATCGAACACCAGCCGCCGGCCCGCGAAGTACTCCTCCAGCTGTGAGCGGGCCGCGGCGAAGGACGCGTCGTCGCGCTCCAGGCGGGCGGTGACCGCGCCGTTGCCGGCGTGCTGCTCCATCGTCAGGCTGGTCAGCCCGTGATCCGACCCCGTCAGCAGCAGCTCGCCGATCGGGGACGGCATCCGTGTGTAGCGCATGATGGTTTCCATGCCGCCACGCTAGGGCCGACGCCCGTCACCGAACAAGACGCGACCGGTGCCGGAACGGCCGCATGATCGTCATGTCGCCGTTCTCACGTTCCCGCCGTGGGCGGCGTTAGGATCGGTGAGATGGCTGACACGCTCTACACGACGATCTCCTCGCCGATCGACGACCTGCTGCTGACCGGCGACGGCGAGCGCCTGACCCGGCTCTACATGCGACCGGTGGACGGATCGGACTGCTGGCGCGACTGCGTGACGTGCTGCCAGGCCGTTACTCGTTCGGTGTGACGGGACGAGACCCGACGGGCTCGGTGCTGCCGAAGGGCGAATACCAGCTCAGGTTGGTCGCCTTCGCCACCGATGACGGACCGCCGACCA
>Ga0134127_10004585_pt1 | contig 9981 bp, 9 predicted proteins | sample KB31753_FD_96459 | JGI IMG/M metagenome (GOLD analysis project Ga0134127, IMG submission 96459) | Terrestrial soil microbial communities with excess Nitrogen fertilizer from Kellogg Biological Station, Michigan, USA - KB3-175-3 | ecosystem: Environmental > Terrestrial > Soil > Unclassified ...
CATTACTTGCGCGACAGTTTTTCCAGGCGCGACTTGGTCAACCTCTGCATCTCCTCCGGGGTAGCGTTCGGATGTGCCGCACCCGCCGCGAGCATCGCGGCCATCTCTTCACGCGAGTTCACGCGCGGAAACGCGGTGGCCGGCACGGCCGCACCGAGGAATGTGCACAGCGGTCCCCAACCCTGCTTGGCCTCGAACACGAGCAAGCGCTCCGCGGCGATCGCGTTACGAACCTCCGCTGTGTGGCGCTCGAAAGCTGCAACCATTCGCTCGCGGTCGTCGATCGCGTCACCGAACAGGTCCCACACGGTCTTCCCGAGGAACTCCTTGAGCGGGCCTTCGGGAACGCGCTTGCGCATCAAGGGCGAGAAGACCGTCGCTTGCGTCGAATCGAACCAGTCGTTCGGGTCGCGCACCGTGAGCACGACCTTCGCGTGCGGGTAGCGCACCGCGAGCTCGCGATAGAACGCGCAGCCCGGATGGTCCACGGTCGCGCGGTACCCTGCAAAGATCTTTTCCCAGTTCGCGCGGCCGCGCGTGGCCTCGAGCCAATCCGCGATGCACGCCTGATTGGCGATTGCCTCCGACATGTGGAAGCAGGGACCGAAGCCGAGCTGCTCGAGCGCGAGCTTCAGCGACAGCGTGCCGGTGCGCCCGTAGCCGGCTCCGATTACTTGCAACGTCATGGTCGGCTCCTTGTCGCGAGCTGCGCAGTGTAGAAGCCGTGCTGGCCGTTCGTCACGCGTTTCGCTCGCGGGCCGGGCCGCCGGCGCGTTGCCGCTGGTGGCGAGCGCCTGTTAGCATTCCCACGAATCCGGGGCCACTCGCAGTCGCCCCGGCGTGCTAAGACGGCTCGCCCGTCCAAGTGCTGCGCGACTAGTCGTTCGCGACAGATTGGACGGTGGGCGATGCTCCGCAACAACGGCTCTACGGCCGACTCGAACGGCGGCGGTGAGCTGACGCACGCCCCGGGCCGGATCCTCCTCGCTCGCGCGCTGCGCGATTTCGGCGACGGGTTCGTCGCAATCCTGTTACCGATCTATCTCATCGAGCTCGGGCACACGGCGCTCGAAATCGGCGTCATCGCAACGTCGGCGCTGCTCGGCTCGGCGCTGCTCACGCTGCTCGTGGGCGTGGTCGGCGCTCGCCGCGACCGGCGCAGCCTGTTGCTCGCCGCATCGCTGGTCATGGTCGCCAGCGGCGTCGCGTACGCGGCTGCCGATGACTACGCCGTGCTGCTCGTCGTCGCGTTCGTCGGCACGATCAACCCGTCGGCCGGCTCCGCGAGCATTTTCGTGCCGCTCGAGCACACCGTGCTGTCGCACGCGGTTGCCCCTCGAGCGCGAACGCGGGCGTTCGCTCTTTACAGCCTGGTCGGCGCGCTCGCCGGCGCGATCGGCTCGCTCGCGGCCGCGACCCCGGCGTGGCTCGCGACTTTCGGCGTCGAAAGGCTGGGCGCGCTGAAGGTGATGTTCCTCGCCTACGCGGCCCTCGGAGCCATGGGCGCCGTCGTCTATCGCGGGTTGCGGCCGCAGCCTAGCGGCGCCGACCGCGTGCGCGCACCGCTCGGCGTGTCGCGAGGGATCGTCTTCAAGCTTGCGGCCCTGTTCAGCATCGATGCATTTGCCGGCGGTTTCGTCGTGCAATCGCTGCTCGCGCTGTGGCTGTTCGAGCGCTTCGACCTGTCGCTCGAAGTCGCGAGCGTGATCTTCTTCTGGACCGGTGTGTTCGCCGCGCTCTCGTTTCCGGCCGCAGCGTGGCTCGCCTCGCGCATTGGGCTCGTCAACACGATGGTGTTCACGCACATTCCGGCAAGCCTGTGCCTGCTCGGCGCCGCGTTCGCGCCGACGCTCGAAACAGCAATCGCGCTGCTGATTTGCCGCGCCGTGCTCGGTCAGATGGACGTGCCGGCGCGCTCGTCGTACGTCATGGCCGTGGTCACGCCGGTCGAGCGCCCGGCGGCCGCGAGCGTGACGGCCGTCCCGCGCAGCCTCGCCGCGGCCATGAGCCCAGTGCTCGCAGGTGCACTGTTCGCAGCCGGGCTACAAACGTGGCCGCTGCTCCTGTGCGGCGCTCTGAAGATCGCTAACGACCTCTTGCTGCTTGCTGCGTTTCGCAAACTGCGTCCGCCCGAAGAATAGACGGACCCGCCGGTCAACTCGGAAACAGCCACGCGGGGCGGCTCGCATCGAGCAGCACCAGCGCGATCAGCCCCCCCGCGATCGACACGTTCTTCCAGCCCGTCACGAACTGCGGGAACACGATGGTGCCGTCCTTGATCATGAACTTGACGTGATAGAGCCACGTCGCGGGGATCATGAATGCGATCCACGACAGCGAGACGAGCCACACATAACGATCCGTGACCATCAGCACGGCGCCGAGCATTTCGAGCAGCAGCACGAGCGGCAACACGAGGCCGGGCAGCGGCACACCCAGGTGCCCCATCTCCGTGATGTTGGCTCGATAGTGCGTGGCCTTGTGCGCGCCGGCTGCAACCCAGATGCCGCACGTGAGCACGCGCGCCACGAAATAGGCGAGGCTTGCACTCATGATCCCCCCAACGCGCAGGGCGCGCCGCTTAGACGTCTTTCTTTTTCAATTGCAACGGCTGACGACCGCGCCGGATGCGGATGTTCAGCATCTCGACCAGCACCGAGAACGCCATCGCGAAGTAGATGTAACCCTTCGGAATGTGCACGTCTATGCCCTCGGCAATGAGCGCGAGGCCGATGAGCACGAGGAAACTCAGCGCGAGCATCTTGATCGTCGGGTGATTGTCGACGAACCGGCCGATCGCTCCCGCCGCGAACATCATGACGCCGACCGCGATCATGATCGCGATGATCATGACGCTCAGGTGATCCACGAGGCCGACGGCCGTAATGACCGAGTCGAGCGAGAACACGATGTCGATGAGGCCGATCTGGATGATCACGCTCGCGAAACGCGCGTGCTTGACGGCGTGGCCCTCTGCGCTCTCGACACCCTCGAGGCTCTCATGGATCTCGAGCGTCGCCTTCGCTATCAGGAACAATCCGCCGCCGATCAGGATGAGGTCGCGCCCCGAAACATCGACGGCGAGCACGGAGAACAACGTGGCCTGGAGCCGCATGATCCATGTGAGGACCAGCAGCAACAAAATTCGCGTGCCCATCGCGAACGCAAGGCCGAGCACGCGCGCTCGCTGCCGCTGCGTTTCGGGCAAGCGGCCGACGAGGATGCTGATGAAGATGATGTTATCGACGCCGAGGACGATCTCGAGGAACGTCAGCGTGGTAAGCGCAATCCACGCCTCGGGCGAAGTGAGCCACTCCATCGCGCGCCGACCTTAGACCGGGCGCGTCACTCGATGGGGGCGTTCGGGTCGTCGAGCACCTTGGCGAGCGTGGCCGGCGGCAGGTAGCCGCCGATGAGCTCGCCGGTCTCCGAGAAGATGGCCGGTGTACCGCGCACGCCAATGCGCCGGCCGAGGTCGTAATGCGACTCGACGGGCGTGCTGCACGCGGGGCCGTGGGGAATCTCGCCGCCGAGCTTGGCGCGTGTCAGCGCCGCGTTGTGGTCGGGCGCGCACCAAACTTCGTCGGCCTTGGTCCACGACTCGGTGTTCGGCCCGGTGCGCGGGAAGAACAGATAGTGCACTTCGATGCCGAGCGCGGTGACCTGATCGATCTCGCGATGAAACTGCCGGCAGTAACCGCAATCGACGTCCGTGAAGATCGTGATCTTGTGCTTGACGTTACCGTTGGCGGGTTTGAAGACGATCATGCTCGCGGGGTCGACGGCATTCAGCATCGCGACACGGGCCTGAGCGCGCGTCTCCTCGGTGACGTTTCTGCTGGTGTCGGCGTCGTAGATGTCGCCGCGAATGATGTAGCGGCCATCCTTCGTCACGTACGCGACGTTCGCACCGACCGCCACCTGATAGATGCCGGCGACGGGCGACTCGCTGATGTCCCGCGGCTCGACGCCGTTCAACTTGGCGGCGAGCTCCTCTTTCGTGAGCGTTTGCGCCCACGCCCCGACCGCTGCCAGACCGAGCGGCAGGACGATCAGAGTGGCGATTCGACGGTTGATCTGCACGGGCAATCTCCTACCTGGGAGCGGAGCTTAGGTGGCCAACTCCCGAGGATTCTACCAATAAAGCCCGTGGCCGAAAGGTCCGGTCAGCCGCGCGGATGGTGCCGGCTGTGGAGTTCTTTCATGCGCTCGCGCGCGACATGTGTATAGATTTGTGTAGTCGAGACGTCGCTGTGGCCCAGCAACAGCTGCACGACGCGCAGGTCCGCACCGTTGTTGAGCAGGTGCGTCGCGAACGCGTGGCGCACCGTGTGCGGCGACAGCTTCTTCTTGATGCCGGCCTTGCGAGCGTAGCGCTTGATGATGTGCCAGAACGCTTGGCGCGTCATGCGATCACCGCGGCGCGTCGGGAACAGGTACTCCGTCTGCCGCTCGAGCAGGATCTCGACACGCGGGCCGTTGACGAACTCCTTGACCCAATCTTGCGCCTCGTCGCCGAGCGGAATGAGCCGCTCGCGATCGCCCTTGCCGACGATGCGCAACACACCTTGATTCAAGTTGACCTGACTCAGCTTCAGGTTGATGAGCTCGGAGACGCGCACGCCCGTGGCGTACAGCACCTCGAGCATCGCGCGGTCACGATGACCGAGCGGCTCGGCGACCACGGGCGCCCCGAGCAACGATTCGACCTCTTCCTCGGTCAGCGACTGCGGCAGAGCGCGGCCGATCTTCGGCATCGCGATCTGCGCCGTCGGATCCTCGCTGAGCAAGCCCTCGCGCAGCAAGTAACGGTAGAAGCGACGGAAGCTCGAAAGTTGGCGAGCGGTCGAACGCGGCTTAGCGCCCGCTTCGACACGCCATGCAATGTAGTCGAGCACGTCGGCGCGGGCGGCACGCGCGAGCTCAACGTTGCGTGCCAGCAATCGTTGATTCAACGCGAGCAGATCGGCGCGATACGCGCCGAGCGTGTTCTCCGACAGGCCCCGCTCCATCCAAATCGCGTCGAGGAAACGATCGACGAGCGCTTTGGGATCGCTGGGTAGACTCATGCCTGCCTGAGCCGGGCTGCTATGCAAGAAGTTGTGCGCCATCGTCTAATTTCGACCAGTAGCTCTCACAGCTTTTCGTATATGCTTCAGCACCTTACAACCATGCCGCGGATCCCAGACGGGATTTCGCAGCGGGTCGAGTATGCGTGAGGGGTACAACCCTCTGCGTGACCGCCTTCACAGAAGTCCACGAGCATTAACATAAAGAGAAACGTGTCACAGAAAACAGCAGGAAAATTGCTTCGAGTGTCTCCGCGAGGCGACGCATGCTTTGACATAAACGTCGTCTCTACTTCACCGTTCCGCAATGCCCCTGGGGGTACCACCCCGTGAGCCGAATCGTGCGAGCAGGGTACGGCTGTTACGCCTGGCTCGCCTTGCTCGTCATCACGATTCCGACTTGTCTCGTGCTCGCTGCTACGCCGGGCCTTACGCGGCGCCGGCGCGTCGCACGCGGTGCTGCGCGGCTGTTTTTCGCGAGCATCGGCAGCCCCGTGCGCGTCGAGGGCGGCGCGGTGGAGCCCCACTACCCCTGCGTCGTCGTTGCGAACCATGCCAGCTATCTCGACGGCATCATCCTGACGGCAGCGCTGCCCCCGGGGTTCACGTATCTCATCAAACAGCAGATGACTCGCGTACCGCTCGCGGGGTTTCTACTGCGCCGATTGGGCTCTGCTTTCGTCGATCGCAACGATCACACCGATCGGCGGCGCTCGGCGCGGGCGATGCTCGAGCTCGCCGCCCAAGGCTCGGCCCTGGGGTTCTTTCCCGAGGGCACGTTCGACGCCGTACCGGGGCTCAAGCCGTTCCAGTTGGGGGCGTTCAGCGCGGCGGCGCGCGCCAAGTTACCGGTCCTGCCGATCGTCATTCATGGCGCCCGCGACATGCTACCCGCCGGGCGACTGTTGCCTGCGCCGGGCTCCTTGCGCGTACGCATCTGCGAGCCCGTGCGCCCGGGCGGCCAAGCCTCGGCGCGCGAGCTGATGGCGCAAACACGCCGTGCGATGCTCGTGCACCTCAAGGAGCCGGATCTCGCGGCCGACACGCGTTACATCCCCGAGTAGTTCGGGCCCGCACCGCCCTCGGGCGGCACCCACGTGATGTTCTGCGCCGGGTCCTTGATGTCGCAGGTCTTGCAGTGCACGCAATTCGCCGCGTTGATCTGAAAACGCGCACTGCCCGCCTCGCGCACGACTTCGTAGACACCGGCCGGGCAGTAACGCTGCGCGGGCTCGTCGAACCGCGGCAGATTCGCGGCGATCGGCACGCTCGCGTCGGTCAGCAGCAGGTGATTCGGTTGGTTCTCGTCGTGCGCCGTGCTCGCAAGATAGACGGAGCTCGCACGATCGAACGTCAGCACCCCGTCGGGTCTCGCGTAGTCGGGGTGCGGCGCGGCCGCGGCGGGTCGCAAACGCGCGTGATCGGGCGTGCGATTGCGCAGCGTCCACGGCGCATGGCCGCGCAGCACGTTCTGCTCGAGGAACGCGAGCGCGCCGCCGAGCAGCGGCCCGAGCTTCGCGACACCCGCGCTGAAATTCCGGCCGCGAGAGAGCTCGCCCCAAACCCACGACGCGCGCACGCGTTCGGGATAGCGCGCGAGCTCGGCGTCTGCCGCCTCACCATCTCGACCGAGCGCCGCGAAAATCGCCTCGGCGGCGAGCATGCCGGTCTTCATCGCCGTGTGTGAGCCCTTGATCTTCGCGGGATTCAGGAAGCCCGCGTCGCACCCGACGAGCACACCGCCCGGCACGACGAGCTTCGGCAGCGACGGCAACCCGCCTTTGTTGACGGCGCGCGCGCCGTAGGCGATGCGCCGTCCGCCCGACAGCACGTCGCCGATCGCGGGATGCCGTTTCCACCGTTGGAACTCGGCGAACGGATCGAGGTGCGGGTTGCGGTAGCCGAGCCCGACGATGAGCCCCACGTACGCGCGCGCGCCTGCGGCGTGATATAGGAAGCCGCCGCCGTCGGTCGCGGCGTCGAGCGGCCAGCCGAGCGTGTGCAGAATCTCGCCGGGTCGATGCTTCGCGGCATCGATCTCCCAAATCTCCTTGAAGCCGAGCCCGTAGTGCTGCGGATCGGCGCCGGCGCGCAGGTCGTAGCGGGCCTCGAGCTGCTTGCCGAGATTGCCGCGGCACCCTTCCGCGAACACCGTGTACTTTGCGCGCAGCTCGTAGCCCGATTGGAAATTGCTCTTTTGCGAGCCGTCGCGCGCGACGCCGGAGTCACCGGTGACGACGCCGGTCACACGCTCGCTGTCGTAGAGCACATCGGTCGCGGCAAAACCCGGCAGCACGTGGCAGCCGAGCGCCTCGGCTTGCTCGGCGAGCCAGCGACAGACGTCACCCAAGCTCACGACGTGGTTACCACGGTTGTGAAGCGCCTCCGGCAGGAGGAACGGCGGCACGCGCCAACTGCGCGTGGCGCCGAGCCAGCGCACCTGCTCGGCCGCGACGGGCGTCGTGACGAGCGTGCCGCGCGCTTGCCAATCCGGGAACAGCTCGTCGAGCGCGCGCGGCTCGAGCACGGCGCCGGAGACGATGTGCGCACCGACGGTCGCGCCCTTCTCGACGACACCTACCGTGAGCTCGCGGCCCGCGGCACGCGCGAGCTGAGCGAGTCGGCATGCCGCAGAGAGCCCCGCCGGCCCGGCGCCGACGACGACGACGTCGAACTCCATGCTTTCGCGTGACACGGTTTACGGCCTGGCTTGGGCGCGGAGGCGCGGCGCATTGTAACATCGCGTCCCATCGCCACCGCCGTCTAGCCTTCGCTTGAGCACTCCGATCTGGCAACCTTCGCCTAAGCGCCGCGCCGCGAGCAACATGCGGCGATTCATCGCGGCCAATCGCGCGCAGCTTTCTGGGGACGACTACGCGGCGCTCTACGCGTGGAGCATCTCTTCGCCCGCCGAGTTCTGGGAGAGCGTGTGGCGATTCTGCGCGATCGAGCACGCCGCCCCGTACACGCGCGTGCTGCGCGGCGCCGGCAAGATGCCGGGCGCGAAGTGGTTCGAGGGCGCGACGCTGAACTTCGCGGCGAACTTGCTGGCGCCGAAACGTGACGGCGTGGCGATCGTGTTCGCGAACGAGCGCGGAGATCGCTCCACGCTCGACTGGCACGAGCTGCGCGCGCAAGTCGCGAGCGTGGCCGCGCGCTTGCGCGCGCTCGGCGTGCGCCGCGGCGATAGCGTCGCCGGGCTCGTCGCGAACCGGCCCGAAGCCGTCGTCGCAATGTTGGCGACGGCCAGCCTAGGATGCGTGTGGTCGTCGTGCTCGCCGGACTTCGGAGTCGAGGCCGTGCTCGACCGCTTCGGCCAGATCGCGCCGAAGGTGCTGTTTGCGACGGACGGCTACTTCTACAACGGCAAGAGCATCGACTCGCTGCCGACCGTGCGCGCAATCGCGGCGCGCTTGCGCGACCTAAAGGCCGTCGTCGTCGTGCCGTATCGCAGCACCTCGCCGGATCTGGCGGGGCTCGAGCGCGGCATGTTGTTTCGCGATCTGCTCGTCGATCGCGCGGAGCTGGCGTTCGAGCCGGTCGCGTTCGACGCGCCGCTCTACATCCTCTATTCCTCGGGCACGACGGGCGTGCCGAAGTGCATCGTGCACGGCGTCGGCGGCACGCTGCTGCAGCATCGCAAGGAGCACGTGCTGCACACGGATATCAACCCCGGCGACGTCGTGTTCTATTTCACGACTTGCGGTTGGATGATGTGGCACTGGCTCGTCTCCGCGCTCGCATCCGGCGCCACGCTCGTGCTCTACGACGGCGCGCCGCTCTACCCAGACGCCGGCGTTCTCTGGCGGCTCGTCGAGCGGGAGCGCATCGGCGTCTTCGGCACGAGCGCGAAGTACCTGAGCGCGCTCGAGAAGTCGGGCTTCGAGCCGCGCGCACACCACGCCCTGCCCGAGCTGCGCGCGATCCTGTCCACGGGCTCGCCGCTTAGCATGGCGAGCTTCGATTTCGTGTACGAGCACGTCAAAGACGACGTGCAGCTCGCGTCGATTGCGGGCGGCACGGATCTGATCTCGTGCTTCGCGCTCGGCAATCCGCTCCTGCCGGTGTACCGCGGTGAGCTGCAGTGCCGCGGCCTCGGCATGAAAGTGGAAATCTACACAGCCGACGGCCGCTCCGTGCGCGGCGAGAAAGGCGAGCTCGTCTGCACGGCGCCGTTTCCGTCGATGCCGGTGGGCTTCTGGAACGACGCGGGCGAGCGCAAGTACCGCGCCGCGTACTTCGAGCGCTTCCCGAACGTGTGGCATCACGGCGACTACGCCGAGCTCACGGAGCACGACGGCATCGTGATCTACGGCCGCTCCGACGCCGTGTTGAACCCGGGTGGCGTGCGCATCGGCACGGCCGAGATCTACAGGCAGGTCGAGCAGATCCCGGAGGTCGTCGAAAGCCTCGTGATCGCGCAGGATCTACCCGGCGCGACAGGCGGCTCCGCCGGTGACGTGCGCATCGTCCTCTTCGTGCGGCTCGCGAACGGCGTGAATCTCGACGCGGCGCTCGAGGATCGGATCCGCCGACAGCTCCGCGCGAACGCGAGCCCACACCACGTGCCCAAGGTGATCGTGCAGGTGGCCGACATCCCGCGTACGATCAGCGGCAAGATCACGGAGCTGGCCGTGCGCGAGGTCGTGCATGGGCGACCGGTGACCAACGCGGACGCGCTCGCCAATCCGCAATCGCTTGATCTGTTCAGGAATCTGCCCCAGCTCGTGCTCTGAAACTCGCGCCGTAAGCCTCGCTCAATACGCTCGCGCTCTGACACGCCCCGCGCGTCCTAGACACGCCGCCGGCAAACGTGGCATCTTACGAGTTGCGGCGCATTCGCGCGCCGGTCTCTACAGCTGGAGGATGCATGGCCACGCAAACGATGCCCGTCGAGGCGGAAGCGCACGAC